>WNFB01001042.1_pt1 | contig 23171 bp, 19 predicted proteins | sample 5400501 | NCBI WGS metagenome assembly WNFB01 (sample SAMN13153341, study PRJNA577476) | soil metagenome | isolation source: 200 cm saprolite under Douglas fir tree site 2 hole 1 | place: USA:California | collected 2015-04-18 | reverse complement strand
CGACTGGATCCAGGCCGCACGTATATTTTCATGTCCAATCATGTTTCCAATTTGGATCCGCCGATTTTGCTGCCGCTGATTCCCCGCCGGACTTCAGTCATGGCAAAAAAGGAGCTTTTCGATTACCCGATTTTGGGAAAGACCATGCGACTGGGTTCGCTCGTGCCGGTGGATCGCGGGAATCGGGAGGCCGGCATCGCCGCGGTACGCGCTGCCGCGGAAGTGATCCGAAAGGGCATCAATATGACCATCTATGTCGAAGGCCACCGCTCCTTCGACGGAAAGCTGCTGCCCTTCAAGAAGGGACCGTTTTATCTGGCGATGGAATCTGGCGTGCCGGTGGTGCCAGTAACCATTGTTGGCACGCAGGAGGTGATGCCAAAGCGAAGATTCTCGATCCGACCGGGAACTGTGACAATTATTTTTCATGAACCAATCGAGCCGAAAGACTTCGGCAGCCGGGAATACTTGATGGACAAAGTGAGAGCGGTGATTGATAGTGGACTGCCGGCAGAGTATCAGGAACAAAGCTTTCAAGAAGCGAAGGATACTCTGCGGCCGCGCTCAGGAAACGCTCCAGATCACACAGGCACCACGCAAAGCTAAACGCATTTCTTCGCGAGCTTAGAAACGCATCTCTAAATGCGACAGTTCCACACGCGGTCGGTGGTGAAATGGGGATGTTACGAACACCTGAGCGAACTGCCTGAGCGGCCCAGCACAGAAACGACCGCCCGTGGCAGTGAAATTTCAGAACAATGCGAAAGCTTTCGACAGAGTAAGAATGCCCCCAAGCAGGCACAGCACATATAGCAGAATCCACCCCGCTCCGTTGCCCTTCTCTGAACGAATACCCCAGACGCCGAGCCCGCACCACGCAGTTCCAAGAAGCAAATTCACTCCTGAAGGGCTGACAGCGATAGCCGCAAGCCATCCAGGCGCCCTCCGACCTATCAGAGCCACCCCAAGGTAAATCACGCCAAAGGCACCGATCAAAATGACGTATGCGAACGCGATGTGCTGACGCCACCACTTCGTTCGTTTTTTCTCGCCAACCTCGCGGCGCTGAATGAGTCCGTCATTCCTCTTGATTGTACTGAGTACCGCCTAAGGTTAGAAAAAGCATTGCCGGTTATTGGCGTAAATCAGGCCATTCCACCAATTGAGAATTACCGTTGAAATGACGATTTTTCAACAGTCATCCGTGCTCGTCCTAGCCTCGTATCGTCAACCACGCCGCTATCAGCAGACGCACTCCTTCGTATGCCAACAACGCGCCGGGGAGGACCATCGAAATTCGTTCCTTCACAGATATCGCTTCCGATTTTGCCGCATGGATATCCGGAGCTTGTTCTTCTCGCCCAAAGCCCCACCGGAGCAACTTTGCCCCCAAGACGAAGGACATGGTCCCGGAGAGGGCATAGAACGTAAAAAGGGCGATGCGACCAGTACCGTTCGGCAATACTCCACGTCTGTATATATCGCTCAAACGCGATGCGCCGAAAACCACTGCCGCTACACCCAACGCCAACGGAACGAGCCACGATTCGAGCGCCGGAAGCTTCGCAGCGTATCGGTCCATCAGTTTACGTTGGAGCTGCTTCGTCCGAACAGATACGCCAATTCCCACCAAGCCCAAAATCATCCAGGAGCTAGCAGTCAATACCGCTGGACGTGGCATCCATGGGTCGTACTCATGAATGGCATAAAGCAATATCAGGATGACAACAGCGATTCCGAACAGAATCTCAGCCGCGAGGACCAGTAGCCGTCTACGAACCGAGCCGCTCTGTATCCGTTTTTGCTTCATATCGACAACAGACTAATCTAAAACAGGTTCAGGTTATTCTTTGCCGGCCTTAGTCCGCATAGCTTTGACAATCTCCGGCAATTTGTTGAACGCCGCTGAGCAGCGCAGCCACAGCTTATTGTCGATCGCGGGATAGCCGCTGACTACCGCTCCGGCAGCGACATCGTTGGGAATGCCACTTTGCGCCGTTGCTATTGTGCCATCACCGATTTTGCAGTGTCCGGCAACCCCCACCTGACCCGCGAGAATGACCTTATTCCCGACCTTGGTAGAACCGGCAAGACCTACCTGTGCGCAGAGCAGAGTGTCCTCGCCGACTCGAGAGCCGTGTCCGACCTGCACCAGATTATCAATCTTTGTCCCCCGTGCAATTTGGGTTTCACCCACGCTGGCGCGGTCTACGCAGGCATTGGCTTGCACCTCAACCTTATCTTCGAGAACGGCCGGCCCTGACTGCACGATTTTGTACCAGTGGCCGGAGTCGTCCTTGGCGAAGCCATAGCCGTCTGCTCCAATTACCGCACCGTTCTGCAGCACGACATCGTTTCCCAAGCGGCAATATTCACGTACCACTGCGTGTGCATGGGCGAAGAAATGATCGCCAATCTGCGCCCCGCGATAAATCACTACGTGAGCCAGCAGAACCGCATTTCTGCCGATCGAGACATTTTCGTCGATAACAACGTAGGGGCCGATGTGCGCGTTCTCCCCGATCTTCGCCGAAGGATGGACCACCGCAGTGGGATGCACGCCGGGCGCATACCTCGGCGGCTGGTAGAAAAGTGCGATAGCCCGCGCAAAGGTCAAGTACGGATTCATCGAACGCAGCATGGCTGTTGAAAGGGCAGGGAAGTTCTCGGCCAGGATCACCGCCGAAGCCAGGGTGGTCCTGGCGGCAGCCGCATACTTTGGATTGGCCAGAAATGTGATCTGGCCGGGTCGGGCTTCTTCAATACCTGCGACGCCGGTGATTTCGGTATCCGGCGAGCCGTTCTCCAGTCGGGCGTTGAGGGCGGAAGCAATCTGTTCCAGTTTCATAGGCGTAGTCCGCTAAGGTCAGAGCGCGATTGTAAAGCAGGCGGGATGCGTGGTGCTTATACCTTATGGGATGAAGTAGAAGGGATTCGGCAGCTTGACTGACAGTTCTGCTGCAGGCTCTCCGCTTAAGTCGCTAACTTGGTCGCCCACATTCACGATGATGCGATATCCCTGATCGGCTACGCGCTGGCGCGCCGATGATTTGTACTCTGCGGTACTCCTGCTGTTGTCCTCCATCGGTCGCAGCACCAATCCAGACCAACCGGCATATCCTTGTGTTTGAAGGTTCTGCTGCGTTGCCGCCCTGAGGGCCTCTCGTCGTGCGCTGATGAAGAAGACAGCCACCTGCAGCTGTCGTGCTTTCTGAAATAGTCGCAACGTGCTTTCGATCGCAGGGGCCTGAGCCGCCCGCACCCACTGATCGAACAGGCTTGGGATGTAACCCAGGTCGGTCGTTTCGCGGAACTGGTAGGTGGAAAGCGCCGTCTCATCGATGTCCAACACGATGGCAAGTTTCTCCCTGGGTCGTCGAGCGGCTGCGCGACGTTCCAAGAACGCGATTGCACGACCTGCTTGTTCGTTCATCTCGGCGGCGTAGCAGCCACATTGGCATCTGCAATCGTGATAGTCCTTAAGCAATTGCTTGACTTTCCCGAGATTGGGTACGCGCTCGGGGGGAAACACCACGGTGCCATTGCTGGACTTGCGCTGCGCTGGGAGGGGTGCACATAACATGCAAACAACTAAGGTCCTCAGCAGGTGTGTGGAAGGCTTCACGATCTTATTTCTCCAGTTAACTGGGTCCGAGGAGAGACCTGGCCGGTCAACATAGGAAAATAATCCTACACCGTTGTAAGGATTGGGGGCGGCGGGCAAAGAAAGTGCCGATGCAAATTCCAAGAGCCCCGAAAACCAGGCGATTAAGAACTATTCCTTGTCCTTCCTGGGCGGAATCGCGCTTCTGACATAGGTACTAGCACACAGTTTAGGACGGCACTCGGGCGCTGGTGGGAGCGAAGGTTTCAGTTCGACCCCACTTGGATTGTCGAACATTTTCGGTATCGAAGCGTGCTTCCTACTCTCCAAACAATGGCACCTGTCTGACATCGGCAGCGGCCTTACGCCGCCGGTGTGTACCGCCAATCACTGCGAGCACAGTGAGAGAAGTCAATGCGCTACGGGGGACGAAAATCCTTTGCGTGTTCGAGCGCAGGTCGGGGGGATTGATTAGGAATCCGTCACTAATGGCTTGGGTGAGGTCATTGGGCATCATGCCCTCAAGCACTTCGTTATCTTTGAATTTGAGCCGCACCCACAGACCCTCGGTTCGCGGGCGACTGGTGAAGGTCTTGCGATTGAGCGATTCCGAATCGCTGAACTCACGCACGAAGTAGACGCCCTTAATGTCCTTTAGGTCGATCCCAACCACGTTGCCCGCGGTGTTCAGCAATTCCAGCTTGCCTTCATGCACAAAGTTGGCCGGAGCCACGTAACCGGAAACGGAGTCCCGATCCATTTTTCGGACGATTACTTTCTTGTGGGTTGAGGGCATGGAATCGTCTTCAGAGCCAAGACGGAATGGCGGTTCAGCCAGCCCGCCTCCCGGATTCTCGCACTTTTCCTTGGAAAACAGGGAATCCGTGCGTTCCCTGTAGCCAAAATGTAAACGTTGTGTTATTTTCTGTAGCTTGCCACAAACCATCTCATGTACTCTAAGCCTAATGGGTAGAGTAACTTACATCGAGGTGCCGGCCACTGGTTTTCCCCAGAGGTGTGTCTGAGGAGATCCTGTAGGTAAGTGTGGTTCCGCGGGCCAGGGGGCGTAACTCTTAGAAAACGCATGGCCGATTACATTTACACGATGGAAATCCGGCTGACGCCGGACCAGCAGAAAGCCGTCACTCTGGTTCAGGACGTTGCCCGGGCCGCCAATATGAACGTTTACCTCACCGGCGGCGCTATCCGTGACATTATCAGCGGCTTGCCCATCCGCGATTTGGATTTCACCGTACAGGGCAATCCGCTGCGTTTACAGAAGGACTTGGAGCGCGTCGGAGCCAGGATTGGCCATGCCGATAACGATCTGAAGTCCGTCCACCTGGTTTTGCCGGGAAATGTGCGGGCGGAGATCAGCATGGCTCGTACCGAGCGGTACGAGAAGGCGGGCAAGCACCCCCTCATCTTGCCTGCCACGATTATCGAAGATCTACGCCGGCGCGATTTTACGGTCAACGCTATGGCGCTATCACTGAATCCTGGTTCCCGCGGCCTGCTGCTGGACCCGTTCAATGGGGCGGCCGATATCGAAGCCAAGCTTCTCCGCGTCCTGCACAACTACGCATTCGTAGAGGATCCCTCGCGCCTGATCCGCGCCAGCCGCTTCGCCGCTCGCTTCCATTGGCCACTGGAGGAGCGAACGCAACAGCGCTTCCAGTCTGCGAAAGAAAACAACTATATCGAGTACATCACCGCCAGGGCAACCGGTTACGAGATCGAGCAACTGGCCTATGAAGAAGACCCGCTGCATATTGTGCGTGTGCTGGAAAAAGAAGACTGGCTGAAGGTGCTGAACCCACACTCGACCACCGCCAAAGTGGACACAGCGGGGCTAGCTCAGCTCATGAAAATGCGCCAGCAGATGAACGAACTCGGCTATTTGCCCGATCCGGCGCCAGCCGTGCTGTATTTTCTGACCGCGCGCCTCGGCGACAAAGATATCGCGGATATGCGCAGGCTCATCCCGCGCAAAGATCTGGTGGAGGCCTGGCGCGACCTGGAAGAAAATGCCAAACAACTGGCCAAGATGCTGACAGGGAAAGAAGCGGCCACTCCATCCCGCACCTGGAAAGTATTATCGGAGGCGCGGCCCGAGATGGTACTGTTCCTGTCAGTGACGGCACGCCAGCAGGCCGTCATACAGAAAATCAGAAACTTCTTCACCAAGTGGCGGCAGCTCCAGCAAAAGGTTCCGCTGCCCGAAATGGCCGAGCTGCGCATCACGCCGCAATTACCGGAGTATCCGAAAATCGCAAATGACGTATTTATGCTGCTGCTGGACGGCAAATTACGTTCGCGTTCAGAGATCCTGAAATTTCTGAAGCCGTTTGCGCCCCCTCCACCGCCACCACCTCCGCCTCCCAAGCGTGGCCGGGCAAAGGCAGCTGCAGCTGCTGCCGGAAATGCGCCCGGGGCTCCGATAGCGGCTCCTGCGGGCAAGAAAAGGGGAAAGGGCGAAACCGCTCCTCCCGCGGCTCCTCCACCCCAGGCGGCGCCCAAAATGGAATCAGTCAAAGCCGGTAGGGGGCACAAAATATCGGACAAGGCAGCAAGCAAATCCGCCAAGAACACACGAAAGAGAACCAAACAAAAAAAGAAGAAGCGGAGGTGACGGATAGGGACACATTCCGCTAAGGTCGGCTACTCTGCCTTCAAGAATGCAATCTGGTCTGGCCTGCTAAACCGATCCCACGAAAATCGCAGCACTGAACAATCAAGAGTACACATGACACTGGCGATGCTGAGTCCACTTCCTAGTCATCACCCACGTTTTGAGAACGTGATTTTCGAGCATGGACTCGGGCGCGTTCCCCGCGCACTGACCGCAAGCTTTGCCGGATGAGGCACGGTGGCGGGAACTTGAACTAGAGCTGGCTGGAATGCGCCACAACAGGGCTATAATAAAGCCATGCGTCGCCTGTTCCTCATCGCGACGTCTGTGCTGATCGCGCTTGCTCCCGCCTGGGGCCAGATGCGCGCCGCACCACGCTTCGGTCGGATGGGGCGACCTGGGTTCGCTGCTCACACTTCAGTGTTTTTCAGCGGAGGCGTTGCCTTCGGTCACAATCCCCGCTTTCATGTGTTCTTTGGTCCGAATCACTTCTTGTTCCACCGCCGCGTCTTCTTTGCCGGGGGATTTTTCTACCCCTCCTGGTACGGCTATCCTTACTACCCAGCCTCCTCCTACCCCATCGTGACCGAAGCTTATCCCTCCTACGATGCTGCTGCTGCCTACGACCAACAGCGCGAAATGGCACGCGAGATTGATCGATTGAGCGGAGAGGTCGAGCGCCTGCAAGAAGAACAGGAGAGACGTCAAGCGGCGCCTCCGCAAGCTCAGCCCTCACTACAGGCGCACACCGGCACCGAACCACAGCGATCGACAGTGCTAGTCTTCCGTGATAAGCGCACTCAGGAAGTGCAGAACTACGCCATCATCGGTCAGACGCTCTGGATCTTCAGTGAGCAGCGGGCGAAAAGAGTTCCACTGCCGGAACTTGATGTTCCGGCAACGACCAAATTGAATGACGAACGCGGTGTGGAGTTCCGGGTTCCGGCGCGCTAACTCACACCGGCGGTGTTATTGATCCACGGCAAGGCATCAGTATCGAAAGTGTAGTGCACCAATTTGCGGCGTTGCGCCCAGCCCTACACCCGTTAGAATGAAAGCACCGGAAATCCAACAGACCTGATCATGTCCCAATTCGTCCACCTGCACCTGCACACCGACTACTCGATGCTCGACGGCGCCTGCGACGTGGAGAAGCTCGTGCAGTGTGTCAAAGAGCTCGGCATGCCCGCCGTCGCCATGACCGACCACGGCAATATTTTCGGTGCGGTGAATTTCGTGAATGCCGCGCACAAAGTTGGCGTCAAACCCATAGTCGGTTGTGAGCTCTACATCTGTAAGAAACAAGATCACAATATCGAGCGCACGCCTCCTGACGGAGATACATACAACCACCTCTTGGTGCTGGCTGAAAACGAAGAGGGCTACCGGAACCTGATCAAGATTACATCCGAAGCATCGTTGCATGGCTTTTATTACAAGCCTCGGGTGAGTAAGAAGTTTTTGGCGGAGCACTCGCGAGGACTGATAGGGCTTTCGGGTTGTTTGAAGGGCGAGGTGGCCGAACGTTTGATGGAAGGGAATTATGAGGCCGCAAGCCAGGCCGCCGGTTCCTATCGCGATATCTTCGGAAAAGAGAACTTCTATCTCGAAATACAGGACCAAGGCCTGGAGATGGAGCACCGCATTCATCCCGATCTGTTCCGCCTCGAAAAAGATCTCGGCCTGCCCCTGGTGGCGACTAACGATAGCCATTATCTCTGCGAGAACGACGCGCATGCGCAGGACGTGATGATCTGCATTCAGACTGGCAAGTCCATTCAGGACACCAATCGCATGAAGTTCGATGGCACACAGTTCTACGTAAAGAGCCACGAAGAGATGGCACGGGTCTTCAAAGATGCGCCTGATGTGCTCTCCCGTACGCTGGCGATCGCCGAACGCTGCAATATGCGGTTGGAAAAAATCAGCAATCCGTTCCCCCATTTCGATGTGCCGCCCGGATTTACGCTCGACACTTACTTCGAGCATGTCACCCGTGAAGGGTTTGCACGCCGCCTGGAGTTGCTGCGGGAACTGGAGCTGACGGGTCGCCTGAAGCACAGCATTGCGGAATATGAGCAGCGGCTCGCGCGCGAGCTGGCCATCATCCAGCAGATGAATTTTTCAGGGTACTTTCTCATTGTTTGGGATTTTATTCGCTATGCGAAAGAACACAATATTCCCGTAGGACCAGGCCGCGGATCGGCAGCCGGTTCGCTCGTCTCTCATTCCCTGGGCATCACCGATCTCGATCCGCTACAGCACGAGCTGATCTTCGAACGATTTCTCAATCCTGAACGCGTCTCTATGCCTGACATCGACATTGACTTCTGTATGAATCGTCGTGGCGAAGTAATCGATTACGTGACGCGTAAGTACGGGCGGGAAAACGTGGCGCAGATCATCACCTTCGGCAGCATGGCCGCCAGGGCGGCAATCAAGGACGTCGGCCGTGCCATGGACATGCCCTACAGCGACGTGGATCGCATCGCGAAGATGGTCCCCAACCAGCTCAATATCAAGCTCGAGCAGGCTGTCCACGACTCTCCTCAATTGCAGGAGGCGTATGAGAAAGATTCACAAATCCGGCAGCTCATCGACACAGCGAAGAAATTAGAGGGTCTGGTGCGCAACGCGGGAGTACACGCGGCGGGCGTGGTCATCGCGCCGCGGCCCCTGACAGATTTAGTCCCACTACATAAGACCAAGAACGACGAAATTGTTACCGCTTTCGACATGCTCGCGATTGAGAAGTTGGGCCTGCTGAAGATGGATTTCCTCGGGCTCACAACCCTCACGATTCTGGATGACACGCTCAAACTAATCGCGCAAACTCGCGGCGAGAAAATCAAGCTTGAGGGTATTGCGCTCGAGGATCAAGAGACCTACGAAAAAGTCTTTCATAAGGGACTGACGTCCGGCGTGTTCCAGTTTGAATCGCACGGCATGCGCGACGTGCTGCGGCGGTACCAGCCGAATTCCATCGAAGATCTCACCGCATTGAACGCGCTCTATCGGCCCGGCCCAATCCAGGGTGGCATGATCGACGACTTCATCGATCGCAAGCACGGCCGCAAGAAAATCGAGTACGAATTGCCTGAACTAAAGGAAATTCTGGAAGAAACGCTCGGTGTCATCGTCTATCAGGAACAAGTGATGCAAATTGCCAACCGGATGGCCGGCTATTCTCTCGGTGAAGCCGACCTGCTGCGCCGCGCCATGGGTAAGAAGAAGCCTGAGGAAATGGCCAAGCAGCGCGAGCGTTTCGTCGAGGGTGCTGTGCAGCGCGGTTTTCCCCAGAAGAAGATTGAGAAGATCTTCGACCTTATGGCGCAGTTTGCCGGATACGGATTCAACAAATCGCACTCCGCGGCGTACGCACTTCTGGCGTATCACACGGCGTACCTAAAAACCCATTATCCGGTTGAATTCATGGCTGCGCTGCTAACCTCGGTTACGGGCAACACCGACGATGTCGTGAAGTACATCAACGAGTGCCGCGAAACGGGAATCGGAGTTGAACCACCAGATATCAATGTCAGTGACGCGAACTTCACGCCTCACGGCAGCGCCATTCGCTTCGGTTTGGCCGCGGTCAGGAACGTGGGCCATAACGCCATCGACTCGATCATCGCTGGTCGTAGGGAATTGAGGTGTTATCGCTCCATTTTTGAGTTCTGCGAAGAGGTCGACTTGCGGCTGCTGAACAAGCGTGTCCTCGAATCGCTGATCAAGAGTGGCGCCATGGATTCCCTCGGCCGCCGCGCGCAACTGATGACGGTGATCGACCGCGCCATTGAACGCGCGCAGAAAGTACAGCGCGACGTCGAATCGGGCCAGCATGGATTGTTCGGAGTGTTCCAGGAGGAAGAAACGCAGAACCGGAACGATGAGCTTCCTAATGTGCCCGACTGGGACGAGCACACGCGGCTGGCTGCAGAAAAGGAAATCCTCGGCTTCTTCATCACCGGTCATCCACTGGAAAGATACCGGGATAAGCTAACGGATTTCCACGCGCTTTCCACGGAGGACATGGCAGGGATGAAGTCCACCACTGGGAAGGATGAGATTTGCGCGGGCGGAATCATTACCACTGCGCGCGTGCTCAAATCCAAGCGAGGCGACTTTTATGCGCAGGGCACGCTCGAGGATATGTCCGGTTCAATCGAGATGCTCGTTTTCCCGGAAGCGTACAAGCGCTTGCAAGACAAGGTGAGGCTTGAAGTGCCGGTGCTTATTCGCGGAGGCGTGCGAATTGAAGAAGGTGCCAATCCCAAGCTCACGGTCAGTGAGATTACCCCCCTCGAAGAAGCCAAGCCGCCGCTTCCGCGTTCCCTGCGTATTCGGATTCCATTGGAGAGCGCAACCGAGTCTACCGTCGATGCCCTGCATACGCTGTTCACCGAGCGCAAGGGCGAGGCCAAAGTGTTGTTCGATGTGGAGCGGCAGGGTGATTTCATGGTGGTCATGGAAGCGGGAGGCTATAATGTCCAACCAGACCATACCTTTATTGCGCGCGTGGAACAACTCTGCGGTAGAGGCAGCGTGCGCATCATTAACTGAAATCTGAGTCGCATGAAGCCTTCAAGGAGCAGGAGCGTGAGCGTCGGAGGGGCGGCTGCCGCAGCAGGAGCCAATGGCAGGCAAATGGTGGTCGGCGCTGACTTCCTTCTGTCTATGGTGGAGACACATTGGACCGCAAGGAATCGTGATGCCAGCAAAATGGAATCAGGATTGAGAGCGCAACAGGAACTAAAAAAGATCGAGCAGCAGATTGCCCATCTTGAATCGGCGGCAGGGCAGGATGAGGAGACTCGCCGCGAAATTCAGCAGCTTCATCGACGCGTCGATGCCCTGCGGCGGGAAGTGTCTACCCACCTGAGCGCGTGGGAAAAGACTGAGTTGGCCCGACACCCACAGCGTCCTTACACGCTGGATTATGTGGAGCGCATCTTCACCGACTGGAGTGAAATCCACGGCGACCGGGGATTCGCCGATGATCCCGCCATTGTTTGTGGCATGGCGCGTTTTCACGGCGAGGACGTGATGGTCATTGGACATCAGAAGGCACGCGACACCAAGCAGAAGGTTTACCGCAATTTCGGCATGCCCAATCCGGAGGGATACCGCAAGGCGTTGCGGGCGATGCAAATGGCGGCAAAGTTTCGCCGTCCCGTGTTCACGTTTGTAGATACTCCTGGGGCATATCCTGGGCTGGGCGCCGAAGAGCGCGGTCAGGCCGAAGCCATTGCTCGTAATCTAAGGGAGATGGCCCGTTTGGAAATTCCCATTATCACGGTGATTACCGGGGAAGGCGGCAGCGGAGGCGCGCTTGCCATTGCCGTCGCGGATCGCGTGCTGATGATGGAGAATGCGATCTATTCGGTGATCTCGCCCGAAGGCTGTGCCTCGATCATGTGGCGTGACGCGATGAAGAAGGACTTGGCCGCCCAGGCGCTGAAGATCACTGCCAAGGACTTAGGCGATCTCGGCTGCATTGATGGCGTGGTGGCAGAACCAGAAGGCGGAACACACACCGACCACGAGGCCTCGGCCACGCTCCTCGATGCCGCGCTGCAAAGGCACTACGCCGAGCTGAAGAAAATCCCCGTGCCCGAATTGGTCGCATCACGATACAATAAATTCCGCAACATGGCGCAGTGCTTCCGTGTGGAAGCCTGATTCAAAACTTAGTTCCAAACCAGGTACATCCGGCTTGGGACATGGCCTTCCGCTTCTGTCCGTGCTGCCAGTCGGTACCGTATAATTAATATTTAACTCCGCCATATCAAAGAAGCTCGAGCAGGCGATGCCTGCTCCCCTGTAAGGAAGGAATTGGAATGGCCACTACGGATGTCGCGCTGCATGATGCTACTGGGCAACTGGAGCAGAAGCGCATCGTCAACGACATGAGTATTCAGGTCGCGACGGTCAACGGTTCAGGCTCGCAGAGCTCCAATACTGTCCTGCTACGCAGTATTTTTCAGATGGGTGTACCGGTTTCCGGTAAAAACCTCTTTCCCTCGAACATTGCGGGACTGCCCACCTGGTACACCATCCGCGCCAACAAAGACGGTTACATTGCGCGCAAGAAGGAGATCGATTTCCTGGTAGCCATGAACGCGGAAACGGCTCGGGAAGATGTCATATCGCTTGCGCCGGGCGCTGCTGTGCTTTACGACGAACCGCTGAATCTGCGCAGTTTGCGCAACGACCTGGTGTTTTATTCCGTTCCGTATGACAAGCTGGTGGCACCCGTTTGTCCCGAGGCCAAATTGCGCAAGCTGGTCAAGAACATGATCTATGTGGGTGTCGTGGCCAAGCTGCTCGAGATTGATATGGCCGAGCTAGGGAAGGCCATCCGCAAGCAGTTCGCCAAGAAAGTCAAAGCCGCCAACCTGAACTTGTCCGCCGTGCAAGCAGGATTCGATTATGCGGCTGCAAGCCTTCCTAAGCGTGACCCGTATTACATCCAGCGCATGGACAAAACGGCAGGGAAGATCATCATCGATGGCAACTCTGCTGCCGCACTGGGCTGCATGTTTGCCGGTTGCACAGTGGTGACCTGGTATCCGATCACCCCTTCCTCCTCGCTGGTGGAGACGATGATCGAGTACATGAAGAGGTTCCGCATCGGCCCAGATGGCAAGGCAACATTCGCGATTGTGCAAGCCGAAGATGAGCTGGCCGCGATCGGTATGGTAGTGGGTGCGGGTTGGGCGGGAGCTCGCGCTATGACTGCTACGGCCGGGCCGGGAATTTCGCTGATGTCAGAGTTTACAGGTCTGGCTTACTACACGGAAGTTCCGGCTGTGATTTGGGACGTTCAGCGTGTGGGACCGTCTACGGGTCTGCCCACGCGCACGTCGCAAGGCGACATTCTGTCGAACGCAATTCTTAGCCACGGAGATACCAAGCACATCATGTTGATCCCGTGCTCGGTCGAAGAGTGCTTCTCCATGGCACAGGACGCCTTCGACCTTGCTGAGCATTTTCAAACTCCGGTCTTCGTCATGTCGGACCTCGATCTCGGCATGAACAACTGGATGTCGGATCCATTTTCGTACCCGGAGAAGCCAATCAAACGCGGGAAAGTGCTAAGTAAAGAGGATCTCGATCGGCTGGGCAGCTTTTCCCGCTACAAAGATCTCGATGGTGATGGCATCGGCTATCGGACCCTGCCAGGCACCGACCACCCCGCGGCGGCGTATTTTGCGCGAGGTAGCGGGCATAACGAGAGCTCACAATACAGTGAGCGCCCCGACGATTTCGAAAAGAACATGGAGCGCATCAACCGTAAGTTTGAGACGGCGCGCTCCTTTGTGCCCCGGCCGGAGGTAACGTCCAGCGGCAAATCGAACATTGGGATCATCGCTTATGGCACCTCGCATTGGGCTATTCTTGAGAGCCGGGATCAGTTGTGGCAGGAATACAAAGTCAATGCCGATTACCTTCGTCTGCGTGCATATCCATTCACGCGCGAAGTACACGACTTCGTCGAACAGCACGACCGCGTTTACCTGGTTGAGCAGAACCGTGATGCTCAGATGCTCAGCCTGCTGAAACTGGACGTGAGACCCGAACTGGTTACGCATCTGCGCAGTATTGCCCACATTCACGGGCTGCCGCTCGATGCCCGTTCGGTTACTGACGAGATCCTCATGATGGAGGGTGAGTAAGATGGCGACAACTGCGACGAGCACGCCCGGACAAAAAACGAACCGCATCGGCTTGTCTGTGGTGGATTACCGGGGTGGGAGAACAACCCTATGCGCCGGGTGCGGCCACAATGCGATTTCCGAGCGCATCATTGACGCTATGTACGAGATGGGCGTGCAGCCCGAACGAGTGGCGAAGCTGAGCGGAATTGGATGCTCATCCAAAAGTCCAGCCTATTTCATGGGCCGTTCGCACAGTTTCAATGCCGTGCACGGCCGCATGCCGTCAGTCGCTACCGGTGCCATGCTGGCAAATCGTAACCTGTTGGCCTTGGGCGTCAGTGGTGATGGTGACACCGCGTCGATCGGCGTTGGGCAATTCGTGCACCTGATGCGTCGTAATCTGCCGATCATTTACATCATTGAGGATAATGGCGTGTACGGTCTCACAAAGGGCCAATTCTCCGCGACCGCTGATCTTGGCTCGAAGCTGAAGACCGGTGTCATCAACGATCTCCCGCCAATTGACACCTGCGCGCTGGCGATGCAGCTAGGCGCGACTTTTGTAGGGCGTTCCTTCTCCGGTGACAAGAAACAGCTCCATAGCATGTTGAAAGCTGCGATCGCACACCACGGCACGGTGATGCTGGATGTGGTCTCGCCCTGTGTGACCTTCAACGATCACGAGGGCTCCACGAAGTCATACAAATACATGAAGGATCATGACGAGCCGCTGCAGGATATCAATCTCGTCCCTGCATTCGAAGAAATCGACGTGGAATACGATCCGGGCACAACCGTCGAAGTTACAATGCATGATGGCTCCCGCCTTCGGTTGCGCAAATTGGAAGAAGATTACGATCCCACCGACAAGGTTCAGTCTATCAAGCGTTTGATGGAAGCCCATGAGAAGGGGGAAATACTCACGGGCGTGTTCTACGTGAATACGCAGGCGCCAAATTTCATCGAGATGCTCAACATGACAGAGCATCCGTTGACGACGCTTCCGGAATCAGCGGTTCGCCCAGGCCGCGAAGTTCTCGAACAGGTCATGGAGGAGTTGCAGTAAGAGAGTCCTACACCGGTTGCGTCTTGGGTAAAGCCGGAGGCGTGGCCCCTGCGTCGATCAGCACACTGCGATCAATTCCCTTCAAGAGCGATCTCATCAGATCGTAGCACTTAGGCTCTTGAAAGTACGCGCTATGAACTTCCACGCCGTTAACGTGCTGATCAATCAACTTGGAACAATCGATGTCCCACACATTGTCGGGAACCGGGCAAGTGCGATCGAGGCCACTTCTTCCCAGCCGCCGCTTTCCAAAGTGCTTCAGCCCAGCCGAGGTTCCCAGCACGGAATCTCTTCCTGAATACATGGCGCTGACGCGATACGAGAGATTTGCAATGCCTTCCCCGTCGCCGTGCTGAACCGTATCACCGGCGCGAAACATATCGTTGTCAACATCGGCTGCAACCATCACAAACTGATTAATCAGGCTCATCAAGAGCGGACGATTCTTGCGCGTCCAGGCAAAGTTCATGGCGTTTTCGACAACGTAGTTGCCCATGCTGTGGGCGATCACCGAAGTCTTGGCTTTGCACGCCTGCTTGGGGTCTTGGGCAGCATGGGCTTGCTTCATGGCCATCCAGTCATAGAGCGAGCTCAGCACGTCGGCGAAGTCCTCAGCCGATTTTCGCGCTTCCGAGCGATCGGGATAATAGCCAATGGGGGAGCCTTCCGAAGGCCAGGTAAACAATATGCACAAACCAAGCGATTCCGGGCCGCTGAAAAGGGTTTCCACAATGCGACTGTATCGTTGGACAGCCGATGACCAGCTGTTATCGAAGCCGTGGACAAAAATGGTGACGTGCTTCTGATCTTCGCTGGGAGTCGAAATCGGGTCGGGAAATGTGTCAGTTACTTGTACTACCGATTGCCGGAACTCGTCTGCGCTCATCGACTTCCAGGCGGCAAGATCATCGACCTTGTCCGAGTCGTTCTTCCAGAACGTCATTTTGGAAAACTCATCCCCAAAGCCATCGGACTTAGCATTGCGATTTGTGATCATCCAGTACATTGGATTTGCTCCGAGGACCATCTTCTGGTGTGTGGCTCAAGGCAGCCGAAAGAAGGCCGCTTAGATGGCAAGAGCGCCGCGCGACTTTTTGTTCTGGGAACAACTGACACTGGCTTCCGCAGCTAGCTTACGTAACGTCATCCAAATTCTTCCGCTTTTCCGGTTCCCCGGTGTGCTCCGGATTTTCGCCGGGTTCTGGGAAGTCGGTATCTGCAGCCTTGATCAGCGGGTCGGCGTCCCGATGTCCGAGCTGACCGTTTAGTGAAGTGTTACCGGATTGACTCCGCTCGTCCTGTTCCACGGCGCCTTTTCCGCGGTCCTGATCCTTTGAAGAGTCTTTCAAGAAAGTCATCAATCGCTCCCATTGCGAAGCGTAGGCAGGAGAACCAAACTTGTCTACTCCCGTTAGCCTACGCCGAAACTTTTCCTCAGGCAAAGGGTTTAGATTGTCAGCAAGGGAACGTAGGGAAGTTCACAGGAGGCGTGCGCATGCGTAGTTTAGTGCTGGCAATTGCTGGGGCCCTGTTGTTCACCATCAGTTCCTGGGGACAGGCGCCAACCACAACTTCAAGCGTAGGGACACCGGGTTCGGCAATGATGGCAGCAACCCCACGGTCCAGGGAAGGGAAGCTGAGGGTGCATCGTGCCCGCCACAAAGTGCATCGCAAGCACCGTCGTCATCACCGTCGCCGTGCTGCCTAGGCTTTGAGAGTGTAAGAGCTACAAATGATTTCTGGCCGCAACTCCGGGTTCAAAACCTTGGTCGGCGGCCATTTCCCGAGAGGTGGTTGAACCGGGCTCTCCCCGCCGGTTCAACCACCTTCGTTTTTTTCGGTTCGCCGCGACTGCCATAAAATCGGCGTGATGACTGCTCCAGGAACTCTCTTCCGGCCGTTCTCGCGGCTGGTAAGAATCACAATACTCGGCAAGGAATTCGAGGTTCCGGAGAACAACCCGCTTCTGCGCTGCTTCCAGTATCTGGCTCCGGAGCAGGTTTCCTATGGCCGTTTCTGCTGGAATGAAGACTGTCAATACTGCCGCGTGATGTTCGATCTCGGGGAAGGCACACCAACTCGCGCCGCGATCTCCTGCAAGCTGATGGTGCAGGACGGCATGCGGATCAACGAGGTCACAGCGGAAATCAAGTACTGCTTGAGGATACTGGAGATCGGAAAAGCAGATTAGCTTCCGAGTCTGCAACTAGATACGCCGTTTCAGCTTTTCAATCAACAAACCGAAAATCAGCAATCAGCAATTGTGTTACTGCGGTCGACCTGCCGACGGCTTAGATGCGGTTGACACACCTACTCCCAACTTTTGCAGCCTCTCGCGGGCTTGCATCGCCTCATTCGTGCGGGGATAGCGCTGGACAACGTGACGTAGCTCCTGGATGCCGGCATTCTTTTGGCCGAGTTCGATCAACGCGAACCCTTTCTTGAGCTGGGCTGCTGCCGCTTTGTTGCCGCCTGGGAAATTCTGGAGCACTTCATCGTAGTTCTGCACGGCCTGCTGGTAGTTGCCCTGCCGGAACTGGATTTCCGCCAGATAAAAATATGAGTTTCCCGCCAGCTCAGTATTGGGATAAGCCTTGATGTAGTCGGAGAACTCCTGCGCAGCGATGTCGTTCTTGGCTCCGTTGTAATCGCGGATAGCATTGTTGTAGAGCACCTCCGGCGGTGGCGCTTGCGGCGGTGGCGTCTGCGCGGGCGACTGAGCCTGCTGGGAGGCGAGGTTCTGCTGAGCCGCTTGCATATCTTCCAACTGCTTGCTGAGCTTGGTCAGACGCACCTTCAGCTCGTCCATGGTGTCGTTGAGCGCCTGAATCTGGCCCGAGACCTGGTCCGTTCGTCCTCCGGAATCCGCCTGCTGCTTCTCCAGAGTTGCCTGCAAGTTGGCGAGCGCGGCGGAGACTTTGTTCACCGCATCAGTGTCGTGCTCCACCAAGTTCTTCATGACGCCCATGCGTTCGTCAAAGGCCTGCTGCATGCGCGACATCTGCTCTTGTAATTGCTGCACTTGCGTTTGCAGTTGGACCATTTCCTTGTTCGCGCCCCAAGCGAGCGTTGCGCTTAACCAATAAGCGGCGAACAGGACAAGAGTAATCAGAGGTCGGATAGTGAAAGATGGTTGGATTTTCATAGTCAATTCCGTTGGATGCCAAAAGTTTCGTGAGTGTCCAGCTTGAGGTAACAGATCGGTGTTGCAGGTTCCCGGCACCACTTCGAGCTGCTACCTTGACCTAGTACCTGCCATAAGGAGCGACGGGCATCGAACACGCACACCCGCCGCCCGAGAGCGACCTATTTCTGATACACGAAGTGAGCACGACGGTTCTGCTGCCAGCACCCTTCCGTGTGCTCGTTGCAGAAAGGCTTCTCCTTGCCGTAGCTGATCGTCTTGATGCGATTGGCGCTCACCCCGGCTTGCGTCAGCGCACTCCTCACCGCTTCGGCGCGGCTGGTGCCGAGTGCCAGGTTGTACTCAGTGGACCCGCGCTCGTCGCAGTGTCCCTCAACCGTGAATTGAATATTCGAGTGCTGGCTGAGGAACTGAGCATCTCCTTGCAGCGCGGACCGCTGATCCGGACGGATATCGGCTTTGTCGTAATCGAAGAAGATGTCCTTGACGCTTTGCGAGAACAATTCCTCTTCGGTCGCCGAGGGTGCAGCGGCTTCCGGTGGCGCCCCACTCACGGTAACGCGTGCCGTCGCCTCTTGGGTTCCACCTGCGCCTTTTGCGACGAGGTGATAAGTGGTCGAATCGGTCGGCGTCACCTGTTGTGAGCCACTGGGTTTAACTGCCCCAATGCCGTCGATTGTGACATCCGTCGCGTTCGTAGTCTCCCAAGTCAGGGTCGTCGGCTGGCCCTTCTGGACGGTGTTCGGATTTGCCGAAATCGAAGCCGTAGGTGCCGGCGGTGGGGGTGGCGGTGGCGGCGGCGGTGGCGCCACTTTCTTCTTACAGGCGCCCAGCATCAGGATGGCGCCCAGCGCAAACACGAGCGTGATCCACTTCATCTTCGGCTGCTTCACATTCTCCTCCGTGCGGAATCGCGTGCCCCTTGCCTGTGGCGCGCAGTTAACGTCAATAGCGGCGCGGGTCAATTTCTCCGTGACCGCCGGATTTGAATCAGAACTCATATTGGAAACGATTTTCGACTCAGCCAATTATTTCCAACTCCAATTGGGTTGCGTGTTGTTGCCAGTAAAGGTCAACTGCTGAACTTTAGTGCCGTCCGCCAGCATGGTCCAGATCTGCTCGCTGCCGGAACGGCTGGACTGGAACACGATGTGCCTCCCATCCGGCGACCAGGACGGAAAGTCATTGCGGCCGCCATCATGGCTCAATTGCACCCACTGTTTGCTGGCAATGTCCATCAGGTAAAGGTCATTTGCACCCGGCATGCCAGGGCCGTATTTGCGCATCCAGGAAAACGCCAGAAACTGGCCATTGGGTGACCATGTCGGAGAGACGGCGTAACCCTGATCCGTCATGCGCTGTACGTTCGTGCCGTCAGCCTCCATCGTGTAAATCTGCGGCAGCCCGGTGCGCCCGCTCACGAATGCCAGTTGCGCGCCAGTCTTGCGATTCCACGTGGGGGACACGTCGGGCCCTTTTCCAGCAGTCAGGCGCTTGGGGTTTCCGCCAGACGAGTCGACGACGTATATCTCCGACTCACCCGTGCGTGAGCCAGAAAAGGCCAGCTTGGTACCATCCGGTGACCACGCTGGTGAAAGATTTGTCCCGCCAAAGCGCGGAAACGCCACCGACCGGCCGAGCTCCAGCGAATACATCATGATCTCCCATCCGGTCTTTGTCAGCGAACTGAAAGCCAGGCGGGAGCCGTCGGGGGAAATACGTGGCGAAAGCGAAATTGATCCCAAGTGAGTGATCGGGTGCTGATTCGAGCCGTCGTAATCCATCGCCCATATTTCTTTATGCCCGGCACGGCTGCTGACGAAGTAGATCTTGCTCTCCGCTACTCCCTGAATACCGCCACCTAAACGGAAGATGATCTCGTCGGCAAACTTATGTGCGATCAGGCGGGCGGCGTCGGTCGTGGCCGTATCGGTGTACTGCTTGCCCAACACCTGCGGAGAAGTCGGGTTCTTTACGTCGTACAGCCAGCCCTGTACGGTTACGCTGTTTCCGCCGACCCCAAGGTTGCCGAAGGCCAGCATGGAAGCGTTTGCCGGGGGCGAGCTCCAGACCTCGAACTTGATTTCCGAGGGCTGGCCGGGTACTTCGAGGGGATTGAAACTTTTGGAGACCAGGTCGAAGATGCCCGCGTTATCCAGATCATTCCACAAGGTATCGTTAAAAGCTTTGAGCAGGTCGCTATTTTTCGGGTCTTGGGTGGAGGGCTTGAAGTCGGGAACTGCCAATCTGACCTTCTCGACCCCCAGGCCGGTGCCAGTACGGATCCAATCCTGCTGCGCGCAACAAGGGAACGCGATCAACAGAAGGCCCATTAGGACCAGCAGAGGTGCCTTGATGCGGTCAATTGGAGAGAAGAAAGCAACCCTACACAAATCTATCGTGTTACGAGACATACCCGATTTCAAATTACTCTTGGTCATACCTATGCCCGTTCTCTCTCCCAGTTCGCCGCTTATAAAAATTGTTGCCGCTAAACTGATGACTGCAAGCTGAGAGCTGAAGCTCGCAGCTACCTCTTGTAATCAAACCAGAACTCCACCGAGACCTTGCCGCCGGAATAGTCCGGAGGCAGGGGCCCAAACGTATCAATTCGCTGGATCGCGCGCACCGCCGACTGATCCAAAGATGGCACACCGCTCGATTGCTCAATCCGCACGTTCGACGGCTGTCCAGAACGCGTAATGTCAAATGTCAGATAGACCCGTTGCGACTCGCTCACGCGCGGGTCTACCTCGTACTTCAGCCAGTTTTCTGACACTTTCTGCTGCACTACCCGCACGTACCAGGCATAGCGCGTGCCGAAATCGCCTCCGCCGCCAGTGAATCCGAACCCCCCTTTGGCTCCGCCCGCGCTGAATGTGCCATAGGGTCCACTGACCGGCCCGCCCTGCCCGAAGGGAACCACGTTGCTCGCTTCCTCGACCGGCTCTGCAGGCTGGGGCTTCGGGCGGCTGGCGCTGGTTACAGGTTTCGGCTTCTTCTTTTTTGCTTCCTTATCCGGGATCGGTATAGCTTCCGGTTCCGGCGGTTTGACTTCCGGCAACGGCAAAGATTGTGTCAATCCTCTCGACTCGTTCGCAAGGACGTTTTTCGTCTCGACCGGGCTGGCGGGCAAGGGAACAGTAGTCACTAGAGTGGCGCCCATTGCCTGTCCGCCTCCTCCTGCGCCCCAGCCTTCGCCACGGCTGCTGTGGGCGAAGGCGCCGTAGCCGATGACGAATGCCGCGAAAGCCAGGTGCAACGCCACCGACCACGCCAGCCGGCGGCCCCAGTTTTCGTGCTCGAGAAAGATGTCAGTGTTGGCTACCATTGCGTTGGAGCGGTTGGGTCACGATACTTACGTTGCTGATGCCGGCCTGTTTCACCGCGTCCATCACCGTAGCGAAAGCGCCGAAGGGCACATCCTCGTCAGATCGCAAGAAGATGGACTGGTGTTGCGGGTCGCGAATCTTCCGGCGCAGCTTGCTCCCGATCTCGTTGATATTGACTGGATCGTTGCCCAGAAATACGCGCTGGCTTTTGTCGATCGTGATCACCAGCCGCTCTTCCGTGATCTCCTTCACCGTACGGGTTTTGGGCACATTGACTTCGATGCCCGACTGCAACACCGGCGCGGTGACCATAAAAATAATCAACAGCACCAGCACCACATCCACCAAAGGCGTGATGTTGATATCGGAGAGCGACGTTTGAGTGCGTCCGTTGGGAGCGGTGAAAGCCATTACCGCCGGACCTCCGCGCTGTCCATCGTCATACGAGCAAGGGGTTGCTGGCGGTCGACGGCGTTCAGCATCTCGAGTGCGAAGTCATCGCCGCGCGCGGCAAATTCACGAATGGAACCACCGATCAGGTTGTAGGCAATGACGGCGGGGATGGCTGCGGCGAGGCCCGCGGCAGTTGTTATCAAAGCCTCCGAGATTCCGGGCGCCACTGCGCGCAAAGTGGCCGCGCCCGCCGTGCCCAGCCCGTGGAAGGCATCAATAATGCCCCATACTGTCCCGAACAGACCCACAAATGGAGTGACCGCACCTGTGATCGCTAACCAGGGCATGCTCCGCTCGAACCGGGTGAGTTCCTCCGAGGCGGCGATCTGCATGGCGCGCTGGATCGCCGTCGGGTTTCTTACAACCCCAGTCGGGTTACCCACCTGGCGCTTGTATTCTTCGAATCCGCCTTCGAATATGCCCACCAGTGGACTCGGCCGGAATTGCTCGGCGACGGCGGCCACGTCCTGCATGCGTTGTGCCTTGCGAAAAGCCCGCACGAAGCGCCCGCTCTGGACCCGCGCCCTCCGCAGCAAGCTCCACTTGGCCAGAATGATGGCCCAGGAAATCAGGCTGAAGACCAGCAGAATGACGAGAACCGATTTGGCGACGAGACCTGTCTCGTTTACCAAGTCCACGATCTCGCCGCCGATAAAGAGTGCCAGCAGAAAAGAATAATACATTTGATTGTTGGAGAATCCCTGGCCTGATTATAGACCAAGGTCATGGAGAGATTTTCAGAAGTGAATCCGATCCATTACCCCGTGAATTTTCAGAGTAGATCGATTGGCAGCTTGAATTGAGATCCGCAGCTTGAAGACTGGGAACGAAAAGTCAGCTAAGGAACATTCAATTGGGCCACGGCCGGGAGTCGTGGCCTTTTTTGTTTCCCTCCCATCCATGAAACGTGGACCATGTACTGGAAAGGAACAAACTGAGGACTGAGAACTGTTTCATGCTATGCTTCGCTCAACTTTCTGATTCCAGGATTCCCGGTGCTGCTCGAACTGCGCCTCGAGAACTACGCGGTCATCGATAATATAGCGGTGGAATTCGCACCTGGGCTTAATCTGCTAACCGGCGAAACCGGTGCTGGGAAATCCATCCTGATCGACGCTCTCGCCCTGCTGCTCGGTGAGAAAGCTTCCACCGACGTGATCCGCACTGGCACCGATCGCGCCGTCGTCGCGGCCGTTTTCGAGGTTGAAGTTGGGGCCGAGAAGCTTGTCGCTGAAATACTGGAAACTAATGGCATTGATCCGGAAGAGGAGTCGGTCA
>WNFB01001873.1_pt1 | contig 23175 bp, 25 predicted proteins | sample 5400501 | NCBI WGS metagenome assembly WNFB01 (sample SAMN13153341, study PRJNA577476) | soil metagenome | isolation source: 200 cm saprolite under Douglas fir tree site 2 hole 1 | place: USA:California | collected 2015-04-18 | reverse complement strand
ACTTTGTGGGCGTATTGATCGACGGTGCAGGAATTGAAATTGTACCAGTCGGCATGGCGGGCCACGATGCCCAGGGTGCGCTGCTCTCCACCGCCGCCGATCAATAGGGGAATGGCCGGTGACGGCTGCGGTTCGCAGTAGGCATCCTGGATGTGGTAATGCCTGCCGGTGAAGGTTGCTGGCCGGGAGGTCCACATGGACTTGATGATAGTGACCGCCTCTTCTAGCTGTTCGATCCTGGTGCGAGCATCTGGGAAGCTGTAGCCGTAGGAACGGTACTCCTCCTCTTTCCAGCCAGCACCTATTCCGAGAATGAAGCGTCCTGCCGACATAGACTGGAGGTTGGCGGCCATTTTAGCCAGCAGCGCGGGTTGGCGATAGGCCTGGCACATTACCAGCGACCCGACCTTGAAGCCGGGGAACTCGGCGGCGAAATAGGCCAGGGTGGTCAGGCATTCGACGGTGGCTGTTTCCCCCCATTCCAGGTGGTCTTCGGCCCACAGGGTGGAGAAGCCTGGTCGTAGCGCGCGGATCAAACGCCGGTTGTAGTCGAAGAGTTGGTCGGCGGGAAAATTGAGCGGTGTTGGTTGAAGCATAAGACCAAAATCGATATTTGCCATGTGTGGTGTCTCCAGAGCAAGTAAGGGCTTTATTCAAGCGAGGTGGGGAAGCGCATGGCGGAGGCAAGCACCGCCACTACTATACACGGTGTGCCCGTCGTGCGGGTATAGTAGTGGCGGTGCTTGCCTCCGCCATGTTCACCCACCTCGCATTGTCGGATACCTTCGCAACTTTGGGTAACGGAAAGTCTATAGTAGTGGCGGTGCTTGCCTCCGCCATGCTTCCCCACCTCGCTCGGTGAAAAAAATCACACGCACATCGCTCTACCTCCCTTGAATATTTCTACATAATGGGCCACATATAGCCGGCGGATTGATAGATAGCCTCGATGGTGGCAAGGTTCTCTATGGTCTCATCAAGGCTGAGATAGGATTGATGGCCGTGACGGATGCAGGATGCAAAATGCTCTACCTCAAGTCGATACTGGTCAACGGGGGAGAAACGCTGGTGGATGGCCTGATCTTCCAGTGCGACAATCACCACCGTCTCGATGTGTCCAGGTGTAAAGGGTAGGGGAATGGTGATTGTTCCCCCTTCTCCGATGATCTCACCTACCTGGCGCGTCGGGAGTTCGAGACTGGAGTCGATCAGGCCAAAGCAGCCGTCGTCGAAGTCGAGGACAGCACTGGCGTAGCGTTCCACTTCGCCGTCCGCGGGAGTATGCACGCGAGCCCCAACAGCCAAAGGAGTATGCCCGTATACTGCGCGGCAGAGATTGACGGGATAGCAGCCGACATCCATCAAGGAGCCGCCTGCTAAGGCCGCCTGCAGGCGAATATCATGGGGGCGCGAACCGACGTTGAATGAGAACGAGGCACGCACTAACTTGACTTTGCCGATGCGACCCTCGGCCACCTGCTCCAAGGCCCAAAGCGTCTGTGGATGGAAACGGTACATAAAGGCCTCCATCAGCAAAACGCCATTGTCACTCGCCGCCTGTACCATGGTGAGACCCTGCTCAGCCGTGACGGCAAGCGGCTTTTCGCACAGCACATGTTTGCCAGCGTTGAGTGCTCTGATCGTCCATTCCGCGTGCAGGCTGTTCGGTAACGGGATGTAGATAGCCTCGATCTCAGGATCGTTGATGACGCTGTCGTAATCGCCATAGATAAGCACATCGGGCGCAAATGCAAATAACTCTTGTACACGTTCAGGGTTGCGACTGCCTACGGCCAGCAGCCGTCCATTCGAGGATGCATGAATGGCGGGAGCCACTCGCTTGGCACCAATATTGGCGGCGCTGAGTACGCCCCAGCGCACAGGCATGTGAAGAGATGATTCGCTGGATTGCATATCACGTTCATCCTTTTTAATGTAGGGGCCTGATCCATCTCGCTCCATCTGCATCAAGTTAAGGGACCTCGCGTAGGGGCGGGGGTGGAGTGGAGCAGGGTGCCGGGAACCTTGGACCCTTGTGGTCGCCCGCGCATCCTGTCTCCCATGGGTTGAAGCGGCCTCCTCCACGGGCGACCACAAGGGTCCCCACCCCTCATCTACACCGCCCCCTACGTGTTATCCATCCATTCTTCGTCAGGTTGATGTATATTGAGCGCAATGAATTACACCCCTACTCTCTTATCTTTGGTCAGGCAACACGCAAAGTGTGGGCGAACCGCAGCACCGCGCTGGTCGGTTGGCTAAGCCAGCGACGTACCAATGTTACGATATACGCCGCCACCAGACCATCTAAGGCACCTCCCAGCACATCTCCTGGATAGTGTATGCCTACAAAGATGCGTGCCAGGCCAATACTACATCCTATCACAAATGCCGCGATGATATACCATACCGGTTTACGAAATAAAGCTGCATTCGCCTGTTGTCCCTGGTCTTTTTGTTTGCGCCGTGCCGATGTGAACATGGGTAGAAAAGTGAATAAGAGCATGCCAATCACGGCAAATGACCACGCCGTGTGGTCGCTGGGAAAGCTGGAATCGGCAGCGTGGCTAATTAAGAGATGTACTTTGTGGCTGACGAATGGCCGCGGCTCAAAGACAAATTGCTCTATCAGCAAGTTGATGCCATAAGCCAGCAGGCACGCTATAGCTACCCACAACACGGTGGCACGTCGCTCCTGCATGATCTCAGCCTCACCTGCCTGTAGCGGTCGTTTGCGCAGGTTTAGTGGTACTCCCCACACCAGCAGCAGAAAAATTGGCCAGAAGAAAATTAAGGTATTGGCGCAGAAGACCATCAATGCGTCAAACCAGGGAAATGCTCCAGCATAAGCATTGATATCCTGAAAAAGCATATAGTTGATTTGCATAAGCGTGGACATTACAGATTGCCACCTCCGTTCGTTGAACAGGCAAATCTTTCTTAACTGGCTCTTAACTGGCCTCTGCCTTCACATAGCCTCTGTCTTTCGCATACTGCCAGAGGGTACGTTGTAATTGGCGGCGAGCGCGAGATATACGGCTCATCACCGTTCCAATCGGGATATTTAATGCCTCGGCAATCTCTTTATAGGAGAGTCCTTCAATGTCTGCCAGTACGACCGCCATGCGGAAATTCGGCGGCAGCTCGTTGAGAGCCTGGTACACATCATCATCCAGGTAGTGGCTCAAGACCTCTTCCTCGGCCCCTATATTCAATTCTTGCCCGGTTAAGTCTTTGATGCGATTATAGAGATAGAAATCCTCACCCTCAGGCAGAGACGTTGTTGTCGGGTGAGAGGCCTGCTTGCGGTAACGATTGATCGCCGAAGTGTTCAAAATACGGAAGAGCCATGCCCGCAGGTTGGTGCCGCGTTGATAGGTATGGGCAAAACGAAAAGCTTTGAGCATCGTCTCCTGTACCAGGTCTTCAGCTTCTTGTTGATTGCTCGTCATGCGGCGAGCAGTACGATAGAGGCTGTCCAGTTGAGCCAGTACGCCTGCCTCAAAATCTTCTGTAGGGATAGTTTCGGGTGTATTTTTATCTGTAGCTACCTGCTGTGTTTCCTGTTCCGGTTCCGAGATTGGCTGGTCCGACATGCAAAGCTCCTCATTGGCAAATCTGCTTTCCAAAGGAAAGTGTCAATTGCAGTATAACGCAATGGCATCGGGAATGAAAGTCCCAATCATTATGTTAGAATGAGCAGATATATATAGCGACGGGCGAATCAGCACAGGAGGATAATTGTTAGTTATGAATTGTTATGAGACTGTTGCTCGTCTTCACCTCTATATTGACCGGGAACTCAGTGCCGAGGAAGTCGCGATTGTGCAGCAGCATCTCACTGCCTGTCCGAGTTGCGAATGTCGCTTTCATTTTGACATCAGAGTTACGCGACTGATCCACGAACGCTGTACGATCGAGCAAGCCCCTACTCATCTTCGTGAGGCAGTATTGCGCCTGGCACGCGGCGAGCAGGTTGCTTTTGATCCCGAAGTAGAGATGGAGATCAGAGCAGATATTGAAGAGTGTGAGTAAAATACAATTTTCAAAGATCATATTCCAAGGGCCTGTGCATTATTGGAGAACAACCGTTTTTGCACGCCTTCCATGGCGGACGCAAGGGCCGCCACTACTATACCCAGCTGCATCGCCCTGGGAACCGAAGTATAGTAGTGGCGGCCCTTGCGTCCGCCATGATAGTTCACAGACCAGTTCATATTCCAAGGGCCTGTAACAACGAAAATTTCAGTTGTGCCAGTGCCAGCAACTCACCAATAGCCAGGATCAGTGCAAGGCCGAAGAATGGCAGTAGCTCTCGATAGCCTCCAAATGTCTGTTCTCGCCGACCAATGGCGAGAACGACCAGCAGATTGACACTGCTCAGCACGGTGAGCAGTCCCGCGGTGCTGAAGAGCGCGAGTGGATAGAGCAAAAGCGCGTTTTGTGAAGCCACCGCGAAAAAGCTCAAGATCAGTCCCGGTATGAGCAGGAGCAGTGCCATCCATGAAGGGATACTACGCTCATCGCTGTACTCGCACCACAGTAAGCGATTGATGACCGGCAGTGTGAGCGTTGCCAGGGCCAGCCCGGCAGCTAAGCCGGTGCCCAGTCGGAGCAGGTTATGTGGCTGGTAGAGGTGCGGTAGTCCGAGATCGAGAAAAAACGAATTGAAGCCGTCAACGACCATGGCTAATCCCCCGCAGACCAGCAGGACGATAATGGGTCGCAGTGGTAGTTGTTGTACTCGTCCTCTACCCATTGCATACAACGTCATCAGCGTGACCATAAAACCCAGGTAAATGCCCGTATTGCGTGCGCAGAGCGGCAGTTGTACACCCCCTGGATAGAATGAATGGGTCGGTAGTTGTGCGCAGATACCGCTGTCCAGCCAGCGCAAGCGATCAAGTAATGTGCCTCCCGGCAAGAAGATAAGTGCCGTCAGAAGGCCCAGGTAGAATATCCCCAACACTATTATCAGCCACGGACGTTTTTTCTCCTGTGTGTGAATCCTTTAGACATTAATCCCCAGGTTAAAATAGTGGTTGAAGTAGGGAAGCAGGTTAAAGAAGATCAATATACCCGCTCCCATCATAAATACTCCCGTCGCAACTTCTATCATGCCTAAGTAGGGTTTTAGCCGCTTGAATGCTTTACTGAGCCGGTCAAGCCCCAGCCCCAACAATAAGAATGGGATACCCAGGCCGAGCGAGTAGAACAGCAGTAATGTGACCCCCTGCCTAAGCGTTGCCGCATTAGCCGCCATGCCCAGGATGGGGCCGAGTATAAGTCCAACACAGGGTGTCCAGCCGATGGCAAAGATAAGCCCAAAAAGCAATGAGGACGGGTAACTGGGGCGAGTCGGGTGAAACTCGAAACGCTTCTGCCAATAAAAAAAGGGTACCTTAAGTATACCTGTCAGGTGCAATCCAATGATAACGAGAATGATGCCGCCGATTTGGCGCAGAAGAAATTGATTTGTGTGTAGAAAACTCCCCAACGTGCTGGCTGAAGCACCCAGCGCAACAAAAGCAATGGTAAAACCAAGCACAAACATCAATGCATGAACAAATGTGGTGAGGCGGCCTGGCTGCTCTTCCGCTTCAGCAGTAGATTGATGGACGCTGTGTCCTACCAACTGGGCTATATAGATGGGTACCAGGGGTAATATGCATGGCGAGAGAAACGATACCAGTCCTGCTGCAAAGGCAACGCCCAAGCTTAATTGCGACGAGTCCATGTTACACTGTGTCTCCTGATGACATTCAATCTGTACATTGCATAGTATAGCGTCTGGAAGGAGTACAAACAAGAGGAGAATTCATGGCGAAAGAGCATGTACGAGGCTGGCACCTGCAAGGTGCCAGCCTCGTACATGCTCTTTCGCCATGAATGTGATCAAATGTTTCTCCACTTTTTCAGCAATGCCTGGGCTGGCTGGACCAGGCGATCAGCTGCATGTCCTGTTTGATTGCTGCATCCTGCTAATTCTTTCAGGACATAGGCGACAATCGAGTTATCAGGGGAGGCCAGTTGGCCAAGCGAGTTGAGGGCAGTCGCGGCCACATGTTCATCGGAGTCCAACAGGGAAAGGAGCAGGTCGGGTATGGCCCACTGTGCCGCGATTTGCCCAAGTATGTAGGCAACGCAGGCTCGTACCCCACTATCATCGTCTGTGTGCAAGAGTTCTAACAGCCGGGTGTGTAGCATTTGGGGCTGATCTTCCAGCAGACACAAGAGTTCTATGGCGCGTTGGCGTACCCAGGCATTGGAACATGCCAGTAACTGGAAAGGCGTTCCATCGCGCACTATTTCATCACAAATGTCATGGTGTGCCCTCTGCAGGCCGTGTGCGCGTGACCGCCACGCCAGGTAGGCCAACGAATCGAGGGCCGTAACCTGTACTTCTTCCTGGGATTGGCGCAACGTGCAAAGTAACCAGCGCACTACCCGTGTCCGTGCAGGGAAACGGTATACCCCCTGCAGCAAACGCAGCCCCTCGATAGCCGCGACCTGGCCTGCGTGGTCGCTGTCAAGCAAGGTTGTACCCAATACCGCTGCCGCGTATGCTCCTCCCAGGGCGGCGAGTGTATAACTTGCCTGCCGGCGTACTTCAGCCACGGGTGAACGTAGTAGAGGCACGACATCGGCGGGCAATGTATGCTGCTGCATTGCTCGCCGTATTCCCTTGCGTTTCATCATTTCTTCCAGCGCGGTCAATACCGCTATCTGTAGCTGGGGATGGGAGGATGCGAGTAGCGCGCACAGTGCTGGCAAGGTAGATGGCGAGGCGATGCGGCTCAGTGCGCTTGCCGCGTGCAGGGCCATTTCTCCATGCTGATCCTGTATTGCGCCGAGCAACAGATCTATCAGATGTTCGCGTTGACAGTGGCTCAAGTGTTGGGGCGGCTCGGTTGCCAGCACGAAAGCCGCGGCTTTGCGAGCCTCAGTTGGCATGGAAGGCTCCAGCAGCTTTATCAGTACTTCAACTCCTCGCTGGTCATCGCTCTGTAAAAGCGTGTATGAAGCCGCAACGCGTATAGATATGGCCTCTTCTTCCCCCTGGCAGGCATGGAGTGCCTCCAATGTCGTTTTCTGCAATGGCAACTTGCCTGCCAGGTTGGCTAATGCCATGGCTGCCGCGTAGCGTACCGTTTCCCATGGGGCCGCGAGGCTCTGGCGCAGGAGCGTTTCATGCTCCGCACGGATATGTAATGCTATTGCCTCTACCACGCTTGCCCACAGCACCGGCCCGATGGGTTGAGAGGCGACAAGGGGGTGCTGTAATAGTGTATCGATCTGTATCCCCGCAATATGGCAGAGGCGCAGTAACAGGCGGCTGCAATGTTCATATTGAGGAGGCCACCAGGGCCAGGGAGGTGAGGTGATTTCAGGGTAGTTGTTCAATGTGGTCAATACCAATGGTAAGGATGATGCTCCCTGCCGCACCAGCCTTCGTGTAGCCTGTACTCGTATGTGATAGTCGGTTTCAGGACCAAGCAGTAGTGCCAGTGCTGTCAGGATATGCTCCTGGCTGTTTGTGCGATACAGTGCCAGGTTCGCTCTCTGCAATTCGTTTGGCATCCGTATCGATGCCTGCTCCGTATCCAGGTCTTCTTTTGGCATTGGCTCTGCTTTCGTGATGGAAGATGCTCTCTATTCGTTATACTCCATCCACCAAAGCTGAAAGAACATAAGTTCTCCCATATTGTTGAGAAGAACAAGCTGCAATTCAGGTGTTTTTTTCTGCAGAAAAAAACACCTGAATTGCAGCTTGTTCTTCTCAACGTACTAACGCACAGCGAACAAACACAACAATGTGAGTGTTTGACAGCGTCAAACACTCACATTGTTGTGTTTGTTCGCTGTGCATCTCTATTGCTTATCTTGGTGATTTGAAGATCTTCTGCCAGAAAGGCTTGCGTGAAGAGGACGCATCCTTGCGAGAAATCATTCCATGCTGCTCTGGTTGCGTGGTAGTAGGAAGAGCCTGTCCAAGAGGCCCGGTAGGCCCTTCTGTATCTATTTGCGTTTCCTGAACAGCAGGAGCTTCGGGTGCAACCTGTTGTGGTAGCACCGGAGTGGGAGGTGGTGCCTGTTGTGCCGCCGCTTCGCCGGGTAGCGGCTGTGTATTTTCCAAATCTAAGTGACGTGGAAGGTGTGTTTGTGGTCGTTTAGGCGGATGTATGACCACTTTTTCGCGTGCTGGCCGGTTACCATTGTTGCGCATTGTTGGCTGTTGTGGCATGTGTAAGTTGAGTGCGCGCAGGTCCTGAGCCATTAACCTTGCCTGCTCGTAGCGTTCGTTGCGGTCGCGAGCCATGGCCGCTAAAATAATTTGCTCCAGCTCTGGTGAGAGTTCGGGATTATAGGTGCTGGGAGGGCGAAGCGGGCTACTCACAATGGCCTGGGTAAGCTCTGGCAATGAACGACCGACAAAAGGACGGTGGCCGCTGACCATCTCGTAGAGCACAGCGCCAAGGGCATAAATATCGCTCCGATTGTCAAGCGTATGTCCCCAGACCTGCTCGGGAGATGCGTAATAGATACTGCCGACAAGCGTTTTGGCAACCGTGATTTTCTGGTGACCTGTGGCACGGGCCAGGCCAAAATCCATCACTTTAATTTTGCCCCAGCGATCCAACATAAGGTTTTCTGGTTTAATATCGCGGTGAATAACATCGAGTTCGCGGTAGGCAGAATCGAGCGCATCGGCAATTTGTGCCGCGTACTCAGCAGCCAGGTATTGTGGAATGGCCCCATCCAGGTGCAACAGGCTGGCAATGGTTGGCCCCTGCACATATTCCATCACAAAATATAGGAGTCCGTTTTGCTGGCCGGCGTCAAAGATTTGCACGATATTGGGATGGTTGAGTCCCGCGATGATCTGCGCTTCACGGATAAAGCGTGCTACATAGGAGACGTCCTTTGCCAGGGCTTGCGAAAGTACTTTCACGGCAACCTCTCGCCCAAGCGCGATTTGTCGACCGCGATACACCATCCCCATGGAGCCGCGTCCAATCTCTTCTTCTAACTGATATCCACCCAGGCTCTGGCCTGCCAGTTCGTTCATATATGCCTGACCTCGTTAGTCGAGGTATTCTTTGAGAATGCGGCTAGCCTGTGGATGGCGTAATTTACGAATGGCCCGCTCTTCAATTTGACGTACTCGCTCTCGTGTTACCTTCAACTTCTTACCAACTTCCTCCAACGTGTGGTCGTGATCGTCAACCAGGCCAAAGCGCAGTTCAATCACTTGTCTTTCCCGCATCGTAAGCTGTCCCAGCACCTTGCGTATCTCCTCGCGCAGCAATTGCTGATCGGTCAGCTCCATTGGCCCACGTTCTCGCACATCTTCGATGATGTCGCCCAGGGTATTTTCCTCTTCCTCGGAGAGAGGGGCATCCAGCGAGAACACCTTTTCGGCCCAGATCATCAGCTCACTGACACGGTCTGCCGTCATGCCCAGGCGTTGTCCGATAATCTCAGGAGTCGGTTCTCGTCCTAGTTCCTGGTAGAGCTGGCGAGTCATGCGCTTGACACGCATAACTTCCTCCATAATATAGACAGGAAGGCGGACGGTGCGCGTACCTTCTAAAATGGCACGGGTGATGGCTTGCTTTATCCACCAGGTGGCGTAGGTGGAGAAGCGGAAGCCCTTCCTATAGTCGAACTTGGTGACTGCACGGATGAGGCCAATGTTGCCCTCGCCGATGAGGTCTTCCAGCGAGAGACCCTGTCCAACATATTTTTTCGCGATGCTTACTACCAGTCGCAAGTTTGCCTCAATGAGGTGGTTGCGAGCGTCCCTATCTCCACCTTCTGCGCGTTCCGCGAGCAGGGACTCGCGGCTTGCAGTAAGTAGAGGAATGCGTGAAATCTCACGGAGATAGAGCCGTAAGCTATCACTTTGTGCTAGACTACTAATGTCTGAATCCTGAATGGTTTCGCGTTCTGCCTCATTCGGCTTATCTTGCTCAGCGTCAAACATCACTTTTCGTTCCAAGTACTTTATCTCTCTTCCATCAGTGGAGACGTAAGATCGGTTAAGTCTGAAGTCATTGTATCATACAAATGTGTTATTGCAAGCAACATTCTCATCTGTTTTTCTATACATATCAATCTTTTCGGCCAAATCTGGAATATGTGAAGCCGCATTGGTGTTCAACAATGTAAGAAGAAGCAAGGAAATAAGGAGGGGACGCGCCATATGCGTGCGATTATCTCTGAGAAACTGCAAGCACACCTGCAGCGTGTAGGCAGCAACGTCCTGACTGTCACCCTCAACCCTTTACGCTGCTGAAGCGGCACCTTCTTTGATGTATCGGTCGATACTCATGAGCCACGCGACCCCAGCCGCTACGAATCGTTTATGCAAGACGGCGTGCAAATCTATTATTCTCCCAGGCTTGCTCGCAAGTCAAATCTGCTGGAACTCGATTACGTGCGTGTCCTGTTTAAGAACAAGCCGATTATGTCCGGCCCCGAAGAGCTTGTGGCAAACGTGGTGATGGGCAGATTCTGACTCATCTTTCCCGCAGGAAAGATGAGTCATTCCAAATATTTTTAGAAGGAAAGAAGCTGCAATGCGGGTGGTTTTCGCGAAAACCACCCGCATTGCAGCTTCTTTCCTTCTAAAAATGAGAATTGGCTCTGGCAAGCCCTATACGGAAGTGTCTCCATTGTGGTACTATCATCCTCGGCAAAACCAAATTGTAGTAGCCAGGGAAGGTGGACAATGAACGTGAATCCAGAGGAACAGACCAATTCATCAACGACACTTACCGCTTCATCAGAAGAGACGCATCTACAGGTAACGGAACTGGCCCAGATGCTGAGTAAAGAACTGGGCTTGCATAGCGGACAGATTGCACGCACCATTGCACTGCTGGACGAGGGAAATACCATTCCTTTCATCTCGCGTTATCGCAAAGAGGTCACCGGCAGCCTGGACGAGGTGCAGATCCAGACCATCGCTGATCGAGCTTTGGCCCTGCGCACACTTTTTGATCGCAAAGGAGATGTACGCAGGCTGATAGAAGGGCAAGGCAAGCTCACGCCAGAGCTTGTAGCGGCGATTGATGCCGCGACAACCCTGCAAGAAGTTGAAGACCTCTATCTGCCGTATCGTCCCAAACGCAAGACCCGCGCCAGCGTTGCCCGCGAAAAAGGCCTGGCTCCCCTTGCCGATCTCATTCTCCAGCAGCCCGAAATAGCTGGGGATACAGGTGCCATTCTTGAAGAGCGGGCTCGGCCCTTCCTCGACACTGAAAAGGGCGTGACTACCAGTCTGGAAGCCTACGCGGGGGCGTGCGACATCGCGGCAGAAATTATCGCGGAGGACGCCAATGTACGTGGAAGTATGCGTACCTCGTTCTTCAAGCGTTCCGCCATCAGTGCCAGGGTGGTCGACCTCGACACCGTTGCGGAGAAAGACCCCAAGGGTGTTTATCAACTCTACTACGAGTTTAACGAAAGTGTCACCAGATTGGTACCCCACCGCGTGCTGGCACTGAACCGTGCTGAGCAGGAAGGGGTGCTGCGTGTCGATGTCTCGCTGGCCTACGAACAGGCGCAGCCTGATATCACCCGGCACTACCCCGTCAGAGCTACTTCACCCTTTGCCCGGCACCTTACTGAAGCGATGGAAGATGGCTACAAACGCCTGCTTGCACCTGCTATGGAGCGCGAAGTGCGGGCAGAGCTGACGCGGCAGGCGGAGGAACATGCCATCAATATTTTCGCCGCCAATCTACGCAATCTGCTGTTGCAGCCTCCTCTGCGTGGAAAGAAGGTGCTGGGCATCGATCCTGGTTTTCGTACAGGCTGTAAACTCACCGTCATCGATGAGACTGGCAAGTACATCTGGTCTGACACCATCTACCTGTTCCAGGCGGAGAAGGCCCAACAGACGCTGCGCAAAATGCTCGTACAATACGGTATCACTGTAATCGCCATAGGCAATGGCACGGCATCGCGAGAGACCGAGCAGTTGATCGCTGGCTTGATTCGCGAGCTTGAGCAGGAAGGTGGGAAGAGTGGGCAGATTGGCTATGTGCTCGTCAACGAGGCGGGGGCCTCGGTCTATTCCGCGTCAGAGCTTGCTCGCCAGGAGTTTTCCGACCTTGATGCCACCCAGCGTGGCACTATCTCTATTGCGCGCCGCCTGCAGGACCCCCTGGCCGAACTCGTCAAGATCGACCCCAAGGCTGTCGGGGTGGGCCTTTACCAGCACGATGTGGACCAGAAAGCCCTGGCGGATATGCTTGAACGGGTGGTCGTGTCCTGCGTCAACTTCGCGGGTGTCGAGGTCAACTCCTCCTCTGCCGCCTTGCTCAAACATGTGTCGGGCATCAATATCCGTGTTGCCAACGCCATCGTCAAGTATCGCGAGCAACATGGGGCCTTCAAATCGCGTGAGGAGATACTGAAAGTTTCCGGCTTTGGCCCGGCCACCTTTGTGCAGGCGGCTGGCTTCCTCAAGGTTGCCAATGGCGTTGAACCGCTGGATAACACCTTTATCCACCCGGAGAGTTACGCGGCGGCCCGCGCTTTGTTGGAGATGCTGCCAGCAAATAGTGACGCTAAAAGCATGAAACCAGCCGAGCGTATCGCGCAGTTCCGCCAATTGGTCAAACTGCAACATAGCCCTGGCCGCAATAGCCGCAACTTTGCTGTTCCCGGTGCGAAGACTGGCGGCACTAATAGCGAACAGGCCGCCTGGGCCGATATCGCTAAGAAGGTAGGTGTAGGCCTCCCCACGCTCAACGATATCCTGGAGAATCTGGAGAAGCCCGGACTTGACCCTCGCGATTCCCTGCCTGCCCCCATCTTGCGTCACGATGTGCTCAAAATTGAGGATTTGCAGACCGGCATGGTCTTACAGGGAACGGTACGCAATGTGGTGGACTTCGGAGCCTTTGTCGACATAGGCGTCAAGCAAGACGGCCTGGTGCATGTCTCCGAGCTGGCCGACCGCTACGTCAAAGATCCCTTGACGGTCGTGGCCGTGGGACAGGTGGTGCAGGTGCGCGTCCTCAAAGTGGATATACAGCGCGGGAGGGTACAGTTGAGTATGCGGGGAATATAAGCACAAAAAAGAGCTAGCCCGAACTTTCCTTATCGACCGGTGACCTCGCGCAGGTAGTCAATGATCGGATGGGGATCGATGCTTCCTCCGGTGAGGCCGATGTATCCATCCGGGCGCACCAGGATCAGCGCGTCTCCCGTGACGCCGTAGGCACGGGAGGCATGTCCGTCGTTATCGACCAGGATGTGGTCAGAGATGGCGGTCGAGCTGCCTGCGCGCGTGATGCTGTAGGCGCGCAAGGAGCCATTGGAGACATCGGACAACGATGGCACGGACTGCTCACCGAAAACGAGCAGGGTGAAGTGCGTGCCCCGGAAGAGGTCGAAGAGCCGCACCTTCTCACCGCTTGTGGCATAGACACAAGGTGCGTCATCCCCCTTTCTGTTTTCACACGCCATGGCTTGGTCGTCTATAAAGCACACAGCATGGTGCGTGCATCTTCGTGCATTATGACTCCCCTTGTAGTCCCGGCTCAGGCGCATTCGTCGTTTGTTCTGCCGCGAGCACTTGCTTGACAAGCTCGCGCGCCTTTTCAAGCGTCACCCCTGACCTTCGCAAGACCTGGCCGCCAGGCTCCTCTTCTTCGCGCAGCAGGCCCAGCAGCAGGTGCTCTGTGCCAATGTAGTGATGGCCGAGGGAGCGCGCCTCCTGGACTGCCAGCTCGATACTCACCTTCCCCTGCTGCGTCATCCCAATCTGGCCATCCCCCGCCGGCTGCTCCCCCGCCGGGTGCAGCGTTTCGAGCTGCGCCCGCACCTCGCTCGACTGCACCTCTAACAGGCTCAGCACTCGGGCCGCGACCCCTCCACCCTCGCTCATGATCGCCAGCAACACATGCTCTGTGCCAATGCCGGTGTGATTATACCGGCTCGCTTCCTCACTCGCCAGCGACAACACTTTGCGTGCCCGTTCGGTGAACTTATCACCAAACTGGTTCTTTGATGTGATGTTTACCACAACCCGTTGACTCTCAATGAATTTCTCCAGATCTGCCGGAGTGAAGCGAAATTCGCCGACGATGCGATACGCAGTCAATTCTCCGCGCATGATTAACCGTCTTACAGTCACCGCGTCGATGCGCAGCAGTTCTGCTACTTCTTTTCCTGCTCTGCTGATAAAAAGATAAAACCCGATTTGGCCTGTCAGTAGCGCCCATCTCTCCATGCTATCTTCTCTTCCTCCTCTAGCTCCAGGCATTGGATTTCCCGACAAGAGTCGGGAAATCTTCCTGAGTGAATCAGGCGTTTGCACTCTTCCTGCCCAATAGCAATCTCAAGTATGCTGTCTTGCAGAACGCACAACCACCATCGTGTCGAGAAGAACGAACAGGGGCAAAGGCGTTCCTTACCCTGAATGAATTGAGGTTCACAACTTGTGAAGTCAGGAGGAAATTGATGATATCCACGAAAACACTGTATCAGTTGAGCGGTTTCTCCTTAGTGCTTAGCGGTCTCTTGCTGCTCATTGGGCTGATTCTCAACCCGGTGGATACTGGAGTGACGACGGTAAAAGATCCGCTGATTATGGCTTCTTACGTGCTCGGATTTTTCGCTGTGCTTTTTACCTTACTTGGATTGCCGGGAGTGTTTCTCCGGCAAGCTGAACGTGCCGGTCTGTTGGGCCTGCTCGGCATGTTCTTCACCTTCTTTGGGGTAGCCATCCTTGATGGGACGCATTCGGTCATCTCTTTTGCCGTTTTGCCCGTTCTTGCTACCTCTTCCGTGACAGCCGCATCGCTGGGGAGCCTGGATACAGCGATCCAGCAAGGCTTGCTTGGGACGCTCGTCACCATCGGTGCTCCAATGTTTCTGCTCGGTCTCCTCCTCCTCCTCCTCGGCATTGCCACGCTGCGTGCAGGCATTTTCCCGCGTTGGGTGGGGATTGTGTTGATTGTAGTTGTGCCGCTCGCTCCCCTTTCGTTCGTTGTCCCCATCTTGTCCAACGTAGGTTTTGAGTTCTCATACTTTGCGACCGCCGCTGCTGGTGTTGTCCTGCTGACGGGGAAGGGACTGCGCCAACCACGTCCGATCCAACTGGGAGAAGCTGCATAGCCCACCTGCCCGCTTGTGTGATAGAATAGCCAGTAGCTGCTAAAGATGGGCTTCAAAAGGATTGCTCTTATGGATGAGTTCCCGATGCCACATCAATAGGACCCTGATGTACGGCGCACTGACCGTCTGCATTTTTGGCTTGTATACCCTGTTTGTCGGGTACGTGGGCTTCCTCTTCCAGGTGCGGAATACGCTCTTCGTCTCGTTGCTTGCTACCGGGCTGGTGGCTGTGCTCTTCCAACCGCTGCGTGAGTGGCTGCAGCGGGGTGTGAACAGGCTGATGTACGGGGAGCGTGATGATCCTTATCGCGTCATCTCTCGTCTGGGGCAGCGCCTGGAAGCCACCCTGGCTCTGGAGGAGGTCCTGCCAGTGATCGTGGAGACGGTGGCTCGTTCGCTCAAGCTACCCTATGCGGCGATCAGCTTGAAGCAGGACGACGAATCCAAGATTGTGACCTCCTATGGAGCACCCAGGGCAACCGTGTTGCGCCTGCCGCTCGTCTCTCAGACCGAGACGATGGGCGAATTGCTTCTGGCTCCTCATGCGGCCAATGAGCAGTTCACCGGGAATGAACAGCACCTCTTGAACGAGCTGGCCCGTCAGGCCGGTATGGCAATCCATAGGGTCCTGCTCACTGCCGATCTTGAACGCTCGCGCCAGCGCATCATCGCGGCCCGGGAAGAAGCTCACCGTCGATTGGGGAGCGATCTGCATGATGGCCTGGGCCATACACTTGCTAGCCTGGTACGCAAGATAGATACGATCTCGCACCTGCTGGAGCGCCATCCTGCGACTGCTCAGGACCTGCTCATGGACATGAAGCGACAAGCCAGGAGTGCGATTGATGATATCCGCCGCCTGGCCCATGCTCTGCATCCTCCTGAGCTGGAACTGCTCGGGTTAGTACCGGCGCTGCGAGAGCGAGTCCAGCAGTACGAACAGCCCGACAGGAGTTCATTGCACATCACCGTTGAGGCGCCACCCACGCTGCCGTCACTGCCTCTCGCGGTTGAGGCTGCCGCGTTCTACATTGCGTTGGAAGCGGTGAGCAATGTCTATCGCCATGCTGATGCACATCACTGCCACCTGTGGCTTGAACTTCTGCCCAGTGACGAACGTTCACATCCTCTCCTGGGCGTATGGAATAGCGCCATACTGGCACTTGAGATCTGCGATGATGGCCGCGGTTTCCCAATAGACAAACAGGACAAGGGGGCCGGTTTGGGATTGATCTCCATGCGCGAACGGACAGCTGAACTTGGTGGGAGCTGCCTGATCGAGCAAGCCTCTCAAGGAGGTACCCGCGTCTTTGTCTGTTTGCCCTGTATGCCTTTGAGTGATGCGAGGAGGTGAGCAACCTGGAGACCATCCGCATCCTGATTGCCGATGACCAGGCAATCACACGCCAGGGTTTGCATACCATGCTTTCCTCTACCCCAGGGATAGAGATCGTGGGGGAAGTAGCCAATGGGGCAGAGGCGATTGAACTGGCCGCTCATCTCCAGCCCGATGTCATTCTGATGGACTTGAAAATGCCAGCCATCAATGGTATCGAGGCCACGCGCCGCATTCATCGCGCCAGTCCGCATATCGCGATCCTGGTGGTCACCATGTTTGCCGATGACATCTCGGTCTTTCCAGCGATCCGAGCCGGTGCAAGTGGCTACCTCCTCAAAGATGCTGACCAGGCGGAGTTGCTGCGAGCTATTCAGACGGTCGCTGCGGGCGGCGTGGTTTTTAGTCCAGGGATCGCGCGCCGGGTTTTGCAGTACTTAGCAGAACTGCCCCCGAATGCACCATCGCAGGCGTTTGATGAACTCACGCCGCGAGAGTGTGAGATTCTGGAGTTGATTGCCCGCGGCTACAGTAACGCGGAGATCGCTGAACGTTTGGTACTCAGCCCGAAGACGGTGAGCAATTATGTCTCCAATGTGCTGATCAAGTTGCAAGCTGCTGACCGCACGAAGTTAATGCTGATGGCCCTTGAGGCCGGGCTCGGAGAGACGGACAATCCGCGCCAATCGCAACCATGAGAGGCTGAGCCTGCTTGAGGTATTCATCTACACCTGGGACTTTGTACTCAAAAACACGTGCGCCTAGCTTAGCGTACAGAATTCAGGTTTAGATATGCTGACCCCTATAACTATAAATATTCGGCCCAAGTCCTTGACAACGCTGAACTGAACAGGTATACTTCCTTTATAAATGACTGATTATATCAATCAAAAAAGGAGGAGTGGGAATGCCTCGCACGGAAGAAGCGAATCAACGCATTCGCGAAGCGCAGCGCGCGAAGATCCTGGAGGCCGCCTGGAAGGTCTTTGCGCGCAAGGGCCGGGCGATGACCATGGCTGATGTTGCCACGGCTGCTGATGTCAGTTACGGGCTAACCTATCGCTACTTTGCCAGCAAGGAGGCCATCCTTCACGCGCTGGTCGAGCAGACCTTCCAATCCAGTGACGCGGGATTTCAGCACTTTCGGGAGCTACCGGGGACGCCAGGAGAGCGCCTTGACTTTCTGCTTTCACGGTTAGTGGAAAGCAGGCGCGAACACCCCGAATTCTCTCAGCTGCACTATCAGGTGCTCAGCGATGAGGCGACACCGTCTGACCTGCGTGAACAGGCTTTCAGGTACGGCCAGGCTTTTCAAGACCGGCTTCGGCACCTGATTGTTGAGGGCCAGGCCACCGGAGAGGTCACAGGCGCCGATCCAGACCAACTGGTGACCGCCGTGTTGGCGTCTCTTGATGGGTTAACCCGCTTGGCGCTCATCAACCCGGAGCGGTTCCAAAAGCACTTTCCTGATACCAGGATCATCCTGGGGATGCTCAAGCCAGATGACATGACTAAAAGGGACATTTCAGGCAAAATAAGCACGGAAGACGTGAGACAGAGCGAAAGAGGAAGAGAACATGCCGACAGTAAGAGTCAACGATATCACGATGTATTATGAGATCCACGGCGAAGGCGAGCCAGTGGTCCTGATTGCGGGGCTTAACAGCGATCATACCCTGTATAGAGGAATAATTCCCCGGCTCGCGGAAAGCTATCAGGTCGTCGCGTTCGACAACCGCGGCGTGGGGCAAACCGACAAGCCGGATATACCCTACTCCATAGAAATGATGGCCGACGACACGGCCGGACTGCTGAGTGCGCTGGGCATCGAACAGGCGCATATTCTCGGCACGTCCATGGGAGGGCGCATTGCCGCAGCCCTGGCGCTCCAGCATCCCCAGCAGGTCAAAAGCCTGATCCTTGTCTCGACGGTCATGAAGAGCCTGAAAGGGACTCCCATGACCTGGTCGCGTCGCCGGGTCGACCTCATGCTTAAAATACCGATGATCAGAGGTCCGCATCCGTATTATGCCGTTGCCCGGCAGCGTGAGGCATCACGAACCTATGACTGTATGGACAGGCTCAACGAGATCCACGTGCCAACCCTCATCCTGCACGGGAAGAAAGACAAAAGCGCTCCCTATCCGTTGGCCGAAGCAATGCAGAGCGGGATCAAGGGATCGAAAATGCTCACCTTTCATGGCGGCCATTTATTTTTCATTTTGAGACCGCAGCAATGTATTGAGGCGATAGCAGATTTTTTAGATCCGTCACAATCTCATGTGGACAAGGAGTAAAACAGTATGAAACGAAAAGGGGTTTGCTACGACGTCGGACGGGTGATGGGAGGGAATTGGCGTCCCATCTTTGATCCAGCTATCGTGCATCGCGAGCTTGAGATCATCAAGAATGATTTGCACTGTAACTCCGTCCGGATCTGCGGTCTTGATATCGAGCGCCTAATGACGGCTGCCGAGGACGCTTTCAAGCAAGGGCTTGAAGTATGGTTAACGCCGGAGATGTGGGACAAAAGCCAGGAAGAGACGCTCGATTACATCGTGAAAGCCGCCGCAGCGGTCGAGAAGCTGCGTGAGCACTGGCCGGAGCAGCTGGTGTTTCTCGTGGGCTCCGAGCTGACGCTCTTTATGCAAGGTATAGTCGAAGGCAAGAACATCATGGAGCGAACGGGCAACCCGTCATTCTGGGAGAACGCCAAGGCAGGGACACATAACAAGCCGCTCAATTGAAAGGCGATTACGTGCGCGACGAAGGTTTGCAAGCGCGCGAACTCACTGATCAGCTCAGCGTACTCGACAGCACAGGCGTTGATGGCGCGTTTATCATGACCTTTGTCTCGCCTCTTTTTCCTTATGACGACCGTCCCCGATACGACCTCGATATGGGCAACTACAGCCTGGTGAAAAGCTATGTCGACAAGCACGGCTCAACCTACCCCGACATGCCATGGGAGCCAAAAGAGGCGTTTAAGGCCGTGACCGATTACTACGCCAAACATTAGGCCTATTGGCCTATCGATGCGATTCTGACGGTTGGGTACTACATACCATATAACTACTGATATATGGTACGAGCGGCAGATATGGAAGAAGCCTGTTCTGGTGTATATCAATGCTTCAAGATGATTCGACGAACGCGAAAGAAACTCCACCGCCCCAAAAACCAGTGCCATTGTGGCGAAACCGTGACTATCTCTTATTGTGGTGCGGGCAGAGCATCTCCGACATCGGCAGCAGCATCTCAGGTCTTGCCTTCCCCTTGCTGGTGCTGGCGATAACCCATTCTCCCACCCAGGCTGGCTTTGTCAGTGCTGTCAATACACTGCCCCGCGTATTCGTGACTTTGATCTCGGGCGTATTTATTGATCGCTGGGATCGCAAGCGTGTCATGCTCATCTGTGATATTGGGCGTGGAATGAGCCTGGCCAGCATCCCAATCGCCGCCGCTTTTGGGTATTTATCGGTTACGCAACTCTACATCGTAGCATTGATCGAAGGCGTCTTAGTGGTTTTTGCCAGCCTGGCGCACACATCCAGCCTGCCCCAGGTCGTTACAAAAGAGCAGTTGCCGGCTGCTGTAGGACAGACCGAGGTGACAGAGGGCACCACGGCATTACTTGGCCCACCGCTCGCCGGTCTGCTTTTCACCATCAGCAGCATGTTGCCATTCATTGCCGATGCCATCTCATACGCCGTCTCGATATGCACGCTGCTCTTCATCAGGACCCCTTTTCAGACAGCGCGCACAGTCATGCGGCGTAAACTCCTGGCGGAAATCATTGAAGGGTTCAATTGGATGTGGCAGCAGCCGACTATTCGAGCTATGAATGTGTTCAATATCGCCTTTTCCTTTCTGTTGCCGGGTGGCACTTTGATTGTTATTGTGCTCGCTCAACAAAAACATGCTTCTCCTGCAATCATAGGCTTGATCTTTGCCGCAGGAGGGATTGGCGCGATCCTTGGCTCTCTGCTGGCACCTCGGATGCAGAAACGTGTAACGGTTGGACAGGCCATCCTTATTGTGCGCTGGACGTTTGCCCTGTTGTGGCCGCTCAACGCCATTGCCCCAAACGCATTCACGCTGGGTGCCATTGAATTTGGTTTTGGCGTGGCAGACCCGCTTGAGGACGTGGCGTACTTCAGTTATCGACATGCACTCATTCCAGATAGGTTAAAAGGGCGAGTGATCAGCGTGTGCCGCCTGTTTAGTGTTCAACCTCTTGGATTGGCAGTAACAGGTATCCTCATTCAGCAGGTAGGGGTAATTGCGACCATTCTGATAATGTGGTGCGGGTTTCTTATAGTCACAGTGGCGATGACGCTAAGTGCTTCCATTAGAAATGCTGGTCGGCTTACGGAAGTATAGGATGAGTACGAAAGTTTCATTCAAGCAAGCAAAAAAACGTATACCTTGAAGAAATATTAATCTAGAAAATCATTCATAGAGAAGACGAACTGCGTCCAGCGTTTCTTGAGCAGGGTCTCGTGAGTTTGTGGAACAACCTCTGCTCCCGCAGGATAGGCTCGTATGCGTAGACCTTCCATCGTCCCATGGGGACTCCAGTTGAAAGGGCGACCCGCTTGCTCCCAGGAGGTGAGTTGTTCTCCCAGGTGCTGCACAAGGGCATGGTCCGGTCCAAAGCGTCGGATGGTGAGCTTGAAGGGCCATTTAGGGTTTGCTTCCGGTGAAGTGTCTTCCTCTAACAGAAGGAGACACCAGGTGCCTTGCTTATACAGTCCAACCGTTGCGACAAAGTCGTCGCTCCTTCTCAGAAGCGGGGGAACCGTGCTGCCTTTTGCCACATTCCCTTTCACGCAGAGTTCACAGAAATGCGGCTCAAATAAAGCCAGCCAGAGACGCAGTCCTCCGAGTTCGGGAAAAGCGACATGCACGCCGGTTGCCTCATCTTGATACGGGCCGCCCAGGACTGTGAATGCGTCGTTCGTGTCGATATCACCGGTGAAGATACAGGTGAGGCCGGTTTCTGGACCAGGCGAGACGGGTCGAGTATGAGTTTCAGCAAAGGCACCGCGCAGAGCTATGAAAGCGCAACAACTGATAGACACGCTCTCCAGGCAGCTATCGGTGCGATCCAATGCCAGTAAGAATTGATCCGATGGTATAGCCAGCTCTGATAGAAAGGAGGTAAACTGGAGTGGCAATACCAGGCGTCCACCTGGCCGCAATTGTTCATACCAGGCAGGGGCAATATCGGAGGCACCAACAGTGAGGATCACACGATCGTAGAGAGCTTGCTCGTTCCAACCCAATCCACCATCGGTGCAGATGACCCGCACATTGTTGATGCCTGCCGCCTCCAGGTGTTTTCGCGCATCATCGACAATGTCTTCATCAAGATCAATCGTTACAACCTGCCCGCTCTCACCGACAATGTGAGCCATCAGCGCGGCAGCATAGCCAGTACCGGCACCAATCTCTAAGATACGCTGGCCGGGCTGCAGGCCAAGCAACTCAAGCATGATGGCAGTGATACTCGGTTGAGAACAAGAGCTGATGGGAAGTTCATTTTGCCACCTGGTCACAATATGCCTATCACTATAGGCAGACGCGATATCTTCATGCGGCACAAACACATGTCGCGGGACCATGCGAAAAGCCTCCTCGACCGGTGGCGTGTGGATCAACCCCTGATGCTTGAGCTGGTTGGCCAGTGCCTGACGCAGTGTAGCAGCGTCATTGCTCCCATGCTGTGATGCGGCGGATTCCATCTCATTCCTCTCTCATGAAATTGTCTCCCATTTTCGCTGGTTTTCTCTTGGTTAGGCTGTCAACTTTACTGTCAGCATTTTCCTCCTGGCTGCTCAATTGCGGCTTGTTTGGGCTTCAAATGGCAAGAAATGAGTGTCAAAGGCTTCAATCCCTCGTTGTAGCTTTCGGGCCAATTGAAGTTTGGGCTTCAAATAGCAAGAAATGAGTGTCAAAGGGGGGATGTGATTTTGTTCGTCCGCTGCTGTTCCGCTGTCCTTCTCAGGCCGTTTTTTATGATATTTTGTGCTGTTTTTCCGTGGTGTATCGTGGGTGTTGCTGGATGGCAACTGTACAATAGTTTTTATAGTTAGTGCTCTTTGCCATATCTGCCATAGGATGAAATGGTTTGCTAGGGTGCTTCTGGTAGACGTGCCAGGATTTGGGTAAGCAGGGTTTCTATGGTGACTAAGCGTGTGCCTAGTGTGTCCAGGTGTGTGTCTACTCGGTCCAGGCGTGTGTCTAGTGTGTCCAGGTGTGTGCCTACTCGCTCAAATTGCTGATCTATCTGCGTCTTGAGTAATGCTAGCCGCTTCACTGCGTCTTCGGTTAGCCCTTTGACCATCACTAGCTCCATTGCCATGTCACCGTAGGCTTTGATAGTTTCGGTCTTAAACTGTTTGAGGCCGTATTCTACCGTTTCCAATCGCTCTTCTTGTGTTGGCATTGGGAATTTGCCTTTCACTCTTCTTTCATCAAGAGAATATCGCTAAACATTCGGCTTATAGATCGGTTCTATTATATCATAGGTTGGCTGTGCTGACGAGATAAAATGGCAAGCCATTAATAACGTTGTTGGACGTGGGTTCTGGGTGTTTTGTTTTGGAGAGACATAAGCTTTTGCTGTCAGAATTGACGGTGTTGGTGAATATGCGAGAACCTCGGTGGCCTACGAGGTTTCTAAGAACGAGGACTGG
>WNFB01001041.1_pt1 | contig 23184 bp, 23 predicted proteins | sample 5400501 | NCBI WGS metagenome assembly WNFB01 (sample SAMN13153341, study PRJNA577476) | soil metagenome | isolation source: 200 cm saprolite under Douglas fir tree site 2 hole 1 | place: USA:California | collected 2015-04-18 | reverse complement strand
TTTCAGCGTTCTGAGTTGTTCGGCCTCTAGAAGCTGAGCGCCAGCCCGACGCGCATGCCTCTTCCCGCACCGGGTGCCAGCGTAAGACGCACGGGCGATGGGTCAGCCTCGCGCCAGATGTCCGCGTCGCTCCCTAGGCCCACGAGTCCACCCAACAGCGCTCCGACACCCCCGAGCCCAATGCCGGCTAATGCGGCTTTCTCCCCCGCCGTGAAGCGAATGAAGGTGTTCTGTGGATCGTCTCCTGAGGCGAACCCGATGAAGACGCCACCCAACGCTCCAATCAGGAACCCATACCCGGCACCGTGCTGGAACCGGCTCCCGGCGCTGCGCTGGCCAACGCTCACTGCGAGCGAGCGGACCGCGGTGAACGGTACGGCGACCAGGGCCGCACCGCTGTCGAGCGCGATCTGGAGGGTATCGGGCGAGACGGCGGTCAGGGTCCCCACGACATAGGAGGCCCCGAAGACCCGGGACGAGACCCGGACGCGCGCGCCAGCGGCCAGCCGCGGCGCATCCTGACCAACCGCAGAGGCCGGGCTGACCAGGAACGACACGGCGGCGAGGAACCACATGGAACGTGGGACGGCCATGGCAAGCTCCCGATAGAGGTTGCCGCAAAGCTTGCGAACGGTGGTCAAGCGCAGGTCAAGCCAGGCAGCCCCAGCATTTGAACTCCTCGCCGGCCGGGAAACCGGCGTCGTCGCACGCCTGTTCTATGTCGCGCGTGAGCGGGCGCAACGCTGCGTCGGGCACGCGGACGCGACGATGAGGGGCATCGCGCGGCTGAGCCCTGCGCCAACGCTGTCGGCGGCTGCCCGGAAGCTGCTTACGAGCGCCGGAGGCATATGAACCGTCGTGGTTGAACCGTGCTGCTCCGTAAAAATGCCTAGAGAGTCTCGCAAGTACCCTGTGAACGCGCGTTTAAGTGAATCGGGGATCGGCCGAGCATGTTGAGCGATGCTATCTGCGTGTGCCGCCGCGCGACGGCGCCCCGCTCGTTCGGGACCGTTAGCGACGTATAGGGCACCATAGACGACTGCCTGCAGGAAGAGCGCGCTGCCCCAGATGATGGCCAGATGGCACGGTCTTCACTGCTTGATGGACGGAATGTGCATCAGAAGATCGTGTGAAGTGCCGTCTAACGGTCAGTGCATAAGCTGTTTGCTGAAGTTGCCACCTTCAAGATCAGTTTCGTACGTGCAGCCGCCCGCCCGCCAGCTTCTAAGCGGCTGGTTAGGCGGCGCCTCTCGTGCATCATAGCAGCGCACCCAGATGAAGGAGCAGAACCACGAAGGCAAGGAACGCTGCTGCGCTTCGAACGGCATGGAGGCGATTCCACTTGTCGAGTAGCGCAGCCGCGTTTGTGGAACCAACGTCGAGGCCGGAGTCCGACAGTTGCTTGTTGGTGGGGAAGATGACAATGAGTGTGAACGGAACGACGAGCCCAATAAGCAGGCCCGCGACCAGGACCGTGGTCCCGCGACCTTGAAGCCAGGCGCCGACCGACGAGAGGAGACCCGCAACGGCGAGGCTCGCCTGCATCACCGTACCGCGGCGATAGCTTGGACGCCACTGCTTGACGCCGGCGGCCGTGCCAGCTTCGAGGCGGGCAGGATGTTCGACCAGGTTGACGTAAATCGCGGCACCGGTGAAGAGACCGGTGCAGAGAGTGGCGATCAGCTCGAGGAGCATGAGAAGTAGTGGGGTGCGACGTTGGAATGCGATTCGGCGCCGTCTAACGACTCGCGCTTAAGCTGTTGCGCTTATGGTGAAGAGATGCATCCCTTAATCTACGTGCGCCCACATCTCCAAGCACTTGTTAAACGGCCAACGACGCTTGTTAGGGAGCAACCCCCCAAACAGCCGGTCAGTGAAGGTCTTTGGTCGCAAACCGCATCGCGAAAGCCGTGAAGCTGCTTGACAGGAACCCGTCTTCGCGCTCCCGCACGAACATGAGGACTATCGAATCGAGATCAGCAGGAGCGGGATAGTGGGCGAGGACAAAGGCAGCAATCGCACGCCCTTTGACGGTGAGCACGGAGTCGGGAAGCGTGCGAGCAGAGGAATTGTCGAAGGTAACGGACAAAAGGCGGCCCTGGTTGCCGTGCATGAGGTCGACGCGAGTTTGCGGGTACTCGCGGTGTAGAGCGGGAAGAAGGGCGGCCGCGTCGCGAGCGTCGCGGCCACAGGAAGCAAGTGCTACGGCGCTCATGGCTACTATGGCTGCAAGCCTATAGCTCTGGATCGGCATTGGGGCCTCCAGGACCGCGAGCCACGCAGCCTAATGCCGCTGGTTGGCCCTCGGAACACCGTGTTACCCCTCAGCTGATAACAAACCGTTACCTATCAGCTGAACTGTTTACCTCCCACAAACTGCGGGAGGCTGTTCGATCCTGCGAGGTCCAGTCTCTACTGGGGCCGCACGAGGTTCGGCTTCCCGTGCACTCCGACATAGACAACCAGCACCTTCGCTGGCATCGTCCCCTTGTTCTTGGCGTTGGTCCAGGTGTTGACCACCATGAGGAACGAATCCCCAGCCTTGTAGCTGTGAGCGATGCCGCTGTCCATCGCGACTTCGATCGCTCCCTCAAGGACGTAGACCAACGTCGGGTATGGGTGCATGTGACGACCGGTTTCGCCACCCGAGCCGATGTCGAGCTGCACTATGGTGAGTTCGGCGCTGTCGGTCATCGGATAGGCGATGGATGCGCCCCCGACGGTGGCGCCACTTTGTAGGATGGGCGTCGCCGAGAACTTGACTTGGGCCGCAGCTGGCGTTGCCATGAGACCGGCGAGCGCCACGGCCAGAATGCCAGTCTGTTTCATGAGGCACTCTCCGAAAGCAAGGAGCGGTTAGTCTGCGCCACGCGTTTCACGCTGTCAATCCGTGTGATGCGATGGCTTCCAAGAACGGAGAGCGGGCGCTGCCTACCGGATTGCGCTTAGTTGGTATGAAGCGGTCGCGCTCGTACTTGTGGAAGGTCCTCTTGGGGGACCAGTTACGGTCCTTCCTGGTCTCTTCCTGAGACCGGTCCTCTACGCCGCCCAGTCAGTCCCATCACGGTAAGGGCCATAGCCGGGGGTAGCGATTGAACATGAGGGCGTCTCCGATAGCTCTCGGCTTGTTATTCGCGTCGCGAGGGTCAGCACGCCGCCAGCTTCATGCGGTTGTAAGACGGCACCCCACTGGGTAGACGGATCTACCCGCGCGCCGCCAGCTTATGGCTTTGATGAGGAGCCTTCGCTCGTGAGCGAGATTTGGCAGAGACCGACTACGGTGACGCGAGCCACCTGGCCACCCCCCCGTGATGCGAGCAGGTGCCCTGCCGGTGGCGACTGAAGCTGTAGCTGCCATCTCGGCACTGGGCGCTGGAGCCTGGCGGGGGCTGCCCGTCCGCTGTCCGGGTCGGTGACGGTACCCACTCGCCATCGGAGTTGATGTAGCCACGTCCCTGAGCAGCGCTCTGCTGCTGGTCTAGGGTGAGGAACTCTTCGAGCAGGTATCCGGCGAGCCTCTGGGTCGTGACGTTGCACCACCCCTCGGCGCAGCGCTGGACGTGGACTTGCGTGCCGGCAGGGAGGCGAACGTAGACGGGCGCGCTGGGGCGCGGCGCCGCCCGCAGGGAGATCGCCGCTGTCGTGTATGCGGTTGTGTCGTGAAGCTCTGGGTTCTTCTGTGCAAGAAGAGGGAGCCCGGCCGAGGCGAGGGCAAGAAACGGCAGCAGGAAGCCGCGCATGAGACTTTCCTTAGAGAACTCTCCCTATCCTACGAGGCTTGGTGAATCGGGGTTCCGGGTAGTCGAGGCGGTCCGCGTCTACGAGTGCGCTCCATCTTCGCTCCGCGCCGGCTGCTTCATGCGCTTCTTAGGCCGCATCAGCTCACGCCACGCTACCGATCTGGCCGCCAGAGGGAGTTGCAATCGGTACCACTGCCGTGCCCGTTCCACATCGAACAACACTCTCGGAAACGCGTGTGTCGCCCGAGAGAGCGACCCGCCGGGGCCCGCGGATGAGACCCCGGCGCAGAACGGAACGCGATCCCGCCGAGCGCCTCGTCAGGCTCGCCCTTGGCTCGAAACGACACAGGCGACACGATCGCTCCGACATTGGGCACCGTGACCTCTCACGCCGGCGGCGTGACCCCGGTCACACGCCCATAGTCCCGTGGCCTCCTGCAAATCGAGGCCTAATGCTTGCCTACTGTTCGCTCACTGACACGACCGAAACCGGCGCCCGGACGACGGGCAAGTCTGCGCCCACAGCCACTCACCTTGAATCGGGGCTCTGGAAATGACCATTCGTACGCTAACCGCTATGCTCGGCATCATCAGCGCGGCAGTGTTGGGGGCCTGCAGCAGCAGCACCGGCCCGGCCTCCAGTAGAAACAACCCGGGTACCGGGACCTCCACGCTCAAAGTGACGGCCGACATCGACGCCAGTGACGATCCCACCATCATCGGCGGGTTCTCGACCGATTACGCCGTGTCGGTGCGGGACGGGCTCGGCAATAAGGTCTCCGGCGCGACCGTGACCATCGCGAATGCCAGTCTGGGAACGATCACGCTGCCCGAGACCGCGGCGGGCTCGGGCGACTACCTCCTGACAGGGAACACGTTTCCGAGCGGCGACTTCGAGCTCAACGTCGTGAAGGGCACGGACAACGTGAAAGGCGTGATCTTGGGTGGCCCCGGCGTCCATACCATCACGACGCCCGTGGCGAACGCCACCGTGCCAGCCGGTCAGGCCCTGGCGGTCCGTTGGAGCGTGCCGTCCCAGGCGCAGTCGGCCGAGGTCGAGACCAAGAACTTCGGCCCCGTGGCGCTCCCCGACACCGGCGCGTACGTGATCGCCGGTGCGGACAACCCGGCGAACGCCAGCCAGCGGGTGCGCGTGTTCCGGTTCAACGAAGTGAACATTGCGGGCGGCTTGCCTGGTTCGCGGTTGCGCGTGCAGGTGCGCAAGACCGTTGAGCCGATCACGGTGCAATAACGGGAGGCTAAGCTACAGCGCGGGCTCGGGCTACTCGCCCGGGCTCGGGTGTGGTCGGGTGGGCGTACTTATCACGGTGGTCCTATGGGCGTTCGAATCCTGCGTTGCGTCGTGCTAATCGCTGGCGCGCTGGAGGTTCTATGCGAGTAGCGTTGATGAGTTTAGGAGCGGTCCTGGTGCTGCTAGCGGGCTGCAGCAACTCGACCTACGGGCCCAATTCAGGCGGGGGTCAGGGGCAGGGTGGGTCGCAGCAGACTATTTCGGTGAAAAACGACTTCTTCACTCCCACGCCCGACACGGTGAGCGCCGGCCAGGTGACGTTCAGCTGGTCCAGTCCTTCGGACGGCCACAACGTCACCTGGGACAGTGGACCGGGCACGTTGCCCGTGAACTCGGCGACCATGTCCTCAGGGACCTACCTGCCGACGCTACAGGTGGGGACCTACGCCTATCACTGCACGATTCACGGTGGCCCGGGGACCGGGATGAACGGGACGATCGTGGTGCGCTGACCGAGCGAACCGCCCGACAACGCGCTCCCGGAGCGGGCTCCGCTTCGGGAGCTTTAGCTTGTGGGGTGGCCCAGGACCTGACGGAGAAGCAGTGGGGCGGTTGCTTCCGACGCCTCGCTGTCGCGATGGCGCCGACCCTTTACGTGCTGCTCGCTAGCCCTCTCAGAAACCCGTTCTTGGCCCTGCCTTGGCCGGTGACGAGCGCGGCATCAACAACACCACGATGGTTCACATTGGCAGCTAGAATGTGAACTGCAATCCAAGACCACGACCCTGTGGACCGAGCGTGACCCACCTCCCGCCTCTCGGGATGAGTGCCCCGATCACCCCGCCAGCAAGGGCACCGGCGAGCCCCCCAAACCCGGCACCCTCGACGGTCCGCGCCTCAGCGCCCACGATGTCAACGCACGCCCAGGCCTCGCGTGGACATTTGTTGGTGTACGAGCGGGCCCCGATGTAGCCGCCGGCGACCATCCCTAGGAACGCCCCAATCAGGGCGCCATCCCGCATTGCCGTACCCCGCTGCTGCCACACGGCGATCGCCCGTACCTCGGCCGCCGGCACCCGGAGGGTATCCCGACCCACGTCCCGCACGAGGACAAACTGAGAGCGTTCCGCCCGCAGGAGCGTGCCTTCGTACAGAGAATCAGCCACGATTCGCAGCGACGAGCCTGGGCTCATTTGCGCGTCGAGCTGCACCCCTGTTACCAGGAGGGCCGGGCCTAGCGACTGCAGGAGGATAGTGCGGGTCATAACGAAGCCTCTCTGTTAGGTGTCTGCGAACAACTTGGGTAGGCAGGACCAAGGCGGCGTCAAGCAGGCAGGACTGACGGCCCCCTCTGACCACCCCAAAGAGGGGGTGAAGGGAACGGACCCGTCTCTCTTATCCCCTCAAGCAGGTCGCTGTGAACGCGTACCCCGTCTTGACCGGAGTCGACGAGGTTAGGAGGCAAACACGCAATGTTCGCTCTAGACTTCGGGAGAAGAGAAAGGGTGATCCGAATCTCGAGGTCTGTCATGCCTTGACTTACACTTGTCTGGGGGCAGGGAGCTTCCAGCACACGAAACCGGGAGATCTCAATGAGCACCTATCGGTCTATGATCCAGGTCGCCCTGTGCGGGCTCGTAGTCGCCGCTAGCCACCTCTCTGCGCAAAGCACGCCCATGTGGCGCTACGCCGCGACGGCGGAGATCGCTCTTGGCCCAGTAACGCCAATCGGGAGCTTGCTCTTCACTACCCCTGGCCAGCTGGTGGCGCTCGATCCCGCGACCGGGACGGCGTCCTGGAAGCTCGAGGACCTGCAGATCACGGGGGACCGTTGGTGGATCTCCGCACTGTCCTGGACGCCTTACGGCCTACTCGACCTTGGAGACCGCCTCGCAGTAATCGATCTCCAGACAGGGGCTAGGCGATGGGACACGACGACTCTGTTGATCGGGAGCCTCAAGGGATACCTCGCGGTGCCTGAGCGGCTACTGCTGCTCGTCTATGGCGTCTGGGGCAGCGATTCCTCCGTGCTCGCAGCTGTGGACGTCGCTTCGGGGCAGGTCCGCTGGCGGCACCTAGACCCGTTCACCACTCCCCCCAAGCGCTATCGCGCACTGACAAGCGGGCAACGACAGCTCGGTAGCTCGCTCGCCGATGAGAGCCCGGCGTTGTGGGTGACCGACAGCACGTTCCTGCTCTACCTGAGCGAGGACGGCCCCGTGCTTGTCAACGTCAATACGGGGGCGTTCCTGTGGAGGGCGGAGAGCCTCAAGGGCAGGCGACCACCGGCGGCGCGGGACCTATACCCGCCGAGCGTGATCGCCGAGTCCGTGGCCTATATCCCGAGCGAGAAGGAGGTGTACGCGATTCGGCTGCGCGACGGGACGCCGTTGTGGGCCAACCCACCGGGCTTTCCGAGTCGCGTCCTTCAGCTTGAGCTCACGTCGGGCGGTCTCGCTGTCCGCGGGGTACGGCGGGAGCACGACGCGCTCAAGGACGGCTCTTTCGTCGACTTGCTCGATCCCGCGACCGGGGCGTCACGGTGGCCAAAGCAGTTCAGGCGTGGCTGGAGCGTGTTCCATTCCCACGACGCGCCGGCCGTTATCTCACCATTCGTCGTCCGTGGTGAGCGGCTGTACTGCGTCACCGAAGGCAAGCTCAACGCGCTCGCACTTGGCGATGGCGCGGTGAAGGAGCTCGGCAAGGTCCATTTCAAGGGCGACGAGGACCCGGAGCTCCTCGAGAACCGTCCCGACGGGATTCTGCTTCTTTCCATGCAGAATGTGCTGCTGGTCGACACGAGCGGGGCCGCGCGGTACCAGAGCTACTACCCGGCGCCACCGATCGGCATCCTCGGGCACATCGGCAGCATACTGCTGCGGGTGGCGTTCGACTTCGCGTCTTATTCGCTGGCGCAGTCCACGGCCAACCGGACTGGGGTGTCGCAGCCGTACGCGCAGTACGACAACCCATTCCTCAGGATCCGCTATGCAGCGGCGGCAGCCGCCCAGGACTACATCTATTTGCTGACGAGCGGTAAGGACAGCGCGGGTGAGGCACGCTCCAGCGTAGTGAAGGTCTCCAAGGACCGGAACCGGGTGGAGGGCCGGGTATGGCTGAGCGAGAGGCATCCGGACTGGGTGCTCGATCCCATCGGCGGGGTCTTGTACGTGAAGACCGGCTCACAGGAGGTGTCGGCGTTCAGGTTCTGAGGTGCTGCCTACGGTTGCCGAAATAGCCCTGGCCTGGACTCGAACCGGGACCCCTCACGGCACCACGTGTTCAAGATGGCGTGTCTACGAGTTCCACCACCGGGGCCGAGCAAACCAAAGGGGGCCAACGCGGGGGCCAACAGCGTTATCGCGCCAGTGTATGACCGCGTCTCACCACCGCTTGCCATCTAAACCGCCCGCCCTGTCAAGGCTGCGCTGCCCCGTCTATCTTCCACATCCCATGCGCATTCTCTCTGTGCTGGCCGTCGCGCTCTGCGGCTTGGCGGTCGCCCAGGTGCCGCACTATCGCATTTACGTCGCCAGCGAGTCGGGGGACATCATCACCCAACTCACCTGGGACGGCGCGGCCGTGAAGACCGTCAAGGCGGTTCGCGTGGGTATCATGCCGGCAGACATCAACGGACCGCACAACGTCACGATCTCGCCCGACGGGAAGTACTATTACGTGACGATCGCGCACGGCACACCTTACGGCACCCTCTGGAAGATGGCCGTGGACGGCGACACGCTGCTGGGCCGAGCGCCGGTGGAGATGTTCCCGACCACCATCAGCCTGACGCCGGACGGCGAGCTAGCCTTCGTGGCCAACTCCGATTTCTACGGCGACCACCCTCGCACCAACGTTGTCTCCGTCATTTACACCCCACAGATGGTGCCGCTCACGACGATCCCGGCCTGCGACATGCCCCATGGGGTGAAGGTGAACCATGCAGGGATGAAGGTCTATGTGAGCTGCATGAATTCGGACGAGATTCTGGAGCTGGACCGGCAGACGTTGGCGATTACGCGTCGGCACAAGACTGGGATGGGGATGCTGATGCAGCACTCAATGATCCCGGGCCACGCGGTCCCACCTGGCGGTGGGGCCCCCGAGCGGATGCACGACGCCTGCTCGCCCACGTTCGTGTCGGTCTCGCCCGAGGATAAGCGACTGTATGTCGCCTGCAACCACACGAGCACGCTGCAGGTCCTGGACGCGGCGACGCTGGACCTCGTCAAAGAAATCGAGACCGGTCACGGCGCTTACAACGTGGAGCCATCTCCAGACGGCCGGTGGGTGATCGTCACAAATAAGAAGGATCAGAGCATTTCGCTGATCGACGCGGCGACGCTCACCGAGGTAGCCCGCATTCCGACCAGCAAGCCGTTCCCGCATGGGGTGGCCTACTCGCCCGACGACCGTTACGCCTTCATCTCGCAGGAGAGCAGAGGCGTGGACCCCGGCGCGGTGGATGTGATCGACCTGACCAGCAAGACTGACGTCGCGCACGCCCCGGTGCCGTTGCAGCCGACGGGAATCACGATTCTACGGCTGCCGTGACCCACACCGCCCTCGTCGACCTGCCCCCCGCCCAGGTGCTGGAGCGCGCCAAGCACTTCTTCGCCGAGCGGGTGCCGCACGCGGCCGCGTTCGTTGAGCAGGAAGGACCGCGGTTTCTCGTGCTGCGGGGACAGGGTGGGGAAGAGGTGGCGTTCAACGCGACGGCCGCCGAAGGAGCGGGGGGAGGGACCCGTGTGCGCGTGTCCACCATGATGTTCGACCAGGCGGTGGATCGATTCCTCTCGACGCTGCCGCTGAAAGCGGACGTGGAGGTCGCGTGACGGCGGTGACGGAGCGCTTCGCCGTCCGGGTTATGGTCACCGACGTCTGGGACCAGGTGGAAATGGCCGTCGAGCCTGGGACGACGGTAGCGGAGTTAAAACGGCGGGCCCTTGAGCAGGCGTTGCAGCGCCCAGCACCCGCCGAGGACTACGTCGTGAAGTTTCGCGGCGGCGCGGTGCTCGATGAATCCACGACGCTCCGGGCGTTGGGTGCGGTTCCGAACGCTCCGTTTATCGTCCTGCCCCGGCGGCGCCAACCGGTGCGATGATGCGGCGCCCTGCTGGCCGCGCGCTCACCACGGTGGCGGTCGCGTCCCTCCTCCTCGACGCACTGCTCCTCGCCTACGGGGGCGTCGCCTGGCATCGCTCCGGGCTGCTCGCGGGGGCCGGCGCATGCACGGCGCTCGCCGTCGTGGTCGTGCTGGTTTGGCGGCGCTATCGACGTGCCTTGGTGGACATCGCGGCGGCCCGCCGAGAGATGCGGGACGAGGTCCGGTCCATCCGGGACCTGCTCGAGCAGAACCGGCTGCGTGACTAGACGGTCCGTCCGACCGCCAGACCCTCCACTCCATCGACAGTGACGACGAGCGTCGTCTGGCACCCCGCCTGGCGGCTGCACCAGGCGGGCCCGGGCCATCCGGAGCGTCCGGAACGGATCGCAACGGTTCTTGAGGCGTTGCGCGCTCCCGAGCTCACGCCGCATGTCGCTTGGGCCGAAGCGGTGCCCGCTAGCCGGCCGGCACTGGAGCGCGTGCATCCGGCGGCATACCTGGACGGTCTCGCCGCCCTCGCCAGCCGGGGGGGCGGCGCCCTCGATCCCGATACGTACCTCGGCGCGCGGAGCTGGGAGGCCGCGCTGGGGTCGGCCGGCGTGGCGATCGGTGCCGTGGAGGCTGCGCTCGCCCGACCGGGAGGGACGGCCTTCGGCGCGACGCGGCCGCCTGGGCACCACGCTCTGTCTGAGCGCGCGATGGGGTTCTGCTTCCTTAACAACGTGGCGATAGCCGCGCGCCACGCTCAGGCTAATGGCTGTGCCCGCGTCCTGATCGTCGACTGGGACGTGCACCACGGCAACGGGACCCAGGCCGTTGTCGCGGCCGATCCATCAGTGCGATTTGTCTCGATGCACCAGTACCCGTGGTATCCCGGCAGCGGGGCGGAGGATGAGCGCGGGGTGGGGAACGTCTTCAACGTCCCGCGACCGCCCGGACTGCCGCGCGCCGTTTACGTGCGGGATCTTCTCGCCGCAGTAGCTGCGGCAACGGGCGACTGGCGGCCTGACCTGCTACTCATCTCTGCGGGGTTCGACTCCCTGGCGGGGGATCCGCTCGGCGGGTTCACGCTGGAGCCCGAGGACATGGCCTCCTGGACGACGACGTTGCGCGAACGCCTCAGCCCCGTGCCGGTCGCGGTGGTGCTCGAGGGCGGCTATCGACTCGATCTGCTCGCCGCCGGTGCGCGCGCCGTGGTGCGTGCGCTTGCCTGAGTGAAGGGGCAAGAGGATACTTGAGGCGTGACGGCCATCGCAGCGTTGCGCCTATGGCGCTGAGGCTCGTCCTCGAGGAATGCACGATCACGACTCGCCACCCATTCGTGATCGCGCGCGGGTCCACCACCGGCTACCGGCGCTGCTGGGTCCGGTTGATCGACGAGGACGGCTTGGAAGGCTGGGGGGAAGCGGACCCGTCCTCCTACTATGGCGAGACCTACGACACCGTCATCGCGACGCTGCAGAAGCTCGACCGCCATATGCCCGACGATCCGTTCGACCTCGAAGCCGCGGAAGCGCGGTTCGCGCAGGTCGTCCCGCGTAACGGAGCCGCCGCCCGCGCCGCGCTTTCTGCGGCGCTCCACGACCTCGTCGGCAAGCGCTTGGGCCAGCCCCTGTGGCGGCTCTGGGGCCTCGATCCCCACAAGGCGCCTGCGTCCTCCTTCACCATCGGCATCGACACGCCTGAGCAAATGGAACTCAAGGTGCGTGAAGCCGCCGAGTACCCGATCCTCAAGATCAAGCTCGGCACCGACCGGGACGAGGAGATCCTGCGGACGATCCGGGCCATTACAGACAAGACACTCCGTGTGGATGCGAATGCTGGCTGGACCGTGGAGCGCGCCCTGCGGATGGCGCCCCTATTGAAGGAATACGGGGTGGAGTTCCTGGAGCAACCCCTTCCCCCCGAGGACCTCGAAGGGCTCGCCCAGGTGCGGCGAGCCGCCAACGCCCACGATCTGCCGGTTGTGGTGGACGAGAGCTGCATTGTAGCGAGCGACATTCCCCGCCTCGCGAGGGCGGCGGACGGCGTCAACATCAAGCTCGCCAAGTGTGGCTCCCTGCGTGAGGCGCTGCGGATGATCGCGACGGCGCGCGCGCACGGCATGCTCGTCATGGTCGGCTGCATGATCGAGTCCTCCCTCGGCATCACTCCCGCGGCGCACTTTACTCCCCTCGTCGACGCCGCCGACTTGGACGGGGCGGCGCTCATCGTGGACGACCCCTTCACAGGGGCGACGATCGCCGGCGGCCAAATCCGCCTGCCGACTGGGCCGGGGCTGGGCGTCCGGCGGCGGTGAGCGGCCCTATTCCAGTCCACGCCGGGCGGTTCGCGGAGGTGGTCCTCCCCGTCCCGGTCTCCCGTTCCTACTACTATCAGATCGCCGATGGTATCGGCGCGAGCGTCGTGCCCGGCGCGCGCGTCGTCGTGCCTGTGCAACGCCGCTTGCTGGTCGGCGTGGTGCGCGCCGTGGATGTGCCCCCCCCGCCGCGGGATCGCATGGTGAAACCGATCGCCGCCGCGCCGGACCCTCCCTCCCTCCCCGCGCTTTCGCCAGCCCTGTTGGAGCTGGCCGAGTGGATCAGCCGCTACTACGGCGCGCCGCTCGGGCTCGCCGTGCGCGCGCTGCTGCCGGGGGCGTTGTGGGGCGCGGCGCGCCCAGCCGGGCCCGCTGAGGCCTCCGAGCGGGTGGTCGCGCTGGTGGGGGCCCTGCCATCGCTGCTCGAGCGGGAGCGGGCGTTCGCGCGGGCGCCGAAGCGCCGCGTCACGTACGAAGCGCTCGAAGCGCTGGGGGGGTCGGCGCCCGTGAAGCATCTCCTCGACCGGCTCAAGCTCTCGCGCGCGACGCTAGACGGGCTGGTGGCGCAAGGGCTGGCGCGCTACGCCCAGGTCGCGCAGCCACGCGATCCGTTCGCGGATCTCCGAGCTCCGCCGCCGCACGACCTGACGGCGGACCAGCAGCGCGTCGTGGACGGCATCGCCGCTACACCGGCCGACGTCCCCGTCCTCATCCACGGGGTTACCGGGTCCGGCAAGACGCTCGTCTACCTCGAGGTCCTGCGTAGCGTCGTCGCGGCGGGTCGCGGAGCGATCCTCCTCGTTCCCGAAATCGCCCTTACGCCGCAGACGGTGGCGCGAGTGCGAGGCGTGTTCGGGGACCAGGTCGCGGTGCTGCATTCGGGGCTCTCCGACGGCGAGCGGGCCGACGCCTGGCGGGCGCTGCGGCGCGGCGAGCGGCGCGTCGCGGTGGGACCCCGCTCGGCCGTCTTCGCGCCCGTGCAGCGACTCGGCGCAATCGTTGTGGACGAGGAACACGAGCCGAGCTACAAGCAGGGCACGTCACCGCGCTACCACGCGCGCGACGTCGCGCAAGTGCGCGCGCGGCTCGAGGGCGCTCGGGTGATCTTCGGCAGCGCGACGCCGTCGCTCGAAACGCTGCACCTGGCGCGCACCGGTGGCGCGCGCACGTTCGCGCTGCCGGCGCGCATCGGCGAGCGGCCCCTCCCACCGGTCACGGTGGTCGACCTGCGCACCGCGCCGCGGGTGCCCTCCGCCGGCGCGATCCCCTGGTCGGAGCCGCTCGATGCCGCAGTGCAGGCCGCGCTCAGTCGGCAGGAGCAGGTGATCCTGCTCCTCAACCGGCGCGGCTTCGCGACGTACCTCCAGTGCCCTGCCTGCGGCGACGTACGGGACTGCCCGCGCTGCGCCATTGCGCTCACCGTGCACCAGACTCCCGCGGCCCTGCGCTGTCATTACTGCGGTCACGAGGAGCCCGTGCCGGCGCGGTGCCGCGCCTGCGGCCACGACGTGCAGCGCATGCGCGGGCTCGGCACGCAGCAGCTCGAGCACTTCCTTGCCCTACGCTTTCCCGAAGCCCGGATCGCGCGGATGGACCTCGATACCACTAGCACGAAATGGGCGCACCACCGCATCCTCGAGCGGGTCGCGCGGCGCGAGGTCGACATCCTGCTCGGCACCCAGATGATCGCCAAGGGGCTGGATTTCCCGCACGTAACCGTGGTCGGCGTCGTGGACGCAGACACCGCGCTGCATTTTCCCGACTTCCGTGCTGGAGAGCGCACCTTCCAGCTCGTGGCGCAAGTCGCGGGACGCGCCGGACGAGGGCCGTTGGGCGGGGCCGTCTATGTGCAGAGCCGGGCGCCCACCCACCATGCGATCCGGGCGGCCGCCGCCCATTCGGTGGAGGCATTCGCGGCGGAGGAGCTGCCGTTGCGCACGACTCCGCACCCTGCCTACCCGCCTCACGTGGGGCTCGCCCGTTTCCTCGCCACGGCGCCGGTCGAGGCCGACGCGCAGGCGGCCGCCGAGCGGGTAGCACTCTGGCTGCGCCGCGCGAGCGACGAGCAGTTGGGCGGCGCCCTGACCGTCCTCGGGCCGGCACCATGCCCGATCACCCGGCTGCAGGGCCGGTGGCGCTGGCACCTACTCGTGAAGGCGGCCGATCCCCGCGCGCTGGGGCGGGTGATGCGTGCGTGGCGGGCGCTGCGGCGAGGCGTCGCCAGCGTGACGGTGGATCGGGACCCGGTCTCTTTGCTCTAAAGCGGATTGCAGAATGCGGAATCGACGCTCGCCCCTCTAGGGCACACTCCGACTTCCGCATTCTGTGGTGGGCGAGCCGTTGCGGAAGACTGTTTGTTACACGTAATATTGCCACCCTGTGAGGAGACCACGTTTCCAGTATCGTCCACCGAACTTCGAAGCGCCGCCGCTGTCGCAGGCGCCCGAGGCACGATTCGAAGCGGCACCGGCCGACGGAGTCCTTCCCGACGGTTTTTTTTCGACCACTAACCTGCCTACGTATCTGAAAGTGGGGGGCGCGTGGCGCCGCCCGCGATGGCCGCGCATGGACTGCGTGGTGGCGCTGCGGCCTACGGGTGAGCTGGTGGCGACCGAGCCGCGCAAGGTGGAGAAGGGCACAAAGGTGGCCGTCGGCGGGGCGGAGGACGGCAGCGAGGGCATCGTCGTCCACACCGAGGGGTTCCTGGCGGGCCGCCACAGCGCCAACGAGTTCCGCTTCATGCAGACCGAGGTGTCGCGCGAGCGGCCCGTGGACTACGCGGTGCTTGCGCAGCTGCTCGGCGAGGAGAAGGAACAGGGCGGCAAGATTGTGTGGGTGATCGGACCGGCGCTGGTGCACGCGCGGGCGCGCGAGGACATGGTGTGGTTCATCGAGCAGGGCTACGTGGGAGCCCTGCTGGGCGGCAACGCCGTCGCGGTGCACGACCTCGAAGCCGCGATCTTCGGAACCTCACTGGGCGTCTCGAGCAGCGGCGAAGAAGTTGAAGGCGGCCACTCCTTGCACATGCGCGCGATCAACGCGATCCGGCGCGCCGGCTCGATCGCTGCGGCGGTGCAGGGCGGGCTCGTCACCGGCGGCATCATGCATGCCCTGGTGACGCACAAGGTGCCGTACGTGCTGGCGGGCTCGATCCGCGACGACGGGCCGCTCCCCGAAGTGCTCAGCGACTCGCTCGCGGCCCAGGACGCCATGCGCGAGATCACCATCCAGGCGACCTTCTCGGTGTTCGTGGCGACGGCCCTCCACGCGATCGCGGTGGGCAACATGCTCCCCGCGTTCGTGGACGCCGCGACGCCCGACGGCGTCCGCCCGCTGACCACTATTTGCGTCGACCAGACCGAGTTCGTGGTGAACAAGTTGCGGGACCGCGGCACACACCAGGCCTACGGCGTTGTGACCAACGCGCAGGACTTCATGCACGTGTTGCGATTCTACGTGGAGCGATGGGAGCAGGCGCGAACCCCTGCCTCCCTGGCCAGATAACGCCAAGCGCACGGGGCGGGGGGGCGGGGGAGGAGGGGGGGGGTGGGGGCGGGCCCGGCTGGGCCAAGCTCGCTGCGGCGGTGGCGGCGGACGTGCCACCCGCCGAGATCGAAACGATCTACCTGTTCCGGCCGATCAAACGCGAGGGACGGGAATGGGGGACGGCAGTCGTGACGCGTCGTGCCCCCGAAGGTCGACTGAGGGTCTACACCGCGAAATACATGTTGGTGGTGCGGGGCAAGGAGCGGGGGCAGGCGAGGGTGGCCGTGGAGGAGGTGGGGACCTCACCGGCCGACGTGCTGGAGCAGGTGATGCGATCCACGGCCGAGCGCACGGGGGACGCAGAGCCGCCGGTGGCGCACGGGCCGGCGGTGTGGTATGAAGGTTGACGGTGCTACGCTGCTCGGGGCGTTCCGGCGGTACCTGAGCGACCACAACTTCCCGGCGACCCAGCAGCGCCTCGCCGTGGCGCAGGCGATGTTCTTCGCCGGGGATCATCTGTCGGCCGAGGACGTCGCGCGACGGTTGGCCCGCGCCGGGGAGCCGGTAGGCACGGCGACGGTGTACCGCACGCTCGACCTGCTGGTGCAGAGCGGCCTCGTGGCCGAGCGGGACTTTGGCGAAGGGTTCAAGCGCTTTGAAGCGCTCCCCCCTGGCCAGACGCACGAGCACTGCGTCTGCTCCTCGTGCGGCAGGGTGTTCGAGTTCTCCAACGACCGGTTGGAGCGGATGATCGGGTTGCTCGCGGAGGAGGTGGCGTTCCGGCCCCACCACCACCGCTTGGAGGTCTTTGGGCTCTGCCGGGACTGCCAGCAGGCCAACCCGCTGACACGCACGAGGTGACCGAGTTGCTCGACGCGAAGATGTTGATCCCCACCAGGGCGTTCCTGACGAAAGGCGTCGGCCGCCATCGGGAAAAGCTGACGAGCTTCGAGATGGCGCTGCGGGACGCGCATCTAGCCGCCTTCAACCTCGTGCGCGTGAGCTCCATCTTTCCCCCCCACTGCGAGCTCGTAGATCGGGAAGAAGGGTTGAGCTTCCTGCAACCCGGCCAGGTCCTGTTCGCGGTAGTGGCCGAGTCCTCGACGAACGAGCCGAGCCGCCTGGTCGCCGCCTCGATCGGGTTGGCGATGCCCGCAGACCCCACCCACCATGGCTATATCTCCGAGCACCACAGCTACGGCCAGAACGAACAGACCTCCGGAGACTACGCCGAAGACCTCGCCGCCTCGATGCTCGCGACGGTGCTGGGCGTGCCGTTCGACCCCGAGCAGGCCTGGGACGCCCGGCGGGAGCAGTGGCTGCTCTCGGGCGACATCGTGCGCACCATGAACGTCACCTCGACCGCCGAGTGCGGCGACGACGGGCGCTGGACGACCGTCGTGTCGGCGGTGGCGTTCTGTGGATAACGGCCGCGCTCGGCTCCGGGGAGCGCCCTACCATCAGCGGATCCGGTCTGCAGGCGCCAAACGCCGTTAGCCTGTCCGTCGCGCTCGCGGCGGGACTGCTGAGCTTCCTGTCTCCCTGCGTTCTCCCGCTGATCCCGAGCTACCTCGGCTTCCTTACAGGCCTGTCGGCGGAGGAGTTCGAGCGGCGGCGCGGCACTGCACTGCTACACGCGCTGTGGTTCATCGCCGGGTTCTCCGTGATCTTCGTGATCCTCGGTGCGACCGCCTCGGCTCTGGGGAACCTCGTCGGACACTCCCAGGTCTGGATCGGCCGGGCGGGAGGGGTGCTGGTAATCCTGTTCGGCCTCTACCTGCTGGGCGTGCCCGGCCCCGCGTGGCTGTTGCCCGAGCGCAGAATCGCGCTCGCCCGCAAGCCGTTGGGCTATCTCGGCTCCGCCGTAGTGGGGATCACCTTCGGCGCCGCCTGGACGCCGTGCATCGGGCCGATCCTGGGGGCGATCCTAACGCTCGCCGCGGCACGGGAGAGCGTCGGCCAGGGCGCGGTGCTGCTTGCCACGTACGCTCTGGGTCTGGCGATTCCGTTTGTCATCGCCGCACTCGCCTTGGACCGCTTTCTGGGTTGGTTCCAGCGGTTCCGGCCCTACCTCGTGTGGGTGGACCGGGTCGCGGGAACCCTCCTCATTCTTCTCGGTATTCTTCTCGTCACCGACCGCTTCACGCTGTTGGCGAGTTACCTGCAAGGGCTGACGCCCGAGCTCCTGAGGAGCCGGCTATAACAAGGCGTGCCGCTGGTCGCTGAGGTTATCTTTTGAGACACACGCGCTCTTCCTTGGGGAGGCCTCCAATGATCCGTCGTCCGTTCCATTCCCTGACCGCCGCCGTGTCCTGCGCGGTCTTGCTTGGTGCTTGCGCCAAAGGCGAGCGGGCCAGCAACCAACCCGCTGACTCGACGGCGCGCAACCTCACGCTTGCGCCGAGCGAATCCTCGGGGGCGATGAGGGACGTGCCCGTACCGAGCAAGGAGCCCGCCACACGGCCGCCCGTGAAGCCCCCGACTAGGCCGGCGCCGCCGGCGACGGTCACCGTGGCGTCCGGCACCCACCTCGACATCGCCGTGACAGACACCATCACGTCGCGCCGCAACCATCCGGGTGACGCGTTCACCGCGCGGATCGTCTACGACGAGCCGGGCGCCCGCGTGGCGGGGATTCCCGACGGCGCGGAGCTGCGCGGCGCGATCGTTGACGTGAAGCCGGCGCCGAACCCACGGACCGCGGGTACGCTGACGCTCGCGGTCTCGAGCATCACGATCCGGGGCAAGAGCTACGACGTGCAGGCGCGGATCGATTCGCTGGAGACCGTGCGGCAAGGCCGCGGCATCACCACGGGCGACGCCGCCAAGGTGGGCATCGGCGCGGTCGCGGGCGGCATCCTGGGCCGCGTGATCGGCGGCAACACCAAGGGAACGGTCATCGGCGGGATCGTGGGGGCGGCGGCCGGAGCGGGTGTCGCGGCGCACGAAAAGGACTCCGACATCGTGCTGCCCGCCGGAGCCCACGTGCACGTCACGCTGACGAAGGCGTTGACCGTGGCGGCGCGATAGGTATCTCCCAATGCGCCTCGCTCGGATCCTGTTCCCCGCGGCTCTCCTCGCCGGGCCCGCGCTCGCGCAGTCGAATGCCGCGCTCGTGGCGAACGATCATTACACCCGCTCGCACGACTACGACCTGATCCATCAACGGATCGTCGTGGCGGCGTTCAACTGGGACTCGACGTCCTTTGAGGGCAGTGTCACGACGACCCTCGTCGCCCTGCGACCCGGCCTCGATTCGCTCATCCTCGATGAAGGGGCGCTGCTCCAGAACACGAAGGTCGCCGACCGGCGGGGGTCGACGCTCCGCACCTCCCGCCACGGCGATACGCTGGTCGTCTTCCCCGCCAGGCCGCTGCCGTTCGGGGACACCCTGGTCTTCACCGTCGCCTATCACGGCAAGGTCGAGAACGGCCGCGGCCTCACCTACATCATGAACGACGGCCTCCCGCACCGGCCACAGCAGATCTGGAGCCAGGGCGAGGACCACGACAACCACTTCTGGTTCCCGACCTACGACTTCCCCAACGACAAGATGTCGTGGGAAGTCGTCGCAACGGTGCCGGCAGGCGACTTGGCGGTCTCCAATGGCCGGCTCGTCTCGAACATCGTGCAGGGCGGGACCCGGACGATGACGTGGCGCCAAGAGCAGCCCTCGGCGACCTATCTGGTTTCGCTCATCGTCGCCCCGCTCGCGCGGATCCACGATGTCTGGGGCAGCGTCCCGGTGGACTACTACGTCTATCACGAAGACAGCAGCAAGGCCTGGCGGCTGTTCCACGTCACGCCCGACATGATCGACGTCTACTCGCGGCTCACCGGGGTGAAGTATCCCTGGGCCAAGTACGCGCAGACCACCGTGGCCGACTTCTTCGGAGGGATGGAGAACGTCAGCGCCACGACCCTGGTGGACTGGCTCCCCGACGCTCGGGCCTATCAGGACCGCCCCTGGTACCAGTACATCCTCATCCCCCACGAGTTGGCGCATCAGTGGTTCGGGGACTACGTCACGACGGTGAACTGGGCGAATATGTGGCTCAACGAGGGGTTCGCGGAGTTCATGCCGGGGCAGTATTGGGGCGAGCGCCTCGGCGCTCACGCTGAGCAGGACTATTATGCCGACGAGTACCGGCAGTACCTGCAGATCGACCGTCAGCGCCCGATGCCGCTCGCGTCACTGGGCTCGAACAACATCTATCCTAAGGGCGCGCTCGTGCTCCGGATGCTGAAGGGCTACCTCGGCACGGAGCGGTTCTGGGCATCCATACACGCCTACCTCACTCGCAACCCGTTGGGCACCGCCACCTCCGACGACCTGCGCAAGGCGGTGCTCGAGGCCACCGGGGAGAACCTCGACTGGTTCTGGGACCAGTGGGTGTATCAGGCGGGCTACCCGAAGCTCGACGTGAGCGCGACGTATGACACCGCCAAGGCGACGCTCACACTCACCGTTAAGCAGACCCAGCAAGACTCGCTCAAACCCGACAGCTCCGGTCTCAAGTTCACGGTGCCACCTGTGTTCCGCATGCCGCTCACGGTCCGCGTGGGGACACAGGCGGGTGACGTCACGCAACGCGTCGAGCTCAACGCGCGCGAACAGACGATCGCGATTCCGGGCGTGAAGAGCGCACCGACGATGGTGGTATTCGATGACGGCAACCACGTCCTGAAGAATCTCACGTTCGAGCAGCCGACGGCATGGCTCGTGACTCAATTGCGCCGCGATGCCGATCTGTGGGACCGCGAGTGGGTGATCGAGCAGTTGGCGCATCGGACCGCGGACACGGCGGCGGCGGCCGCGCTGGCGGAGGCGGCGACGCACGCGGACTATCCTCTAACCCGGCTGCAGGCGGTCGAGGCGCTCGGCGACTTCCCCGCGACGATCGCGCTGGCTACCGCTGAGGCCGCAGTGCGGGACACGAGCGCCGTGGTGCGAGGCGGCGCAGTCCAGACCCTTGGCAAGCTGGGCGGGGCGCCCGCGCTGACGCTGGTGCGGGACGCGCTGGACCACGACTCGAGCTACGACGTGCAGGCCGCGGCGCTGCGGGCGCTCGCGCTCGCCGACTCGACGCACGCCCGCGACGTCATTGCCGCGGGGCTCGCCAAGCCGTCGTATCAGGACGCGATCCAGACTGCGGCGCTCCGGGCGATCGCGCAGCGCGGTGACACGTCGTTCATCGGTGCGCTCGAAGGGCTGCTCGGCGTAGGGCGATTCCCCTCGCACGTGCTGGCGTCGCTCGGCGCGCGGGGCAACGTCCACGCCCTGGACGTGCTCACGCAGCACCTGAACGACGACCGCGCCGCCGTGCGCCGCTGGGTGCTCGAAGGCTTCCGCTTCACCCTGGCGCGTCTCAGTCACGACGTCGCGGTCGAACGCCTGAAGGGAGCAACCGGAGGGATCACCCACCCCGACACGAAGCGGGCGGCGACGAGCTTAGTGGAGGAGTTACAGAAGCCGCAGGGTCCAGGGGGGAACTAGGTCCAGCTTCACCACCCGCTCGCTCCCCCCCCATGCCGAGGGTCCGCCACCCCGATCAACCCCGTGGCTGTCTTCTGGATGGCTTGAACGTCCCCCTGCCGCCCCCGATCCTGCAGCTTGTAGCCCATTGCCTTGAGGGAATCCACGGTCGCTGGCGTCAGGCCACCCCGCTCCACGAAGATCACATCCGGTAGCGCCTGCTGATTGATCCGTGGTGCCGCGACCGCCTCGGCCAGCGTCATCTTGTGGTCGATCACGTTGACGATTACCTCGTAGACGCTATTGATAATCGTCGGCCCGCCGGGCGTTCCCACCACCAGCAACAGTCTCCCGTTCCGGTCGAGCACGATGGACGGCGTCATCGCCGAGAGCATGCGCTTCTTCGGCGCGATGGCATTCGCTTCCCCCTGGACCAGCCCGAACTGGTTCGGTTGCCCGGGCGCGCTAGTGAAGTCGTCCATCTCGTTGTTGAGCAGGAATCCGCCGCCTTGGACGGTCACGGCGCTCCCGAACCCCCCATTCAGCGTCGTCGTGATCGCGGCAGCGTTGCCGTCGCCGTCCACGATCGAATAATGGGTCGTCTCTGTGCCTTCATGCGCTCCTTCCGACGCCTGGAACGGCGGCGTGGGCGTCGCGCGGTCGGGCAGGATCTGGGCCCGCAGCTCGGCGGCGTAGCTCTTAGAGAGCAGGCGCTCGAGCGGCATGCTCACGAAGTCGGGGTCACCCAGCCAGCGGTTGCGGTCCATGAACGCCCGCCGCATCGCCTCGGCCTCGAGGTGCAGGTAGCGCGCGCTGCCAAACGCTGGAAGCGTGTCGAATCCCTCCATGATGTTCAAGATCTCGGCCATCGTGACACCGCCCGAGCTCGAGGGCGGCATCGAGTAGATCGTGTAGCCGCGATAGGTGGTCTGGATCGGCGTCCGCCACTTGGCGCGGTAGCCTTTTAAGTCGCTCTTCGTGATCAACCCGTGACCGCGCTGCATCTCCGCCACGATCGAATCGGCGATCTGGCCTCGATAGAACACGTCGGGCCCGCCGTCGGCGATGAGCCGCAGCGTCCGCGCCAGCTCCGGTTGGCGGAACAGTGTTCCCGCTGCCGGCGCATGGCCGTTCACCAGGAACTGCTTGCGCGACGCCGGGAACTGTGCCAGACGTTCGGCTTCCGCCTCGATCGACCGGCTGCGGTAGCCATCGAGCACATGGCCTTCGGCAAGGGCAATCGCTGGGGCGACCAGCTTCGTCCAGGGCAACCGGCCATAGGACTTCCACGCCTCGTACAGCCCGGCCACACTGCCAGGAATGCCTGAAGCGACGTGCCCCGTGAGGTTCGCGTCCGTGACGTGCCCGGAAGAGTCAAGGTACATGTCGCGGGTGGCCTGGGCCGGCGCCGTCTCGCGGTAATCGAGCGCTCGCACCCGGCCGGTGGTGTCGCGGTAGACGATGAACCCACCGCCGCCGATGTTGCCCGCCTCCGGGTGCACGACCGTGAGAGCGAATCCGACGGCCACGGCGGCGTCGATGGCATTGCCGCCGCTCCGCAGGATGTCCCGGCCCACCTGACTTGCGAGGGGATGGGCCGACACGACCATCGCGTGGGCGCCGGTGACGCTCACCACTCTGTCCGTGAACTGCCAATCGGCGGGCACGATGGGGCGGCCGGTGACGACTGCGTCGGCGCGGACGACGCCCGGGCGGCCCCGTCCGTGGGAGCGCGCCGAGGCGGTCGCGGGCGCAGCGGCGCCAGGGGTTGTGTCGGGCGTGGGATTGCCGCCGCCGCAGGCGGCGAGGACCGCGAGGGTGACA
>WNFB01001328.1_pt1 | contig 23195 bp, 15 predicted proteins | sample 5400501 | NCBI WGS metagenome assembly WNFB01 (sample SAMN13153341, study PRJNA577476) | soil metagenome | isolation source: 200 cm saprolite under Douglas fir tree site 2 hole 1 | place: USA:California | collected 2015-04-18 | reverse complement strand
AAGCGCTTCTGAGGCGCCTGGAACACCGGCTGCAGGTCTTGACAGTTGGGACACGGGATGTCCCTGCCCGCCAGCAAACCCTTCGTGGCATGCTTGCCTGGAGTTATGATCTGCTAGATGTCAAGGAGCAGTGCCTCTTCAGGAGGCTCTCTGTCTTTGTCGGCGGCTGCACATTGGAAGCCGTGGAGGCTATGTATACTACGCTCGGCGATATACCAGCGTATGTGTTGGACGGGGCAGCGTCACTGATTGATAAGAGCCTGTTGCAACAAACCGAGCAGGAAGGAGATGAGCCACGCCTGCTGATGCTAGAGACGATCCATGAGTATGGGCTGGAATGCCTGTCCGCGAGTGGGGAGATGGAGATCACCCAGAAGGCCCATGCCGCCTATTACCTGGCTCTTTCGGAGCAGGCGGAGTTGGAACTGCGAGGCTCGCAGCAAGTCGTGTGGTTGGAGCGCTTAGAGCGGGAGCATGACAACTTGCGAGCAGCACTCCAGTGGTCACTAGAACAAGCTAAGGATGAGGAGTCCGAGCAGAACGCTGGAGGAAGGGAGATGGCCTTGCGGTTGGGGGGAGCTCTATGGATATGCTGGTGGGTGCGTGGTCACTGGAGTGAAGGGCGGAATTTCCTGGAGCGGGCACTGTCAGCAAGTGAAGGAGCCGCGGCATCTGTTCGAGCGAAGGCACTCTTCGCCGCGGCAAGCTTGACCTTCATTCAGAGCGACTATGAGTGGGCAGAGGCGCTGTCTGAGGAGAGTCTGTCACTATACCGGGAACTCGGAGATCAGATAGGTATTGCGCACTCCCTCTATCTGCTGGGAACGGTCTCCTGGGCAAAGGGCAATACAGCAGCAGCTCGCTCGCTGATGGAGAGGGCTTTAGTACTCGGTAATGAGGCGAACTACAAGGAGTACGTCGCTGACTCGCTCTTCTCTCTGGCATTGTTGGCCAACAGTCAGGGTGAGTACATCAGGGCGCGTTCCCTGTTCGAGGAGAGCCTGGCGGTCTTCAGGGAGGTGGAAAACAAGAGAGGCATCGCTCACTCGCTCTCCCAATTGGCACAGGTGATCTTTGTTTCCCAGGGCGATCAAGAGAGAGTACACTCGCTGATCGAGGAATGCCTTGCGCTCTCTCGGGAGATAGGCTTCAAGGAAGGAATTGCGGCATCGTACTCCCTCTCGGGGCAGTTAGCGCTCGGTCAGGGTGATGTTGTGACAGCGCATTCGCTGTTAGAGAAGAGCGTAGTGCTCTACAGGGAAATGGGGCACTGTCATGGCACCGCCGAAGCACTTGCTGTCTTAGGGAAGGTGGAGGCTCGCCGGGGCGACTATGCAGCAGCACGCTCGCTGTATGAGGAAAGCCTGACCCTCTCTGGAGCATTGGGCGAAAAGTGGGTGGTTACTCTAGACCTGGTGAGATTGGGGGAAGCTGTTGCTGCTCAAGGACAGTTAGCGTGGGCGGCACAGCTGTGGGGAGCATCTGAAGTCTTACGCGACGCGATTGGCGTACCCATCCCTCCCGTCGAGCTTGCCGACTATGAGCACTCAGTCTCGGCTGCACGTGTCCACCTGGGAGAGAGAGCCTTTGCTGCCGCGTGGGCGCAAGGTCGATCCATGACACCAGAACAGGCCCTCGCAGCACAGGGACAGAAACCAGTCACACCCCCGAACACAGCCGTCAAGCCATCACCTGCATATCCCGCCGGACTGACGCCACGAGAGGTAGAGGTATTGTACCTGTTAGCTGCAGGACTGACCGACCTCCAGATAGCCGAAAAGCTAATTCTGAGCCCTCGCACTGTCCATGCCCATATCAGTTCCATCTACACCAAGCTTGGTATTACTTCACGCAGCGCGGCAACTCGCTATGCCATCGAACACAACCTTGCCTGAACGCTTGCACACTTCGCGACATACTCAGCTTTCTTAAGAGTAAAAGCTGCAATTCAGGTATTTCTTGCAAGAAATACCTGAATTGCAGCTTTTACTCTTAAAGCGAAAATTAACTCTGGCTTCGCCAGAGCCATCCCCATTCGACTCTTGAACCTGCCCTAAGTAATTCTGTCTAGAGGATTCCCGCCACAAAACAGGATAGGAAATACACGATTCTGTCGATGCACTTCTACTCCTGGTGAGGTATATCTCTTCTGAGGGCGCATAGTATAGCTGAAGGGAGATTAGAAAATGATTGATCAGGATATTCATACACCACCTATAACACCACAGCAATATGAAATATTGCATGGTGGAGGGGCCGAAGCCGCTGAAATCGCCAGAGAGCGATTGTCGCGGCGGCGTTTCCTTCGTCGATCACTGTTCGCCGTATGGGGGCTGTCTGCAACCGCAAGTGCGGCCGGCGCAATCTACATGCTCTATCCTAACCTGGCGGGTCAGTTTGGCTCCCTCTTAACGATAGGCACAAAAGCAGATTTTCCTGCCGCCCGACCGGCTGATTTCAGGATCAATCAAGCGGGCATTTTCTATCGCCAGGCGGCCAAAACCTATGTAGTACACCTGGCTAAAGATACGGAGTTCGTATTGAAGGGGACGGCGCTTGCGGACCAGCTGGACTCGGAGACCATCGTCAAGGATAGTGACGGCTCGCATTGGATTGCGTTGTATCAACGTTGTGTTCACCTGGGCTGTACGGTACCCTTTCGCGATGACTGCGTGAGCTTTAAATGTCCCTGTCACGGCTCCCACTATAATGTTGATGGTGAATACCTGGACGGCCCGGCTCCAAGGAGCCTGGATCGCTTCGCTATCTCCTTCAATGGAGAGAATGTGCAGGTTGACACGGGCACCCTCAACAATAAAGTGCCGCATCCTGATGCGACTACGCTTTTGATCCCAGTACCAACTGTACAGTGTAGCGTGTAATCGAGAAGGATATACTATGAGCAAGAATCATGACCAGGTACAACCAGCAAAAGGCAAGGTGCAGGAACAACTTGATTAAGTCACTCTTAAATGTTACTGCGGCCTGGGACAATACCTTCAAGATTGGCGGCGCGTTTAAGCGCGCGATATTGTAATGTTTTCGCGTTGGCCTCCAACACCCCCATCTTTAACGCAGTCTCCCGTATCGAGAGATCGAGCAAGAAACGACAGGTCAAGACCTCTCGATACTTGTCGGGTAGCACAACGAGGATGCGCTGCACAAGGTCTGCGGACCCATTGTTCATTGCCAAAAGCTCATCTTCAACCGGCCCTTCCCAGCCGTCCTCTAGCAATGCTTCCAGCGAACTTGTCGTCATCCGATAGCGTGTTCGCCAGTAGTCAACGATAGTGGTACGCGCAACTTGAAACAGCCAGCTTCGCGTACTTTGTGGGTCACGAGCGCGATCAAGTCCCTGCAGGGCTTTGATAAAAATTTGCGAGGTCAGGTCTTCGGCCTCCTCGCAGTTTCCCACCTTGTTATAAACAAAGCGGTAGATCAGGCCAAAATTATCGCGGTAAAATATCTGAAACTCCTGCACATGCGGGGCAGCGTGTGGTGTGGGTGAATATTCTCGCATGGGTTATTATTTCCTATTCTTACGCTCATCATGCCCTTTCTTCTCCACTGAAATCCCAGAGAGAAGGGTAACATATGCCCGTAAGCAGCTTCTCAAATGGTGAAAAAAGCGGCTCAGGTAAGGCATCCCATGAGAACCAGTCAACTGCTGGCATTTCAGGTGCCGCATTCATCGTGGGTACACCGGATACATACCTCGCCGCCATCCAGATGGTGACACAGTGCTTTTCCTGCAATTCAAACACATCATTAGTGATCGCGAGAAACGTGACATCGTTGATGAGAACACCTATATCTCCCTGAGTCTCGCGCATGGCACACTCCTCTGGATTTTCTCCATACTGCAGGTGTCCTCCAGGCGTCGACCATATTCCATCTCCATACGAGTTCCCGCGCTTCACCAGCAGCACCCGGTCGTCCTTCGTGATCAGTACACCTATTCCCACCAGTAGCTGTCTTGACATACTTTGTTCTCCTCCCATGTTGGACTCCGGTGCCAACAACATTCCCTCATTTCTTAGGAAGCTTAATAACTCTTCACGTCTTAAATCTTCTCGAATCCTCACTACCTGCGGCAGCAACAGGTACTGCAAACTCCTCAGACTCACCCCAAATCCTGGCTCCCGCTTCGCGGCGAGCCTTCCAAGAACGCGCACATTGAGTGAGCTACGAAACTTCTAATCAAGAAGCATTACTGATGGAAGTGTAAACGCTAGAAGCCGTCTCTGTCATCGGAAGAAACTCTGAATTTGCGCAGTCTTTTGTCAAGGAGAAGATTGCCTGATATGCGAAGAAATGACTATACTGCCGGAAGGAGAGTCTAAAAGGTTAGAGTGATTAGTACACCGGTCAGGCCAGGTCCTGACGAATGGCAAAGGCTGTAGCCGCGGCCCGGTTCTCAGCACCGATCTTATTGAAGATATGAGTAAGGTGATGGGCAATCGTTTTCTCGCTGAGCTGCAATTCCTGGGCGACCTCGGCGTTAGTCAGTCCTTTAGCTACCAGGCGCAGCACCTGCACCTCTCGTGCCGTCAGCCCGGCGGGATAGCGTGCTGCTGTTGGAGTCGTCACCGGCGTGCTCGACAACGGGTCTCTCCCACGTCCTTGCGCGGCGAGGGCCTGCTCCGGTGTCAGCGTGCGTCCTCCTGCTCGCGCCCAATCAACGAGGTGAGTTGTACAGGCAGGTTATTGAACTGAGTGGGAGCGTTACTCACAGGTGGGAGGTCGGCAGAAATAAAACTCGTTCGACCAGATGCTTCTGTCCAGCTCGCCTCCTGGAGGGACATAGCAAAATCTTGCACACTTGCGAAGCGTTGCTGCGGGTCCTTGGCCAGTGCCTTCAACATGACCTCTTCAACCACAGGCGGGATGGTTGGAACTGTCTCACGTAAGGATGGGGGAGGAACAAGGGTATGTTTGATAGCAATCTCAGGAAACGAGCCGTGGAAGGGGCGATCTCCAGAGAGCCATTCATAGACGACAACACCCAGGGCGTACTGATCGCTGGCAGGGCCTGGATGCGCCTGGATCTGTTCGGGTGCCATGTAGGCAATAGTTCCAGCCGTATCCTGAACATGCTGAACATGCTGAACATGCTGGGCATCCAGGGAGCCGGAATTTTGGGCCAGGATGGCTATACCAAAGTCGCTCAGCAATATCTCATGATTGCGTCCGAGCAGCATATTCTCCGGCTTGATGTCGCGGTGAATCAGCTTTTCATTATGGGCATATTGCAAGGCGTCCGCTACCTGCTGGACATAGGAGACGACGATTTCCCAGGGAAGCCGCGTTCCCCTGGGGTAGTGCTGGCGCAGGTTACCATTAGTTGCATAGTCCATCACCAGAAAAGGAGTTGTGTCCTCCATCCCGAAGTCTAGCACCTGGATGATACAAGGATGGCGCAAATGGGCAATGGTGCGTGCCTCGGTGAGGAAACCTTGCGCATCATGACTTGTCAACTGCCCATGGAGTACTTTTATGGCAGCCTGGGTATGTAAATGAATATGCTGTCCCAGATAGACGTTCGCGAAGTTCCCTCGCCCCAGAAGTTGGATGAGACGATAATTGCCAAGCTGCTGCCCCACTCGGTCGGCCACGGTCGCACCTCCTCTTGGGTGCTACATTTCCCTGTACGGCTTCTCGACCCCTTTTAACTTCATCATTATACTTGATACTCGGAGGCACATCAATATTCAATCAGCCGAGCTTCATGCGAATTGTTGCGTATAAAATACTTTTACACGCCTCGCAATGCCTTGATCTGGAGCTGCAACTGGGCAATGTATGATTCTAATTGTTCGATTTCTGCCTGTAGTGCCTGTTTCTCTTGCAGGGTCTGTTCGTAGCTGGCTCGGAACTCCTCCCTCTCCTGCCATACATGATCGAGGTTCTGGCGCAGGCTCTCTTTTTCTTGCACCGTCTGATCGAGATTTGTGCGGTACGCCTCTCTCTCTTGAGTGGCCTGGTGAAGTTCATCTCCACGCAGGCCGTGTTCATGACTCATCTGCTCTAACTGGCTCTCGAGCCCGCGAATTTGTGCCTGATCTTGCACAATGCGAGCAGTTAAGCTCATGATCTCACTTTTCCGCGCATCGCGCTCGTTTTGTAGATCGTGCTTGAGTTTCGTTAGCTCTGGCTCGTAACGCCATCCCAGCAGAACATGGTAGAGCTCACTTTCAGCACTGCCTTCCGGGTTGATATGTCGCAGGTTTTGCAGCGTTGGAATGTCCCAATCTCCACTGGCCAGCAAGCTGCCAAGGGCACGCAGAGAAACCGTCAGTTCATCGGGATTCAACAGGCCGGTGCGGCGGGCGGATAGACCATATTTACTCAAAGATTGGGCATACCTCTCCACAGCTTTGTTGGGTCCCAGCAAACCGAGCATACTCACCGCTTCAGCACGCAAGTTCGCTGGAGCCTGGATATCATTGAGCATCTGCATCAGAGCATCAGTGGCTTCATCTCCCAGAAACAAAAAGGCATGAGCAAGTTGTTCATGATGCTCTGGATGGTCGTAAAGTGCCTGCACCAGGTGCGGCACTACGGATTCTCCGCCCTGTAAGAATAACAAGGCGAGAATGCGCTGGCTGGCTTTTTCTCTATCATGTATCTGCACATATTCAAGCAGAGCGGGTATCATCTCTTGATGGGCCGGTGACAGTTTCGCTTCATCGTGCATGCGCTCCAGCAGTAAGGCCTGTGCTTTGGCAATATCCTCTGGTTGGTCGCTTGAGAGCAGTTCCACCAGCGCATTCTTGATTACCTCGGTTGACATATTTTGGAAAACGCTCATGGCGGCCTCTCGCCGCGCTCGATTGTCGGTGTCGCTATGGGCGGCCCAGATAAAGGAGAGAGCCGGTGCCCCTATTTCACACAGAATATGCTGAGCGGCCTTTGCCACAGCCTGATCCTTATCGATGATCAGTTCTCCCACAGGTTGCACCGCCAGCGCACCAACTTTGATGAGAGCCGTTTCCGAGCCGCGCCTTCTCTCCTGCATACGCAGAGATGCCAGCAGACCATCGAGAACACTTCGCAGCCAATCGCGCTTGCGGGCCAGGCGAGCCAATGCCTCGGAGACGTGATCGACCAGGTAGGCATCCTCCAGCCCCTCCAACAAGGCCGGAATACTTACCTCGACCAGGTCGTTGGTCAATATCTCCAGCACCGCTTCATGCGCTCGCAGCGGGAGCGTTATGCTGAAGAGGCGCACGACACTGGACAAGGTGGTAGGGTTTTGATGCACCAGTGCGACAATAATATTTTGGGCGTATTCCTGCACCGCAATTCTTGGATCATCCAGGGCTGGTACGAGTGGGGCGAGTATCTCCGGGCCAAATTGGGGCAGGATGGCGGCAGCAACGTCACCGCGTTCCGGGTCTCCCAGGAGACTTACTAATGGTGGGATAGCCGTCTCAGGATATTTGAGCAGAAAATTGGCAAGCACGTCACGCCAGTTTGGACGGTTCAAGACTTCCAACAAAGGGGGGACGACAATCTGCCCTTGCATTTCGGAGAGAGTGCGATGCACATAACGCCTGGTACGCTCATGCTGATCGAAGAGATGCTGCACCAGCACCTGGGCAGCATCAGCACCCTGTATGCGAAACACCATCATGATCTGTTGTGCCTGCGCATCGCTGCATTGCGCTAACTTATTGAGCAATTGCTCGCCAGGAAAAGGAACCATGCCTAACAAGGCGCGGCGGATGCGCGGCGTCGTTGCCGTCTCCTGTCGCACATCCAATGCAGCTACCAGCTCATCGAGGGCAACATCCCCCAGAGAACTGAGCGCGTCAATCGCTTCCTCGTAGACTTGCGCCTGGGGGTTTGCCAGTACATCCAGCAGCGGTGAGACCACTTGCCGCGTAGAAAACTGGCTGAGCGCGCGAATAACCGCAATGGCGAGCAATGCTTCCCCCTGTGATGCTTTCAAAAGCGCTATCAGAGCGGGAATGGCTCGTACATCCCGCCCCTGCTCCAACACCTGTACCAGCAAACGAGTACGTCCAGGTACAATGGGAGATAATGCCTGTGACACTGCTACCACAACTGCTTCACCCATACTACCTAGAATATGAGCTGCCCTTTCGGCCACCAGTTCGCTGTCACCGGTCAATACGAGATCGACCAGGCCAGGAATACTTTCAGGGCTGAAGGCGCGCAGTGTACTGGTCACCTGCTGTTGTACGAGCAACGAAGGGTCAGCCACCAGGCGCAGTATATCAGGCAAAGCACGCGGGTCGCGCACATTCTTCAATATCTCAACAATACGCATGCGCACCATTTCAGAGGGTTGTTGGTGCAACTGCTCTAGCAGGTAAGGGGTAACAGCCGTCCCGGTTTCCTGCAATGCCCTGGCCACGTTGCGTGCCATCATTTCATCACCAGAAGAGATATAGCGCATGAGCAGTGCAACCGCCTTCTCCTGGCCAGCTGCGGTCTGGTGTTGTATCCCGCCAGTCGCTCCTGCGCCTGCTGATGAAGTCTCCTGTCCACCAACCAGGCGAACCAGTATTTCGCGAGCCTGTTGCTGAATCTCAGGCTCCGCCGCATAGTTTGAGGTAAGAACGAGTACGATGGTCTCCATAATGTGCTGGTACTGTACGGCGGTGATGCGACTCTGGGCAGCTTGCTCATCGAGAAAGCGTGCAAGAATGGTCAGTGCCGCTCCATGGGCCTGGCGCGTAAATGGCCCCGGCGTGTGATTCTCGAGTTCTTGAAGGACGCGGGCCAAACTTAATTGGGGGCCAAGGCGGATCAGCGCATTGATTGAACGATCAACGATAAACTTCTCCGTATCGCCCAGGCGAACTACCAATGGCTCTACCGCGCTCTGCTGCCGCGTACCGCCGAGAATGTTGATGGCGGCAGTTCGCAAGCGAATACTTCTACCGGGCAATGGCCTGCTCAGCTCGCCCGCGTAGGCCACGGCAACGTCCCCAAAGCTCCATAAGACACGACACAAGCGTTTCACCTGCGCCTCATACGCCGTGTCGTCGGCGGTATCGCTCAAGTAGGTGAAAAGCAGGTTGGGCACAATTATTGGATCGAGCAGCACCAGAAATTCGTCAACCCCTTCAACTAATAACAGAGGTATCAACGAACGATATATTTCGTGCGTCCCTTCCCCGGCACATTGTGTAAACACCTGGGCCAGTTCTTCTCGTGCAGTTTTATCACGCATCACGCTTGTCAGTATGTTTGCTAAACGCTGGGAAAGTGTAGGGGTATTTCCTCGTTGTTCACCCACCTGTGGTGCTGTCCACGCGACACCAATACATACCAGGCTCAAGGCCAGGGCAGACAACTGATGGGGCGTGCCGGTCCTTCCCAGCATGGCAAATCGCTCGGCTAATTGTAGAGAGGTGTCTAACAAACCGGCCCACAGAGCCACAGGTTCACTCCAATAGGCCACATTTGCCAGTATTGCCTCAGCAATCTGAGCAGAGGATGGTGCAGCCGCTCCATCGCCATTATTTGCCAGGAAATACTCGGCAACCAGGTAATCAGCTACCAGTTCATGGCGGAAACTCAGTATGCCGCCTGCACCGATATCCACCAGCCCGGCACTTTGTGCGAATTGCAGGAGCTGCGCCAACAGCGTGCGATCATACGGCTTGTACGGCTTCTGAGGGGAAAACGCACTATGAGCCGGGTGTTCCTCCAGCCAGGTTAGCAGTGCTTCGGCCAACACTTCGGAATGCGCTCCACTGCGCAGGTGCTCTATGGCTATACGAAATTCTATGCTATAAGGGTCATCCGACCAGCGTGCTGCGCAGGCCATCCTGCGCAGCAGGCGCAGCACATCGGTTTCGGTCGGCGCCTCTTTCTTCCACTTTGGTTGGGCCTGTTCGCGCTCGATCAATTGCGCTACGTACTCCTTCAACAGGCGACCCCTCGTATCAAGCTTTTTCCCGCGGGCAACGCCCACTTTGTCAATGATTGTCATGAATGTGAAGAGCATGAGCGGATTGGTACACAGGTAGCGCAAGCGGCTGCTGTCAATCACATGCATAATCTGTCCTGCGGTGTGCTGCCAGTTATTCCCTTGATCCTCAATATATTGTTCAACGAACGCGCGCACCTGCTCCAGTTCCAGCGGGTTGACGACTGCCTGTTCTATGTGGCCCTCGTGTACCAACGCAACAAGTTCTGGCCGCGCCTGATAATCTGCTTCCCGGCAAGTTATCACAAAGCGATTTTGCGTCACCAGCACCATCTCTGCCATTTCACTGGCGATAAATGCGCGATAACGCTCTTCAACCTCGTTTAACCCATCAATGAGGAACAACAGGCTCCCTCTCTCAAGCAATTTCTTTAGGTAGGGTCGTAGATGGCGCATACCGGGCTGGCCACTTGCATGGAGGAAATCCAGCAGTGTGACCTGCCCAACTGCATCAGCGGAGACGGGCAGTTGATCGCTCGCATGTTCTTCTACGGCGATGACAGTATTGCCGGGCAGGTTTGCTTTGATGAAGGCACTATAGTTTTTTAGTGGGATATATATGGGTATCTTCTGTCGCCCGCGCATGAGAGCTGATCGCTGCTGCATGGTGACAAATGCAAGGTACGTTAGAGCGATTGTTTTGCCCGCCCCGGCTGCTCCCAGCAGCAAAAGAGAGGCCTCTTGCGGCAGTTCCACCAGTTCAGGTAAAGATATATGCTGTCCACGGGCACCCTGGTCGGCAATAGTGAGATCAGGTGTATGCTTATAGTAGGTGACAGGCGTTTTATAGATATGTGCCAGTGAATCAAGGGAAGTATATCTTTTTCGGTAGCCCTCCTGCCATTTTTGGACATCTCGCACATACGCCATGATTGCCAGTGGCAACGTAACGATATATGCCGCGACAGAGATGCCAACAAGCTCAAAGAAAGGAATAAGCAGGAGCAGGGGAATGTGGAGTGGAAGAGCGAGCAATGCAGAGAAGCGATGGATGGTATCTCGACCGAGGATAAACGCCGGGTTCAATAGCCAGACAACACCCAATTCGATACCGGTGAGTAACAGGGTAATACCAACTCCCACAAGAATGCCACGGAACAGGCGCGATAAAGCAATACGCTGTATGCTATTGGAGCGGGCAGATTGGACGGGATATAGTGCTGCATTCGACATAGATTATGGCTGCCTTTCAGGAATTCGCAGTTCCATAGTACGGGTAGTATATCGCACTATATCCATACAAACAAGTAGAAGAAGCAGTATTAGATTTTGCCTTTGGGCTGATTTTGTGACGTAGTTCATAGAAATATTGTGTAAAATGTGCTTTACTTTAATTGGTCAGGCTACAAATAGCCAGAAGATGCCCGTATAAGTTACAGCTTCTGTTTATTAACCGTTCGTAATGATAGTCTCTCATCATTTCCTTCTATTAAACAGCAATGCTCATCACTCCTTGAAATGAGGAATTTCTTATGAATCAAGCCAGTCCCTGGCTATCTCAAGAACAACAAGACGATAAGGAGGGTCAGGAAGACACCATAAAACTGCCAGCCATCAAGGTTTCTAGTTCTACTATTGACATTGAAAAAGAGCCTGCCGAGATAGTGAATACCGACATAGCATCAATTGATACGGCTCAGACTGCAAGCATTTCTCAAGACATGCCCATTGAATCGATGAATACGGCCAAGACCGCAAGTCTTGGAACGCAGGACTCCCTCGAAACAGTAAGTACCATCAGTACCCTCAAGCTGCCAAATGCATCTCCAACAGTGGATAGCCCAACTGCACCCATTGATACGCTTCAGAGAAGGTTTATCCCACAGGGAAGAGCGATACTGCTGGCTGCATTGCTCTTTGTGCTGATTTTAAATGCTGCGAATTTGGGTTCGACCCAATTTATTGGCGCGCAGGGATGGGCATATGTGCTGGGTGGCCCCATCTCCACAGGCGATCCAAATCTGCTTCAGGATGCGGCTAATCAGTTCCATCATAAAGCCACGCCAGGAGCCACCGCCCAACCAACCCGGCAGATCACTCCGCAGGAGTATATCAATGCCATTGTGCAAAAGATGACGCTCGATGAGAAGCTCGGTCAGATGATGATTGTACAGTTTACTGGTCCAGACTACGGGCTGGATCTCAGTACGATGATCAGTCAATACAAAGTGGGAGCCGTGCTCATTTTCGCGGCGAATGCTAATATCGTCAGTAAGACACAGCTCAAGGGCCTCATTTCGCAGATGCAGAAGAACAGCACCATTCCTCTGGTGGAGGCGATTGACCAGGAAGGGGGCTATGTAGATCGCCTGGTCAATCTTGATGGCCCTAGTCCATCCGCAACCACGATAGGCGCGACCAATGATCCTTCAAAAGCGATGGCGGCAGGCATCCGTGATGCCAATGACCTCGCCTCCTATGGTATTAACCTGAATCTCGCTCCAGTAGTTGATGTCACGAATATCTTCAACTCTGAGTCGTACCAGCAGCGTACCTATGGAAACAACGCCGCGCTTGTAACGAAAATGGCGGGAGCATACCTGCGAGGACTGCAACAGAGCGGTAAAGTCCTGGGTACGCTCAAGCATTTTCCCGGACTGGGTGATGTCACTGGCGATCCACATACTACCGTAACCAACCTGAATCGCTCACAGAGCCAATTAACGGCGATTGATTGGGCACCCTATAGTTCACTCATCCAGCAAGGCAATGTCTATGCGGTGATGGTGACACATGAGATTGTGACTGCCGTAGACAACACAAAACCCTCATCACTTTCCTACAAGGTGATAACAGGCATTCTGCGCAACCAATTAGGATTTCAGGATGTGATTATGACGGATAGCTTGACCATGGAAGGCATACTCGCCTATACTAGTGAGGCACATGCTGCCGCGTTGGCGGTCGAGGCGGGCTCTGACTTATTGATGGGTGCCTCCACCCCCGAAGGGGTTGCCGCTATGATCGAAGGCATCAAGCAGGCTATAAATGCGGGAGAGCTCAGTCAGCAGCGCATCGACGATTCGGTACGCCGCATTTTAATGCTGAAGTACCAGATGGGCTTGATTCATATTCCAACAACCTAGAAGTTGCGTTTATACAAACAGTTGGCACTCGCGAGAGATGCCACTAGCGTACCGATACCCATCATTCCAACGGTATCATATATAAAGGGGGGTGGGGGATGCTTCGTTCAAGCACGCCACAAGCAGTAGAGGAAAAACCTCAATCAGTACCAAAAGAGAGACGCCTGACCATGCTGGTCATCGGCCTGGTTGTGTTAGAGACACTATTGGTATGCCTGGCACTGGTACCAGCACAGTTGTGGACCCGTCTATTGCCAGATTCCACCAGTGCTGCTTTAGATGGGCCATTTCCCCCAACCATTGCGCCGCTGATTACCACCCTGCTCTATATAGTTCCTACGCTGATAGGGTTTCTCAGCCCCGGTTGGCAGCGAGCACTCCTCTATTCCACGCTGCCTGCCTGGATTGGCCTGGGTGCTTTCCTGATAGCGGCTACATTTAAGGTGGGGGCATTTTATGTTGTTTCCGCAGATCATGTAACGGCAAACGTGAGCATACTGGAACTTTTCGCGGCACTCGGTGCGCTGGGCTGGTTGGGACGCCACATTTTCAAGTTGAAATCGATTGTCTAGATGCCAAAACCGACGCTACGGCCCTTACGGCTGGTGAACCTCAAAACTGATCTACTTGACAAGTACACGTCAGAAGAGCAAAATGGTCATGTGGACGATAATACTATAACCAGAGGTCTCGTAGAACCTCTCATAGATCAAACACAACTGATTTTACCTAAAGAGGCAGAGGTAGAGATGCCGCGTGGGGAGGAAGAAGCTCGTTTCCTGCTAAAACGCACGCCCGGCAGTTACCTGCTGAACCAGACCTATGGGTTATGGGTGTTTGGCTCCTTGTTCCTGCTCACGGTCATCGTCACACGCAAATTATCGGTCTCGGAATACGGCGTTTATGCGGTGGCAATGGCTGCTTTCAATACCATTGCCTATATCGTTGCTCTGGGACTGGAAGACGCAACGACCACTTTTGTACCGCGAGTCTTTGCCGAGCATGGTAGGGCGGCTGCCGCCACCCTTATACGGCGACTGCTCGTACTGCGGCTGGTTATCCTCACCTCAGGTGTTGCTCTGATGTTATTTGCGATGCCTGTGCTAGCTTCACTGATTGCCGCCATTCCCATCAACGGTTCAGCGGGGATAGCTGCCGGACTGCGCGACCCGGCTTTACTGGGCCATATCACCCCTATCGCGGTCTATGTCCTCGGCAATGGTATCAGCGGCCTGATAACTGCTGTCTGCGCTTCTTTGATGCGCATGCGCTTCGTTTTTGTCGTCGGCAGTGTCACCCAGTTAATTTTGTTAGCATGCGGTTTTGTTGTACTACAGCTTGGCTGGGGCACAGATGGCATTCTCTGGCTGTTCGCCATCGCTTCATTGTTCAATGCGCTGGCATTTTTATTCTGGCTGGCCCCTCTTCTTTTCCTGAAAAGACAAGATGAAACATACATCCAGCCATTGAAGCCCGTTGTGCAGCTCGGCATTTCAGCATGGTTGACCAACCTGGTCTCAGGAGCCTTACTCAAGCAGGTATCCATCATTCTGTTGGGATATTTTGCCATCTCGATCGTGCAGATCGGCTACTTCAACCTCTCATTTCAACTGGCGCACGCTGCCAGCCTGCTGTTGGTATCAGGTTTCGGCGGCGTCGGAGGTTCAGCACTCGCTGCAGCCTTCGTGGGGCGCAACTATGATCGACTTGCCCGCTCCTGGCAGGCCCTGATCAAAATAGAGACGCTGCTGGCTGCCCCTATCCTGGTGTTTTGCCTGTTCAACGCACAAAATATCGCCCATGCTTTATATGGAACCAACTATGATCCGGTGGGGCCATTGCTGGCCATCTTCCTCTTTTTCAATATCCTGGTGCGCGTGCTTGGTACCACCAACCATCAATACGCGCTGTATGTGATTGGCAAACCTAATCTCGTCGTATTGAGCCAATGGTTAGGCCTGGCGGCGGTTGTGCTGATCGGCGTGGTACTTATTCCACAGTGGGGACCGGCGGGTGCCCTTGTAGCCGACGGTCTGGCCCAGGTGCTGATTGGCGGTATGCTGCTGGCCTTTCTGGGGCGTACCCTGCCGCGCAAATATCCCCTGGACTTTACCCTCAGATTTTTGTTGGGGGTAACCCTGGCAGCCTTGCCCGGCATTCTCTGGCATCCCGAAAGCCGCTTCCTGCTGGGCGTATCCGGCTCCATTTTCCTGGTTCTCTGCATCGGGCTGCTGCTGCTCATCAAGCCCCTAAACAGCGAGGACATCGAGATGGTCGGTAGCTTGAATTCCAGGATAGCACCCTATTTGAGGTGGTTTGCGAGGGGGTAGAGGTAAAAATGAAGCAATGGCTTACCGAGGAAGCACAAAACTGTACATTTGATAGCGAAAGGCTGTCCAGGTGCTATCTTGCGGGTCGCTGGTTGGGACGAACTCGATACGAATAGTGATAGATGTCTTACCTCTGCTAAACGACGGGGGTAGTGGGAACTCCTCATCGCGCCAGCAGTCCAACCCTGAACCAATGGACACCCTGTCGGCTGATATACGCCTGCCAGAAACTTGATCGGTGCATCGACACTCGGCTTCGTCTCGCCGTCCCAGTAGATCAGCAGGCGGGAGTTGCCAAAACGCGTCTTCTCCGTAAAGGGGACAGCTACAATAAAACAGTTGTACTTGTTGCTTGAAATGCGTGAGCTAAACGGGTAATATAGATGCTAGCTCATAAAATATGAGATAATAACTGGAAGTGAGTGGCTCATGTCAAAACACATCATCGTGGTGGATGATGACAAAGAGATTCGGGAGATCGTCACCTTTGTACTAAGTCGGCACGATTTTGAAGTGGCTGTAGCCTCTAATGGTCGACAGCTTCAACAACTGCTTGCGCAACAACTACCTGATCTGGTCATCCTGGATATTATGATGCCTGGGGAAGATGGCTATCAGATATTTCGTTCTTTGCGCAGCGATCAACGGACCAACTCTATACCAGTGATTATTATGACGGCCCACGCTGAAGATATCTACGAGCGTATCAGCGTGGACTTAGGGGCAGCCGAGCATATGACGAAGCCTTTTCATCCTTTTGAGCTTGTTGAGAGGGTGAAAGCACTTCTTCAAACAACAACACAACATTGAAAGACAGGTAGCAACACAAAATTGAGAGATAAAGTACTTGTCTCTCAGCTCAAAAGTTGGTATCATTACAAGCAAGAGTGTTTTGGCGAGTTCAAGGAAGCAGTGCATCCATGCCAAACAGATACGAACGTGAGATCGAAGAGATTCTCCGCAATTTGGAGACCACAGAGCCTAAACCGGGCTTTGGGCAAAGAGTGGGTAAGCGTTTGCGCCGCAGACCAGACCCGCGCAGAAAAGTGCGCCGTCGGGGTTTCCCGGCTCTCAATTTCAAGACGTCGGAATGGCTTATCGTCGTTGCCGTAGTTACAGCACTTATTTCCGGCGGCTATGCGTATGCCAACAATGGTAATGCGACTGTCGTCACGGGGATTCTGACTATTGTAGGTGCCATTTGTCTATTGTTGCTTGTTCTCTTGCCGTTCTTACTGCGTTCACGTTCTCGCCAATCGACACAGTCATCTCGCTATGGCAATGTCACACCAATGCGGAGTAATCCGCTCAGTAGTATTGCGACCCGTTGGAATCTCTTCCTGCTCAAAATGCGCTATCGCCGCAAGAATGGCCGGTGAGCCGATGTAGGGTTACTGAGGTCGCTGAAAAGTACTTGACAGATCACTAGAGTCGTGCTATAGTGCGGACACGTTCTTGACAGTCAGGAATGTACTTGCGGCGGGGTGTGGCGCAGTTGGTAGCGCGCCTGCTTTGGGAGCAGGAGGTCCGCGGTTCAAGTCCGCGCACCCCGACCAGGTCAAGCCAGCCTGTCTTCCCTTGACAGACAGGCAACAATCATACGCGGGAGTAACTCAGTGGTAGAGTTCCTGCCTTCCAAGCAGGCTGTCGCGGGTTCGAGCCCCGTCTCCCGCTCCAAGTAAGAACCGTCTCTTTGCAAGCGCTTCTAGCGCCAGTTGAGAACAACCAACCGGCGAGAGGAACGGCCAGGGGCGGTTTTGCTTTTGGGAAAGATGTGCGCAGTGACATACTGCCTCACAACCCCGCATTGCCTCACGAAAATCTTCCTTTGTACGCTTCAAGCATCTCTTTTCCTCCAATTCGGTACTGGTCTCTCCTCCAAGACCGCGACTTCGCTTATTAGCTCTGAAGCAGGAGAAGAACAAGGCCTACGTTAGAGAGAATGAGGAAGATTCTTCATGAGGCAAACAGGGAGGAAGAGTCGGCCGCCTCAGTAAACACATCGCCCGCTGCACGTTTCCAGAGGAGGGGAGCGTGGAAAAGTCGTTGAGTTATCAAGCAAGACGCGAAGTGCTTCAGCAGATAGCACCCCAGTATCGTCAGGCATCTCCAGCACAGAAACGGACGCTACTTGAGGCCTTTATCGCAGCCACCGGCTATGTGCGCAAATACGCCAGGTGGCTGCTCAACCATGCCGAAGAGGTGCAACAGATGCAAGGACGCTCCCATCTGCGTCGGTATGGTTCGGATGTCCAACACGCGCTCTTCCTGGCCTGGCATGCCGCCAACCGCATCTGCGCCAAACGTTTGATCCCGTTCCTGCCCACCTTGATCGATGCCCTGGAGCGGCATGAACACCTCCAGATCTCAGAGGAGTGCCGTAGGCAGTTGCTTGCCATGAGCGCAGCGACAGCGGATCGCCTGTTGGCCTCTCAGCGCAAACTGAGTCAGCGCGGCCTTTCCACCACGCGAGCGGGAACGCTGCTCAAGCAGCAGATCCCGATCCGCACCTTCCAGGAGTGGAATGAGGCCCGACCCGGCTTTCTGGAAGCGGACCTGGTAGCCCATTGTGGGACAGACATCGAGGGAGGCTATCTGTACACGCTGACGCTCACCGATGTCGCGACTGGGTGGACGGAATGCCTACCCCTCTTGCATCGGAGCCAGGAGTCGGTCCTGGCGGCCCTCCAACGCGCACGCACACTCTTCCCTTTTCCGATCCTTGGGATTGATACCGATAACGGTGGAGAATTCATCAACGAAGCAGTGACCGCCTATTGTGAACAAGAACAGATCACGTTCACGCGGGGACGCCCCTATCTGAAAAATGATCAGTGTTTTGTAGAGCAGAAAAATGGAGCGATTGTGCGCCAGGTGGTCGGCTATGACCGCCTGGTTGGAGAACATGCCTCTCGGCAACTGACCGAACTGTACCGTGCGTTGCGCCTGTATGTCAACTGCTTCCAACCCTCGATGAAACTCCTGTCTAAACAGCGTGACAGGAAGAAAGTGCGCTATGTCTACGATCCGGCGAAAACGCCGTTGCAACGTCTCCTTCTGTCAGGGATTCTGCCTGCCCAGAAGCAACAAGAACTGACCGAGGTGGCGCAGGCTCTCGATCCCATCCGTCTGTTCCAACAACTGGAGCAGTTACAACAGGCAGTCTTTCGCTGTGCTGTCAATTGCTCTCCTTTCGTTCCAAGCATCCCTCCTGCACCTCCCCGGGTCTTTTCTGTGGAACGATGTATAGCAGGAGACGTTCTTGCTGAGAGCAGCATCCCCGATCCGGCAGCAGTACTCCAGACCTTGTCCCGAGAGCAAGAGCGGAGAAAACGGATACTGGGCTGGCGTCGCACCCACAAGGACCCCTTTGAGGGAGAATGGGAGCAGATCTTCTCTTGGTTGGTGGCCAATCCCGAACGGAGCAGCGGCGACATCTTTCGGGAGTTGCAGTGCCGCTCCTCTGGCCGTTATCAACCATTACAAATCCGCACGCTGCAGCGCGGCATGCGGAAAATACGAGCGTACCTCTTGGAAATGCGGGAGGAGCAATGGCAAGAGGAAGTGATCCGTGGCCCATCGCCCCCGCCAGTTTCGTCAGCAGCGAATCCAGCCAGGGCTTTCTGACTGCCAGTTGAGCAAGCCGCTGGGGAAGATAGTTGGTGGAGCAATATACCATATTTTACGTCTACAACACTGTTCATGACGCGGCTCATGGCGCTTTCATGACGCTTGCTGCTCATACTAGCAGTAGAGAGAACGAGGTGTAGCCAGTCGCGGCAGACGCAGGCTCTCGTGGAGCGCGTCGGACCAGGCTCGACTGCACGAAGACGAGGAAACAAACTAAAGGAAGGGTATTGTATGGCACAGCTACAGATCGCCTATCTCCTGCGGCCGGGAACCCAGGAGCGTTGGCGGCGCCTTTGTCAGGAGCTAGCCGGACCACGCCTCGACCAGTTGGAAGCGTTCTGCCGGCAAGTGGGGATCACCCAGGTGCAGGTCCGGCTGGTGCAACTGCTCCACGGCGAACTCATGCTCATCACCCTGCATACGCAGGAGCCGCACCAGACCTTGCAGGAACTGGCGACCTCCAGGCGTCCGTTTGATCGCTGGCTGCGAGAACAGCTTCAGGCCTTGCTGGGCTGGAACTTGCAGGAGGTGCTGGCTGAACCGCAGAGGGATCTCATCTTCGCCTGGCCAGCCGAACGCGCGTGAAGGAAAGGAATGAGAATATGCGATATATGCAGCAATCGCAGCCCGGTACCACACCGGGGCCAGAAGTCCCGGATGGTGTCCTGGTCGGACAAGCCCTTGCAGGCGACGAGCGCGCCTTTGCGACTCTGGTGGATCGCTACCAGGATCCATTACTTGGCTATATCCACGGCATGCTGAAAGACGGCGAACAGTCCTCTGACGTGCTGCAGCAGGTTCTCCTCCAACTTTATATCTCTTTGCCAACGATCAATACCCAAATGCGACTCAAGGGGTGGCTGTTTCGGGTCGCACATAATCGCTGCGTAGATGAGTTACGCAAGAGGAACCGCAGGAACGAGGTGTGCTTCTCGACGTTGGAGAGGGAAAGGACTGAAGAGGAACTCTTGCGGGTAGAGCGCATAGCGGACTCTCAGCCGTTGCCAGAGGAAGTTGCAGTGCAGCAAGAGCTGCACGACACGTTGCGACGGGCCATCGACGTACTTCCTCCAACGTTTCGCCGGGTTGCGCATCTGCGCTGTTGGAGGAACCTCAGCTTTGCTGAGATCGGACATCTCCTCAAGATGCCGGAGACTACAGCGAAAACCTACTTTTACCGGGCTCGCCCTCTGTTATGTGCTGCCCTTGCCACAAGTGTGCAGAGTGCGTCCACCTCCAAAAAAGTGGTTAGGATCAGGTGAGATTCACATCCCCCCGGTGAACATCGGCCAGCGCAATATACCCATACTGACCGTTGCCAACATAAATCCCATCGAGATGTGTGCGACTATTAAAGTAGCCCTCTTGCAAGTCTTCCGCTGGCAAGACCTCCGAGAAGATAGGCCTCATTACATCTGACCCAATCGACTACACCTCGTTTTCACTGCTGTTAGTATGAGCAGGAAGCGTTATGAGCAGCGTCTTGAACGGGAAGGGCCTCCCCTTGAGGCTGCATTGCTGTCACCGGAAGCTGGTCTGTCAGCCCTGTGTCAGGCCATGCGCATGCTTGACCTCAACGATCTCACATGGTACGCTTTCGACAATAGAGGGTTTAGTGTACTATGAACACACCTGTTTCTCTGGCTCATTAGCGAAAGCGATGGTTCGCGCAGCAGCAGGTCGGCAACGCGCCTCGGGAGCCGCTGCTCCGCTTGAGAGGCACTGTTCATCCTATCTGTTGTCCTACTTCTTAGAAGGAGGACATGCCATGGAGGCCCAGGCCTTGCTGCTCTACCTGGCGGTCGAAGGGAGCACGCACTCCCGCAGCAAGCTGGCGGCCTTCCTGTGGCCCGACAGTGCGCCCCACGATGGTCGCACGGCCTTGCGCAACGCGATTGCCTTGCTGCGCACACTGCTCGCCGACCCCGACGCTTCCTCTGCCATGAACAGCCATCTGGTCAGTGAACGTGACCAGCTCGGCCTGAACCCACGGGCTCCCTTCGAGCTGGACCTGGCGGTGGTGCAAGAGGCCAACGCCGCGGCCCAGCGGCTCTCCACGCTTCCCACCGAGCCGCAGCGCGCCGCCCTGGTTGCGAAGTTTCAGCAGGCGCTCGCCCTGGTGCGCGGCCCGTTCCTGGACGGGTTCTGGCTGGGGGAGGAGTCCCCCTTTGACGAGTGGGTGCAAGCCTCGCAGCAGCAGTGGCAGGTACGCGTGCAGCTGCTCTGCGAGCGGCTCTCCGCCTTTCAGGAGGCCGGAGGGGAGTTGGAGCAGGCGCGCGCCACGCTCACGCGCTGGCTGACCCTCGATCCGCTGGCGGAGGAGGCCTACCGGCGCCTCATGCGCATCCACCTGGGGCTGGGCGACTCGACCGCCGCCTTGCAGGTCTACGCCGCCTGCCGGGCGCGCCTGGCCCAGGAGTTGCAGATTAAACCTTCTGCAGAGACGGTGGCTCTGGCGGAGCGCATTCGCGCCACCACGGCTGTGCGCCGGGGGACCTCCCCTGTCACCACGGCGGGGAGCCGGTCGACGGGCGAGTTGCTGGCCCCACTGGTCGGACGGGCCGCCGCCTTCAGCCAGCTCGTGGGGAGCTTCCAGCAGGCGCGAGGGGGGCAGCCGCAGGCCGTGCTGGTAGTGGGGGAGGCCGGCATCGGCAAAACGCGGCTGGCTCGCGAGTGGGTGGCCTGGGCAGCCGCACAGGGCGCTCTCGTGCTCGCCGGGCAAGCCTTCGAGATGGGGGGACGCCTGCCCTACCAGCCACTGGTGGAGGCCCTGCGGGAGCGGCTGGAGGCGGAAAACGCGCCGGAGGACCTGCTGGACGACCTGTGGCTGGCCGAACTCTCACGCCTGCTGCCGGAACTGCGGGTGCGCTATCCTGATTTGCCGACCCCGACTGAGGATGAGTTGATCGCCAGGGGGCGGCTGTTTGAAGCGGTGGCGCGCCTCCTGGACGCCCTGGCCAGGAATGGGCCGCTGGTACTGCTACTGGATGATCTGCAGTGGGTGGATGAGGCCTCCCTCGACCTGCTGCGCTATATCAGCCGGTATTGGATCAAGCATGGCAGCCGGGTGCTGCTGCTCTTGACGGTGCGCAGCGAAGAGTTCGAGCTCACCGCGCCGCTTGCTGCCCACGTGGCCGACCTGGGACGCGACCTGCCGCTCAGCCAGGTGCTGTTGCAGACGCTGAGCCAGGCGGAGACCCTCCAGCTCGTTCAGGCCATCACAGGAGTGGGAACAGAGAGCACGCGGAATGGTGATGAGAGGCGTGAGCACGGTCCAGATCAGCCCTCTGCAGCAGGGACATCACCCGCTGCAGAGCTGGAGACGAAGCTCTCCGCGCTGGGCGACGTCCTGTTTGCGCAGACCGATGGGCAGCCGCTGTACCTGCTGGAGACGCTCAAGCTGTTGCGCGATCGGCAGTGGCTGGTGCCACGGTTGGATGCGGATGGAGTCTTCCGGCTGGAACTGGCGGTAGAGATAACGACCGTTGTAGCGCAAGAGCGGTCCCAGGGTGCGCTGTTGCCGCCCTCGGTGCGCGCGCTGATCCTGGCCCGCCTGGCCTCACTCTCCCAGGCCGCCCGCCAACTGGTGCAGGGAGTCGCGGTGCTGGCAACGGCGGCGCACGCCCGGTTGCTGTGGCAGCTCGCCGAGATAGGAGTGCGGGAGGGGGTCGAGGGGTTGGAAGAGGCCGTCAAAAGTGGCATCCTGCGCGAGGAGGAAGCAGGAGGGCCAGGGGTGGGCAACCTGATTACGTATCGTTTCTCCCATGACCTGATGCGCGATGTGGTCTACACCGAGCTGGGCGCAGCGCGGCGGCAGGTCTTGCACCAGCGGGCTCTGGTGTGCTTGCAGACAGAGGGAATAGCCGCCGCGGAACTGGCGTACCATGCGAGGGCTTCGGGAGAGACCGAGGCCGCTTTTGGCTACAGCGTGCAGGCCGGGATGGAGGCGGTGGCCGTCTTCGCCGTCGCAGACGCTATCGGGTACTACGAACAGGCGCGTGCTTTGCTCAAGGCGCACCCATGGATAGAGAGCAGGCTTGCGGCCTCGGAGGTCGAACGCCTCTATGTCCATCTGGGGCAGGCCTATGTCTTCCAGAACGACTGGGAGCAGGCCCGGGACGCCTATGAAGAGCTGTTAACTTATGCGCGGCAGCACCAGCAGCCCGCGCTGGCCAGTATGAC
>WNFB01001110.1_pt1 | contig 23207 bp, 17 predicted proteins | sample 5400501 | NCBI WGS metagenome assembly WNFB01 (sample SAMN13153341, study PRJNA577476) | soil metagenome | isolation source: 200 cm saprolite under Douglas fir tree site 2 hole 1 | place: USA:California | collected 2015-04-18 | reverse complement strand
CATCTCCTGGAGGAGGTCGTAGAGCATGAGTTCGGCCATCAGTACTGGTATGGCATGGTGGCCAGCAATGAATTTGAGGACGCCTGGCTGGATGAAGGCATCAACAGCTACACCGAGTGCAAAGTCCTGGACGACATTTACGGCAAGGATCGCTCGGCTCTTGATCTCTGGGGCGTAACCAGGGGCGATGATGCTGAGCAGCGGGCCACATATTTGAGTGCGGCTGACAAAGATCCGATGGCGCGCTTTGCCTACCAGTATTTGAACAGCACTTCGTACGGCGGCATTACCTACGGCAAGACGGCGACTGTGCTTCTCACGCTTGAGAAGATCATCGGCGAAGACACTATGCGCCGCGCTCTCCACACCTATTTCATGCGCTACCGCTTCACTCATCCCACTAAGGAAGATTTCCTGAAGACGGTTGAAGAAGTCTCGGGCCAAAACTTGCGCTGGTACTTCGATCAGGCGGTCTATGGGACGCAAGTGATGGATTATGAAATCCTGCGCGCCGCATCCGACCGCGTTGAGTGGTACCAGAAAAATCCACCCCAGGAGAAAAAAGGAGAGGCTCTGTATCGCACGACCGCGCTCGTGCACCGCAAAGGCGAGTTCATCTTTCCTGTGGATGTGGGTGCGCTACACATACGACAAGACGGCGAAGCTGGTCTCAGCCGAACTCGATCCCAAACATCAAGTTGGGCTCGACAAAGATTTCTTCAACAACAGCTATGTCAAAGAGCAACAATCCGGTGCCCGCAGGAAATTGGCTTCTTACTGGCTCGTGTTTACGCAAGTTCTGGGACAGCTCCTGGCGTGGCTTGTGTAGAAGAGTGGCCAGTGCCTAGTGCTCAGTTGTCAGTGACGAAATACGCATGAGGGAAAACTTACCACTAATCACTATCCACTGAGAATCGAGAACTCGCAATGTCACATCAACCCGGCATTCTTGCGGAGGGCGCTCGACGCGTGTGGCGCTACCAGCGAGTGCTCTGGTGGTTGTTTGCAATAAACTATGTTCTCGCCGGGTTTGCCACAGCGCCTGTGTCCTTGGGTATGGGCGGAGTCGCCGACCACAGCCTCCACTCTCAGCGTCTGGTCAACGGCTTTGACCTGAGTGCTTTTCTGGAACTCGCGGCCAACCCTGAGGTGTCTCTCTGGTCCCACTTCACGGACTCCTTCCTGTTCGCATTGATCTTTTTTGTGTTCGCACTATTTCTCACAGGCGGGATCATCGAGGCCTATTGGGTGGATCGCAAGCTGACGACGCGAGAATTTTTTCAGGCTTGCGGCGGATTTTTCTGGCGCTGGGTGCGGCTTCTGATCTTCATGCTGACTGTGCTCACGCCTATTGCCATCCTGGCATCACGCATCAACAAATGGTCGGGTACCCTTTTTGAAGACGCGCCGCAGGAAAAGCTCGGTTTGTGGATTGAAGTGGTTGGACTGCTGTTCGTGTTTTTTCTATTAATGGCAGTGCGTCTCTGGTTCGATATGGCACAGATTCACGTGGTGGCCGAGGACGAGGGCGTGGTTCGCCGTAGTTTAGTCCGCGCATTCAAGTTGACGGTCGGCAACTTCGGTAGCCTGTTCTGGCTGTACTTCCGAATCGGCTTCCTGGCATGGCTCGCGTTGGGTGTTGGAATTTTGATCTGGTCCCAGATTCCAGGTGAGCACGCAAGAGTTTCGTTCCTGCTCTTCGAAGTGATCTTATTGTGGTGGACCGGGACGAGGCTCTGGCAGCGAGCCGGCGAGACGGTTTGGTACCAGCGACATATTGCGGAAACAGCAGTGGCTCCGATTCGACCCGAACCTGTTGCGATGCCCGTGGACTCTCTGCCGGGGACGACTGAACAATTAAAGCAGCAAACTTTCGCCAGCGACAGCACGGAAGGCGTTATTCGAGAAAAAACTCCGGAATGAAGAGAACGTTTCCGATCATCTCCTATGTCTTTCTACTGGCTTCAATGCTGCATGCGGCGGAGCCAAAACTGCACCCGCTGCCGGCTGCGGTTTCCAACAATGCTGTCGCTAGCGTGAAAATCCGCAAGCGGCTCTTCTTATTTTCATTTATGGGCATCGGCCCGAAGAAAACCTGGGACGCCATCACCAACGCCGCGTATGAGCTCGATCTCAGCACTGGCAAATGGGCTGAGCTTCGTCCGGTGCCGGGCCCGGCCGGACGTCTTGCCGCCTCTGCGGTCGGAGTGCGCGAACAAGTCTTTTTATTCGGCGGATACGTGGTGGATGGGCAAGGAGGCGAGACCACTGTTTCCGATGTAGCGGCCTACGAACCGATTGACCACCGCTGGTATCGAGGCGCCGATATTCCGGTGCCGGTGGACGACTCCGTGATTGGTGTGTATCGCGATCGCTACGTGTACCTGATCAGTGGCTGGTCCAAGAACGACGCGGTCCGGAATGTCCAGGTGTACGACGCTGAGAAGAATACATGGCGCCAGGCGACCCCCATTCCGGGTACGCCGGTCTTCGGTCATGCCGGAGCGCTAGTAGGCGATTCGATTGTTTATGTAGACGGCGCCTACAAGGATTCTGCCGCGAACTCGCCTCGCTACATCGCTTCCAACGAGTGTTGGATTGGCAAGATCGACCACCACGACCTGTCGAAGATCCAGTGGACGAAGCTGCCCAACCATCCTGGAAATGCGCGCTATCGCATCGCCGCCGGGCCTTCGCAAAAGGACCAGAAGATTTACTTCTCTGGCGGCACCGACAATCCTTACAATTACGATGGCATCGGCTACGACGGGCGGCCGTCGGAACCATCACCAGTCACCTTCGCCTGGAACCTGCGCACAAGTAAGTGGGAAGTGATCACTGAAAATACTCCCGATCCGACCATGGATCATCGCGGACTCCTGGTTACGCCCGCGGGTTTGGTCATCATCGGAGGCATGGAAAGGGGACAGCAGGTGACGTCGCGAGTTACAGTGGTCTCGAAAGAAGCGAAGGCGCAATGAATTTCCGACTAGCAGGCCTTCCGAGGTTGTCGCTGATTCTGAACTAATCGCCTTTTCGAAGGTGAATTTTCGAGAACCCGTAATCGCGTCAGTTCGCCAGTCAATGCGGCTGTTTTGGCTGCTGAACGCCGCGTGCGAATACAATGGCTCGCCTCGGCGGGTGATGCGAAGAACTGAGTGGTCCCCCGGTTTTGGGAGGGGTGGGAGTATTTGTGACACTGCGCCGCAAGACACTGGTCATCATTGGGACCACCTTGGTAGGGCTGCTTCTGGCATTTTTCGTCCTCACCCGTCTGACCCTGCTGCGGCGCTTCTCTGATTTTGAAACCCAAATTACTCGTCAGCAGGTGCAGCGGACCTCGACCGCTCTGCAAAGCGAGATCGATCAACTCAGCACGATCGTTCACGATGACAGCGTCTGGGACGAGGCCTACGAATTCGTCCAACATCTCAACCGGAGATTTCTGGCCTCCAATTTTCCCACCGCGATCTTTACCGAACTCCGGATCAGCCTGGTGATCTATTTGAATTCTTCCGATCAGGCGGTATACGAGCGTCTCGCTGGTCACCCCCTGGATCCCCGAATTCAGCGGGAACTCGAGAAGAAGATTCTCCAACCTGGTGTTTTGCTCGGCCGTCCGCGGGGCGAGCGCACTGTAAGCGGCATCATGGTATTGCCCGACGGCCCCATGATGGTTGCAGCTTCTCCCATCCTGAAGTCTTCCGGCGAGGGGCCGCCGCGAGGGACGCTCATCATGGGCCGACGGCTGGACGCGAACGAAATTCATCGTCTCTCGTTGTTGACGCGTTTGGACCTGCAGGTTCACGGCGTTGATGATCCCCAACTCCCACCCGATTTCCAGAAGATTCAGAGCTCGCTCTCGAGATTAACGCCCATCGCGACGCAGCCCTTGGATGAAAAGTCCATTGCCGGATATGAGCTGATTAACGGGATTGATGGTCAACCCGCGCTCATACTCGGTATCCGTGTTCCACGAAGAATTTATGCGGAAGGAAAGAACGCGGAGACTTACCTGATGGTTTCGGCGCTGGTGGTCGGGGTTGTATTCAGTATGGTTACGCTGTTCTTGCTGGAAAGGCAGGTGCTCTCGCGATTGATTGGGCTGGGGAAGAATGTCGCTGCCATCGGAGCGCGCGGCGATCTTTCGGCACGAGTTGTGACCGAGGGCAACGACGAGTTATCCCAGCTCTCGACCGTGATCAACCGAATGTTGGCAGACCTGGAACGCAACGAGCAGGAACGCGGGCGCGACGAGGAGCGCTATCGAGCATATATCAGGCAGAGTACTGAGGGAATCTGGCGCTGCGAGCTGCAAGAGCCTCTCTCCCTCTCACTGCCCGAAGCTGAGCAAATGGATCATTTGTACCGCACTGTTGTTATCGACGAATGCAACGAAGCTCTGGCGCGACTCCGGGGATTCGGCTCGGCCGAGCAGCTCCGAGGGGTGGCAGTGCGTGAACTCTTTCATGTTTCCGAACCAAAGAATCTGGAACTCGTCCGGAATTTCCTGCAATCTGGATATCGGATATTGGATGGCGAGTCGCTGGAGCAAGATGAGTACGGTCACCACCGCTATTTTCTGAATAACGTGACCGGAGTCGTCGAAAAGGGATTCCTGGTTCGTATTTGGGGAACGCAGCGCGAAGTGACCGAGCAGCGGCGCCTGGAAGCCCAGCTTCGCCAAGCGCAGAAGATGGAAGCCATCGGCCGCCTTGCGGGAGGCATCGCGCACGATTTTAACAATCTCCTTTCAGTCATCCACGGATACAGCGAAATTCTGCTGCGCCGTTTTTCACCCGAACATCCGGCGCGCAAGGAAGCGGAGCGGGTCCTCCATGCGACCGAGCGTGCGGCGGCTCTGACCCAGCAATTGCTGGCATTCGGACGCAAGCAAGTGCTCTCTCCCCGAGTGCTGGATCTGAGTATGGTTGTCGGCGAGATGGACCGGATGCTCCCGAGCTTGATCCGAGAGGACATCGAACTGGTAATACGGAGCCAGCCGGATTTATGGCTTGTGCGCGCAGACCCCATGCAGATGGAACAGGTCATCATGAATCTGGCTGTCAATGCCTGCGATGCCATGCCCACGGGCGGCCGCCTCAGTTTGGAAACAAAGAATCTCCAACTGGACCACACCGCAGCCCGCAAGGACGCCTCCCTGGTTCCGGGTCCTTACGTCATGCTGGCCGTGAGTGACACCGGCATCGGCATGGACGCCGAGACTCGAGCCAAAATCTTCGAGCCTTTCTTCACCACCAAGGAAATTGGCAAGGGAACAGGCCTGGGACTCGCCACGGTATACGGCATTGTGCAGCAAAGCGGTGGTCACATTTCCGTGTTTAGCGAGCCGGGGCAGGGGTCAACTTTCGAGATTTACCTACCGCGTGCGGAAGGAAAGCTGGAACCCGCGTTTGAACCGCCTCTACTTGAGCTGGCGCCAAAGGGATCAGGAACCGTACTGCTGGTGGAAGATGATTCGGCAGTCCGCCGACTGGCGTGGGAAGTGCTTCATGAACAAGGTTACAACGTGCTCTCGGCGGGCTGTGGCGAGGAGGCTCTTCAACTTGTGACCAGCCATTCCGGCAAAATCGACCTACTCGTGAGTGATGTCATTATGCCCGGCATGGCCGGCGACGAACTAGTAGAGCACCTGCGCCTCCGGCTGCCCGGGCTGAAGGTTGTCTTCGTTTCTGGTTACGCTAGCGACGCAATCCCCAAGATCGTCACCGACGCCCAGACATCGTTTCTGCAGAAGCCGTTTCCTGTGCAGGATCTGGTACGCAAAGTTCACGAAATGCTTACCGGGTAACTTTTTGCGTTTTGAGTCTGGTGTTTGCCCCCGCTTACCGCGCTCTCGCTAGCACGAGCGTGACATCGTCGGGCTGTTCCTTGGGGCCAATCCAATCGTCCACGGCTGCGGTGACCGCCTCAGTGATTCGCACCAAAGGCAGGTGACGATTCTCGCTTACGAGTTTGATTAGCCGCGCCTCGCCGAACTCACCATAATCATTTTCCGGTTCTGTTACGCCGTCGCTGTAGGCGAGCAAGATTTCACCAGGCTCGAGCTGCACCGAGCTCTCTTCATATGACATGTTGTCGAACAGTCCTACAACTGTGCCGCCGCGGTCGAGCCGACGAAGGGTTCCGTCCTCGCTGATGATGATTGGGGGAAGGTGCCCGCCATTGCTGTAGGTTAGCCTACGTGATTGGCCATCATAGAGCCCCAGAAACAACGTTGCGTACTTCTCGAGTGGGGTGCTGTCGTACAACTGGTGGTTCAGCAAAGAAAGCAATGTGGCAGGTGAAATTTCCGAGTTTGGCACGCCTGAGGCCATCATCATTCCCGAACCCGCTGCTGCGCCCACGGCGACAGGTTCGCGTAGAAGCGGCATGTCTTGCAGACTGTAAGCCCGCACTGCGGAGTGAATCGTGGCCATCATCAGGGCTGCGGAAATACCTTTTCCGCTGATGTCTCCCACTGCCAGGACTAGCTTGTCGGAGTTCAGCGAGAGGAAGTCATAATAATCCCCGCTTACGGTGCGCGCGGGCCGACAGAAACCGTGCACTTCCAGCGATTCCAGCTGCGATATCTCCTTGGGAAAAAGCTGGGCCTGCACTTCCTGAGCGATAACCAGCTCGTTCTCGAGGCGTTGCTTTTCCTTCTGCTCAATGATCAGTCTTTCGATCGATGCCGTCATCGAATTGAACGAGTTGGCCAACTCGGCAAGCTGGTCGCTTGATTTCACCGGAATGCGATGGCTGAAATCGCCTTGATCGATGTGTTTCGTGGCCTTGTAGAGTTGAGCCACGGCGCTGGTGATGGTGCGCGTAAGGCGCGTGCCCACCAGCAGAGCGACTAGTTCGATTATCGCGAAGAAGATCGCGACGAAGAAGAGGATGTATTCCACTCCCTTGGCGAAATCTCCCAGCGCCGCGAACAGCCGACTGTAGAGGACCGAAGGGCGCGTCTGCACCCGCACCAGCGCGCCTGCTCGCTGACGCTCGCCGGTTTCCCACGCAATGACGGGAAGCGGCGTCCCAAAGGTGATCTCGCGATCCAGGGCCCCGGTCGCAGGCGGCACAGCACCTGCGATAAAAGTAGGGCGGATTTGTTCGCTGTCGCCCGCCACCAGCGTCTCGCCATTACTTTCGCGAACGACGCCTCCTTCTTTCTTTTTTTTCTCGTCTCCAGAAACCTGCAGGCCGGAGGGATTTGGCTTCACCGGCTGCCCTCCCGGTTTTTGCGCATCAAACCCGGAGGCATAGAGACTGATCTCGCCCAGGTCCGCCGCAATCTTATCCACCAGGTCTTTGTCCAGCGCTTCGCTGCAGACCACGGTGAGCTTTTGCGCTGCCATGGGCAAAACCGTGGCGGCCCGGAGATAAAGCTGGCCTCGGTCGCGTACGATCTCGCCGAATTGGGCGCTAAGGAACGATGGCAGCGCGAAGGGAGTGCCGCCCTGAGGACCAGAGCACATGGGAAGCGCTTTGCCGCCATACCAGGCGCAAACCTGACGATGTGCCCAGGTCCGGTCACGTTTTCGCAGCCCCCCTAGCGATTCAGCCGTTGGCGTTTCACCGCGCTCCAGCCTGGCTGCAAGCTCATTAGCAAACGCCGCGTTGACCGACCCCATGCTGCGGAGTTGCGAATGGATTTCCGAGGTCACGACAAAGCTGGCGAATTGTCCGGCAAACAGGTACATCGTGATCACGGCCATGCCTACCAGCAGGACCACTGGGATCACACCGATAAATATATGGGTGACAATCAGGCGGTTCCGAAGTCGCCACAGGATTTTTGCTTTGAGCCAGCGAAAGGCAAGAGTACTGAAGAGGACGATCGCGACAAGACTCAGGAAACTGACCCAGCCCCCCAGGCTCTCGCCCCACGATAATTTGAAGAGTGCCAGCAGTTTTTGTAGGACGAATAGGAGCAGATCCAGCCCCAACACATACCAGGCAATACGCGCCAGGCGACCCATCGGCCACAATCCCTGCGCGCTTAGCTTGAGACGCAGATCGTGATAGGACAGCTGCATAACTTGCCGGCATTGATTATAGATGGGAGATGTGGGACAGTGGCGTCTCGCATGTGCAGGCTGGTTTCCCGCACCGTATCGTTTGGTGCCAAAATGTAGATCTCCGGGCAGAAGTATTGGCGAATGCCAGGTCGTCATCTCAACGATAGCCAACTTTTTTTCTGATTGCACCTGCCGTGCTAACCGGGTCCCCCCGCGTGGAGCCCGATGCCGAGTGTCCGTACCCTGTTAAAATGCCGCCGTGCCTCCTAAATATCTAGTGATCATATGCTACGTATTGGCAGCTCTGACTTGGGCGCAGCGGCAGTCGCAGCCGCCGGTCAAGGTGAACGTGATCAACGTCTGCGCGCCGTCGGCGGAAGAGCAGAAAGAGATCGCCTCCGCTCTGGCACGGGTACCCAAGCAGCCTCTGTTCAGTGAAGATTTCGAGGTCGACCGCGGGCATTCCACACTCCCTGAAAATCCGGCATTGTTGCAGGCTGCAGTGGGCGCGCTGACGTCCCCCGAATCTTCGAGCGCGAACTACGTGCGCATCCGCCGCGAATTTTCGGTACAGGCATTGTTCAGCAGCGTGCAGTATTCCTTCAGTGTGGATCCGAAGAATATGGTGGAGACAATGGTCTTTCGCGTGCGCGATCCCAAGGATCTCATGCAGCTTTCGGTGGAAGACAGCGCGTCATCGGTGACCACTCCCGCTGCCATGCTCCACGCGAACACTCCGGCCAGCCGTATCAAGCTGGAGCGGTTTGGCAAATCTTCGGTTGTGCTGGCCCGTTGCTTGGCCTCGCAAAGCGGGCCGCCACCTGATCAAACCGCGTACGAGCCACTGTTTCAGAGCGCGTCTGCGGTTCTGGCAAACTACCGAGACCTGCTGGGCGCGCGTCGGACCGTGCCGGAGGAGTTGGCACGGATCACCGACACCGGTGGCACGAAACCGAAATCGGGCGCGAAACCCGCCACGAAGAAACCGAAGCCGGAAAACAAATGATTGCATGTAATGCCAGCATCTCAGCGGCTATGGGCAGGCAGATTCGAATAGGATATGCACTCGTGTGGGCTGACATTCGGGTGCAATATCTCCTTCGAAACAGCCGGAAAGCCTGCCCAGGCGGACTCGAATTGAGGCCCGGACTACATTGTTGAAACCAGATCGACGCCCCAGCAATCTAAAATCTACGATCTGAAATCGCAAATATGGAAGATTCAGTGCGTAACGTCGTCATCATGGGCTCGGGCTGTGCCGGACACACTGCGGCGTTGTACGCCGCGCGCGCCAACCTGAAACCGCTGGTGGTGGAAGGCCATGAGCCCGGCGGCCAACTCGCGCTCACTACTCTAGTCGAAAACTTCCCCGGCTTCCCCGAAGGTATACAGGGCCCAGAATTGATCGAGAACATGCGCAAACAGGCGGCGCGTTTTGGCGCCGATTACCGTATGGGACACGTGGTCACGGTTGACCTAAGCAAGCGGCCCTTCACGCTCAGTCTGGGCAAGGAGACGATTCAAACCCGGACTCTGATCATCGCCACGGGAGCCTCGGCACGCTGGTTGGGGCTGCCCAATGAACAGGCGCTCATCGGACGCGGCATTTCTTCCTGCGCCACCTGCGACGGATTCTTTTTTTCAGGCAAGGAGATCGCTGTGATCGGTGGCGGGGACTCCGCCATGGAAGAAGCGCTGTTTCTGACTCGCTTCGCCACCCAGGTGACGCTCATTCATCGCCGTGGTCAGTTCCGTGCCTCCAAAATCATGCTGGATCGCGCCCGCGCTCACAAGAAAATCAAGTTTCTCACTGATACAGTGGTGGACGACGTTCTCGATGTGAATAAAAAAGAAGTTACCAGCCTGCGGCTGCGCAACGTGAAGACCGGTGAGAGCTGGAACTTTCCTACCAGTGCGATGTTTCTGGGTATCGGGCACATTCCGAACGCAAAAATGTTTGAAGGCCAACTCGAGACCGACCAGGATGGATATCTGAAGACGCACGATTACGTTTTCACCCGCGTGCCCGGAGTGTACGCTTGCGGCGACGTGCAGGACCGCCGCTATCGGCAGGCCGTCACTGCCGCCGGGACGGGTTGCATGGCCGCGATTGAAGTGGAAAAGTTTCTAGAAGAGCAGGGACACTAGCTACTCCGCTATCAGGTGCGGCCGGCGATCGCCGATTCCAATCTCAGAACAACCCATAAGTCTGGTAGGTTTTCAAGCGAAAGGGGAATAAAATTCGGCGGCGGATTCCCGGGAGGCAATCCGGGATCCTCATGGAGGCGCCACATGAATTCTCTCAGGATCCGATTCGTATCCGTTTGTTCTTGTGTGTTGATCTTGACCCTGGCCCTCGGTGCATCAACGAAAAAAAGAAGTTCGATTTGAAATGCCACCCCTTCAAAGCTCTGGAAGTAGCCCATCCCATTGACAGCTTGTGCCCAAGTCCTACGGGGAACGTGACTGATAAGACGTCCGGGCATGCTCTGCAAAACCTGGCGAAGAACAATTTTTGCGCGGCGGAGCCCTTTTCCGACATCTCACACAACAATCTCCTCCAGTTGGAAAAAACTGTGGAAAAACTGCCGGGCTTCCCTACCTGGGATCGCGACCATTATCCGGACAGCCGGAAGGATTTTACGAATACCGGAGGCACGTTCAACGAAGGCGCTGCCGTTCGCTATACCGGATATGTGTTCGAGGCACATGCCGCTGATACCTCAGGCGGTGAGAGTGTGAATTGCGACCAGTCCGGCGCTGCCCCCAACGATGTTCATATCGCGCTGGTTCCAGACTCCAAGGCAACGGCAGAGGACGAGTGCACAAGCATCACGGCAGAAATGAGCCCGCACTATCGGCCCACGAAATGGACTGGACAGGGAATCAGTTCACGCCTGGCAGCTTTTGTCTGGGACCCGACCACGAAGAGTATGTACCCAACAAGGCGGCAAAGCACAACCTAGTCCGGGTCTCCGGACAGCTCATGTTTGACGCGCCCCACAAACCGTGCGTGAGCGAAAGGTAGTCCGGCACGGGCTTCCTTGTGGGAGGTACATCCCGTATATCAGATGGATGTTTGTACTAAGACGGCGGATGGGTCGTGTGCGGATTCGGATTGGCAGCCGCTGGATAAGTGGCTGGCCGCCCACTCAGCAACCAAGCCGGCAGCTAAGCCCGCGACTAAGACAGGGACAAAACCGCACAAGGGGCCCAGCACTTAGACGGGTTAGCCAGAGTGCGGCACTTCTCTCAGGGATGCTGCACTCTGGATCCACCGATTTTCGCCGGCTCAGGCGACGCGCGCGTACCCCTCTGCGGTAGACTTCCAACTTCCCTAGTGGAGAAGCCCTCATTTACGGGCCAAGTTTTTTGACATTCGATCACGCAAGGATGATAGGCCATTATGCAATACCGCATCCTCGGACAAACCGGACTCAAAGTCAGCGAAATCGGATTTGGCGGATGGGCGATCGGCGGCACCAGCGAAGCCGCCGGTACACAGTGGGGATGGGGCGAGACCCCGGAGCGTGATGCAATTGCCGCGGTGCGACGTGCGCGCGAACTAGGCGTCAATTTTTTCGATACGGCTGATGTTTACGGCAACGGCCGCAGCGAAGAGGTCCTCGGCAAAGCGTTGTCATCGGAATGGGACAGAGTTTACGTCGCTTCCAAAGTTGGCAATGTCGTCCGTAAGGGCGTCGGAACGAAGGACTGGAGCCGCGAGCACATCGTCCGCTCCTGTGAAGCAAGTCTCAAGCGCCTGAAGAAAGATGTCATCGACCTCTATCAGCTTCACAACCCCGAGGTGCACGACATCCAGAACGGTGACTGGCCTGAAACGCTGGAGCTATTACAAAGGCAGGGCAAAATTCGCTGGTATGGTGTTTCCGTTTTTCTGCCTGAAGAGGGGATGGCGGTGCTGGAGCGCGGTAAAGGGCACGTCATCCAACTTGCCTACAATGCACTCCGCCTTGAAATGGAGGCATCAGTTCTGCCGCTGGCACAGAAGAAAAACGTCGGCGTCATCGCCCGTGTGCCGCTCTATTACGGGATCCTCGCCGGAAAATTCAAACCAGAGAAAACGTTCGCCGCAGATGACCACCGCTCTCACACCCTGCCGCCAGAAACCATGTGCGAGCTTGTCCCTCGTGCCAACCGTCTGAAGAAAATTGCCGGTGTTTCCCCAGGCGATTCGGCTGCGTTTGCACAGTGGTCATTGAAATTTATTCTGGCGAATCCCACTGTCTCAACAGTCATCCCTGGGGCACGGAATCCCCAACAGGCCGACAAAAACTGTAGCGCTTCCGATGGGCAACCGCTTTCTAAAGATCAGGTCGACACCGTCCGCAAATTATGGTGGGACGACTCCTACCTTCGGGCTCTGCGCACCGGATTGTAAAAGCTTGGTAACCGCAGATATCGCAGAGAACTAGCGCCCAGATCACCGAGAACATCAAAGCACTTTCTTTGTGGTTGCGAGAGGTGCAGAACCCGCGCTGTCGGCGATCTCCGCCAAGCCTCATCGTACTCTGCGGTTAAGATGTTCGGCGCCACATTGGACCCACTGCAGTCTTTGAATCTCCTACCACCTTCTTGGCGTCGAAATAGATGTAACGTGGGAGCTAATTCATGTCCAAAACCTGCAAACATCTGAATCAAACCCGTGACGTCAGCCCCAGCGGCGATGGCTGCAAGGAATGCTTGGAGATGGGCGATACCTGGGTTCACCTCCGGCTCTGCTTGGAATGTGGCCACGTGGGCTGCTGCGATTCATCCAAGAATAAGCACGCCACCAAGCACTTTCATCAGACCAAACATCCCATCATGCAGTCGTTCGAGCCGGGAGAAAACTGGCGTTGGTGCTACGTGGACGAGATATTTCTATAGGGCCCGACGGAACACAGTAGCTTGGTCGGCTACTCGGTACTGAGTACTGTTCTCTGGTACCATCACGTCGAATGGCATCGCGTAGTTTCGCGGGAAAAGTCAGACACGGAATGGGAAAGCTAGGCCGTAGAATCGCGCCGCGTGACGGCCGGGACGGCGCCGAACTGGTCATCATCACGGGCATAAGTGGCTCAGGAAAGGCATCCGCCCTGAAAGCCTTTGAGGACTTGGGTTACTACTGTGTGGACAACCTGCCTGTAGAACTGATTCCGCGTTTTGCTGAACTCGCGGTGCAATCAGCTGAAATCCGGCGCACTGCCTTAGTCGTGGACGTGCGCGAAGGTTCCAAGCTTGACCAACTGCCCGGCATACTGAAGTCGGTCAAGCGGATGATCCCTACAACGGTGATCTACCTCGAGGCCAGCGATGCGGCACTGCTGCGGCGCTTCAGCGAAACGCGCCGTCCGCATCCGTTAGGCACGGACTCGCCGGTAAAAGCTTCACTCGGCACTGAGCGCCGTCACTTGAAGCCGATTCATGCCATTGCTGACTTGGTGATCGATACTTCCAAGTTTAATGTTCATGAATTGCGGTCCTATGTCACCGACCGTTTTAGGAAGCAATCGGCAGACAAGAACATTTTGGTTTCATGCGTGAGCTTCGGCTTCAAACACGGTGTTCCCGAGGATGCCGACCTCGTCTTCGACGTGCGCTTCCTCCCCAACCCGCATTTCATTCCCGAGTTCCGGGGGCTTACCGGACGTCATCCCAAGGTGGCCAAGTACATTCGGTTATTTCCCCAGACACAGGAATTTATCAACCGGATTTCTGAGTTGTTGGTCTATCTTTTGCCGCACTATATCCGGGAAGGAAAAAGCTATCTGACGATCAGTTTCGGTTGCACCGGTGGGCAGCATCGTTCGGTGATGATTGCGGAAGACGTGAGCAAGCGGCTGCGCAAAGCGGGTTATCGCGTGAAGGTGATGCATCGGGATAGTCCAACGTAGTTAAGTGCTCTCCTGGGTCACAATGACACTGCTGGCAGTCGCACAATTCCAGTAGAATAACCACTTGGACGCATTTCACGGCATTTCAATGGCGGCCGGGTTGTCCTCGGGCCAGGAGTTCATTCAGCGGGAATATCTATGCGGCAACTGACCCGCCTGGTGCGGTACGTGGCACCCTATTGGTGGCAACTGCTGTCGTCGCTCGTTCTGATGGCGGGAGTGGGCCTGCTGGACGCCTTCCGCGTGCTGCTCATCGGACCGATCTTAGACATCGTGCTGAACCCCACAGCGCAGTCGCGCGATATGCAATTATTCAGAGTTCCGGGAAGCGGTCAGGCAATTCACCTCCAGCAATTTGTTCCTTCCCACTTCCAGAATCCGTGGACCGTTGTAGCCTTCGCCCTGATCGCGGCGACCGTGCTGAAAGGCGTCTGTGATTACGCTGGCACCTATCTTGTAAATTATGCTGGCTTTGGTATGATCACGGACCTCAGGGATGATCTCTACAATGCGATCCTGCGGCGCTCGGCGGCATTCTTCCAGAAACACACGACCGGTTCGCTGCTCTCCACCATCATTAATGACATTGAGCGAGTGCAGTTCGCCATGTCGGGCGTGCTGGCCGAGTTCCTTCAACAAGTGTTCACGCTGATTTTCATCGCGTGCGCCGTCGTGGTTCTTGGCGGCAAGCTGGCCTGGGTACTGGTGCTTTTTTTGCCGGCGATCGTTTACTCCGCCCAGAAGATCGGGCTGCGAGTGCGGCATACCACCCGGCGCGGACAGGATAAGCTGGCGGACATTCAAAACATTCTGCACGAAACCATCACCGGCAACCGCATCGTGAAGGCGTTCGGGATGGAAGGCTGGGAGGTGGCGCGCTTCCGCATGGCGGCACGGCGGCTGCTCCGGGCGAATTTGCGCTCGGTTGCCGCGGCGGCCATCAGTTCACCGCTCATGGACATCTTTGGCGCGGTGGCTATTGCGATGCTGCTCCTTCTGGGGCGCGACCAGATCAACCATCACGTTTTTACCACCGGCACGTTCATAGCTTTCATTGTGGCCGTATTCAAGCTTTATGATCCGGTGCGCAAGTTCGCGCTGTTCAACAACAACTTTCAGCAGGCACTGGGGGCTTCGTCGGAAATTTTCCGCTTCATGGACACAGAAGATGACGTGCGCGAAAAACTCGGCGCAAAGCCGCTGCCGGCTTTCGCGAACAGTATCCGATTCCAAGATGTCTGCTTTTCCTATGAGGGCGATGGCGATGATGCACGTGAAATCCTACGCGACATTAACCTCGAGGTGAAAGCAGGCGAGGTACTGGCGGTAGTAGGTTCGAGCGGCGCTGGCAAGACTACGCTAGTTCATCTGATCCCGCGCTTTTTCGACGTGACTTCTGGGCGCATTCTAATCGATGGCCGCGATGTCCGCGATACCACGCTAGCGTCCCTCCGTTCGCAGGTCGGAATCGTGACGCAAGAGACCGTGCTGTTTAATGACACCGTGCGCAACAATATCGCCTATGGTCAGCCGCATGTATCTCAGCGAGAAGTTGAAGCGGCGGCGCAAGCGGCGTTGGCACATGATTTCATTATGGAGCTGCCGGCGGGCTATTACACAATCATCGGCGAGCGTGGCGTGCGGCTTTCGGGTGGAGAGCGGCAACGGCTTGCAATCGCCCGTGCCATCTTGAAAAACGCGCCTGTCTTGATTCTGGACGAGGCGACTTCGGCGCTCGACAGCGAGTCCGAAGCACTGGTGCAATCGGCGTTACAAAATCTAATCACCGGACGCACTGTATTCGTGATCGCCCACCGGCTTTCAACGGTGCGGCGCGCCGACCGCATCGTGGTGCTGGAAAATGGCACCATCAGCGACATAGGGGCGCATGAAGAGTTGATGCAGCGGCTCGGCACCTACCGCCGGCTCTACGATCTGCAGTTCGTCGAACTGGAGGCGCCCAAGCTTGCTCCAATGAGGTAATAGAAGATTGTCGATTGGCAATTGAAGGCATTCTGGTTTGAAATTGGCAATCGCAAATTGGAAATTGGGCAATATTAGTTACAGAATCTAGTTCAATCGGAAAGCAAAATGCCGATCCGCTCGATGACTGGTTTCGCGCAGGTGCGAGGACAGGCGAACGGGGAATCCAGTTTCAGCTTGTCCCTGAAGTCGGTGAATCATCGCTTCCTCGACCTGCACTTCCGCATGCCGTCGGAAAACGATGCACTCGAAATGAAGCTGCGACGATTGCTGAAGGAGAGAATGGCCCGAGGACATATAGAAGTCACTTTCAGCCTGGGGCGCGGTGGCACAGAAAACCTCGCCTTGAATCGCCAATTGGTCGGCGGCTATATCCAGGCATTTCGCGCTGCCGCGGCGGAGTTTGGTCTGGCGGCCGAGCCTGACCTGAACGTCATCATGCGCCTGCCGGGCGCGATGGATTCGGATCCCGCGCCTGCCCAAGGTGAACTGGAAACTGCCGTCCTGGCCAAGATGGAAGAGGCGCTGAAAAAACTCAATGAGATGCGGGAGAACGAAGGGCGTGGCATCGAACGTGAACTCAGAGAACGGATGACGCACCTTCTGAAGGCCAGCCAGCGCATGGATAGGCACCGCCAAGCGGTGCTTGAAAATTACGTCGAGAAACTGCGGACGCGGATGCAGGAATTCATCGGTGGCCAGGCGGATCAGGAGCGAATCTTGCAGGAGGCGGCCTTGCTGGTAGACCGCAGCGACATCCAGGAAGAGATCGTGCGCGTGGACACGCATGTGAAGCACTTTCTCAGTCTGCTCGATGAGGGCGGCGAAGTCGGCAAAAAGCTGGATTTCCTTTTACAGGAAATGAACCGCGAAGCGAACACGCTGCTTTCGAAGACCTCCGGTCTGGCGGGTGAAGCGTTGAAGATCACGGAGCTGGGACTGTCGATGAAAGCGGAAATCGAAAAATCGAGGGAGCAGGTGCAGAACATCGAATGAGCCTTGTCTACATCATCTCTGCGCCTTCCGGCTCGGGCAAATCGACGCTGGTTAATGAGCTGCGCAAGATCGACCCCCGCCTGCATTTCTCAATTTCCTATACCACCCGGCCGCCGCGAGGCAGCGAGCAAAATGGCCGGGAGTATTTTTTCGTCTCACGCGCAGAATTTGAAGCCATGATCCGGCAGCAACAGTTTCTGGAATACGCCGAGGTGTTCGGCAACTACTACGGTACGGCACGCCGTTTTCTGGACGAGGCGGAACGCAATGGATGCGATTTGCTGCTCGATATCGATGTGCAGGGAGCGGAGCAGATCAAGCAGAAAATTCCACACGCAGTGAGCATCTTCGTCATGCCGCCCGACCGCAAAACCCTGGAGGAGCGCCTGAAGAACCGCAGCCTTGATACCGAAGATGTGATCCAGCGACGGCTGGTTACGGCGAGCCGGGAGATTGAGAATTACCACAAATACGACTATATTCTGGTGAACGACCGCCTGAAAGACTCCATCGAGGCTCTGAAAGCTATCGTGCTCTCGGAACGCTGGCAACATTCAGGCGCGAACTTATCCGAAGATGAAACCAAGTGTCTCCAAAAGGCAGCACAGTGCCGATTGGACAACGTCCAGAAACGGGTGCAACCTATCCTTGCGTCGTTTGTGACGCCAGCAGCGCAAGGTGGAACCACGTAGTCTGGGGGAGACGACAATGAAGTTGATGGACGGGTTCGACAGCAATTACCGGTACATTCTCGTAGCGGCACGTCGTGCGCGGCAACTCCAGGGTGGCGCTCCGCCGGTGATCGACACACATTCGCGCAAGCCCTGCAGGATCGCACAAGACGAAATCAAGGCGGGCAAGGTGAAATGGGTGATCCCCGAAATGCCCAGGCCGGCCGCCGAAATCGCCAGCGAGTTGCTGGATAAGGCGCTGAACAAAGAATAAAGGAATTGTCGATTTGTGATTATTGATTGTTGACTTGTAATGGGGACTGGAAGCTGAATGGGTTTCATTCAACAATCAAAATTCCACAATCAGCAATCAAATAGGCTGGCTAGGAACTGTTTCATGAAGGTGGCTCTCGGCGTCAGTGGTGGGATTGCAGCCTATAAGGCGGCGGAAATCGTTCGCCTGCTGCAGGACCGCGGAGTGCGCGTGCAGGTCATCATGACCCGCGCGGCGCAGGAGTTTATTCGACCGCTGACTTTTGCCGCGCTCTCCGGCGAAAAAGTGATCACCGAGATGTTCTCCGCCGAGAACGAGCCGCCGAACATCGACTCCGCGGTAGAACACATTTCAGTTGCGCAATCCATTGACGCGCTACTCGTCGCCCCTGCCACGGCTGATGTTCTTGCCAAATTCGCTCACGGCATTGCCAATGACTTCCTGAGCACTCTTTATTTAGCCACGACCGTGCCTGTCGTCATAGCTCCCACCATGAACGTGAATATGTGGAACCATGAAGCCACGCAGGCCAACCTGGAAATCCTGAAAAAGCGTGGGGTAAAGATCGTCGAGCCCGACAGTGGTTACCTGGCGTGCGGCATGGTCGGCCCGGGCCGCCTCGCGGAGAACGAGAGCATCGTTGCCGCGATGATGGAAGTGCTGGGGGCACAACAGGACTTGGCAGGCGAAACAGTTCTGATCACCGCCGGTCCCACGCGGGAAAAGATTGATCCTGTTCGCTACATCACCAACCGTTCTAGCGGACGCATGGGGTACGCCATTGCGGAAGCCGCGCTGCGGCGCGGAGCGCGCGTCCTACTGGTATCCGGGCCGACGGCGCTGACGGCGCCCGGCGCGGCAGAGATCATGCATGTGGAGTCGGCCGAAGAAATGCGCCAAGCCGCGCTGAAGCTGCTGCCCCAATCTACGATCGTAATTAAAGCGGCTGCGGTTTCTGATTACCGGCCGAGAGCGTCGGCGACGCAGAAGATCAAGCGCACAGGGCCGATTTCGATCGAACTCGAACCCACTGCCGACATCTTGGCCGAGATCGCCCGCCTACGGGAATCGCAGATTGTGATTGGCTTTGCTGCTGAGACTCAGAACGCGCTCGAAAATGCGCGTAAGAAACTGACCAGCAAATCGCTGGATGCAATTGTGGTGAACGATGTTTCGCGAGAGGGAATTGGGTTCGATTCCGACCGGAACGCGGTCACCATCATCACGCATGATGAGGTGATCGAGGTCGCCGAGACAACGAAATGGGATGTGGCGCAACGAGTGCTGGATCAGGCGGTCCGCCTTCTTAGAAAACAGCGAGCTCCCGTGAATATCACGAATTAGAATGCTTTTCCTCGATCCGGAACTCAAGCGCGCGCTTGCTGAGCGAATTCGGTACTACAACGAACTCGGCATTTATGATTTCTATCGACGAGAAGATCAAGCGTCCACGCTGACGTTAACCAACCTCACCTCAATGGAACCCCCCGAATCTTCGGCAGCACACGAACCACGGTCACAACAACGAGAACACTTGATCGACAGAAGATCGGCCGTGGGGATAGCGTCTTCGCCTGAGGAAAACATGTTTGAGGTCCTATCAACGAAGCCGGAGTACGGTGTCAACGACCCTGCGCGGGCGCTGAAGATTATCCGTGAGGATCTCGGCGACTGCACCCGCTGCGTGCTGCACAAGCAAGGGCGCAAGCAGATCGTCTTCGGAGTGGGAAATCCGCAGGCGGACCTCATGTTTATTGGCGAAGCTCCAGGTGCTGATGAAGATCAGCAAGGTGAGCCATTCGTGGGACGCGCCGGCCAGCTGCTCAACAATATGATCAAAGCGATGGGTCTGAGGCGCGAAGATGTCTATATCGCCAACATCATCAAGTGCCGTCCGCCTGGGAACCGTACGCCCGAGCGCGAGGAATGCGAAACCTGCTCACCATTTCTGATGCGGCAAATCGCGGCGATCAAGCCCAAAGTGATCGTGGCGCTGGGAGCGGTGGCGGCTAAGACTCTGTTGGCGATCAATGCGTCTATGTCGGAATTGCGCGGCCGCTGGTATGACTTCAAACCGTCGGGTGTGCGCAGTAACGATCCTTCGTGGACCAGCGCAAAGTTGGCGGTGACTTATCATCCGGCATTCCTGTTGCGCGATCCTCGCCAGAAAAAAGAAGCCTGGAAAGACCTGCAAATGGCGATGAAGGAGCTGGCGTTGCCAGTATCAAAGAAGGCTCCAGCGTAGCGAAGGCCTTTCGTATGCGCACGCAGTGGTAAGAAAGCCACACATCACAGCCGAAAAGCTCTTGAGATCACCAACATACAAAATTATATCTTTAGGCTATTTATTAGATAATGTTCCACGTGGAACATTTCTCCGTTTGGCACCTCCCCTGCCACCTCGCCCTCGATGGTACGATTCCATCAGCCGGCCGTGATCGGCCCCACCCTGCATGCCTGAATTCTGCGACGTCGCACTCCCGGTGCCGCTGGATACCGCCTTTACCTATCACGTCTCTGATGGCCTTGAGCCGGTGGTGGGCGGGCGAGTGCTGGTACCGTTCCGGCAGAAGCGGATGTCGGGCGTCGTCGTCGAGGTACATGATCGCAAGCCTGCGGTAAAAACCAAAGGCGTCCTCAACGTTCTAGACTCCGCTCCCGTCCTCGATGAGCAACTCATGCGCCTAGCTAAATGGATCGCGGATTATTACCTGGCGCCGCTCGGCGAAGTGTTCCGCACCATGCTGCCTCTTAGCGCAGAATTCAAACGCGCCATCGCCTATCGCATCACCGAAGAAGGCCACCTGGCGCTGCATCAGGCGGGGATGTCGGGTTCATCGGCGCGGTCGCACAAGACTCCAGAGGACCAATTGATCGAGTTCCGCGTGCTTGATTACCTGGCTGATCGAGATACTGTGCGGGAAGAAAGCCTGCGCGCCGCCACGCGAGCGAGCAAGGACCTGCTTGCCGGAATGGTGCGCAAGAAATGGATCGTGCGCGAGGATTTCTCCGGAACACGGGATGCGAAACGAATCTCAAAGATTGCCGTATTAAAAAGCGCGGATGGCAAGCTCAACCACAACCAACGAACGCTGGTTGACACACTCGCAGCCGCGGGAGGAAGAGTCGCGGTCGAAGCTCTGCACATGCTCGAGCTCCCTCGTACCACTCTCGGTACGCTGGTGAAACGCGGGCTCGTGGGGATTGCTGAGGAGCCGGAGGAGTTCACGATTTCAGGAGTAAAGGCACGACCATCACCCTTCGACTTTCAATTTAACCCAGCCCAGGAGAAGGCAGTAGAAAAGATCTGCGAAGACGTGGGAGCGCGTTCATTTTCCGCGATGCTGATGCACGGAGTAACCGGATCCGGCAAAACGGCTGTGTACCTCGCAGGAATGCGAACCGTGCTCGAGGTGGGACGCTCGGCGATCTTGCTGGTTCCCGAGATCGGGCTCACACCGGCGATGGCCGCCGATCTACACCAGGTCTTCGGCGAGGAAGTAGCGATTCTTCATTCTGCGCTCTCCGATCACGAACGGGCCGAGCAGTGGCATCGCATCAAACGCGGAGACGCGCGGATTGTGGTCGGCACGCGCTCTGCCGTGTTCGCGCCCGTCACGGATCTGGCGCTGATCATTGTGGATGAAGAGCAGGACTCTTCTTACAAGCAAGAAGAGACCCCGCGTTACCACGCACGCGATGTGGCGGTGATGCGGGCCAAGATGGCCAATGCAGTCGTGGTGCTGGGTTCAGCCACGCCTTCGCTCGAATCCTACTTCAACGCGAAAAAGAACAAGTACGTGCTAATCACGTTGCCTGATCGAGTGGAGCAGCGGCCACTACCTGAAGTCGAACTCATCGACATGCGGCAGGAATTCCAGGAAACCGGTCATGAGCAAGTGATCTCGCGCAAGCTGGCCGAGGAAATTAAAGAGCGGCTGGACCGCCGCGAGCAAGTGATGATCCTGCTCAATCGCCGCGGCTACTCGCCTCTCGTGCTCTGTCGCGCGTGTGGCAAAACCCTCGAGTGCAAGAATTGCGCCATCGCGCTCACGCATCACAAACGAGCGCGCAAGATGGAGTGTCATTACTGCGGCTACAGGGCTCCGGTACCGCAACATTGCATTCACTGCGGCAGCGAGTACGTGTATTTCCTGGGAACAGGTTCGGAGAAGCTGGAAGAACTACTTCACGGTATGTTTCCGCAGGCGCGAATCGGACGACTGGATCGCGATACTGTGCGCGGGCGCGAGGACTTCGAACGCATGCTTGCGGGGATGAATGCAGGCGAAATCGATTTGCTAGTGGGAACCCAGATGATCGCCAAAGGTCACGACATCCACAACGTGACGCTAGTCGGCGTGGTGGGAGCCGACATGGCTCTGGGCATGCCCGATTTCCGCGCTGCCGAGCGAACTTTCCAGTTGCTGACACAAGTTGCGGGACGCGCCGGACGCGGCGACACACCGGGTAAGGTGGTGCTGCAGACATATTTTCCGGATCACTACGCGGTGCAGTTTGCCGCCCAGCATGATTTTGTTGGTTTCTATGAAAAAGAGCTTCGCTTTCGCAGTTGGATGCATTACCCGCCGTACAGCGCGCTGGCAAACGTGTTGCTGCGCAGCGACAAACTGGATGAGGCGCTACAGTGGTCGGGCACATTGGGACGATGGTTTGAGAGCACCCGGCATGAAGGCATTCGCGTTCTGGGTCCAGCGGCAGCGCCAATCCTGCGGCTGAAGCGGGATTACCGGTATCATTTTGTATTGAAATCCCCGAGCCGCGAAAAGCTGAACGCACTGCTGCGAACGATGCTGGCGTACGCGGCGCAGCAAAAGATCCCGCGCACACAAGTGATCGTGGATGTGGATGCGCTGTGGCTGATGTGAGGGTGGCTATTGGCCCTTAGGTGTTAGCCATTAGTTTCCTTGGGCGGAGGATCGCCCACCGTTTCTTTCACCCTAACATCAGCGAGCGATGGTGTTTGAGAAGGAAATATATCGATAGCTATCGATCTCCTAAATGCCACCGCGTTTATGCGGAGCTAATCTAGGCCGCGGCGTGCGGAAAAGGTGACGGCACTTTTCTGGCAAGAGGCTATGCCGATCTCCCGCATGTACTTGGGTTGTTGCATGTGGCGTGCCCCCGTTCGATGTATGTCATCGCTGAATAACCGGGTAGCTGGCAGAATACGACCTCTGAATCCTCAAGAGCGTAGTCGCTTGTGCCCCTGCCACGCCGAAGTAGAGCCGATACGAATGGTATATGGCATACATCACAGGCAAGGTGAGCAGGGGAATCTGCCAGCCGACATGCCGGCTGATGGTAGTCATGATGGAGGTAATCCCAGTACTCAAGACGT
>WNFB01001810.1_pt1 | contig 23212 bp, 14 predicted proteins | sample 5400501 | NCBI WGS metagenome assembly WNFB01 (sample SAMN13153341, study PRJNA577476) | soil metagenome | isolation source: 200 cm saprolite under Douglas fir tree site 2 hole 1 | place: USA:California | collected 2015-04-18 | reverse complement strand
GCACTAGCCGCGACGAGCGCCCTTTCTTTTTCTTTCGGACGAATGCATTAGCCGTGAGCCTTGGCAACTTCCGCCGCGAGTGTCGCAGCTCGGTTCGACGCGGCTACGATTGCGTCGCTGATGGCAGGCGGGACCCCACGCTTCTCCATAACGGCCCATCCCGCCTCCGTCGTGCCGTTCGGCGTCGCGACCATGCGGAACAATTGCATCGGCTCGAGGCCGTCGATGAGCAGGAGTTCCGCGGTCCCCTTCATCGTTTGGAGCGCCAGCTTGTACGCGACGTCCCGCGGCAATCCGGAGCGCACCCCGCCCTCGATCATGGAGTGGGCGAGCGCCGCGATGAATCCCGGACCGCTGCCGCTCAATCCCGTCACCGCGTCGAGCATCGGCTCCTCGACCATCGTCACGCGACCGATCGCGCCGAAGATTTCCTCGACCACGAGCGCGTCGCGCTCCGTCGCGGTCCCGCCCAGGGCGAACGCCGTCGCGCCTTCGCCGACCGCGCACGCGAGGTTCGGCATGATTCGCACGACCCGACCGCGACCGGAGAGGCCTTTCTCGATGAACGCGGTGCGGACGCCGGCCGCGAGGGTGATGACCAATCCGTCTCGGCGGACGTGGCCTGCGATCCCAGCCACGAGCGAGGGCATGTCTTTGGGCTTCGCCGCAAGGACCAGGATGTCCGATTCTCGTGCGAGGTCCGCGACCGTCTCGCGCGACGTGACGCCGTGTTTCGCGGCGATTTCCCTCGCGCGGGCGGGCACTGCGTCGCTCACGAGGATCCGGGATGCGGGGACGACACGTCCAACGATCAAGCCCCGGACGAGCGCCTCGCCCATCTTGCCCACGCCCGCGATTCCGATGACATGCTGCGTCGCCATTTTTCCACCGACTGCTCGAATCGGTTCCGACAAGCCGCCGTGCGTCTTTCTGCTTTCCCTCCCTCGGGATTTTATAAATAGCGAGATGCCATGCGAGCCGTCCTTGACGAACGTCGACGTGCATCACGAGGACTTGGTCGACCTCCTCGGCCAGCGACTGAGCTTGGAGGAGTGCGTCGACCGGATCACGTTCATGGGGGCCGGCCCCGAAGGGGTCCAGGGCGACGTCATGACGTTCGACATCTTCCCGAACCGGCCGGACCTCTATTCCGTCGAAGGGATTGCCCGCGGGCTTCGCGGCTTCCTCGGCCTCGAGGTCGGACTCCCCTCGTATCGGGTCGAGCCGTCCGGCATCGAATTTCTCGTCGATCCGAGCGTCGCGGACGTCCGTCCGTACGCGGTCGGCGGCGTCGTTCGCGGGATTGAACTCGACGACGCCCTACTCCGGTCCCTCGTCGACCTGCAGGAAAAGCTCCACCTCACCGTGGGCCGTCGGCGTCGGAAAGTTGCGATCGGGATCCACGACCTCGACAAAGCCACGCCGCCGTACACGTACCAGGCGGTCCGCCCGCACGAGGTCCGCTTCACGCCGCTTGGCCTCGCGGAGGAGCTCGACCTCGCCGAGATCCTAGCGAAGCATGAGAAGGGCCGCGAATACGCGCCACTCGTCGCATCGAAGCCGCGCTTCCCGATCATCCGGGACGCCCATCGACAGGTGCTCAGCTTCCCGCCCGTAATCAACGGGATCGTGACGCAGCTCACGCCGGACACCCGGAACCTGTTCCTTGACGTCACCGGGACGGACCTCGAGGCGGTCCAAGGCTGCCTCGCGATCCTCGTGACCGCGCTCGCGGAGCGCGGAGGTCGGATCCAAACCGTCCGCACGAAGTATTCGGATCGCATGCTGGAGACGCCGGACCTCTCACCCGCGAAGCATTCGCTCGACCTGAGCCGTGCGAACGCCTGGCTCGGACTGTCACTGACGCCCGCGCAGGCGGTCGAAGGCCTCCGGAGGATGCGCCACGACGCGCGCGTGGACGGCGAAACGCTGTCGGTCGTCTCTCCGGCATACCGGCTCGACCTGTTGCACCAGGTGGACCTCGCGGAAGACCTCGCGATTTCCGCGGGGTACGATCGATATCCGCGGGCGTTGCCGCAGCGCCCGACGATCGGCGAACCGCTCGCAGCAAACGACTTCGCGGAGGCCCTGCGGATCTTGCTCGTGGGGTACGGGTACCAGGAAGTCATGTCCCTCACCGTCGCGGCTTCCAAGGATCCGTTCGAGGCACCGGACCGGGTCGTGATCCAAAACCCGCTCGGAGACGATTTCTCGACGTTGCGGTCGTCGATGCTCCCCGCCCTCATGACGATCTTCCGCCTGAACAAACACCGCGAGCTGCCACAGCGGATCTTCGAGATCGCGGATGTCGTCGTGGAGGCGCGGAACGTCCGGCGCCTCGCGGCCGCCGCGATCCATCACAAAGCCTCGTTCACGGAAGCGAAGTCACTCGTCCTTAGCTTGCTTCGCGATGTCGGCTGGGCCGCGGACGTCCAAGCCGTGGAGGACCGCAACTTCATCGCGGGCCGGGCCGCCACCGTACTCGTCGATGGGCATGCCGTCGGTCGGTTCGGGGAAATCCATCCGCGGGTCCTGGAGGCGTACGCGCTCGTCCAGCCGGCCCTCGCGTTCGAGCTCGATGTGGAACCCCTCCGAAGGCACTAATTCGAGCGTCCCGAGCCCGCGTGCCGGCCGTGGCTATCTTTCACGATTCTCACGGACAAGATTCAGCCAATCGACTTTATGCGCCGGCTCAGCCGACCTCCCTTCGAATCGATGGCAGATGATTCAGGTCCTCCGCCGCCGGCGGAGCCTTCGGAGCTCTCGCCGGATCGGTGCCCGAACTGCGGCGGAAAGCTGAAGTTTTCCGAGAACCGGCCCGAAGGGCTGTGCTCCGCGTGCGGCATCTTCGTGGAGGTCCTCCGGCCGAGCGAGCCTAAGCCGCCGGTCCGTCCCCTGCCCCCCAAGGTCAAGATCCGGACGGGCACGACGAAAGAGCTTCAGCTCCTGTGTCGGAAGTACGCCCTACCATCCGACGGCACGAAAGCCGAGCTGGTGGAACGCCTCCTGTTCTTCGTCGACGAGCAGGGGTGGCAAGCGAAGGTGCGCGAGAAAGAGTCAAAGACGCCTGAATCGACGCCCACCCTCAGCGAGGATGTCGCAAGCCGGAAACAGTGGGCCACGTTCTTGATGAATTATGAGAGCGAGCTTGGGGAGGAAGGTCCCGGGGCGAAGGACCAGAAACCCGCTCCCGCGGAGGAGCCCCCGGCCGAACCGCAGGCCGAGCCGGCCCCCGAGGAGAAGGCGACTGCAGCCACCGCGCCCTCCGAGGGAGAGCCGACGCCGGCGGTCGAACAACCGGAGACCCCACCGCCTCTCGAGCCGGAGACCGTTCCCGAGGAGCTCCCTCCGCCACCGGAAGCCGAATCCAAGCCGGAGTCGATCCCGGAGGACGAGGGCGAGCTACCGACACTTCCCGATGAAATCGTTCCCGCGGAGCCCATTGCCGAGCCGGAGTTCGAGCCGCTCGCGCCCGAACCCGTCACGCAGGCTCCCATCCCGGCCGAGCGATCCGTCCCGCTTGCCACGGCCCACGCCGGACCCGCGCGCGGCCGCACCCCATCGATCCAGCGGTCCCGGTGGCGACGCGTCGTATACTACGTAGGCGTGTTCTACGTGACCATCGGAGGCGCGGGCCTCGTCCTGGGCTCGTTCCTGCACGACCTGTTCCGAGTTCCGTTGTTCGGCGAATCGTACGCCGCGTTTGGTCGTCTGAATGTGGGCGCGGTCCTCACCGGCATGATCCTCCTCGGCGTCGGCTTCGCTGCGATGGCCGTCGGAATGCGCCGCACCCCGTTGAGAATGAGGGGCGCCGCGGGGGCTTGAACATGGATTTGCCACCCGCCCTGCCGCACGGGATGACGAACTCGTCCGCCCTGCAGTCCCGAAACACTTCGGTCCGAGGCAGCGGCCACGTGAACGGGACCCGGGGACGGACGAACGGCCTCGCCAACGGTCGGACGAACGGCCTGGTCAATGGCGTCGGACGGACGAACGGACTCGTGAACGGCGTCGGCCGGACGAACGGCCTCACGAACGGCCTCACGAACGGGGTCCGTCCGCCGAACGGTCAGCCCGCGCGACCCCTGTTCCGGAGCGTGACGCGGCGGGACCTCCGCGCCGCGTACGGAATTTTCGGCGGGTCCGTCGCAATCATGCTCCTCCTCTCGTTCCTCTTGGGGACCCAGGTCCCGCCCGCGCCGCCGTACGTGTTCGCGGTCGACGGCAATTTCACGGAGTGGCGGTACGTGCCACTCAACTCCGGCCCCGTGGATTCGGGGCCCGCTCAAGCGAACCTGCTCGCCTACGCCGTGCACGCGGAGGGCAGTCAGCTCTTCGCGTACGCGAAGACCCGAGGTCCTCTCTTCGCCGGACCCACCGTGTCCAGCGTCTACATCCTGATTCACGATCCGACTCGCCTCGGGTACAATGCCCCTGAGACCGACGCGCAGTTCGTCGCCGAGATCTGGGGATGGAACGGCGCGCTCCAAGGTACGCTCCTCCGACAGTGGAACGGCGCCGCGGACCGGGACAACGCGTCGGCCTTGCAGCCGGTCGGTCCGTTCCCCGCCATCGCGGTCGGCGACGAGATCGAGCTGGCGCTGGATCGGAACCTGATCGGATTCGACCCCTCCCTCCAGGCGGTGGTCGCGGCCCACGCCTCCGAGGTCCTCGGCCTCGGCGCGGTCGTCGGCCTCTCGCCCGGTGCGCTGGTGGTCGAGGAGGCCCCACTCACGAACGTCCTCTCGGGTCCCACCCCGGTCCTCAAACTCACATTCCGCGCGCTCGCGAGGGACATCCGTGTGAACGGCGTGACGTTTGCCCTCGTCGGAGGCGGGACCGTACAGTCGCTCCCGCTACCCTTCTGGGTCGCCGCCGGCCAGAACACGATGCAGACCGTGATCCTCGATCCGGGCGTTCTGCCGGCGGGTACGTTTGTCACATTGCGAGTCAGCGCGGTTAACGCTGTCACGACGGCCAATGCGACCGCGGTGCCCACGACGATCTCCGGGCCCGAGACCCGCGCCTACGTCCAGACGCTCCCCGCGGCGAAGACGATCGACGGCGTGTTCAACGACTGGGTCAACACAACGCCGGATCCGATCGACCCGATCCCGGACCATCTGGACATCGTGGCATCCGCGATGTCGGTCCCGGGGAACGCGTACTTCTACATGGAGACGCGGGGCGAAATCCTCGCGGGAGCGATCCTCCCCGAACGGCGCCTCCCACTCCCTCCGACGAACGGCTCCGTCCCGCCGCCCCTGTGGCTGCCGCGACGGGCCGGCCTCGACGTCTTGCGCGCGTACGTCGAGCCGGACTCCGGGAACCTGAGCGGTCAGGCGATCGGCGGGATCACGGCGAATCGCATGATCGAGGTGACGGGACGCCTCGGACAGATCCGCTCCACGTCGCTCTTCGCATGGAACGCGACGACGGCGAACTGGGATCGCGTCTCGGAACTTCCGAACGTTGCCTCCGCAGGAACGCAAATCGAGGCATCCGTGTCCGCCGCGTTCATCGGGCCGGTGTTCAATCCGCTCACCGTCTTCGCAATGTCGGACTGGTCCCGAAGCTGGGACATCACCGACGTGCCGGTCCGAAGGAGCGCGCCGTCTCTGATGGTCGCTGTAGGCCCGCTGCACGCTAACCCTCCCGATGAAATCAACGCGACAGCCCTCGTGAACACCCCCACAGTCGATGGACGGTGCAACACCGTCGCCGGGGAATATAACGGCGGTTCGACTGGGATGAACGGAGCCCTCCGGTTCACCGTCGGCCGCCGGGATGACACCCAGTTCGTGTACTTCTGTATCCAGGTAACCGCGGACGCGACGGCCAACAAGAATGACTGGGGCGAAGTCATCTTTGACACCCTGCACAACGGGGGCGCCACCCCGCAGGTCGACGACAAGCTGTTCTACGTCTTCGGCAACGGCGACACCGTCCTGAAGCGGTGGCAGGGCAACGGCGTGGGCTGGGACCCCCAATGCCTGGCCTGTGATCTGGGGGACGCGGGAGCGAGCCACTTCGCAACGAACGAGTTCTACGAGTTCAAGATCCGGTACACGGATGTGTGGGGGACCCTTCTCCCCACCGAGAATCAAACCGCGGGTTTCGCGATCATTGCGTACGACTTCAACGCGAACGTCGCGTACGGCTGGGGAGGCCCTGCGATCAACGAGAGCGTCCCCGATACGTGGGGTCACCTATTCTACCCGATTCCGGAATTCCCCACGCCGGCCCTCGCAGCCGTCGTCGTGGTCATCATTCCAATCGTTCAGCGGCGTCGCCGTGCTGTCGCCGGGAGGGCCGTTTCGCGTCGCCAGGAAGAGACCGAGCTAAAGGTATTTCCGTCCTCCGCGGATGGCGACCGGGCTGAGGTAGCGAAGCTCGGTCCAACGCGCCAGACTTGAGATCTGGTGGGCCGCAAGGCCCTCGGGAGTTCGAATCTCCCCCTCAGCGTTGTTCCACCTTGGCCAGCGTGTTGTCCTCTTCCACGCTGGCGGAAGGGATAAGCCGATATCGGGGGATGGAGGCTTCAGCATGGCCGCGCCTAGACGTCCAATGGGTCCGCTCGAAGTCTTCCGACTCTCTCCGGGAGCCGCATCTCGCGCCCTCGTTATCGTGGGGCCCTCCACCATCCTCCTTGGTGTCGTCATCGCGTTCGCGTTCGTTTACGTTATCCCAAGTACCACACCTCGTCGATGGGAATTCCTCGGTGTCTCTGTTGCATTCGTCGCCATGGGTATTCTCGGAACCGTTGGCGGGTTTCTTACCATGAAGAGACGGGCCAAAGCAAGGTGACTCTCCGCCGGAAGGGCCTCGCCGATACGGGAAGATGAGGATGTCGACAGGCCGCTCGGAAATGCTCGTGTTAGGCATTGGCAGGTTGCGATTCTGACCGCCATCGGGGGCTATCTCGTCGCTTTCATCGCAGCGGCCGCCATCGTCTATGGACCCTGGTTCACAATCACCCTGACGCAGCTCCTCGTGATCGCAATCTTTCTCGCGGCGTACGCTGCGTCGATTATCGCGGCACTTTTCGGGCTGAGCCGTGTGGCTCGCGAGGAGAAGGCTGCCGAAACCATGTGACTTCGGAACGGCTCATCGGCCCCCATGTCCCAAGGCAAAGCGCCTCACGCTCTACCGGGGATAGAGTCGCAATTAATAATCGCCGGTGATTAGCGCTCCACAAGGCCTTTTAGTACTCCCGGCCAAGAGGAGAGCTAGAAGGTGAAAGGTTTGGCGAACATGGCAGCCCTCTTCGCGATCGCCCTCATCGTGGGCGCCCTCGCGGGGTCCGTTGCCGTCAGCGCTCCCGCGGTCGTGCCCGGAGGCGTCACCCTCCAGGGAAGCGGCGGTGGATCGAGCTCGGGAAGCCACGGAAGCCACGGCGCTTGCGTGTCTTCCTACGTCCACATGCTCCAGGACCGCTTTGGGTCCGCCGTCGGCCTCGGTCAATGGGTTCGAAACATGGTCCGGCGATGCTAGGGTGACAAACCCACGCGACGCCGGGCCACAGCAGCCGCGATAACGCGGACGACTAGGACCACCTTTCTTGTTTCACTTGAGATCGAATTGCCGCGTCGAATGACGCGGCCTTCCCATTTGGCGATCCATGGTCCCGACGCTGGTCACTCCGTCTCCTTGCGGACCGCGCTCGCACCGGGACTGCCCGGGAATATTTCGACCGTCTTGATATTCACCATCTCGAGGAGGCCGTAGCGGCTCAGCTCCCGCCCGACGCCGCTGTGCTTCACGCCGCCGAACGGCATCCGCGGGTCCGACTTCACGATCCCGTTGATGAACACCATGCCGGATTCCACTTGCTTCGCCAGCTCATCCGCCCGCCCGAGGTCCTGTGTCCACACGCTCGCGCCCAGGCCGAACTCCGAATCGTTCGCTTCGCGGATCGCGGTGTCGAGATCCGGTACCGCGACAACCGGCGCAACGGGGCCAAACGTCTCCTCACGGAGCACGCGCATGTTCTTCGTGACGTGGCTGAGTAGAGTCGGCTCGAAGTACCAGCCCGCCCGATGGCCGCGCTTCCCGCCCACCTCGACCTTCGCGCCCTTTGCGACTGCGTCTTTCACTTGGCCTTCGATTTCATCGCGTTGAGTGCGGCTGACGAGCGGCCCGATGTCCGTGGACGGATCCAACGGATCGCCCACGCGGAGGCGCCGCATGTTCTCCGCGAACTTCGCAAGGAATTCCTGTGCCACGCTGTCCACGACGAAGAAACGCTTCGCGGCGATGCACGACTGTCCGCCGTTCACGAATCGTCCCGCGACAGCGCCCTTCGCGGCCGCATCGAGGTCCGCGTCCCGCGCGACGATGAACGGGTCGGAGCCGCCGAGCTCGAGGATGACTTTCTTCAGGTCTCTCGAGGCCTCGCGGGCGACCTGCGCTCCCGTGGCGACGGATCCCGTCAAGCTCACAACGGACACGGGAGCTCGGATGAGCGCCGTGGCCGTCGTGCGATCTCCAACGACGATTTGGAACGCTCCCTCCGGAAGGCCCGCCTCGCGGAAGGCCATCTCCAAGTTGAGAGCGGATTGCGGCGAGGCGCTCGCGGGCTTCACGACGACCGTGTTGCCAGCGATGAGTGCAGGCACCGCGAATCGCACGATCTGCCACATCGGGAAGTTCCACGGCATGATCGATCCGAGTACACCGCGCGGATGGAACGCGACATAGGACCGCATCGCGTCCGTCGCGACGACGTCAGGCCGCAGGAACGCGGGTCCGTTCTGGCCGAAGTAGTCGGCGGCCCAGGCGCACTTCTCGACCTCCGCGATTGACTCGCGGATGATCTTGCCCATCTCGAGCGTCATCGTCTCCGCGTAATCGGCTTTGTGCTTCCGGAGGACCTCCGCAAAATGCAGGAGGTACGTCGCACGGTCTTCCGCTTCAAGGTTCGACCACGAGCGGAACGCCTCGCGGGCCTTCTCGACTTTCGCACGGACCTCCGTCTGCGTCGCGATCGGATACATCGCGAGCGAGTCGCCGGTCGCGGGATTGATCACGCTGAACGTGCGGTGCTTCGTAGGATGCCGACTCGGCTTTCGGCGGGGCACTGAAATCCTCTCGTTGCACGGAGGGCGGCGGCACCAAATATGTTTTGTCATCCAGTGGACGCCGACCCGGTCACTCGAGGCACTGCCAATCGAGGCAATCGGTGAGGTTTGCATCGGCTGAATTCTGTGCGGGCTAACGTTCGAATACGGCGTGGCCCATCTTCGGCTTGCGTCGCGCGGGCGGATCGATGTCGAGACGACGGATCGCGTTCAATCTCCTGATCCTCGGCTATTTCCTTGCCGGCCTCGGCATCTGGTTCTACACGCGGTTCGAGCAATCGACGAACGGTGCGCTGGTGGGCATCATACTGATGCTAAGCGGTGGCGCCTCGTTCTTTTCGGGTGTCGTCCTCTGGGCGGTCGCGAAGTCCGCGCCCCGGCCGCCGCCGATCCTGGAGCCCCGCGATCATCCGCCTCCGGGCTGAGCGACGACCGACGAGTCGATTCGCGGGACGGGTCGCGACCTTCTCTGAAGGAAGATTAATAACGAAGCCTGCAATCAAACCGCGCCGTGCGTGGGTGGCCCAGCTTGGTCAAAGGCGCAGCGTTGAGGTCGCTGTCCCGAAGGGGTTCGCAGGTTCAAATCCTGCCCCACGCATCCGTCCCGAAGGCCAATTTCAGAATCGCGGCTCGATGGCCCTCCATCCGTGCGGTTCGTTGGCCGTGGAGGAATGAATCGGCCAGGCCCGAGGGGGCGATGCGTGTGGTCACGCGCTTCCGTCATTCGCGCGTTTCCGGAGGAACACCGTGACCACGACGATGGCCAGACCAATCATCGCGATTCCAATGCCGATGTAGGAAACACCCGCGAGAACGGCTGCGACAAATCTTACATCCGATCCTGCGGTCTGACTGCAACGCCATCCGGAGACGGGATCCCAGCAGGAATCGGCCACGGCCCTCTCGTTCGCCGCTCCGATGGTAGCGAGGACCCAGACGACGATCCCGGACAATGCCAGAAACACTCCTTTCGTCCCGAGGGCGCGCGTCATCCGATGAGCCAACCGCGCGCATCGGCCATCAGAATCGCAAGCGTAACGACCGCGGATTCGAATTCTCCCGCACGGGTTCGGGCGAGCGCTTGCGTGACGCTCATCCGCTCGACCGACTGGATCTCGTCCGGATCCGGTCGCCGCTCCGTCGCTTGGCAGTCCCTTCCGAAGAAGAGATGCAGCGTGCCTTCGAGATAAGCGGTCAGGTTGTTCCCCGCGTACATCTCCAGGAGCTTCGGCGCTTGGTATCCGGTCTCCTCGAGGAGCTCGCGTCGCGCGCAGACCTCCGCCGATTCGCCGTCCTTCGCGGTCCCTCCGGGGAGAGAGAACGTGACGCGACCGAGCCCGTGCCGATACTCGCGGGTCAAGACGATCTCTTTCTGTTTCGTGATCGCGAGAACTGCGGCGGAAATCCCGAAGTGCATTCGGATCCAATTCTTCCGGGCTCCGCTCGGCAGCTCGACCTCTTCTTCCGTGATCGGAGGCCATCCCTCGCGAAGGGATTGCGACGAGAGAACGCGCGGCTCGCGGACCATCCATCCACCGTGGGCGGCGGGGGCTACACATCGGTCGTACTTAGCGGCGTCGATGGGCCCATGATATGTCGCGCGGTTTTGACGACCAAACTCTTATTACACGCGACCCGAGTACGCGCGACCGGATGCCCCTCAGGTTCTGGAAGAAAGAGAAGCCGGAGACGGGCAAGGCAGAAAAAGCGGCCGAGGAACTGAAGGAGAAGAAGGAAAAGGCCGCGCCTCCGGAGCCGAAAGCCTCGAAGCCGCCGGAACCGCAGGCGAAAAAGTCGGAACCCAAACCCGCGCCGCCCGCGGGGCCGAAGCCGGGCGACGCCGAAGCGTTCGTGACCGAAGCCCACGCGGGCCTCGTTGACCTCGGTCTCACGGTCCCGCCGACGAAAGCCGTTTTCGCGAAACGCGTCGCCGCGTATCCCGGTGGCGAAGCGGCGTTCGTCGCCGAGTACCGATCGACGCCATACCGCGCGATCACCCGAGTCCTGATCGACTGGCTCGGGTTCCGCGTCTCCGAAACGTTTGAGCCCGCCGCGGTCCTCGCGGAGATCAACCGCCGCCTGAGTTCCTTCAACCTCAGCATCGCGATGAAGGACCTCAGCTGGCTCGACCAGGAACTGAACCTGCGGAAGGCGAAGCTGATCTTCGGCGATCAGGAGCGAGTCGTTCGGTTCAAAGATGTGCGGGACCTGATGAAGGGCGTGAACGAGATGCTCACGACCCGCAAGATCGCGTTCGTCGAGCTCGAGACGTGGGGCGACGATTTCGCGTTCCTCCTGGTCCGCGAACCCCGGTGGGACAAGCTATCGGATCCCGAGCTCGTCGTCGTGAAGGCGGATCAGACCGCGAAAGGCGGGGAGTGCGGGGAGTGTGGCGCTCCGGTCGGGAAGTATTGGAGCGACTGCCTCAAGTGCGGCGCGGTCTTCGGCTAGGCCTTCTTCTCTTTCTCGTCCTTCTTCGCCGCGGGCTCCTTCGAATCGGCAGTCTCGATCTTCATCGCGTCGGGGCCACCGGGCTTCGTCCGCAGAATCGGCATCGGATCGTAAAGTTTCTCGGGCCACTCGCGGCGCTCGACCCGCATCCCACAATGGGGACAGTTCTTCGCATCGAGGTGCTCCTCGTTTCGCGTGAACAGGACCTTGCCATCGCAGTACGGGCAGTGGAGGGTCCGCGGTTTCCGCATGATGCGTTTCGCGAAGACGGAAATCCGACCGTCGCGAAGCTCGGGAGCCATCGCGGCGAGACCAGAGCGCGGGTCATATTGAAACTTCCGATGCCGTCGCTCCCGTGCCGAGGCGCTTCGGCAGCCGAACCCGAGACGTACCGCTCACATAAAAGCCAAATGGCGCCGACGCATGCGTAGGCTCGCGGATGCAAGAACTTCGGTTGCGGCCATACCATGACTTGAGCGGCGCAATCTTCCGACCGGAGGCGGGGTGGTCGATCCCGGCGGGGTACGGTGCCCTCGATGCGGAGGTCCGCGCGGTCCGCAGTCGCGCCGGCATGATCGACCTGAGCGATCGCGCGAAGATCGAGCTCACCGGATCGGAGCGCGTCCCGTTTCTCGATGGCCTGGTGACGACCGATCTGAAGATCCTCGCGCCCGGGACGTCGACGTACGCACTCCTCCTGAACGAGAAGAGCCGCGTGCTCGGGGATCTCCGTGTATATGCTCTCGCGGACTCGCTCGTCCTCGACATCGATGCGTCGCAAAAGGATTCGATCGTCCGACTCCTGGAGAAAGCCCGGGTGAGCGACGACGTCGAGTTCCGTGATCTTGGCCCGTGCGGCCACATCGAGGTGCACGGTCCGTCGTCCGGAGAAGCGGTGTCGGCCGTCGTCGGCACGGACGTCCGCAGCCTGTCCGATAACGCGTTCCTAACTTTCTCCGTCGACCGACACCACGACGGCCGTGCCGTGCGGTTGCGCACGTTCGGAGAAGACGGCTACGCGATCTGGTCGGCCGGCTCGAGCCTCGCGGAGGCGTGGGAAGCGCTCGTGCGAAGGGACGTCACGCCGATCGGGCGCGATGCGGCCGAGGTCTTACGGATTGAGGCGGGCGTCCCTCGGTTCGGCGCGGACATGGGCGAGGACACGCTCGCCCTCGAGGTCGCGCCGGAGTCCGCGATCAGCTACACGAAAGGGTGTTACCTCGGCCAGGAGATCGTCGCACGCGGCACGTACGTCGGGCAGGTGCGCCGAAAGCTCCTTGGCCTCCGGATCGAAGGAGACCTCCCGCCCTCCCGGGGTGATGCCGTCTCGAAAGGTGGTGAACGCGTGGGCGTCGCGACAAGCGGCGTCTGGTCCCCGACGCTCGATTCGATGATCGCCCTCGCACTCCTCCGGGTCGAACGCGTCTCGCCCTCCGACTCGCTCTTCGTCGATCGCGGCGGCTGGGATCTCCGAGGGAAGCTCCATCCCCTGCCGTTCGTCCGCAGTCGCGCGTGATACGCCGCGAACCGGCCGCGTCTCGTCCCCGTCTTTCCGTGAGGCGGTTCCTGCGTCAAGGGCGAAGATAGTCGGGTTGCGAGGACGAAGCACCTCGGAACAGAGCGAGGCGGCGACCGAACCTCTCCGGTATGCTTATCTCCTGTGATGCCAATCCCCTCGGTAGTTGGGGCCGGTTCATCTAGCGGTTCGCTAGGTGCGCCGGGAGGGACTCCGTAGTGTTGACGTGGAAGGAGAGGGTATACATGAGTTCTCAGTCGCCCGCGCTAGCGAACGCCGTGTCTCGTCGCAAGTGGAGCAGTGTCTTCGCCTGGGTCCTTGTCTTCGTGATGGTCTTGTCCGCCTTCGGCGTCTTGACGACGCCCGTGCGGGCCGTGTCGTCACCCTCGATCGGGCTGCCGGGCGTCTCGTTGGAGTACATGAAATATATCATCATCAATAATTTCAAATTCGATCCGCTCGGAGCAACGCCTTCGATTCCCGCTTCCCTCCGGTATGATACCGTTCCCCGCGACCGCTCCCTCTATTACATCGTTCAATTCAACGGACCTGTAACGCCCGCGATGAAGTCTCTGCTGGCATCGACCGGCGTCACGATCCTTCAATACATTCCCTATAACGCATTCGTCGTCCGCGGCGACGGTCCGGCGATGGACCGCGCCGCCACGCTTCCCGTCGTCCGGTGGACGGGAGTGTTCGAGCCCGCGTACAAGTTGAGCCCGCGCCTCTCCGATGATTACGAGGCCATGTTGCAGCGCCTAGCCGACACGCAGCTGAATTCCGCGCAGACGCCGGACGCGGTCACCGTGATTGGAGCTGGCGGCGGCACGCCGTCGAAGTCGATCGACGTGAAAGGCGGCGCGGCGACCTCGGCCACGAACCCGTCCGCGAGCATCGACCCACGCGCCGGCGCCCTGGGCTCCGGAGCGCTGACGTCCGCGCAGGCGGGCGCCACTTCGTCCTCCGCGACGAGCCTCTCCCCGAGCCTCGGGACCGCGGCCGGATCCCTCTCGGGGGCAGCCGGGACCGCCTTGGCGTCGGCCGCGGCCTCGCGGGTTGGGACGTCCTCGCGCATCACGGTGGAGATCACCGCCTTTGAGAAATCGCGGGTCCCCGACATTGCGCAGGCGGCCTCGGTGCTCGGAGGCACTCAAATCATCTACTCGTGGGGGCAGTCCGGATCCGTCCGCGTCGAGCTCGACAAGGCTCAGATCGACCGGCTTGCGCGCATCACCGGCGCGATGTACATCGACCGGTGGGTGCAGCCGACGGTCATGAACGACCTCGCCCGCTGGGTCATCCAGAGCGGGAACACGGACACATTCGCGACCCCGGTTCACGATCATGGGATCTTCGGCACCGGTCAGCTCGTGACCTTGGGCGACACGGGCCTCGACTACGGCCACCCGGACTTCTCCGACCCGAACCACACGACGCCGGGAACCGATCACCGCAAGGTCAAGGACTACTACAGCCCGCCATGCCCGCCGGGCGGATGCAACGACCACGATGACGGCATCAACCACGGGACGCACACCTCCGGGAGCATCGCCGGCGATGATGGCGTGTGGCACGTGTACAATGGCGACGCGACCGGATCGAACGGCAGCGCAGGACCGCACGATGGCCAGGCGTTCGACGCCTTCATCGAGATGCAGGACCTCTCGGCGGATGGAAACTCGATCAATTTCAACTCCGTCACCGACCTCTGGTCGATGGCGAAGGACCGGGACTCTTGGATTCACTCCAACAGCTGGGGCTCCTGCTGCAACCAGTACATCCAGGAATCCGCTGACACGGACCAGTTCATTTTCACCAACCAGGAGTTCATCGTCGTCTTCGCCGCCGGCAACGCTGGGGCGGGCGGTCTCCACACGATGAACCCGTTCGCGGAATCGAAGAACGTGATCGCGGCCGGCGCCACGGTGAACGGGCTCGGCCTCGAGAACGTCGCGTCCTTCAGCAGCCGCGGGCCATCCGCGGACGGGCGGATCAAGCCCGACGTCATGGCGCCGGGCGTGTCCGTGTGGTCCGCCCAGGGCGCGGACCCGGGCGGAGACGGCACGACCTACTGGCAGCTGAGCGGCACGAGCATGGCGACGCCGACCACCGCGGGCGCCGCGGCCTTGGTCCGGGAGTACTACATGAACGGCTGGTACCCGACCGGGAGCCCGCAGCCGGCGAACGGCTTCACGCCGTCGGCGGCTCTCGTCAAGGCCACGCTCATCAACAGCGCTCGGGAGATGACCGGGACCGGCGCCTACGCGTTCGGCGAGACTCGATACCCGAACGATGACCAGGGCTTCGGCCGCGTCACCCTCGATGACGCGCTGTTCTTCCAAGGCGACGGCCGGGGCCTCACCCTCGTGGATGAGCGGACGGGACTCAACACCGGCGGCTCGGCCACCTACAGCCTCGCAATCGGGGACACCTCTCAGTCCGTCGAAATTACCCTCGTTTGGAGTGACTACCCCGGAATCGCCGGATGCAGCGTCTGCCTCGTGAACGACCTGGACCTCACGGTCACCGCGCCGGATGGCACCGTCTACAAGGGCAACCAGTACACGGGCTACAACCCCGGTGAATCGCAGCCGAACCCGGCCGGCCGGGACTCCTTGAACAACGTCGAGAGCGTCCTGGTCCTCAGTAACGTCGCGGCCGGCCTTTGGACGGTCCGGATCGACGGGGTCAACGTGCCGCAGGGTCCCCAGAGCTACGCCCTCGTCATGACGGGCGGAGTCGCGACCGAGCATGGCACGATCACGCTGGACCACGACCAGTACCAGTCCTCGGCGACGGTGAACATCCAGGTCGTCGACACAGGCCTGAACACGAACCCGAACGCCCCGGACACCGTGGACGTCAACATGAGCTCGACGACGGAGACGACCCCGGAGGTCGTCACCCTCACGGAGACGGGTCCTTCGACGTCCGTATTCGTCGGTTCGATCCCGCTCGGGACGGGGCCGCCCAGCCCTGACGGCATCCTCGAGGTGACGAACGGCGACAACATCACGGCGATGTACTACGACAACAACGATGGACTCGGAGGCCACGGCCCGACGTACGACTACGCGGTCGTGGACGACACGCCTCCCATCATCTCAGGCATCGCCGCGACGAATCTGCGGTTCAATCGTGCGACGATCGTCTGGACCACGGACGAATTATCGAACTCCACGTTGCACTGGGGTCTAACGACGCCGCCGTTGAACGTCGTGTCCTCGGCCCGATTCGTGACGAGTCACGCGCTCACGATCTCCGGACTCACGGAGAACACGACCTACAACTATTCCGTGCAGTCGACGGACCTGGCGGGCAACCTGGCCGTCGACGACAACAACTCCGCATTCTACCAGTTCACGACGCCCCTGAGGCCGCCGACGGCTCCGGTGAGCCCCGACTGGCCGCAGTTCCACAACAACCCCCCGCGGCAGGGCATCTCGCCCAGTAACTTCGCGCCGCCGCTCAACCTGAAGTGGAGCGACGGTCCGTTCCTCATCAACCGGTGGAACGGGCCGGTCCTCGGGGATGGCATGTTGTTCTCGGCGCCGCTGGACGGCACGTTGCGCGCGCGGGATCCATCGACCGGGCAAGTGCTCTGGTCCCGACACCTCGGCGACCAGTACTACTACACCGGCACGGACGTCGTGGACAACGGCGTGCTGTACGCCACCTTCTACGGCGGCGCGGGCGGGTTCGTCTACGCGCTCGACGATGCCACGGGAAACACGATTTGGCGCGTCGGCCTAGCGGATGCGGGCCTCGACTTCAACGCCCGGGTCATGATGGGCTTCCAGGACAACCTCCTCTTCGGGAGCGCATGGGGCGGCGAGATTTACGCCCTGAACGCATTGGACGGATCCGTCGCCTGGAAGTACCAGACGGGCAGTTTGCCGTTCGGCGGGCCCTCGATCAGCGCGGGCATGGTCTACATGGCCACGACCGGAGGCGCGCTCTTCGCGCTCGACGAGTTCTCCGGCGCCCTCGTCTGGTCCACGACGCTGGACGGGATCGCGACCTCGTCCCCGCTCCTCGCGAACGGAGTCGTATATGAGGGAACGTACGGAGGGACGATGTTCGCCCTCGACGCGTTCTCGGGCAACGTCATCTGGTCCACCGGCGGATTTGGGCTCATCGACGTGTCGACGCCCGCGTTCGACGGCACCGCCATCTACTTCGGCGACTTCAACAGCGAATACGTCTCGCTGGACGCGTCGACCGGGACGGTCCTCTGGCGGACCTCCATCGGCGGTCCCGTCGGGACCTCCGGCGCGCTCGCGAACGGGTTCCTGTACGGCACGTCGTGGGACAGCAATCTGTACGTGTTTGACACCGCAGACGGCCACATCGTCGAGAGCCACCTCCTGAACGCGTTCGGTTCGACGTCGTTCCCCGCAGTGTCCGACGGCTGGGTCTGGCTCGAGGACAACAACGGGAACATCTACGGGTTCTTCGGACAGGTGCCGGTCGGACTCCAGCTGAGCCCGCCCCGGGCTCGCGTGGAAACGACGCCTGATTCGCAGGTCGATTACACGCTGACCGTGACGAACATCGGGGTCTCAGGTCCGGACACCTTCGACGCGACCGTCACCTTGGGTTCGCACGGCTGGGCTCTCGATCTCTTCGAAGCGGACGGCGTCACGCCGCTCCCCGACACGAACGGCAACGGGATCCCCGACACCGGACCGTTGAGCACGGGAGCCTCCGCGACGGTGATTGCCCGCGCAACGGTCCCGGCGACCATCAGCCCCGGCGACGCGGACACCGCAGTCGTTCGCTTCACCTCGAGCAACGACGTCACGAGGTTCAAGCACTCCGATCTGACGACCGTCGTGCCGGCTCCCGGGGTCGCGGTCGGGCCTCGCGCCTACTTCACGCCAAACCCCGGCGACACGGTGACGGCGACGATGCAGGTCCATAACTTGGGAGGCTTCAGCGACACGATCGACATGACCGCGGCGTCGGACCTCGGCTGGGCCGTGCGGTTCTATCAGGCCGATGGGGTTACGCCCCTGCCGGACACGAACGGAAACAGCATCCCGGACACCGGCGTGGTGACGGGCTTGCAGAGCGCGACGATCGTCGTCCAAGTCGACGTGCCCCTCGGGATTCCGGAGGAGACCCTTCAGCGAGCCACGATCACGGGCACTTCGTCCCTCGATACGAGCGTCTCCGGCAAGAGTTCCGTCGTCGTCGAGCGGATTCCGCCGCCGGACATCGAGTGGCCGACGTTCCACAACAAGTCTTGGCCGACGGAATCCTGTACTCGGCGCCGCTCGACGGCGTCCTGCGGGCGCGAGATCCGTTCACCGGCGAAGTCCTCTGGTCGCGGCAGCTCGGCGGTCAGTACTTCTACACCGGCACGCCGACGATCGCGAATGGGGTCCTCTATGCGACGTTCTACGACAGCACCGGCGGCTCCGTGTATGCGCTCGACGCGCTCACCGGCGCCACAATTTGGGTCGACGGTCCCGGCAACACGAGCCTCGACTTCAACGCGCGCGTGTCGATGGCCTACCGGGACGGCATGGTGTTCGGCAGCGCATGGGGCAACTTCGTCAATGGTCAGGTGTACGCTCTGGACGCTTCGAACGGGTCCGTCATCTGGTCCACGGACGCGACCGGATTGCCTTTCGGCGGCGCCGCCGTGCGCGGCGGCCTCGTGTACCAGGGCACGACCGCGGGTTGGGTCTACGCGTTCAATGAGACCACGGGAGCCGTCGTCTGGTCCGTCATGCTCGACAACACGGTGACCTCGGTGCCGTTGATCGCCCTGGGCAGCGTGTTCGTCGGCACGTACTCGGGCACGATGTACGCCCTCGACTCCTTGTCCGGAGCAATCCTCTGGTCCACGGGCGGGTTCAACCTCATCGACATTTCCACGCCTGCCTTCGATGGAACGGCGATCTACTTCGGCGACTACAACGCGGAGTACGTTTCGCTCGACGCGGCGACGGGCGCGGTCCTCTGGCGGACCTCCATCGGCGGTCCTGTCGGGTCATCTGCGGCGCTCGCCCATGGCCATTTGTACGCGACGACGTGGGGCGGATCGCTGTACGTCTTCGATACGGCGACCGGGTCCGTTGTGGATCAGCACTACCTGCAGACGGCATCCACGTCGTCCCCGGCGGTGTCCGACGGCTGGGTCTGGCTCGAGGATCTGAACGGGAACATGTACGCGTTCCTCGGGCAGCTCCCCGTCGCACTCACGGTGTCCCCCGGCCGGCAAAGCCAGCAGACCACGCCGGACTCGACCGTGGACTACACGGTGACCGTGACGAACATCGGCGTCTCGGGTCCCGACACGTTCGACGCGACCGTGGCCCTGGGCACCCATGGCTGGGCGACCGCGCTGTTCAAGTCGGACGGCTCGACGCCGCTCCCTGACACGAACAACAACGGCATCCCGGACACGGGCCCCCTGAACACCGGTTCGTCGGTCCGTGTCGTGGTCCGCGTGACCGTCCCGGCGTCGGTGAATCCCGGCGACGCAGACACGGCGATCGTGACGTTCACGTCGTCCAACGACGTGACCCGGTTCAAGCACACGCAGGCCACCACAATCGTGCCGCCTCCGGGCGTCGCAGTCGGGCCTCGCGCCTACTTCACCCCGAACGCCGGCGACACCGTCTCCGCGACGATGCAGGTCCGGAACAAGGGAGGCTTCCCAGACACGATCGACGTGACCTCGGCGTCGGACCTCGGATGGACCGTCCGGCTGTTCCAGGCGGACGGGAGCACACCGCTGGCCGACACGAACGGGAACGGCATCCCAGACACCGGCGTGGTGACGGGCTTGCAGAGCGCGACGATTGTCGTGCAAGTCGACGTGCCGGCGGGCACCCCGCAAGACACGCTGCAACGCACCACGGTCACGGGGACGTCCTCCCGGGACATCACCGCGTCCGGCACGGGCACGATCGTCATCGAACTGATCCCGCCGCCGGCCACCCAGTGGCCGACGTTCCACAACAACCTGCGGCGCCATGGCGAATCGGCGAGCCAGTTCACGCCTCCGATCACGGAGATCTGGCGGAGCCAACCGCAGGTCGAGCAGCTCTGGTCGGGCCCCGTCCTCTCGGACAACATCCTGTACTCGACGACCCTGGACGGGCTCATCCGGGCGCGGGATCCGTTCACCGGCAACGTGTTGTGGTCGCGACAGCTCGGCGACACATACTTCTTCACGGACACGCCGACCGTCGCGAACGGGGTCGTGTACACGACGTTCTACGGGTTCTCCGGCGGCACGGTGTATGCGCTCGACGGATCCACGGGTGCGACCCTCTGGTCCGCCAACCTGCAGAGCACGGGCCTCGACTTCAACGCGCGCGTGGCGATGGCGTACCGGGACGGCATGGTGTTCGGCACCGCGTGGGGTGATTATATCAACGGCCAGCTGTACGCCCTGAACGCGTCGGACGGATCCAAGGTCTGGGTCACGAACATGGTCGGCATCCCCTACGGCGGCGCCGCCGTGAGCGGCGGCCTCGTGTACCAGGGCACGGCAGCCGGCACGGTCGCCGCCCTCGATGAGTTCACGGGAGCCGTCGTCTGGTCCGTCCAGTTGGACAGCACGGTCACGTCTCCGCCGCTGATCGCCCAGGGCAACCTCTTCGTCGGCACGTACGCGGGATCGATGTACGCCCTCGACGCGCAGACGGGCGACCAAATCTGGAAGTCGACCGGCTTCAGCCTCATCGACTTCTCGACGCCGGCATACGACGGCACCGCGCTGTACTTCGGCGACTTCAACAGCGAATTCGTCGCGTTGGACATCGGGACGGGCAACGTCCTCTGGCGGACGCCCACGTACAGCGCCGTCGGCAGCTCCCCCGCGATCGCGAACGGCTACGTGTACGGGACCTCGTGGGACGGGAACCTCTGGGTCCTGCGGGCGTCGGATGGTCAAGTGGCCCAGACGATCGGGCTCGGAACGGCGTCCACGTCGATGCCGGCGATCTCGCGCGGATGGGTCTGGCTCGAGGACCTGTCGGGCACGGTCCACGGATTCGGCGCCGCGGGCGTCGGCGTACTCGCCGGCCTCACGATGACGCCGGAGACCGTCGACCTGACCGTCGGAACCGCGACGGTGATCCAGGCGGTCGGGGAGGACCGATACGGCAACCCCGTGCCGGCCGGCGCGGTCGGCTGGTCGGCCGAGAACGGCCTCGGTTCGATCCTTCCGATTTCGGACACCACGGCGATCTACGTCGCCGGGGTCACCTCCGGGACCGATGTCGTCCAGGCGAACGTCGCGGGCTTCATGGGCAACACGACCGTGAACGTCCTCCCCGGAGCGCTCGACCGCGTGGTCGTGACGCCGGGCACCCTCAGCATCGTCGCGGGCACGCTGCAAACCTTCAGCGCGTCCGCGACGGACCGGTTCGGCAACGCGATTCCCTCCGCCACGTTCACGTGGGCGGTCACGGGCGGCATCGGGACGATCACCTCGGCCGGAGGGTTCACCGCCGCGACGAGGGTGGGCCTCGGCACGGTGACGGCGACCACGGGCGGGAAGACGGGCACCGCGCTCATTCAGATTGTCTCGGGACCGGCATCGCAAATCGCCGTGAGCCCGGCGAGCCCAAGCGCGACCGCGGGGTCTCCGATCACGCTCGTCGCGTCGGTCTCGGATGCGTACGGCAATCCGGTCTCCAGCGGGACGGTCACGTGGTCTGCCTCGGGCGGCAATGTCCTCGTCCTGACGACGGACGGACGGCTCGTGCAGTATCAGCCCCCGACGTCGACCACGCCGGCCACGCAGACGGTCACGGCGACCCTCGGCGGCGCGTCGAAGGCGGTGACCGTGTCGATCGTGCCGGGCGCGGTCGCGTCGATCGTGATCAGCGGAAGCGCGACCGTGACGGCGGGCGCCTCGGCCGACTTCACCGCGACCGTGACGGACCAGTTCGGCAACGTGATCACGGGGGCCACGATCGCTTGGACCTCGACCGGCGGGACGATGGACCCGACGACGGGTCACCTGACGGCGCCGAGCCAAGCCGGTTCGATTGTCGTGACCGCTTCGACCGCGGGCCGGCAGGCGCTCTTCGCGGTCGAGGTGACGGCCGGGGCACTGGACCACCTCATCCTGTCGACGACCACGGTGAGCGTCGCGACGGGCAGCGGCACGCTCCTGAGCGTGTCCGGCGTGGACACGAACGGGAACGAGGTCCCCGGGGTGACGTACACCTGGACCACGACGATCGGCACCGTGTCGTCGACGGCTGGCGGACGGGTCGCTTCGTTCTTCGCCGGCGATTCCGGCGGGACCGGGACGATCACTGTGACCGGCGGAGGAAAGTCCTCCACCGTCTCCGTGACGATCACGGAGAGCTCGCTGCCCTTCATGCGGCAGGCCACGAGCACCACGTCACTCGTGTTGCTCGTCGTCGCGATCCTCGCGATCGCGGTGGCGGTCGTGGCTGTCGTCCGGGGCCGTTCGGTGCGCCGGGACCTCGAGGAGATGCGGAAGGCGGGTCCACCGCCGCCGCCGTTGTAGGGAGCACACGGAGGGCTTCGGCCCTCCCCTTTCCTTCTTTCCTTCGCGCACGAGCGGACGCCAGACTCATCGCCCGAGGTCCGCCTTCACCATGATTCGCACAAGATCTTTGAACCGGACCTTCGGCTCCCAGCCGAGAAGTCGCTTTGCCTTGGAGGCATCTCCGCGCAGGTTGTAAACTTCTGACGGTCGGAAGTTCCTTGGCTCGCTAACGACGTATCCCTGCCACTCAGGAATCCCGGCGACTTCGAACGCCTCTTGGACGAACTCGCGGACGCTGTGGCTCTCACCGGTAGCGCCGACAAATTCTGTGGGCTCTCCATATTGGAGAATCCGCCACATCAGGTCAACGTACTCTGGGGCGTAACCCCAATCCCGCCTCGCGTCCAGGTTGCCCAGAGAGAGTTTCTTCGCCCGCCCCGTCACGATTTGAGCGACTCCGTGGCTGATTTTCCGGGTGACGAACTCGACTCCGCGGCGCTCGGACTCGTTGTTGAACAGGATGCCGTTCGAGACGAAGAGGTTGTACGCCTCGCGGTAGTTGACCGAGGCCAGGTAGGCGTAGACCTTCGCCACGCCATATGGACTCTGCGGATGCATGGGTGTGGCCTCGTCCTGCGGCTCTTTGTCCACTCTGCCAAACATCTCGGAGGACGA
>WNFB01003699.1_pt1 | contig 23233 bp, 19 predicted proteins | sample 5400501 | NCBI WGS metagenome assembly WNFB01 (sample SAMN13153341, study PRJNA577476) | soil metagenome | isolation source: 200 cm saprolite under Douglas fir tree site 2 hole 1 | place: USA:California | collected 2015-04-18 | reverse complement strand
GCTTTCGTGGCTGCGCTTAGGGGAAAACCGGACATCACAGCGAGCATGCGCGATGTCTTTACTGCGCCGGCCATACTTCTTATTGGAAACAATCCGACCGACCAGCATCCGCTGTTGGGCTGGCAGATCCGCAACAACGTTCGCCTGCACCGGGCGCGGTTGTACGTGGTCAACACGCAGCCAATCAAGCTGCGCCGTCAGGCCGCGAACTTCACGCAGATTCCGGCAGGAACTGAGGGCAAAGTCGCCGCATTCTTTGCTGGTCAGGACTCCGTGGCCGAAGCTCTGGCCAGCGAATCCGCTAGTCGCGAGAACTGGATCGCTCTGCGCGATAAACTTCGCGGCGAGCAGAACCTCGTCATCATCTTCGGTTCCGAGATCCGCGGGAACGATATTGAGGTGTTGGTTAAGTTTGGATCCGCTATTCCTGGTGCGAAATTCGTTTGCCTCGGAGACTACGCGAACTCGCGCGGCGCCGCCGACATGGGTCTCTATCCAGACCTTCTTCCCGGGTATCATCGCGTTGCCGATAACGGCAAGTTTCACCGGGAATGGGGCGGAATTCCGACGACCCCCGGCCTGAACGTCCTGCAAATGGTGGATGCTGCCAGAGCGGGCAAACTGCAGGCACTGTACGTGGTCGGGTCGAATCCTATTGGCCGTTTTGGAATTGATCCGTTTGCGTTCTCGAAGAGCTTGGTCGTCGTCCAAGATATGTTTCTGACCGAAACGGCGTTAATGGCCGACGTTGTTCTGCCGGCGGCCAACGCTTACGAGAAATCCGGAACTTTCACCAACACCTGCGGCGACGTCCAATTGATAAAGAAGGCCAGCGAGGTTACAGACACAAAAACCGATTTCGAGATGATCGTCCGCATCGCCGACGCCATGGGTTTCGACGTGCGTAAACTGGTTCCCTTCGGCGGCGGTGGCACTCGGGCTGATATGGGCCAGTCGCGTGGTGCGCAGTCGGGCGAGGCGGACCAGCACGGCGTCTGGCTGGAAGCCCACGGACTCGAGCCCAAGATGAGCCCCTTCGACCCGATGGCCATTCTCGACGAAATTCAGAGGCTTGTGCCCGGCTACGACGTGTCTCGAATGAACCTGCTGGCTGGCAATGACCAGCACACGAATCTCGCGGGGAGCGGCCCGAGCACATTGCAGAATCCGGAACTGATCGTGCCCGCCAACGACGATCTGTTCAGCTCGGGGACACTCGGGCGCTATTCCCGCACCTTGAACTCAGTAATGGAAAACCGGCACAGGGAGCCAGCGGAAACGGAAGTCGCCGCCGACTGAATTGCTTTTGGCCAGCTCAGGGCGAGATGCCCTCGCGATATGCCGGTGAGATGCCCGGTACATTCGGGACACTTGTAACGCACCTACGGAGAGTCAGGTCACGCCTTGCAAAGCGTTCAAACCTTCGTCATCGCGTCCGCGATCAAGTCTGTGATCGCACTATTTGTGCTGCTCACAGCGGTTGCATACAGCGTGTGGCTAGAACGCAAAGTCGTCGGCCACATTCAGAATCGGTGGGGACCTACGCGGGTGGGTCCGTTCGGGTTGTTGCAGCCGCTGGCCGACGGAATCAAATTTCTGTTTAAGGAAGACTTGACACCCCCGCACGTCTACAAAACACTCTATATCGCGGCGCCCATGCTGAGCGTGATTTTCGCGCTTACATCCATTTCAGTGATCCCTATCGGCAACTGGGTCACCATTGCCGGGGTGCACACGCCGCTGCAGATCACCGACGTTAATATTAGCCTGCTGATCATTCTGGGCGTTACCTCGATGGGTGTTTACGGGGTCGCTTTGGCAGGATGGTCATCCAACAGCAAGTATTCCCTGCTCGGCGGGCTGCGGGCCAGCGCGCAGATGGTGAGCTATGAAATTTCGCTCGGGTTATCGCTAATTGGAGTGTTGATCATGGCGGGTAGCTTCAGCCTGCGCGAAATCGTGGATGCCCAGAGCGGCACATTCTGGGGTTTTATTCCCCGCTGGAATTTGTTCCATGGCCAGACTGTGGCTTTTTTTGTTTACCTGATGTCGGCGTTTGCCGAGACCAACCGCGTCCCCTTCGATCTGCCGGAGGCGGAAACCGAACTGGTCGCCGGCTATCACACGGAATACAGCGCTATGAAATTCGCCATGTTCTTCATGGCCGAGTACGCCAACATGATTACTGTGGCCTGCCTGGCGACTCTGCTCTTCCTTGGCGGTTGGCATGGGCCGATTGGCGGTCCGGCTTGGCTGCAGACAGTGCTGCCTGTCTTCTGGTTCGTATTGAAGGTTTTCTGTTTCCTGTTTCTCTACATCTGGATTCGTGGAACCTTGCCACGTTTCCGCTATGACCAACTCATGGCCTTTGCCTGGAAGTTCCTGTTTCCGCTGGCAGTCGCGAATCTAGTTGTGACCGGGCTGATAGTGGCGCTTCGGTCCTGAAAAAGCAGTTCAGTCTCAGTGGTCGGTTCTGAGTGAAAACATAATTTCATGAGAACGGCAACTCAGAAGGTGAGAATGAGACAAAGCATAAGGCTGCTCGTGTTATGTCCCGCAACTTCGTGGCACAATTCCGGCGCTGTCAATCAACTGCATGGATCCTTCTCGGCCTGAAGGCCACTCAGGATGACAGCCTCTGAGATATGAAGCGAATTAACGGGATGCGACACTAGCGGTTGCGAGCAGTCCATTAAAGAACTCTAGTCAAGAACGGGAACGTCTGAGAACCGAGAACTAAGAACTATCGAAATGTTGCACCTTGTCTTATTTGCGATTTTTGGAGCGATTTGCGTGGCGGGAGCGGTCAACTTGCTGGTACAGCGCCATCCCATCAACAGTGCGCTTTCGTTGATCGCGGTGATGGCTTCCCTTGCGGTCGAATATCTTCTGCTGGGCGCGGAATTCGTTGCCGCGGTGCAGGTGATCATTTACGCCGGCGCGATCATGGTGCTCTTTGTTTTCGTGATCATGCTGCTCAACGCCGGTGAAGAGGAGCGCACCAAGGGCAGCCGAGTTGCGACTTGGTTCGGCATTCCCGCGGTGCTGGTCGGTGGCGCTCTCGTCGCTTGGGCTCTGATCCAGCATTCCGGTACAAGCGATGCAGTATTAGGTGCGCTTCCCGGAGCTCCGAAGACGATCGGCTGGTTACTGTTCCATGATTTCCTGCTGCCTTTTGAAGTCACCTCCCTGCTGATCCTGATCGCAATTATGGGCGCGGTGGTGTTAGCAGGAAGGCCGGAATCAGAAGCCCAGCAACCCAGGAGCGAGGGCTGATGATACCGCTTTCGTATTACCTGGTGCTGAGCGGCATCCTGTTTGCCTGCGGCGTAATCGGATTTCTTATCAAGCGGAATATCATCACCATCTTCATGTCGATCGAGCTCATGCTCAATGGCGTGAACCTTTCATTTGTTGCATTCGCCGCGCAATGGCACGCGCTGAGTGGACAAGTGTTCGTGTTTTTTGTAATGGTCGTCGCTGCCGCTGAAGCCGCGGTCGGACTGGCCATTATCATCGCCGTCTATCGCACCCGCGAGACTCTGAATGTAGATCAAGTAAATCTGCTGAAGCTATGACGCCGCACTTGCATCTCTGGCTGATTCCCGTTCTGCCGCTGATCGGCGCCGCCATCAATGGCCTGCTGGGACGCCACTTCTCGCGCCGGACCGTGGTTTCCGTCGCATTGGGGTTCTGCGGCGCGGCTTTCGCATGGGCGCTCTTGGTAGCGGCCCGCTTCCCTTCCCTGGGAATGCCGCATGTGGAAAATCTAGCTCCATGGATTCGCGCCGGCAATTTCCAGGCAGACTTTGCCTTCTATCTGGACCAACTCTCGCTCGTGATGTTGCTGGTGGTGACGGGCGTGGGATTTCTCATCCACATTTATTCGGTAGGTTATATGTGGGAGGAGGGCGGGTTCTACAGGTTCTTCAGCTATCTGAACCTTTTCATGTTTTTCATGCTGACGCTGGTTCTAGCCAACAATTACCTGCTGATGTTTATCGGCTGGGAGGGTGTAGGGCTGGCGTCTTACCTGTTGATCGGTTTCTGGTTCACCAAGGATTCTGCCGCCTCCGCCGGCAAAAAAGCCTTCATCGTTAACCGTATCGGCGACTTCGGCTTTCTGATCGGCCTTTTCCTGATGATCAAGCATTTTGGATCGCTTAATTTCGAGCAGGTGTTTAGGAACGTTTCTGGAATGGAAGTGGAAAAGGCTGGGGCTGGATTGCTGACCTCCATCGGTCTGCTGCTAATGGTGGGTGCGGCGGGTAAATCGGCGCAGATTCCGCTGTATGTCTGGCTTCCCGATGCCATGGAGGGCCCGACTCCGGTGTCTGCCTTGATTCACGCGGCCACTATGGTCACCGCCGGCGTGTACATGGTGGCGCGGTCGCACATCATCTTTGAGCGTGCGCCGTTCGCGCTGATGGTCGTTGCGATTATCGGGACGCTGACGGCACTCTTCGCGGCGACCATCGGGGTCGCGCAAACTGACATAAAGAAAGTTCTTGCCTACTCCACGATCTCTCAGCTTGGCTATATGTTCATCGCCTGCGGCGTGGCGGCTTTTTCCGCCGCCATCTTTCACCTCATGACTCATGCCTTCTTCAAGGGCCTGCTGTTTCTGGCCGCCGGGTCCGTCATACACGCCGTAGGCGGCGAACAGGACATGCGCCGCATGGGCGGCCTGCGTACAAAAGTCCCATGGACCTTCTGGACCATGACCGCGGCCACCTTCGCTATCGCCGGGATCCCGCCCCTGGCGGGCTTCTTCAGCAAGGATGAAATCCTGTGGCGGGCTTCTCGCGTAAGCCTGGTGTACTGGGGAATCGGAGTATTCACTGCGCTTTTGACGTCCTTCTACATGTTCCGCCTGTGGTTTCTGACTTTCTTCGGCGAGTATCGTGGCGCCGAGGGGTCAGAAGTTGAACATGGCGCAGGCCGAGGATTCCACCTTCATGGCGATCACGGCCACCGAGGCATACACGAGAGTCCCACGGTCATGCTAGTGCCCCTAGTGATCCTGGCAGTACTTTCGCTGATTGGAGGTTGGGTTGGAGTTCCGGGGTCGCTGGGCGGCAGCAATCGTTTCGATAAATTTTTGTCCCCCGTATTCCACGCGACCATACCTGCAGGCGCGAATGAAGCCATGCCCCCCGAGGAGCGGACGGAGGGACCCGAACCTGCAGCTGGAAGGCGACAGGAGCTCGCCTATACCGCGGCCTCGGTGGGTGCTGCTGCCCTTGGCCTGTTCCTAGCCTGGCTGCTCTATTACCGCCGGCCACAATTGCCGCAACAAATTGCCGAGGCCTTGGGCGGCTTCTACCACGCTGTCGCAAATAAATATTACGTGGATGAGTTGTACGCAATCCTGTTCGTAAAGCCTTTGGTCGACGGCTCGACCCGCATTCTCTGGCACAGCATCGACGAGAACGTGATTGACGCAGCCTTCAACGATAGTGCGTACAATGCGCGGCACGTTTCCGACGCAGTTCGCCACATGCAGTCTGGAAATATTCGCTCTTACGCTGGCTGGGTGGCTGCGGGAGCGGCGGTGGTAATTGCCTACATGGTCTGGATGGGTTCGATGAGCGGATTAGGTAAGCAATGACACTCGACAGCGCAATTCTCACGCTAGTTACATTCATTCCGCTCGCTGGCGGGCTGTTGTTGCTGCTGGTTCCGAGGCGCGACCGTGATATCCGACTCTTTTCTCTCGTCATCACTTTGCTTGCATTCGTGCTCTCTCTGCATTTGCCCGTGCACTTCCACCGCGCCCAGCCTGGCTTCCAATACGAAATTGATAGGCAGTGGATCTCCAGCCCAAACATCCACTACCACATGGGCGTGGATGGCTTCTCCGTGTGGCTGGTCGTGCTGACCACTTTCCTCACACCGCTTTGTGTCCTGATTTCCTGGAAATCGATTCATGAACGGGTGAAAGAGTTTTTCATCATTTTGCTGATCCTGGAAACTGCGCTCATCGGCGTCTTCACCTCGCTCGACCTGTTCCTGTTTTATTTCTTTTGGGAAGCCACGCTGATCCCGATGGCGCTGCTCATCGGCATTTATGGTCACGGACGCCGGGTTTATGCGGCAGTAAAGTTTTTCCTGTACACGATGATCGCGTCGGTCTTCATGCTGGCATCGATTCTGTGGCTCTATGTCAAAGTGGGCAGCTTTGATTTCGTGACCATCCAGAATGCGATCCGCAATGGCCAGGTGGGAAATTTCCCGGGCGCTGCGCCCTGGCTCTTCCTGGGGTTCTTTGTCGCGTTCGCCGTCAAGGTCCCATTGTTCCCGGTTCACACCTGGCTGCCGGATGCGCACGTGGAAGCGCCGACCGCTGGCTCGGTGCTGCTGGCTGGTGTCCTGCTGAAGATGGGCACATACGGCATGCTGCGCTTCAATCTTGGATTGTTTCCTGAGCAATCACGGCGGAACGCTTCATGGATCATGGTTCTGGCACTGATCGGCATCATCTACGGCGCACTCGTGGCGATGGTTCAGCCCAATATGAAAAAGCTGATCGCTTATTCTTCGATCAGCCACCTTGGGTTCGTCGTCCTCGGCATGTTCAGTTTCACCACAGCCGGTCTGAATGGCGCAGAGTTCGTGATGCTGGCTCACGGTGTCTCTACCGGCGCCCTCTTCATGCTGGCAGGGATCATTTACGAGCGGCGGCATACCTATGAAATTCGCGACCTTGGTGGTCTGGCTACGACGACGCCAGTCTACGCGGCGTTCTTTCTGTTTATTGTGTTGTCGTCCGTCGGACTTCCCTTGCTTAACGGTTTCATCGGCGAATTTCTGGTACTGAGCGGGACGTTTCAAGCACGAGCTATGTACGGCATCCTGGGCGCGACGGGAGTGATCTGGAGCGCCTGCTACCTGCTATGGATGTATCAGAGGGTGTTCTTCGGCAAAGTCACGCACGACGTGAACAACACGCTTCCCGACCTTTCCGGACATGAACGAGCCGCGCTGTGGCCCACTGCCGTGGTAGCGCTAGTTATGGGAGTTGCGCCACTAATCTGGCTCAACCTGATTGATCCCGCCGTGCAGGGCGCACTCGCTCCCTTCGCCCAAGTCCTGAGCAAGGTGGTGGATCGATGAACGCTGTCGCCGAGACGGCGCAGAATTTGCCACAAGGAGTGGATTACATCCGGTTCCTGCCGGAGACCGTGCTCTCCATTTCCGGCCTAATTGTGATGGTACTCGACCCCCTGGTGAATGAGGAGCACAGCCAGAAAACGCTCGGTGTGATCGCACTGATCGGCACGCTGGCTGCTTTGGCCGCTACCATCTTTATGTCTCACTATCCCGGGCTCGCCTTCTGGAACATGATCCGCGTGGATAGCTTCAGCGTCTTCTTCCATTTCCTGGTGATCACGATTGCGGCGCTGGTGATTCTTACTTCGTACGAATACATGACAGTACAGCGCATCCGGGCTGGCGAATACTACGCTCTGATCTTATTCGGCGTTGTCGGGATGGCGCTGATGTCCTCGGCAGTGGAACTGGTGCTGATCTTCATCGCCCTGGAGATTTCGTCGATCTCTACCTACATCCTGGCGGGATTTCGCCGCCGCGAGGCCTCGAGCAGCGAGTCTTCACTCAAATACTTCCTGCTCGGCTCTTTCGCCACGGCATTCTTTCTTTATGGTATAGCTCTGATGTTCGGGGCGACGGGATCCACGAACATCATTCTGATAAGTCAGGCCTTGCACGCTGGTGCACCCATACTCGCCTACGTGGCGATGGCGCTAATGTTCGTCGGATTGGGATTCAAAGTAGCATCAGCCCCATTCCACATCTGGACCCCCGACGTCTACGAAGGCGCACCTGCTCCAATCGTGGGTTTGATGTCGACCGGCCCGAAGGCGGCGGTCTTCGCCGTACTACTGCGGATTTTCTTTCAAGCCAATGCCCCGGGACGCTTTTGGTTGATCTGGGTTTCGGCGGCACTTTCGATGACGCTTGGCAATATCGCAGCCCTGGTGCAGACCAACATCAAACGTCTGTTGGCCTATTCTTCGATTGCGCACGCGGGATATCTGCTAGTGGCCTTTGCAGTCCCGCAGGATGCACTCGCCAACACTGGCATATCGGCCGCCATGTTCTACACCGCCGCCTATGCCGCCATGAACGTTGGTGCCTTTGCCGTGGTGAGCCATTTCGCAGCGGCAGGTGAGCGCTACGTGGCTCTGGAAGATTATGCCGGCTTGGGGCGGCGCTCTCCCCTACTGGCGGCAACACTCACCATCTTTCTTTTATCGCTGATCGGAATTCCCATCACTGGCGGCTTCTTTGCCAAGTTCTACGTGTTCAGCGCGGCCCTGAAGGCCAACCTGGTCGGGCTGACGATTATCGGCCTAATCAACAGCGCAATTGGCGCTTATTACTATCTGCGGGTGATCGTAGTGATGTACATGCGCGAGCCCCGCGAGGAAGTCCCAGTAGCCCCGGTCCCCGCATCATTGGGGATGGCATTAGCGATTACTGTGATCGCAACCATCTATCTCGGCGTGCTTCCCGGGCGCGTCGTCGATTATTCCCTGCGCTCGGCCAGCCAGTTGCTTAGCCCAGAGACAGCGGCGCACTCCACAAGCGTGCCGTCGCGAATGAATTCCTCTGCTGGCGTGCGTTAGTATTGAAACCTGCATTAAAGTGACACTTGAAGGGTCCCGGTGATGTTAAAGCATTACTTTCATGTTAAGTTCACCGCAACATCGCGCCCCGCTGAAACCAACTCGCGAGAGTACAGGCTGTGCTCTTTCCCGCGCCGTTCGGGCCCAAAAATCCGAAAATCTCTCCTGCTCCCCCTTACAATAGAAACCCATCGAGAGCCCGAACCCCGCGTCCAGTACTGAATAGACCCTGGTACTCCTTTGTGATACTCTCAAGTTAAGAACGGCTGCCATTGCTCTTTTATCCTATTTGACTAGTCAAGTTAGCGATGGTTCATCCCTGTCTTATATTCTCTAACGCAAGCGATCGCCTACTGCGCCGGTCAAATGAAATCTATCGAAATGAGATTGACAAAGCGGGCTGCATCCCGGCATCATGGGTTCAATCAGTGACGCAATCAAGCCAGCCTTGCTTTAACTCAGCCCAAACCCCCGGAGGGAAGAATGTCAGATTTTATTCGCAGAATCTGGTCAGACGATGAAGGTCAGGATATCGCCGAATACGCAGTAATGCTGGCGGTAATCCTGGTCCTTGTGGTGGGTACCATACGTCTGATCGGATCAAACTCCAATAACGTCTTTTCCAGTGTAGCCAGCGCCGTTGCCCAGTAGCGAGGCTGAGTACACGTAACCAGAGTCTTGGAAAGCACATCTTCAGGGAAAAATGCGCCACCTCAAAGGCTGAACTAGACTGATTCCGCGAGGGCGCGACGGAGGTTCGTACTTGACCTGGGGATGAGCAAAAATCTAAGCTTGATTGCCAGATATTATGATCCGATTTACCTACTTCATTTCCTGGTTTCGCTACTGGTTTGCTGAGAGTGGCGGCGCTGGCGGAACTTGCGGGCAGATCGGATTTGCAATGATCGCCTAAGGTCAAAAAGCTTTTAAGCAGCCGCGATTCTCAAGGATCGCGGCTTTTGTTTTTTGGACGGAATACAATGAATTTTGAGGAGGAGGGCCTCGTAGAGATGATTGTCAACATGTCGGAAAAGGCAACCGAAGAGCAAATCGCGCACGTGGTCGAACGCATCCGCGAAGCAGGGTACCAACCCCAAAACCGGAGCGGTCGGTGATCGATGTGGCCGGAGTGAGGATTGGCGGAGATGCAGTGGTGGTCATCGCGGGTCCGTGCTCAGTGGAGTCGCACCAGCAACTGCTTACCACCGCTGTTGCTGTGAAGAAGGCGGGCGCCAGCATGCTGAGGGGTGGCGCCTACAAGCCGCGCACCTCCCCATATGACTTTCAGGGCTTGGGCATCGAGGCGCTGAAGATTTTGCGAGAAGTGCGCGAGCAGACCGGTTTGCCAGTGGTGACAGAGGTGATGAGCACGGAGGATGTGGACGTCATCTGCGAACACGCTGACATGCTTCAGGTCGGTGCTCGCAACATGCAGAATTTTGCCCTGCTACGCCGGCTCGCGATGATTGACAAGCCGGTGCTCCTTAAGCGCGGCCCCTCGGCCACTGTCAAGGAATGGCTGCTGGCAGCCGAATATCTCCTCTCGGGCGGAAACAGCCGTGTGGTGCTGTGCGAACGTGGCATTAAAACCTTCGAGACTGAGACCAGAAATACTATGGACCTGGCTGCAGTGGCGCTCGTCAGGGAGCTCTCGCATCTACCGGTTATTGCGGATCCATCCCATGGAACAGGAAAGCAGAGCTTGATTGCCGCTGTTTCACGCGCCGCGGTCGCGATAGGAGCAGACGGACTGATTGTGGAGGTTCATCCTTGTCCAGAGCGCGCCCTGTCCGATGGTCCGCAATCCCTGGATTTCGCCGGATTCGAAAAGGTGATGCGCGGGTTACGCGAGCCGCTACGGCAACTGGCGCCATCAACTCCTGAAGACTTTGCCTTGGGAGCTCAGGCGTGACGGAGTAGGAGGACTATCTCGACTCTGTTGCGGGTGAGCTTGAGGGTACAGAACAAGCGGCCAATGAGGAGCAGCGGACGCCGAAATCCCGGGACTAAGCGGCTCTTTCACATTTCTTGGCGTAAGTCCCCATCAGTTCTGCCTGTTCCACAATGTGCCCTTGCATCTCGGAGTAGACGTCTCGATGATAAAGACCTGGTTTCAGATCGAGTTCGCGGTCCACTGCAAACAGCCGGGCAAAGTAGCGATGTGTGCCTGATGGCGGACAAGGTCCCATGTAGCCGATTTCTCCGGCGTCGTTCTTACCCTGCACGCCCAGTCCAGCAACAGTCGCTTGTTGGGGAATGTTTTCCTCGATATGGCTCGTGCCAGCGGGAATGTTGTAGACCACCCAATGGGTGAAACCGCCTGCTCTAGGCGCGTCCGGATCATGGAGAATTAATACAAACGATTTGGTCTCCGGCGGAGCATCCCTCCACGAGAAGTCGGGCGAGATGTCATCGCCCTCACAGGTGAATCGAGTGGGTATTGCTCCTCCCGCCTGAAAAGCCGTGCTCCTGAGCTCCATAGGGGGACCTCCTCTGGCGTGAAACTTCGATGCGTGACTTGGAATCAGCGCCAATTTAATCAGTTGCCTTTCCGAAAAGCAATACTCGTTCCACACCCGCGCATCTGGCGAAAACCAGGCGGCACTCTCGTCAGTCGGGCGAAGACAAACCTGCGGGGCGGGGGCAGCCATGGACGGATCTCAGCCTGGACAACCCAAATACGATTTGGTCTCGTACCTGCTTGCGTAGCTCACCGCGTTTTCCACATGCGATGCAGCAGAATGTGCTTCTTTTTCTTATAAATACGGGAGAGACTGAAAGTCACAGATGACCTTGGACTTCGGGTATCTGAGGGGCAGCTGCCCTTAGCTGCTAGACTCTGCCTTGCTATGTCGACATTTACTGAGGACACAAGGGCAATTAACAAAATACAAGCGCTGGTCAAACTGCTGCGGACCCGTTCCTCTGAAGAGATTCGGCAGCGGATGTATGACAACCCGCCGGGCAGTCCGTGGTGGTCCGCCTGTAAAACCGAACTCGATATTCGCAATGGCGAGCGGATGGCCACCGCAATTGCGGATACGTCTCACATATTGGACAAAATGAGGAACTCCACTGAGCACTTGGACGGCCTAACCGACAAATTAGTTCAGGCTACGACCGAAATGGCCGATCTGCTGAAGGGCACCAAGCAATCTGCCAGAAGGATGGAAATCGCTACTTACATAATCGTTGCTGTCACGATCTTGCAACTCTTCTATGTCGTTTTTCACGTTTTTGGGAAACGATGATTATCTTCCGGCTGGCGCCCAAATTAACGAAATCAACTTTCGATCCCATGTGCCTTGGGCTCGGGCCTGGAAAGCTGCTGAACTAAGAGAGCGCAAAGATGGCGTGCCGATTGCGATGTGCTCCGGTAGATCAGTTTTTGTTTCAGAAGTATGGGACCTAGCGTCCTTTCTGTTGTTATCCTAAGGCAACGTCAAAGCAAAGCGAGGCGGGAGAGGCCCGGGTCCGACTGCATGAGGGATTCCGTCGTCTGTGGCATTCACGATTTCGAGTATGCCTTTATTATCTTTGTGCTTCAAGAGCGGCAACCGAGTAGCTAGGGAGGAAGCTCTTTGTCTCTAACGCAGGATGCGCTCTGGCACAAGGACGCGGTCATCTACCAGGTCCATGTTCGAACGTTCTCCGACAGCAATGGCGATGGCGTGGGTGATTTTCAGGGCCTGGCGCAGAGGTTGGACTACCTGCAGGAACTAGGTATCAATGCAATTTGGCTGATGCCCTTTTTCCCATCACCCCTGCGTGATGACGGTTACGACATCTCGGATTATGAGTCGGTTCATCCGGCCTATGGAACATTGGATGATTTCAAGAAGTTCCTCGCGGGCGCCCATGAACGTGGCATCCGGGTGATCATCGAAATGGTGCTGAACCATACCTCGGATCAGCATCCCTGGTTTCAGGAATCGCGGAGTTCCCAGAACAATCCCCGCCGTGACTGGTATGTCTGGAGCGAAACCGACACTCGTTATCGCGGTGCCCGCATCATATTTGTCGACACCGAGATGTCAAACTGGGCGTGGGATCCGATTTCGAAATCCTACTACTGGCACCGATTCTTCAGTCATCAGCCGGACCTCAATTATGACAACCCCGCCGTTCGCGAGCAGATGTGGAATGTGATGAAGTTTTGGTTAGAAATCGGCGTCGACGCTTTCCGCCTAGACGCCGTTCCCTACCTGGTGGAACGAGAGGGGACATCCTGTGAGAACCTGCCCGAGACTCACGCAATATTGAAGGAATTACGCCGGAAGGTTGACCAAGAATTCCCCGGCAGAATGCTCCTGGCTGAGGCCAATCAGTGGCCCGCAGATCTCCGGCCGTATTTTGGCGACGGGGATGAGTTCCACATGGCATTTCACTTTCCGCTGATGCCCAGGATGTTCATGGGCCTGAAGCTGGAAGACCGTAAACCGATCACAGAAATTATGCAGCAAACCCCGGAAATTCCCGCCTCCTGCCAGTGGTGTTTGTTCCTCCGCAATCATGATGAATTAACTTTGGAGATGGTTACGGATATGGAACGGGACTACATGTACGATGTGTACGCCGGAAGTAAGTCAATGCGATTGAACCTCGGCATCCGGCGCCGGCTTGCCCCCTTGCTGGATAACGATCGGAGGCGCATCGAATTGATGAACGGAATGCTGATGTCGCTTCCGGGCACTCCCATTATTTACTACGGCGACGAAATCGGCATGGGCGACAACATCTACCTCGGTGACCGCAATGGAGTGCGAACCCCGATGCAGTGGAGTGGAGGCTGGAATGGTGGCTTTTCATCGGCGGATCCCGAGAGCCTGTATTCACCGCTCCTTCTAAATCCGGTGTACGGGTATCAAGCGGTGAACGTTCTGTCGCAAAAACGGACTGAGCACTCGCTGCTTTCATGGATGCAACGCATCATACGGGTCCGCAGGTCGACGCGGGTTTTTGGCGCGGGCTCGATTGAGTTCCTTTATCCCGCTAACCATCGGGTGCTGGCCTACGTGCGGCAACTAGGAAACGAAACGGTCCTGGTGGTGAATAACGTTTCCAGTTCCGCCCAGGCGGTAGAACTCGATTTGCGTCGCTACAAAGGAAATATCCTGATTGAGATGTTCGGCAGGAATATTTTCCCGCGGGTGGGGGACCTGCCTTATCTTTTAACCATGGGCCCTTACCAGTTCTACTGGTTCCGACTGCGACGAATCTGAACTGTATCTGAAGAGCGCAGCAACTGATGCCACTTGGCGCATCACGAAAACCGCTTTCACCACTTGCGTACGGAGTTCAAGTTGGCCGAGGAAAGTGTTCTCACGGATGATTTTCTTCGCCAGCTGATCAACGTAGGCGAGGTAGACATCCTGGTGGGCTTGCCCACTTACAACAACGCCAGAACTGTGGGGCCGGTAATCGAGGCGATCCGAGCCGGCATTGTGAAGAGTTTCCCGCGAGAGCGCGCGGTGATTATCGATGCCGATGGGGGATCGCAGGATGGGACTCCTGATCTGGTTACCGGAGCGTCCATTAATGACGTGCGCCATGCTTCCAACCTGCATGCCCTGCGCACCTTACACTCCATCAGCACGCAGTATTCGGACACCCCGGCAAGTGGAACTGCGCTGCGAACGATTCTGGCTGCGGCTGAACTATTACGTGCCCGGGCCTGTGCGGTGATTTCACCGGACTCGACAACCATCGAACCCGAGTGGATTCCGCGCCTTCTGCGCCCCATTTCCCACGAGAACTTCGATCTTGTGACACCCGTCTATCGCAGACACAAGTTTGAAGGTCTCCTCATGAGGAACCTTCTCTACCCTATGACACGGGCGATTTATGGCAGGAGACTCCGCGAACCGTACGCCTCAGAATTTGGCTTCTCCGGCCGCCTCGGAAGTCAGTTCCTGGGGCAGGACGTATGGCGTCATGAAGCCAGTCGGACGGGTACAGAAATCAGTCTCACCATCGCTGCCATTACCGGCGGCTACCGTCTGTGCCAGTCGTTCCTAGGACCAAAAATTCACACGGATCGAAGTTCGAGCGACCTGGTTCCGGCGATGCGACAGACTGTCGGGACTCTGTTTTGGTCGCTGGAAGCCACCTTCCCGGCTTGGAGCACAAGCGTTGATTTGCAGGCTGTGCCCACGCATGGCTGTGAGTACGAAGTTACGCAGGAGCCGGTCCGGGTGAATCGAAAACGTTTGTATGAAATGTTCTGTTCTGGCGTAGGCGAATTGACGCCGGTTTTCAGCTCAATTCTTTCGGCGGGTACACTTGCCGAGCTCCAACGCATGGCGACCCTTTCGGAAGACGAGTTTCGCTATCCGGCAGAACTGTGGGTCAAAACGGTCTACGAATTCGCCGCTTCCTATCACAAATCCGTGATCAGTCGGGACCATATCATCCAGGCCATGGCTCCTCTTTATCGCGGGAGGATGTTTACATTTCTCGGTGAAAATCGTGATGCGTCTGCGGAAGAGATAGAAAACAGTGTCGAACTGCTATGCCATGAGTTCGAGCGATTGAAACCGTACCTGCTTGAAATCTGGAACGGTAGAGAGTGAGGTAACAATGCGGGAAATGATCGTCAGCGAACTGACTCAGGCCTTCCAGGAACTTGCCAGGGGTTTTGCGCACTTCCTGCCCCGGCTGATGGTGATGCTGATCATCGCATTCTTGGGATGGGTGATCGCATCCCTTCTGAAATTTATTCTGCGTAGCATCCTGCGCCTCGCCAAGTTCGACAAGCTCTCTGAGAATGCAGGCGCCAGCCAATTGCTCAACCAAGCAGCCCTACCATCCTCGACAGAACTGTTAAGCCGGTTCGTCTTCTGGGTGGCCTGGCTGGGCTTCATTTTGCTGGGTGTGAGCGTGCTCGGGATCGTGGGCTTGCAAGAGCATGTTTCCAAATTCTTTCTTTTTCTCCCCCGCCTATTCGTGTCCCTGTTCATCTTTTTCTTCGGGCTGCTGGCAGCGAGTTTCTTTTCCCGCGCCGCCCTCCTGGCGGCGGTCAACGCGAACCTGCCCGCACCGCGACTGCTGAGTATTTCCATCCGCACCATCATCATCATTTTCGTATTGTCAATGGTCTTTGAAGAACTGGGTTTGGCCGAACAGACTATGCTTCTCGCTTTCGGAATCGTTTTTGGAGCAATGATGCTGGCGTTATCGATCGCATTCGGGGTGGGTGGCAGAGATTTGGCGCGGCAGTTCCTCGAAAGAAGGTTGGCTCGGCGGAAAAAGGAGGAGAGGGAAGACGAACTCTCACCTCTCTAACTTGCTTGGGAGAACTCCAATGAGCCGTTCCATCAAATCAAAAACTACCTTCAACGATCATATAGCATGGTCAACATTCTCAACCTTTCCGCGATTTCGTTTGTCAAAGTGCTCGGCCTGTAACGCCATTTCCAATTTCCACTTATCGTTCCGGGTAGATTCATCCGGGCTTCACTGCCCAGGCCCAGCACGTCCTGCAATGGAATGATGGCAATGTCTGCCACGGACGCCAGGACCGTACGAATAAACACCCAATTGATGGCTTCGTTTTCAAACCCCAAGTATGCTCTGGTGAATTCGCGTTCCTTTCGCACGTCTTCAGCAGTTCGGGTACTGTCTCCGTAGCCGGAACTAGTCCACCATCCGACGGTGGTGTCGTTATCGTGTCCGCCGGTATAGGCAACCAGTTCGCGAGCGTAATTGTGCGGCCGGAAGGAAGGTCCCTGAGGATCGTTGCCGAAGGCAAACTGGAGCAGGCTCATTCCTGGGAAGCCAAACTGCTTACGAATGGCTTCCACCTCCGGGGTAATTACGCCGAGGTTTTCCGCCACGATTGGCAACTCTCCAAGTCCGGCCTGCAAAGCGCGGAAGAACTCGGCTCCCGGCCCCTTGACCCATTTTCCACCGGCAGCCGTGGACGCATCTGCGGGGACTTCCCAATACGCTTCAAAACCCCGGAAGTGGTCAAGCCGGACGATATCGAACAGGTGAAGCGATGCGCGAAATCGATCGATCCACCAACGGTAGCCACAATTAGCCAAAACGTCCCAGCGATAAATGGGATTCCCCCACAGTTGGCCTGTCGCGCTGAAATAGTCGGGCGGAACACCCGCCACCACTGTGGGCTTACCCTGCTCGTCCAGGTGAAATAACTCTGGGTGAGCCCACACATCAGCACTGTCGTGGGCAACATAGATCGGGATGTCGCCCATTATGCGAATGCCGCGTTGGTGGCAGTGGGTCTTCAAGTTATCCCATTGCCGGCAAAACTCGAACTGCCAGTATTTGAAAACCTCTATATGGTGCGACAACGTCGTAGTCCATTCGTTCAGCGCTGCCGCGTCGCGTCGCCGGATTGCAGGTTCCCAATTCGTCCATACTGCGCCTCTGTGAACTCCTTTACACGCCATAAACAGAGCGTAGTCATTCAGCCAGGCGGCATTGTTGTGGCAGAAGGCCTCAAATTCGGCGCGCTGTGGATGCCAATCATCTCCCAAGAATTTCTGAGCAGCTCGCCGGAGCACAGCTAGCTTGAACTCGATCACTGAACCATAGTCGACGTAATCGTGAGGGAAGTCAGGAGCACTAGACAGATCCAGAGGAGCGAGAAGATCTTGTTCCAGAAGCGCTCCCAGATCGATGAACAGAGGATTACCGGCAAATGCCGAAAAGCACTGGTATGGGGAATCACCGTAGCCAGTTGGGCTCAAGGGCAAGACTTGCCAGAGTTTCTGGCCTGACGCGGCGAGAAATTCTGCGAATTGATAAGCCGACTGCCCGAGGTCTCCTATACCCTGGCGACTCGGCAAAGACGTGAGATGCAGCAGAATTCCACCACACCGGGGAAACCTCATGCCCTCCACAGTAAGACGTCGAGGCTAAGGGTGCAAGACGGGCACTCCTCCCTAGCCAGGCCTATCGGGTATATGCGATTTGAGGGCACGTTCTGACCAGCGTTACAAGGGATAACTGCCTCAGAGGTCGAGGAAAGCGGTGATCGAGGCGGGATCGTTCATCATGCGCAAGCGAAAACCGAGTCTTTTGCAAATCGTCAGCATGCCGAAATTGTCTCGCAACACTTCAGCTACAACGCGGCTTAGCTTCTCGTCCCGCGCGATCTGGACGAGGCGGCGGAACAATTCCATTCCGAGGCCTCGATTCTGATATTGATCGGACACCAAGACGGCGAGTTCGGCCTCATTTCTGGCGTGTAACTTGATCAGTCTGCCGACCCCTAGAATCCGATGCTGCCCTGTATTCGGATCTTTGTGGTCAGCGACTAACGCCATTTCGCGATCGTAGTCCACAAAACAAATACGAACCAGGCGTTCGTGTGCCACCCGCGACCTCAGGCTTAGTGAGCAAAAATAACGCAAGTACACACTCCGGTCCGAAAGCGTCTCGTGAAGCTTCGCCATCAGTGGTTCGTCTTCAGGGCGGATAGGCCGCAGAGTAACCTCGGTTCCCTTCTTCATTACCCATGACGTGACATATTGCGCAGGGTACGGACGAACCGCCGGTTTCGGGAGGTGATCGGGGTCCGTCGCTGGATCATGCAGGACCACGCGGGCGTCGAGCGCCAGCAAGCGCTCCGGTGAAGCCAGCAGAGGATTGATGTCGATCTCCGCGATCCAAGGCTGCTCGACCACAAGTTGACTAAAACGGACCAACAGGCCCTCGAGCGCCACTAGATTGATGGGTTGACGCCCGCGAACGCCCTTGAAGGCTGCGAAGATTCGCGTTTGCTCCATCATTCTCTGTGCAAGCGTAGTGTTGAGTGGTGGAAGCGCCAAAGCACGGTCTCGATAAACTTCCACCAGTTGCCCGCCGGAACCAAACAGGATCACGGGCCCAAACTGCGGATCCACGCTGCTGCCGAGGATCAACTCGTAGCCATCCAACCGCACCATGGGTTGCACGGTCACGCCCATGAAATGTTCAGGACCGGCTTTCTCGCCGACGCTGGACTTGATGGCGCGAAACGCGGACCGAACCGATTCCTCATCCGGCAAGTTCAGCTTTACGCCACCCACGTCGCTCTTGTGCGTGATCGTCTCGGAGAACACTTTCAGGACAACCGGATAACCGACTTCAGAAGCGCATTTCAGTGCTTCATCTTCGTCCCGAGCGATTCGAGTCTCCACTGTCGGAAGGCCGTAAAGTGACAGAATTTGTTTTGATTCGAATTCGGTAAGCAAAACTCGGCCGCGGCTGCGAGCATTCTTGATGATGGCTTCCACCCAGCTGCGAGAAGGAACATCAAGCTCCGGGCCTTGCGCGAGCGCCGGAGTCTCGTATAGCCCGCGCAGGTTGTAGCTGTAGCGCCACATGTAAGTGAACGCTCTCGCGGCGGTGTCGGGGTACGGAAACGTGGGCACACCTGCGGCATTAAGGATGGCCTCTCCTGCGCCGGTAGTGGCGCCTCCCATCCAACTCGCGAGCACAGGCTTTCCGTGGACTTTCGCGTGACCCTTCAGGCGGTCTGCAACTTGGGACGGATCGGTCATGCCTTGCGGCGCCAGAATCACCAGCAGGCCGTCGCTATTGGGATCGTTGGAGGCGATTTCGAGCGCCTTGGCATAGCGCTCAGAATCGGCGTCTCCGAGAATGTCGATCGGGTTGTTATGGCTCCAGTGTCGTGGGAGAAACTGATTCAAAGCCTCCAGAGTTTCTTTGGAGAGCACCGCGAGCTCGCCCCTATTGGCGATGAGCGAATCGGTAGCGAGGACAGCAGGTCCGCCGGCATTGGTGACAATGGTGAGCCGTGGTCCTTTCGGACGAGGTTGCTTGCTGAGAACTTCCGCCATGTAGAACAGGTCGGCAATGCTGTGAACCCGCAAGACGCCGGAGCGACGGAAGGCGGCATCGAGAACTTCGTCGCTTCCTGTGAGCGCGCCCGTGTGCGATGCTGCGGCTCGTGAGGCCGCCTCAGAACGCCCAGCTTTGATGACAATGATAGGTTTGCTGAGGGCCACCTCCCGCGCAGCGGAGAGGAACGAGCGCGCATCGCCGACCGATTCCATGTACAGCAGAATGCTGTGCGTGTGCGGATCATCGCCAAAGTAATAGATCAGGTCGCCCCAACCCACATCCAACATGGAGCCTGTCGAGACGATTGCGCTGAAGCCCACCTGCTCACGCTGGCTCCAGTCGAGGATCGCGGTCAACAGCGCTCCGCTCTGGCTGAGAAAGGCGACATTCCCAGATCGCGGCACATCTTGGGCAAAGGTGGCGTTGAGACCGATCGTCGGATTCATCACGCCCAGGCAGTTGGGACCGATCAGGCGCATAGCACCACGGCGCAGTTGATCTTGAATCTGTCGTTCCAGTTCGGCGCCTTCAGGCCCTCGTTCTCGAAACCCTGCGGAAATCACAATTGCTGATTTCACTCCGGCATCCACGCACTCGCCAATAACACTCGGAACCGTAGATGCCGGAGTAGCCACGACGGCCAAGTCCACGTTCTCGGGAATGTCGCCCACCCTCTTGTAGGCCTTGAGTCCAAGAATCTCCGAACGGGTAGGATTGACGGCGTAGACGTTCGACCGGAAACGGCTTTGGATCAGGTTCCAGAGAACTGTGCGACCAACGGTACCGGAGCGCTCCGTTGCGCCGATCACGGCCACGGATTTGGGGGCAAATAAGGTTTCCAGTCCGGCCCTCGCCCGAGATTCCGCGAACTTCTGTACACTGCTAGGCGCGTGCTCCGCTTTCGTCACTTCCACTTGACCCTCTGGCCCTATAAGGTCTCATGACCAACGATGAATATTATGGCGCGATCCGAAATCGGTCAAACCGAGATGAACTGCATTCAAGACTGCCGCCATCAATGATCTCTTACGCAGCCTCCCAACCGACGGCAAGTATCCTGCGCGTACTACCAGCATCCCGCAACTTTGAGAGTTGCAGTTGGGACGCTGGCAGCCCCGTTTAAGGGTTTTCTCGAGAGTGCTCACCCGCGGACCGTGAGCACCGGGCATCGGGCGTGCGCCACAACATTATGGACGATTGTCTTGGGGGTGGAAGCTCCCAGCTTACGCTTCGGCTGGCGCACACCCAAGATGATCAGGTCTGCACGTCGGTTCTTCGCGAACTCCAGAATTTGGTCTGCTGGCAAGCCGAATTCGACAAAGTACTTTGCATGGCAGCACTGCTCGGCTTCTGGCGGGACCAGTTCCTTAAGGCGATGCAACAGAAAAGCAGCGTTCGCCTCCAGGTCCACGGTGCCGACCTCCGGCCGCTCCAAAACGTGAAGCAAAGAAAGTTGCGCCTGGTGCTCCTGGGCAAGCGAAATGGCAAAGGGCGCAGCCGCCAAGGAGTCCTCACTAAAATCCGTTGCGAAAAGAATTTGGTGAAATTCAGCCAGGTCTTCTGGGTTGTCGAGGACATTTGGCCCAACGGTCAGGACAGGGCAATGCGCCCGCCGGAAGATTTCCTCAGCGATAGAGCCCATTAGCAGTTTTCGAATGCCGGTCCGGCCGTGAGTGCCGACGACGAGCAAATCAATATCCTGCTCTTCAATCAGTTGGGCGAGCACTTCCCAGACTTTCCCTTCGTACATCAACACGCTGTCGGGATCCCTTGAAGCCTTTCTTCAAGGTACTGAACTTCTTTCCGAGCCCGTCCCTCTTCCTCCGCGGCAAGTGCTGGCCAGCTTTCCGGCGACATGAACAACATGTTTGCCTCCGGGGGCAGCACGTGCGCGGCGTAGAGCTTTGCCCCATATCGACTGGCGATAGAGAGAGCATAAGGTAACGCCGCATTCGAGCAAGGCGAAAAGTCCGTGGCGAACAAAATGTTTTTAAGTGCGATACGACTGACTGCTTCTACAGTTTTCATAGGGCACCTCCTAATCGTCTTCTTAGGTACACTACACGGGCCCTGCTATGCTGTGACTGGTGTCATCACCGAACGTGATCGGAGTCACATGGCCAGTTCCCGAAGCGGCATATCAATGCGATGGAAGCTGTAGTCTCGCCACGCTCTTCGATACAGCGCCGATTGGCAATGGACCAACCATTGGACGCCGTCATAACTCCACGAAATCAGCTTGGCATCTGTGGTAGAGAGGGTAGAGAGATCCCCCCCTGTGATCATCCGACTGGCAAAAGCTTGCTGACCTGCACGCGGAAACCGCAATACTAGCGACACCCGGCGGCGTGGGTTTTCTCGTCATGGAACTGGTCGAAGGCGAGACGCTGGAGCGGCGACTGATCAAAGGCCCCGCTGCTGCGCGAGTAGACCATCCGCTCTGCGGCACAGATTGCCGACGCGCTGGCCAAGGCGCACAACCTGGGGGAGCCCTGGATGACCTTCAACCCGACGGACTCACAGCGCGTCGAGCAATCTGTCGTAGTACGCCTTGCCGTAACTGAGGCTCAATATGCCGGCTACTTCGGCCAACCTCCGATACTTTGCCAGCACATTCACCCCGCACTGCACGCGCAGGTCTGTTACGCGCGGGAGTAACATGCTCGGCCACCGGTACATTCGAAGTACCGTCCAGAGCCAGACTTTGATGCGGGCAGCGAGCGAATAAAGCCGGAGGTCTATCGCGACTTGAAGCGCCTCAAGAACCAAGGAGTCTTTCTCCGTGTACGCATCCCGGTCCTTGTCTTTGATTAGCTCATATTCCCCGGCTACCCAGAGCTGAATCACTTGGACATTATGGGCGACGCGGTGCAAGTACTCCCGAAGTAGGCGTATCCGGTCCTCCTGGGCGGTGCGGAATGCCTCGCGAGTGAGTGACTGTCGAAGAGCCCACTCTTCACCCGCATCGAGTAACAATTCCAAATCTGACACATCGAGTTTTCGTACAAATAGGATCACATGGTCAATCCTGTGGGGGCGCGCTCGAAAGAAAGTAGTGCGCGCAACAACAGCGAGGAATACGAGGACACACAAAAACGGGAGCAGGAATGCAATACTCATGACAGCCTAGGAATGTAAGTCGATCAATCCCTTTCCTTATCTCCGCTACTCAATGTCGATCGCCAATCTCATCCCTTTCTCAAAAATGAGCGAATCGCTAACAATTGGCGACGCAATTCGTTGACTGCTTCCTCTGGCGACAGTCGTTCGCCGGCGGCCTGGTCGTTCGACGGTTCGGCATGGAACACCGCCGACAACCAGACCGCTAACACCACCACATATGCCACGGCCGGAAGCATTTCGCTCACAAATCCAAATCGTGTTACGAATGCAGAACGGACGGCACCTCCGAAAGCGACTGCGAGAGATGAGATGCCAAACCCCAGGACAAAGCGGTATTCATGAACCCTCCAGGGCACGTGAAAGAACTTTGCCAGCACAAAGAAAAGGATTGAGATGGCCAGGATGACATATTGCGCCGTCAAGGCCGCCGAAATTATGGCCGCGCCGGCTGCACTGGCATGAACGGGCGGAGAAGCGTATCCCCTCCAGGCGGAATACGCCAGGGCTGCAACGATCGCTCCCGGGAAGAAAATCCGAAACCACCACAGCAGGTAAAAACTACGAAATACTTTCATGAAGCTCTCATGCGCTGCCAGGACGGTGAGGATCATCTCGCCTGGGGCGGTGATCCAATAAAAGTAGAA
>WNFB01001513.1_pt1 | contig 23251 bp, 22 predicted proteins | sample 5400501 | NCBI WGS metagenome assembly WNFB01 (sample SAMN13153341, study PRJNA577476) | soil metagenome | isolation source: 200 cm saprolite under Douglas fir tree site 2 hole 1 | place: USA:California | collected 2015-04-18 | reverse complement strand
TTGGAGTTTAGACTAAAGGGACCCAAAAGGCAGCCTTGGCTTGCCAAAGACTGCCGGAGAGCGTAAAGTTCTTTGTAATCAAAACACAGAAACAAAGGACGTTTACGTCATGAATGGTAACAGATTGAAGCAAATTCGTCAGCAACTCTATGAGAGCCTGGAACGCGGGGCCGATGCGCTGTTCAACTTGAGTGATGCTTTGTTGAGTGAAAGCCAGGCGCAGTCGTTGCCCGAATTGTCGTTGTCGCCGTTCTTTGAGCGGCAGTGGCCCAGCGTCTATGAAGCCCTGGAAGATGGGCGCATCAATGTCGAGCAGGTGCGAGCTCTCTGGGTGAAGGTGTTGCTGGCTGAGCGAGCAGAAACCGAACCCATTTGGATTGGCGTGGATAGCAGCAACCTGACCCGACCTGATGCCCGCACCAGCGCGGATCGCACGATCATCCATCTGTCGAATCTGCCTCTGGTCGAGAAACCCATCGGCATCGGCTGGACGTTTTCGACGGTGGTGTTGCTCCCAGAGCAAACCAGCAGTTGGACGCCCATTCTGGAGCAACAACGCATCAGCAGTGAGCAGACCGCCATCGAGGTGGCCATTATGCAACTGCAAGTCCTCAAGCCCCTCTTTGGGAACAGACGGGTCATCATTCTGGCGGATCGCTGGTATGCAACGCCGGAGTTCTTGCGGGCCTGCCAGGAGTTGGGCTACAGCGTGCTGATCCGCCTCAAAAGCAATCGCAAGCTCTACCGCGTGCCGGTGCGGAGGCACAAGCTCGGAGCGCCTCCCAAGGACGGTCCGCTCTTTCAAGGCAAACGTCCCCAGACGCATGGAGTTGCTGATGAGGTGTGGAGTGAGGACCCAGCGGAGGGTCGGCGGGTGCAGATCAGCCGCTGGAACCACTTGCACTTCCAGCAGGACCGCGCCTTGGACCTCTCGGTGATCCAGGTCGAACGGGAAGCCGCCAAGGGCACGAAGCGGGATCCGCGGGTGAGCTGGTTTGTGATGCTCGACGCGATCGTCCCCTTGTCGCAGATTGCATCGCAGTATCGTCGCCGTTTCTCCCAAGAGCACAACTACCGTTTTCTCAAGCAAGAGCTGCTCTGGACGCGGGTGCATGTGCGCACGCCGGCCCAATTTGAGCGCTGGAGTTGGCTGCTGGTCTTGGTTTTTAACCAGTTGTATCTGGCACGCGAGCTGGGACAAGCCTTGCATCGACCATGGGAGTCGACTGATCGTCCGCTGACCCCCCAACAGGTGCGTCGGGTGATGCCGATGATTTTGTTGCAGGTTGGCACACCAGCTCGTCCGTGCCAACCACGCGGAAAATCGCCTGGACGGGCCAAAGGCTTTCGACCCAAGCCTGCTCCACGCTTCCCGGTGGTGCGCAAGACGCTCAAAGTGCCTCTCAAGGCCAGTGGATGAACACGATTGCGGCTTCAGCTTCATCGTTTTGTGGCTCTCTGAACTGGGTTTGGCCAGTTCAGACAGGTCCTTTTAGTCTAAACTCCAAATATCATAATGAACATTAACTATTAAATCTGGATATGCCTTGCCCCACCCCACGGGCGCGAAGGATTGAAAAGTTTGATGATCCCGACTCCCACGATAAATCGGGGAGCTACAGGCAGTCGGGCTAATCAAAGGCGCTCCGCAAGCTTCGCTGATGGCCCCTACGCCCCATTTCATAAGCCCCACATACAAGACCCCTATCCCCAGACAGGATTCCACTACATTTTATAAATCATATTAAGCTTCGGCGTTCGTTACCCTTCTGATCTAAGTGTACAAAAAAAACTCATTGCGTGTCAATGTTATTCAAGCTGCGCAGCAGAGCTGTTGCAAAGTCTCCGTGTGCCGCCTTCGGCGGTAGGGAGAGAGGAGGGGCGAGGACACCTCGCGCTCCGCCAGGAGGCTGCCGCCCCCTGGACCCCTGCTTCTTCCCGAACTTGCAACAACCCTGAGCTGCGCAGTGATTTGGAGGAAGTGCTGAGAGCGCAGGGCATTACACATCTTGTGCTCTGCGGTATAGCTACCAGTGGTGTAGTCTTATCAACGCTGCGGGAAGCCGCAGACAAGGATTATATACTGACTGTCTTATCCGATTGCTGCGAGGACAGTGATGAAGAAGTCCAGAGGGTGCTGATATCCAGGGTGTTTCCAGGTCAGGCTGAAGTAGTCACAATTGAGGAATGGAGTGCGACGTTAAAGTTGTAACCGTGGAAGCACTACAGAGAGCCACAAGAGGTTTCGGGATTAGGCCCTCTGTTAGAGGTGGGCGCGAGTGCCTGGAGCGAAGAGATGTTGGGGGTAAGATCGCTCAAGGTTACATACCTTCCCTACTCTGGACTTTTCTTTACCGAGATGATCTCCGTTCTCATCACTGTCTCCGTATTACCGTAGTACCCTTCATCGAGTAACGATACCTGCACCCCTGCAACATTGACCTGTTCGACGCGTCCATGCCATTCCTTGAGCGGATTGGTAGGTTGCATGTGGGCAGGCAGCAAATAGGTAATAATATCCCCTTTGGCAATCTGCTTGAATGCATCTACACTAATACACGGCTTCCTGGTGCGTGTTTCAATGTTTCCCATCCTGGCAATTCCTTTCCTTTATTCTTTATTTAATGGGTCAGGCAACGTTCCTGATCGTTTTTTTGCTAACCGTAGCCATTGCATCGGCAGATGAAAGAAAGACTCTGCCTCCCTTGCATTCAATCATCGCTGTAAGTTGCTGAAGACGCGTTTCCTCTTCGTAGCGTTTCCATACCGGAGAGTGCGCTGACCAGGAAACCACGTCCTTGCGGCTCGGTACAGTCTTGAGTATTTCAGGGGGAATGAAGCGAACAAATTGTCCGCGGTCATCGGCATAGAGCGGCCCTAAAATAAACCCGTCGCAGCCAGCGAGAATGCCTTCGGTCGCAATTTGTTCATACTCCAGATCAGGGATGTGCGGCAAAACTGGTCGCACTGCGATGAATACTGAAATTCCTATGTGCTTGAGATCAGCAACTCCTCTCATCCGCTCAACAGGTGAAGGAGTATGAGGTTCCACAAGAGAAGCAGAATTCCAGCAACTTACTGAGATCAAGGCACTTAAAAAGGTCCCATCTTCCTCCATGCGGCGCTGAATATCTTCGAGTGCATTGAGGGTAGGTGCTTCGAGTGACGCTTTTGTACTGAAGTTCACGTTCTTGCCCATCGTAGCCAGTTGTCTCAGCATCACGATGCCGCGTTCTGGGCGAGCAAAGGGGTCACCGTCATAGCCGAACTGAATCGTCTCGAACGCAGTAGTAGCTGCAAAGTTTTGAAACTGGAGGAGAATTTTCTCCGCATTGATTTTCGATAGTCCAACCTCGCCTCCGCTCTTCTCGACTTTGAACAGAATTCGTGCTGTCACGGTTTCCTCTTTCTTTGTGGATGCGATGCTCTTCAGTACTGTCGTTTGTCCATTCTTCCTGACAGACTGGAATACCTCTCATGTTACCTGGTTGCCAATGCAAATTAGCTAACCCATATGACGAGTGTATCATACTAGTTGGTAAAAAAACATACATTTTAGAAAAAGAGCTAAAAATATAGCATTTGCAAGGAATTCCTTCGATAAAGAGCATCTGTAAACATGTCCGGCAGAAATAGAGGGTTGCAAGATATTTCTTGTATAATAGACAATTGTAAACCTATCCGCAAAGAAGCAGAGGTCTGTAAGAAAAACGTGTGCATAGAGCCATATGTACTGTTTCACCATTTCAGTAGCACCTTGATGCTATCTGGGGAATGCGAACGAATGGCGCTCTTATGAAGGGGAGGGAGTCCATATGCTAGAGGACATGCCAGAAGTACACGATACAGCCAAATGTTTGTATACTTGCACTATACGGAAATATGCTGTATATTTTCTGCAAAAGCAGAAGTATCTGCCATAAACAGGGGAAGAGAGAACAGCGGGTAATTGATTCAGGAATTCTGAACATCCTGATTGCTTTAAGGATGTGTACGTCATTTGCTGTCGGAAAGGAATTGGACCACATGCCATCAGATACACCACAAGTAAGTACTTCAGAGGCAAAATTGATTGGCGATGAGCAGTTCCTGCGCAAAATCGCTTATATGTATTACGAAGATGGGCATTCTCAGGAAACGATTGCTGAAATGGAGTTTTGCTCCAGGCAGACCGTGAGTAAGGCCTTACAAAAGGCAAAAGAGCGGGGAATTGTGCGTATTTCTATCGTTCCCGATCTTCGCACAGGCTACTTGCGCAATCTTTCCCGCGAGGCACGTAGGAAGCTTAACCTGGAGGATTTAGTGCTCGTTCCCGGTCGCAACTTCGACAATGTCAGCGCTGGTGCAACGCTGGACGAAGTTGTAGCCGAGATTGGAAACACCGCCGCCGACTATCTTGATCAATTACTCACAGACTCAGACATTCTGGCTGTCTCTGGTGGCAAATTATTCATGCGCAATGTTGTCCGTTACTTAAAACCAACCAGGACACTGCCGCATTTACATGTTGTGTCCACTATCGGGTTCGTCGAGGCCCGTACGAGTTTTGGCGATGCGAATCTGATTGCATATGACATTGCCCAGGCCTACGGCGCTCCACACGCCTGGTTTTGTATTCCTGCATTTATGCCGCACACATCGCGAGTCTCAGTAGATGCGCTCATGGAACTGAATGCCCATCTCTCTATAACGCAGGAGGCAATGGAACTCAGTGAAAAAGCAAATGTGTTCATGATGGGACTCTGGACCCCACACACAAATGATGAAGTAGTTGTGAGAGGAATCCTCAGCAGGGAACAGATCGATGCGATAGAGGCATTCCATCCGGTCGTGGATATCAACCACTGGGTTTTTGATGCAGAAGGGCGCTGCATCAATGAATTGATCGACCCGCCACCATACCACCTCACAGGTTTTGCGATTCCTCGTTTGAAGGAGAAAATCAGAAAAGAAGGCGCCCAGGTGATACTTGTTGCAGGAGGAGGTCCTTCATATGTTCCTGCTATTCGTGCCACTCTGAAGGCTGGCCTCGCAAACATCCTGGTCACTGACCATATAACTGCACAGCTACTGCTCTCCCCAGAATAATAGAGAAGGCATCACCATCATAAGTGGTACTTACCCAGCTGATACGCTTGTGGGTTATGAATACGTAGCCAAAGTTCAACATACCCCACCCTGATATGCTCTACATCAAGGTCAGCTAGGAACTTGCGCAGAAGAGCGAGTGCCTCGCTCGTGTCTCCATCCTCCTCACACTGCATTTCAACCTCTAAAAAATCCCCAAGCCCTTCTACATGATCGATACTCAGGTGTACCACCTCATCTACATAGACTTCTCTTGTATTGTTGATGCGTGCCAATTCAGTGAGATTATTCTTTGTTACCGCCTCGCTAAAGTTGGACGAGGCAGACCAATTTGGTAAGAACCGCGTAAAAAGAGCATTCATTTTTTCACGCGTGTTCGGGTCGGGGAAGAGAGAGAAAACGTGCTCTGTACTCTGAAGATGCGCTTTTTCGCCTTTCTCATTGAACTTAAATTCGAGTTGATGCTCATTCCTGACGCGGACAAATACTGCCTGCCGGAGTAAATCGAATCGTGGTGTATCATAATATCTGTCTACATTATGCGCTATACCATCGAAGGTCATGTGCTGGAGTCTCTCCCGCAGCTTTGGCAGTAACTCAGGAAATAACTCACATTTTAGCTCTACCTCGATCATGTTTTCTACTCCTTTACACAAAAAGCTGGAAATACCCTCGAATATGACATATAATGAGTGGGAACTTTTCGGCTCATGACACCAAGCGAGAAAGGTCGACCAACATGGTCCAAACAAACGAAGGATCTCTTGGAGCGCTTTACCACCCTTTACACGGTGAGCAGTTGGAAAACCCCTATCCTTTTTACGCCCGTGCTCGCAGAGAAGAACCTATCTTTTTCAGTCCTGAACTCAACACCTGGGTTGTCACCAGATATGATGATGTTCTGACCATCCTAAACCAGCCGGACATCTTTTCATCGAAGGACGCTTTACGTCCTGTGATAAGATATTCCCCCGCGGTGTTCGCAGAACTGAGCAAAGGGTACCAACTCGTCCCGAATGTAGTCGACAGCGACGGAAAAGAACATGCCAGGTTTCGTAACGCCGTGGGCCAGGCATTTGTTCCGAAACGCATTAAGCAGTTGGAGCCCTTCATCAAAGAGGTCGTGACCTCATTAGTAGACGCCTTCATTAATAACCACAAAGCCGAGTTAATCTCACAGTTAGCTTATCTCCTTCCCCTTGAAGTTGCTCTCTTTCTGATTGGGGTACCTAAAGAGGACATGGCCTTAGCGAAAAAGTTGAGCGATCGTACATCAATACTCGTCAACTCCCCACTCCCGGAGGAGCAACAAGTGGAGTGCGCTCGCGACTTTGTTAGATTCCAACACTATTTTATACAGCTCGTCAACGAGCGAAGAAGTGCTCCTAGAGAAGATTTGATTAGTGATTTGCTAGAGACGCCGCCAGGAGAAAGGCCGTTTGACGATACACAATTCGCGAATTTGCTCACCAGTATGGTAATAGCGGGTCACGAAACCACGACACAGCTCATTGGGAATGGACTTGCACTCTTGCTCGAGCAACCTGAGAGATGGCAAACGCTGTGTGCTCATCCTGAAAGCATTCCACAGACCATCGAGGAGATCCTGCGCTATGACTCACCCGTTCACGCGTTCTTTCGCACGACGACTCGGGAAGTAACCGTAGGAGGAATCAATTTCCCAGCGGAAACCTTGCTCATGGTGGTGTTCGGGTCAGCGAACAGGGACGAAGCGCAATTTCCCCAGGCAGACCAGTTTGATATGCAGCGGTCACCAAATCGCCACCTGGCATTTGGACATGGCATTCACTTCTGTATAGGGGCGTTTCTGGCACGCAAGGAGGGACAGATTGCTTTTGAGATGCTCAGCCAGCGACTGCCAAATCTGCGGCTGGCACCTCAGCACACGCTTTCACACGCCCCAATACTGAGGCAACGGGGATTTACACGCCTCGATGTCGTGTGGTAGAGCGCAACAGAAGTCCGTGGGCCGCGATCCGCTACTTCAGCATCATCTGCGCTGCCTGCTGGGCCAGATTCACCTCTTCTGGGCAACGGCCTCGAGCAGCTTGAGCTCCTTGCGTAATACCGGCGGAATGGCGATCGGAATGACAACCCGTTCGACAAAACCTTTGAGGCCGGGGCTTGCATTCATCACTATGGAAATCTCGACGTGAGACTTCTGTCCTGGCTCTAGAGGGGTCACCGTAAAGGAATTGGTTTCTTTGTGAACGGCGTCGATTTCCTGCTCGACCAGTACCCGGCCTGGTTCTGGCTCGCTCACAAGGTGGTGAATGGGCTGTTCCACTCCTAGTATGCGAGAATTGGCGCGGATAATGGTGCCTGCGCCGTAGCCTCCCTGCTCGACGTGTAGATCATACAAGTTCTTCTTCGGGAGGATGTGAGGATGTCCCTGTCGATAATCAGCGATGGTGGCATATACGTCTTCTGGACGTGCATTGAGAATGGCTGCAGCCCTCGCCTTGATCTGTCTCATCGATATTTCCTTTCTTCTTTTCTTCATCAAAGAGTTTTCTGTTCTCACGCTATATGACATTAAGTTATATAGCTAAATGTATTATACCAAGATATCGTACCCTGTGACAAGAGCACCTATGACGGAACGTCATATAATACTGAAGAAGAATATCTATTTTCAGGCCGTGGAACAAGAAGAGGAGCACTTATGGAACAACGAGAGGCCTATCCGATTACGTATGGGATTCTGGGCTTGCTGGCGTTTTGGGGACCATTGTCCGGCTACGATATCAAGCGTTTATTTGATCATACGCTTTCCGCCATGTGGGCAGCGGCACAGAGTCAAATTTATAAGGAATTGCGCCGGATGAAAGAGCTTGGCTGGGTACAGATGGAGCGGGAAGAGCAGGAAGAACGCCCTGATCGTAAAATCTATTCAATTACAGATCAAGGTTATACGGCGTTGCGCAAGTGGCAGGCACAACGACCCGAGGTCTTTCAACTGCGGGATGATTTACTCCTTAAGGTGCTATTTGGCACCTTCGCCACGCCTTCTGATTTGGCTCAGAACTTGCGCACGAGCATCGCCACGCATGAGATGCGTCTGCTGGCGTACCGCCAGAATGCGCTCTTTATTCCACTACGAGGGCCGCTCCAGCATAAAAACAGACGCCCTAACCCGTATGCGGTTGAAGGCGAAGAAGATCCCTACTTCCGTTTGGTCGTCCGTTTTGCCATTGAATTTGAGAAGACCTACCTACGCTGGCTACATGAAGCGTTGCAGGAAATTGAAGGTCGAGAACGGCCATGATCCCGCCCCGTGAAGGACCGTACTAGTTGCAATCTCTCGGCCAATGCAGTATCCTCTAGAGCAGGAGGAATAGCTTCCATGTCGGCTGAATTAAATACACAAACAAGCAACACCTCACCCCTGGCACCACATACCTATGCCGGCAAACTGATCGCCGCCGAGGGATTGGATGGCTCGGGCAAGAGCACACAACTCCGACTGCTCCAGTTCTGGCTCCAGGCCGAAGGCTATGAAGTAGTGGTCACAGAGTGGACGCCCTCCAAACTGATCCGCCGTACACTCAAAACCGCCAGGAAACAGGGACAGGTAGACCCCATGCTTCTGAGCATCCTGTACGCCACCGGATTCGCCGAAATTTACGAGCGTGACATCGTACCCTCACTACAGCGCGGTGCAATCGTCCTGGTTGATCGTTACATCTACACCGCTCTGGCACGCGACCTGGCACGCGGCGTCGAACGCACCTGGGTCGAAGACGTCTACCACTTCGCCATCCGCCCAGACCTGGCCATCTATTTTCAAATCAGCGCAGATCAATCGCTGGAGCGCATTTTGAGCAACCGCCCGCGTCTGAAATACTACCAAGCAGGCATGGACCTCGGTCTGAGTCTCGATCCCATGGCCAGCTTTCGGGCCTTCCAGCAGCGCATCTTGCAGGCATACGAAACCATGATCGACGCCTATTCCCTGCTGCGTCTGGATGCCACGCTGCCCATCAAGCAGCAACAACATCTCTTACGTCAAGCCGTTGAAAAAATAGTGTCAGCGAACTGAGGAGAGAAACATGGCGAGTGACCGACACCAGACAAGGGACGAATTACAGGCTGCCGAACCGATGCTCCATTCTGAGCGGCCCCGCCTGGTCGTACTGGAGGGTATCGACCTCTCCGGGCGCACCACGCAAGTGCAGTTCCTGCGTGATTGGCTTGTAGCGCAGCGTTATCACGTCACCACCACCGCATGGCGTACCTCGCCACTCATCTCGGATGCCCTGGTACGAGCGCGTACCGGAACACCCCTTCATCCATTAGCCTATAGCCTGCTCTATTGCGCAGACCACATGGATCGCACCCAACGTGTCATCAAACCGGCCCTGGAACGTGGCGAAATTGTCATCGCCGACCGCTACACCTACACTGCCTTTGCACGTGACGCCGCTCGCGGCCTGGATGCCGGCTGGGTACGCAAGCTCTATCGCTTTGCCGTGCAGCCCGACATCGTCTTCTACCTGCATATCAGCCCTGAAGAAGCCGTAAAGCGCCGCATGGCCTTGCAGGACAAGCATAGTAAAAATGGCAAACATGGCAATGACAATGACAAAGAGCATAAACAGAAGCAGAAGGCACAGCCGCAACCTGCAACGGCAGAGCCTCCAACGAAATTGACACAAGAAGCTCTCGAAAGTTTCCGAAATTTCGAACAAAAGATGTATAGTGAATATCAGCAGATGCAAAAAGAGTTTGGCTTCACAGTCATCGAAGGTAATCAACCCATCGAGCACGTACAAGCCATGCTGCGTCGTGCCATTATGCACTTATTATTGGAAACATAGGAGGACCATACCCGTCATGAAAATTCTGCACATCTCTGATCTTCACTATCGCGAGACTCCCGACACCTGGGCTTTGCTCAAAGAAGCAGGGCGACAGTTTGAAGTACTGCGCCCCGACTACATCCTGATTACCGGCGACCTGACCAACGATGGCCTCGATGAACAATTCGCACGCGTCAAGCGTTTTGTCGCTTCCCTGGATTTCTGTACTGTGTTGATCATTCCGGGCAACCGCGACCAGGCTCGTACCATCGTGCCGGCCCCCGCCGAGCGCAGCGATCTGGAGTACTTTCTGCTCACGCACCCCGAGCCGGTGACGCTGCTCGACGAGATCGATACACTGGAGGACGTCAATCGCGGACGGCAGGGCAAATACTTCGACCATTTTGATGCCACAGAATTTTTCTACCGCCGCGACGGCATCGCGGCCGTCGGCCTCAACAGCACGCCAGAGATCATCCCTCGGCAGATGGAGCTAGCGGCGCAGCACTTCGATAAAGGCCAGCCCGGCGAACTGCGCATCTTCTGTGCCCATCATAGTTTTCTACCTGTGCCCACAAAAAAGCTCAAACCCGGCGATACCGTCCCGCGTGCCGCCGACATCCTGCAAACGCTGATCGAGCTCAACGTCGACTTGCTCTGTTGTGGGCATATCCATCGCTCGCACGTCTGGGGCCTCTCCGACGGCAGACATCGCTTGTTATGCTGCAATGCAGGCTCCTTACTCGACTCATCCGGTAAAAAGGACAATGGCTTCCTGGAGATCGAAATTGGACGTGATCTGCGCATCATCAAGCGCACCCTATTCTCGCGTCGCACCGAAGTCTTATACTATCGTCCTCACTTCGGCGAAATGCTGCGACGGCGACAGGTAGGTATGGCAGAGCCTGTAACCGGTTCCCTTGTTGCAGACCAACATGACGTCGGCGAAAGCCATGCAAAAGTGAAGAAGGCAAAAAGCAAAAAATGAACAAAAAACTATCTCCTCAGCAGAATAACCAGCCATTCCAACCCAACAAGAAACTGCTGAAGCAGAGGCAGCGCATCCTCAAAGAGTTGGAAGAAGCACAGCAGGCACAAGCCGAAGCATTAGAGCGCTTTCATCGCGCAGAGGCTCGTTTGCAGAAGCGTACAGCCGATCTGCAGCGCATAGCAGCGCAATTACTGTTTATGCACCAGCAACTGGGCGAACCCGCCGGATCGATACCCCTGGCAGTATCAATGCCCACCGGAGAGCGGGCGCACATCCTGGAGGAACCATCCGTTGAGGGGTCCTTTGGAAGGCCCGTTGAGGGACTCGTTGGGGGGTCCGACGTAGAGTCAACCGCACACGCACAAGAAACCGGTGCAGCAGAACGAGACGACGAATTGCAAGCGGCAGCTCAGCATACAGACGAGATCCTACAGGCTTCTCAAGCCCCAACGCCTGACGAAGGGCCAGAGGACGAATTCTCTGTAGCCAGCCAGCATCAAGCGGATATGCCACAGCCCGAGGCAGAGATACCCCCGGCCACCCCCGGCGCTAACTCTATATCTCACCCATCCCGCTCTCCCGCCGAAGCCGCTGAGTTTGCCAGGGAAGCTCGTGCCGTCGCCGAAGCTGCAGAGCAAGCCGCGCGCGAGGCCGCCGAACGTGCTGTAGCAGTCGCCGCCCACCTAGAGCAAGTTGGCTCAGGTGGTCGGCACCTGCTGCAGGAACTACAACAATTGCAAACCGAAGCCGAGCAAGCAAACGCCATTGCCCAGCAAGCTGAACGCGCCGCCAGAGAAGCCGAAGCCTCTGCAGGAATCCAATTCATCGCACTCACGGACGCGCAGGGTCCTACCCCCGACACCGAGTCTATAGGATACCTGTCCCCCAGACAGGGTCCCCGATTTATCGCGCCCGGGAACGGGGAAGGGACCCCTCCCGAACTTGCAGCAGGTGAAGAGGAAGAGACCATCGTGGAACCCAGAACCGAAACCATGGTTGCCGAGGTCGCTGCCGCCGCCGCTGCAGAAGCCGAAGCAGTTGCAGAAGCAAGTAGCGCACGTACCAGGGAAGCTCATCGTTTCGCTCAACAAGCGGACCAGGTGTTGGAAGATGCTCGTGCAGCCATACGTAACGGCCAATGGAGCGGCGAAGATGCTGAACAGTATCTACAAGCACTAGAACTCGAAGCCACCCGCGCTCATGCATTACTGGCCGATGCCGAAGCCGCCGAAGAGCAAGCCCAACGCGCGGCCAGTAGCGCCGAAGCCGAGGCCGAGGTCGCCGAAGGTATAGCTTTTACCTCTATATCTACCGCTGACGACCAGGCGGAGACGTCGCTCGATGACCAGCCAGAGAACGATGAATCGGATGCGACGCTCAAAATGCGCATTGTTAAAAAAGATGAAGATTGACTGCATCTGCAACTATGCTGCTGGGGGCATTAGCTGTCCCCAAGAAAGGAGTCTTGGCCAGGCCTTGCTGCGCGAGATGGGCTCACCTGAACACCTCTATGAAAAGGATGTAGCGCGTCGCTGGTATGCCCTGCCCCCCGGTGTGCAACTGCCACTGAGCAACGGCAACACCTATCAACTCATCTTCGCCGGTCGACCTGGCGGTGCCCTGGGACCCGACGTGCGCGATGCCGTCTTCCATCCCGGCTCTGTCGGCGACGTCGAATTTCACATCCGCGCCAGCGATTGGTTCGCACATCTGCACCATACCGACGCCCGCTATAACAATGTTATTTTGCATGTCGTGCTTATTCTTGACGACCTTACCCCCACACTGCTTCAGGACGGCACCATCATTGCCACCTGTTCCCTACAGGATGTGTCTTCTCCTATGCCTCACCCACCTCATACAACCAATCTGACGACAACCTGGCCGTGCCAGGTATTAATACAAGAAATGAGCATAGTGGAGCGCACAAGCCTGTTGAGGCATGCCGGATTGCTCCGTTTCGAGGAGAAGACGCATACATTCGTTGAGCTACTGCACAACAGCCCCGCTTACGACACCTGCCTGATCCCTGCCCTGGCCGAAGGACTTGGCTACGGGCGTGACCGGGCCTTCTTTCGTGCCGCAGGCCGCCATCTACTCGGCCTGGCCGACGACTCACCAGAACCACTAGGACGCACACCCGATCCTCCCCCATTGGATGCCCAACGCCTACGTGCTTTTCGTCGTCTTGTAGAACAATGGCGCATCACCGGCGCCTGGCAAACCCTCAAAGTAGGGTTCCAAGGGGCGTGGGGGACCATGCCTGGGGGGCAGGTAATCCCCTTTTTTCCCTTTTCTTCCTTGAACACAGAGAACCATCAGGTGATTCAGGCCCTGCGCGGGGTGTTCACCGGATTGAGCACCGCGCGCAGAGACATCCTCATCTGCAACATCGTACTCCCCTTTGCCGCCGCCGTAGCATTGCTGGAGCATGATAACATCCTCTACGAGCAGGCTCAAACACTGTACGAGCAGTATCCCAGCCTATGCTCAAACCAGGTGACACGTGCCATGTGCAAACAACTGCTCCTACACGAGGAGCCGAGCGGTGCCTGTCAACAGCAAGGATTACACTACATTTACCAGCAAACATGTCGCCAAAAACACTGTGACATATGCATCATCGGGAGGCATCCGCTATGACGGAACATGCAGGTGAGCGCCTGGCGCGTTTTCTGGCGCACGCCGGTATTGCCTCGCGCCGTCATGCAGAAGAACTCATTGCCACCGGACGTGTTCAGGTGAACGGCGTCACCGTTGACTCCCAGGGTACGCGCATCGACCCTGAACATGATGAGGTACGTGTCGATGGCACACCTGTGCGTTGGATAGTCAAACATGTCTACGTGATGCTGCATAAGCCCGTAGAGTATGTCTGCACCGTGCGTGACCCGCAAGGACGACCGACAGTGCTCGATCTGCTCCCCGCTGACCTGCGCCGCATGCGTGTCTATCCGGTTGGTCGGCTCGATCGAGACACCAGCGGCCTGCTGCTGCTCACCAACGATGGTGATTTTGCGCTGCGCATGTCACACCCACGCTACTCCATGCAAAAGCACTACCGTGTGCTCGTTCAGGGTTGCCCTGCGGAGACGACCCTGGCAACCCTGCGCCAGGGTGTGACGATTACAGAAGACGATGGACGTCGCCATAAAACTGCCCCCGCGCAGGTGCGCGTACTGCAACGCACAGGTACAGATTGTTGGCTCACAATCAGCATCCACGAAGGTCGCAAGCGCCAGGTGCGACGCATGCTAGCGGCAGTTGGCCATCCCGTGCTGGAACTCATCCGTACCGGTATAGGCCCGCTCACCCTGGGCGATCTGCCCCCAGGAGCATGGCGCTACTTGACGGATGAGGAAGTGCGTATGCTCATGGAGACACCCCGAACAATCTGATCCTCGAAAAGGATATGATATGGTATAATCCTTCTAAAGCAGGGATCTTAAGAACGCACGGAGGTAACTATTCAGGTGCCTGACGCTTCGCCGCCTCTGGCAGTTCGTGTATTCTTTTTGCTGCGAGCCGCCGCAGGCGGTGAGGAGTCCTGAAGAGTTGTGCACGGAGGCAGCATGCAACGGCCAAAGCAAATCGCTATCGACGGACCCGCAGGCTCCGGCAAAAGCACAGTAGGCGAGCAACTGGCACAGCGTTTAGGCTATCTCTACATAGACACCGGAGCCATGTACCGTGCAGTTGCCTGGCTGGCGCTCAAGCTCGGCATAGACATCAACGATGGGCCAGCACTGGAACAACTCGCACAAAATGCCGAGATAGTCATCAGCCAGCCCCACATCGAAGATGGCCGTCAATACACCGTCCGCGTACGCGGACAAGACGCCACCTGGGATATTCGCGATGCATCTGTGACCCGTGCAGTTTCTACCGTTTCTGCACATCCAGAGGTCCGTGCTATATTGATTGCGCAGCAACGCGCTATGACCAAAGCACAAGAGCACGGCGTCGTAATGGTCGGTCGCGATATCGGCGCGGTCGTCCTACCAGATGCCGAACTGAAAATCTACCTCACTGCCAGTCCCGAGGAGCGCGCTCGCCGTCGTCATGCTGAGTTGGTGGAACGCCTGGGCCAGCACAACCCGGCGCTACCTTCCCTACAAGAAGTATTGCAAGATATTCAGCGTCGAGACGAAATTGACCGTGACAACATGCAACCTGCGCGTGACGCCTTCCTCATCGCCACCGACCACCTCAGCGTTCCACAGGTATTAGCACTAATCCATAGCCGTCTGGAGGATCTCTAATGAAACAGGATCTCAGCGCACCTTCAACTGCGGACAAACAAGAGAAGCCAATAAAAACGAAGCCTGAAAAGGATCTCTACAAGCCCTACAAAATGCCGCCGTTTCTCTGGGCGCTTATACGTGCGCTGGCCAGAGCCGTTTTCGCCGTGATAGCACATGTACACCTGCAAGGACTTGAACGAGTGCCGAAAGAGGGAGCGTTCATCGTTGCGTCGAATCATCTCTCGTGGATCGACGTTCCGCTCATTCCCAGCTACTTCTCGCGCCCGGTGGTCTACATGGCCAAGGATGAGACCTTCCATAGCAAATATGCCTGGCTGGTACGCTTCATGGGCGCATTTCCGGTCAAACGCGGTGAGGCCGATCGCCAGGCGCTGCGCGCCGCCGACGAACAATTGAAGGCGGGCAACATCCTCATCATCTTTCCAGAGGGTACACGCAGCAAGACACATACGCTGGCCCGGGCACACGCCGGTATGGGTGTGATTGCCCTGCGTGCGGGTGTGCCCATCGTTCCTGTCGCCGTCTGGGGCAGCGAAAAGGTGCTCAAAAAGTTCAGGCATCGCGTAAACGTCATCTACGGCGAACCCATAACCTTCAAACCCAAAGGATCCAAAATCACACGCGAAGACATCGACAACGTTACCCAGCAGGTAATGCAGAAAATCGCCTCCATGCTGCCCCCCGAATATCGCGGCGTCTATGGCGAGCAGAATCAAGTAAATGTCACGAAGGGGCCGATATAAGAGTGGACGGGGCAGTCTTGGTTATGCCGGGCAAATCAAGTAGAACGGGCAAGAAGGGCACACAAAAGGATCAGGGATTGCCGGATAGACATGCTGCTCCATCCCCCTGATCGCTTGCTCCAACTCATCGTAGAGCTTCTGCTCGCGCTTCTCTGTCAGCTTGATCGATACCAGTTCGCCCGTACTCAGGTTATGATGATACACCTCGATGTTCTGCCCTGGATAGAGTTGCCGATAGGCCTGCGCATACAACAGTTCACGCACCTGAGCCGATGGTTTTTCCTTGCTCTTACCAACTCGATTACGCACAAATCGCACCGGCTGCCCGTCTTGAGCAGGTCTTTCAATGCGATCCACCTCGACATGGATCGTCGTCCCTGCTACCTCCAGCGCGAAACTGCGGCGCAGCTCCCAGTTCACATCTTTCCCTGCAGCAAGCAAGGACCAGATCGACTGCACAATCTCGCGACCATGCTGCTCATAGACAGCTGCAAAAGGCAACTCCTGACCGCCCAATGCTTGCCAATGCTGCGAGTAAAGGTCCTGAGCCTCCTGTTGCGTCTGCCATCGCTGTTCTGTTTCCCCCGACCCGTCCTGCCCGTTTGTCGCCTGTAGTGCCTCAAGCGTTCTCTGTGTCGCCTGCCAGAAAAGCTGATAAGCGCTCTCCTCGCGCTGGAAACCATAAATGTTGCCATATGCATAACGGCGCGGACAGATCTGGTATGTCTCAATCGACGCAATACTCACCCTTGCAGGTTTCATCGCTTCAATGAATCTCTCACTGGGCTGAAGAGGGTTCCTGGTTACCTGTCCCCCAGACAGGGTTCCCGCAAGGGGCACCAGTACATTTTCTAACGACCCGCGATTCCTGGCACCTGCAAGGGGGGCGGTCGCCACGGGAGGTTCCCAACGTAGTTTTGTAATCCGTTCAGCAGGCAAATCGTCCACCAACGCGTCAAGATACGGCGAGGGTTTGTATTTCTGCTTGCCGTAACGCTCGCTATAGCTCAGCACCAACTGATCACGCGCACGAGTCACCCCGACGTAGAAGAGACAAGCTTCACCGCTCTCGTGGACATCGATGGCCAGCCCATCTTTACTTTCCGTCGATGCCATTCCCTTCGGCGCAGAGACGGGGCTGGAACGTGCCTGCATAGGGAAACGGCGTTGGACCAGGCCCGGCAGGTAGACAACCGGGAACTCCAACCCTTTACTGGCGTGCACTGTCAGCACGCGGATACTGTCTGGACCATCTCCGCCATCACTCTCCGCACCCTGCTGACGAGATGCCCTATCTTGACGCAACGTCAACATGACGTTCAGGTAATCAAGGAATTCCTTTGCCTGCTCCTGTATGTTCAGTGGCAATGTATGCTGCCCCTGTTCGCCTTCTTTCTGCTGCCGATCGTAATGACGCGCAAGTTGCAGCATCGACGCGTAGTCAGCGCGTACCTGCCGTGCCTGCGCGTGTTCAGCGTCGCTCAGCAAATCTCGCACGATAGGAGTCTCTATGAACAAATACTGCGCCAGCATTGACCACACATCAGGCATGCGCCCCAATACGCGTAAAATCTCTGCTAAGCGCGTCAGTGAGCGACGGCCATCGGCACTCATGGTCGACGGCATTTCACCACGAACAATCAACGCTTCTGGCGTACATTTTTGCTCTCGGGCTGCCAACAACAGAGCCTCGATATCACCTGCTGCCAGCGCATGCTCCCGCTGCCGTGCCGTACGCAGAATGCCCATACCATCAGGTTTAGCCAGCAGCAAGACAATCGAGAGCAAGTCACGCACATGCTCCTGCTCTAACATGCTTCCACCCCCCCGCTCAAGAACAGGCAGCCCGGCCTGCGCCAGCGCGTGCGAAATTTTACGCGCCTGCGCACGGGTACGACAAAGCACGACCATGTCCCGGAAACTATAGCCGTGCGCCAGCTGATAGCGCATATTTGCCGCCAGGCCGTCCAGTTCGCTCGCCTCATCCGCCGCAGCCGCCAGGGTCACATAGCTATCGGGCTGCGTCGGACGCGCCATCTGACGTATGCCTTGCTGCGCATCTGCTGCCATCTGTTTGCGTCGGAATGCATCTGCAACACACACGATATCGGGGCGGGAACGATAGTTGCGGTTGAGTGGTAAGACGGTTGCACCAGGATAGTCGTCCTTGAAGTTTCCTATGTTGGCCGATGAAGCTCCGCGAAATCTATAAATCGCCTGGTCAGCATCGCCCACCACCCATACACGACGCTCCTCACCTGCTAGCAGGCGCAGCAGGACGCCACTCGCACGGTTCATATCCTGAAACTCATCGACCAGGATGTGCTGGTAACGCTGCTGCTGTTCGTGTAACACCTCTGGATATTGTTGCAAGAGCTGTGTAGCCAGCATAATTAAGCCGCCGAAGTCGCTATCACCCCGTCGTTGTAAAGCCGCTTGATAGCACGCGTAGATGGCAGCGACCTCCAGCGCCTTCTCGGCTTTCTGCTGCTCTTCATCGTGCTCTCCCACGAAGTATCTATACGCGCTCCACTGCGTTCCGCTGAGGGGAGCTACCTCGAGCATCTGCCGTGCCAGGTGCTCGTACTGTTCAGGAGTGACCAACTCGTCCTTCGCCCTTGAGATGGCTTGCAGCATATCCGGGAAATAATATGTGGGAAACTGCAGGTGTAGATAGTGATGCAGCGGGAGTTCTCCTGCCAGTCGGCGTAGCAAAAAGTAGCCCTCGGCATCGTCAACGAGGGTGAAATCGCTGCGTAGTCCCACCAGCGCTCCATGCGTTCGCAGAAGATCAGCGCAGAAGGCATGGAATGTACTGACCGTCGGCGGGCTTAATAGGCCTATTGCATCTGTCAATGTATCGCTCAACGCCAGTTGCAAGCGTTCCTGCATCTCCTGGGCAGCCTTGCGTGAGAAGGTCAACGCTAAGATATGTTGTGGCGGAATGCCCAATGTGCGTATCACGTATTCCGCACGACCGATCAGCGTACTGGTCTTGCCGCTCCCTGGACCCGCCACGATCAGTGCAGGAGTAGCAGCTTCAATAGCCGCCTGCTGAAACTCGTCGTACGAAGTTTCCTGGTACCCCTTGCGAGTACCAGGGGGGTGGGTACTTTCCCCAGGTGATACCTCTACAGGTTCATTGAGTAGCCCGGCCAGGCGATTGAGCATGGCTGCGGCGGAGACTCCGAAGATGCCGGCCAGGCTTGAAGGCGAGGTTTGTAGGGGTGTGAGACGTGCTCGATAAATCGGCACTCTACTGCCTCCGCCCTGGTACAGGGCTTGCATGCGTTCGCGGGGCATCAGTAATTCGGTGGCAAAGATATTCGCCGCCAGTTCGCGTTGGCTGCGTGGATCGTATGACTGGCCGATACCCAGTATTTCCTCGACCTGCTCCTGGTCGAGCAGACCTGTCACTTCTTCCTGTACATCGATCACCTGGCATGGATCATCACGTGATGGCTCCGGTAGGTGCAGTTGCTGCTGATCTGCATGGCGATGCAGGACTGCATGCCCCAATTCATGTGCCAGGGTGAAGCGGCGCAATGTCTCGGGCAGGCCCCGACAGAGCCAGATCAAGTCTTCACCTGGCTCCAGCCAGCCGTATGTTCCCTGCGGCTGGTCGTCTGGGTGAAACGTTGCGACCTCCAGCCCATACCACATCACTAGCTCATCCACAGGTGTCTTATCGTCCGTCCACTCAGGGTGTTGCGCTTTGAAGCGTTGCAGCAGTTGGCGTGCCGTCACCACTGCCTCGCTACGCACCTGATCATCCATGAGCAAGCTCCTATCAGAAATACATCTTGTTAGACTATACCACATCGTCAAATACAGCTTCCATTGGCGACACCCCTGGTACCCGCAAGGGGCACCAGTACATCATCGTGTCACGGGTCGTTAGAAAATGCACTGGTGCCCCTTGCGGGTACCAGGAACCCTCGGTATAATAAGACAGATCACGTTAGTCATATCAAATCCGGGTATACGTATCAAAACAGAGAGTTGGGGGTGCCGCCCAAAGCCTTTTCTTCGCAACAGGATTTGCTATCACATGAGCATCGGAGAAAGTACCATTATGGGAGCTGATGAGATACTAGCGCAAGCCAAGGCTGGCCCTGAGGCACCTCAGGGCTGGATCGTCCTGCCGCTATCGCGCCGTAACTTGACTATAGGGATCCTGGGATGGGTCTTCGGAATTTTCCTCGGGCTAGGGCTTTTTGTTGGCATAGCCTTTATTGTCATCCCGACTAATTATCAGCACGGTATAGGACCTGCCATATTTTCCACCGTATTATTGGCCATATTTCTATTTATCGCCTTAGGAAGCTTATGGACGCTCATCCTTGATGTGCAGCGCCTGCGGCATGCCGACGAGTACCTGATAGTAATTACCCCTCGGGACTTTGTAAAACAGGAGAGGAACAAAGTGATCCATGTGCCGCTTGCGCATGTGCGATACGTAACAGCTCGTGGCAAGCCACCACCCGACCGCACCCCTAGTGGGGGAAGTCAGCTTCGTCAAATTCCTGGCGCTGGCGAAGGTATTGCAGGCTTCTTCTTTGGACGCGGCATAGTCCCATCAGGGGCCAGTATGCGCCGCAAGCGCATGCGCACTCCGACCTCACTCGCATTCATCGATACGCGCACCGACAGCGAAGTAGTTGTTGTCACCGATGAAGCATACGGCGACCCCTTCATGATCGCAGCGCTGCTGAAGCAGTATGCCGCCGGTGTACAAGAAATCGTAGATACATAGCTTTGGTCCCTGGAGTTTGCTATGTTGCTTGCCATCGATATCAGTAATACCAACATCAAGTTTGGCATCTACAATCAGACAACCATGAAGCATCACTGGGTCGTTTCAACCGCTCGTCAGCGTACGACAGATGAGTATGCTATGGTATTGAGCGATCTGATGCATCATGCCGGTTATCGCCTGGCTGATATCGAGGACATTATTCTCTCAAGCGTTGTGCCTCCGCTGACGCCAGTCTTCCAGGAGTTAGCACGCAGCTATTGTGACAAAGAAGCCATTATTGTGGACCATACGCTTGACCTGGGGATAAAACTGCTGATCGATAACCCCTGGGAGCTTGGTTCTGACCGCATTGTCGTAGCCCTGGCTGCACACCACCTGTATGGTGGTCCTGCCATCATCATCGCCTTTAGCACGGCCACCACATTTGATGTCATCTCGGCAGATGGCGATTTCCTGGGCGGGTCGATCTCACCGGGGTTGATGATCTCCGCCGAGGCGTTGAGTAGCGCAGCCTCTCGCCTTTTCCGTGTAGATTTAACGCCACCCCGTTCCGCGCTAGGCAAGAATACGATTGAGAACATGCAATCAGGCATCATCTTTGGGCACGTTGGCCTGGTGCAGGGGTTGATAAGCCGTCTGCGCAAGGAGATACCAGGAGTGACGGATGAAAGAGAGGTAAAAGTGATTGCGCATGGTGGCCTAGCGCAGTTGATGGCTCCGATCATCCCCGAGATTCAGTATGTCAATCAGTACCTGGCGCTTGAGGGGTTGAGGCTGGCTTATACCAAGCTCGTTCGCAAAAACCCCCAGGCCAGTCCATAGTATGGTAGGGGCAAGGGTGGTTGAGCGGTGCGGGGAGGGCCCTTGCGCTGCGAAGCATCGCCGAAGGCGCTTGCCCTGGTGCCTCAGCAGTATTCGCGATCAATTGCAGAGCTTTATCATGACTAATGATCTTGTAGCGCAGCTTCAATTCCAGGATACGCTGAACTGAAGCGTTGATCTGGTTAATGGAGATGTCACCGTTGACGACTGCCCGGTGTAGCCCTGCGATCATGTTCTGAGTATCGTGGAGGCCGCGTGGGCCAAGCAAGAGGTCAGTTCCCGCCTTTACGGCCAGGACGGCGGCCTGCGCGAGACTGTAGGTATTGCTGATACCACCCATCCAGAGCGTGTCGCTGATGATAACTCCTTTGAAGTTGAGGTCATTTCGCAGCAGTTTGGTGACGACATTGGGTGAAAGCGAGGTTGGCAGATTCGGGTCTAGCTGGGGATTGAGGATATGTGTGACCATCACCATCGGCACCAGACCTTCGTTGATGAGAGTGCGGTATGGGACAAGATCAACAGCATCCAGGGTTGCCACGCTGCGGTTCATGTAGGGCAGTGAATAGTGAGGATCGACGGTGGCGCTGCCCAGGCCCGGAAAGTGCTTGAGGCAGCCTACAACACCGCCATCGGTGAGTCCTTTGAGGTAGGCACGTCCCATATTCGTGACGAGTGTTGGGTCGGAGCCAAAGGTGCGCATGGGTAGGCCTGGGTTGTTGGGACTGGTCAGTACATCCACGATGGGCATAAAGTTGACGTTCAGCCCCAGAGCAGTCAGGTCCAGGGCTGCGCTATGCCCTGCGTTGTAGGCGACCTGCGGGTCGCCGGTTGCGCCAATGGCCGACTCCGACATACGTTCGCCCGTGATACGGCGCAATTCGTTCACGATCCCTCCTTCGAAATCGGTGGTGATGAAGAGTGGCAAAGCATTCTGCGAACTGGCTTTTGCTTGCATACCCTGATTGAGCGTGACTAGTTGGGTACGTGTCTGGGCATTGCCGTTCTTGTTTTCGATCAAGACACCACCGACCTGGTTTCCCTGGATCATCTGCATAAGGTCGGCATTGAGTGTAGAGCCATAGAATTCGACGATGACCATCTGGCCCAACTTTTGATCCAGGGTCATGCCTTGCACGATGCTGTGCGCTATGTCACTGTCGGTTCGCGGTACTATCGCTGCTGTAGACGTGGCTACGGGAGTACGGGCGTGATTCATCACGCCTGTACTGTTGGGTGCGATGCTCTCAGTACCAGCAGTAGTCGATGAGCAGGCGCTGAGGATCAATAGCGAGCAGCACAATATGGGCCAGACTATGTGGACGCTCTGAGACGGGTGTAGCGGCCTCGAGCACGTGGAAAAAAGATGAAATACATCCTTCCGAAACCTCATATACATCTCAAATTCTCTCAACCTATCGTCTCTTCTTGTCTACGATTAACTGTATCATCCTGCTTGCCAGACTCGCACGGTCCTATCCTTGCTTGCAGAAGCAATACGCCTCCCGTCAGGCGACCAAGCTACTGCTCTCCTCACCGCCTGCGGCGGTTCGCAAGAGTTTTTTTGCTGCGGGTTTTGTCGCCTGCGGCGACAAAACCCGCAGCAAAAATGAAGACTCGAGGTCGCAGATGGCAAGCCTGCCAAGCTCTTATTTGCGCGGCGACAAAACCCGCAGCAAAAATGAAGACTCGAGGTCGCAGATGGCAAGCCTGCCAAGCTCTTATTTGCGCGGCGACAAAACCCGCAGCAAAAATGAAGA
>WNFB01001035.1_pt1 | contig 23258 bp, 19 predicted proteins | sample 5400501 | NCBI WGS metagenome assembly WNFB01 (sample SAMN13153341, study PRJNA577476) | soil metagenome | isolation source: 200 cm saprolite under Douglas fir tree site 2 hole 1 | place: USA:California | collected 2015-04-18 | reverse complement strand
GCCGGCGGCGGCCCGCGGGGCGGGCGAGACGTGGCCGCTGCCGCGAGTGCCGGTAGCGTCCGCAGTGGAGAAGAAGGCACCGCGGCCGGCCGGGGAGGATCCCGCAGAGAAGGCCGCCGGGGGCAGCTGACCATGGCAGCTGGGCTGGCGTCCGGACCCGGGCACGACGCGGCGGCTGCCTCGCTGCGGCCGCGGCCATGACAACCGAAGTGCAGCGGCCCTGGCGGGGTGGTAGGGCCCTGGGTCTCGGTGACCGCGGGGATGCGCCGCCCGCGGGACGCCATGATGCCCGGGATGCGAGGCATTCCGGCAGTTCAGCGGGCGATGACCAGCCCAGCGGGGGATGGTTCGCGCGCCATCCCGCCTGGCCGGTGACCGCGCTGCTGGCCGGCTACCCGCTGTGGTGGGCACTGGGCGTGGCCGACTTCATGTGGATCATCCTAGCCGTGCCAATGGTCGGCCGGATGCTGGCCTGGCACCGGTCAGGCAGCCGCAAGATCCGGGTGCCGGCCGGCTTCGGGCTATGGCTGATCTTCCTGCTGTGGGTGCTGGCCGGGTTGCCGATGCTGACGCTGACCGCGCCGGGAACGGTGAAGAGCGCGGTCGCCCACCGGCTCATCTCGTTCGTCCTCCGGGCGGTCAGTTACGGCGGCGTCACCGTGCTGCTGCTGTATGTCGGAAACCTGACCGAGCGCGAACTCTCCCGCCGCCGGCTCGCCTGGCTGCTCGGCCTGGTCGCGCTCTATGCCGTGGCCGGGGGCATCGGCGGAGTCGTCGCCCCGCATTTCCAGTTCAGATCGCCGATGTTGCTGCTGATACCGCACAGCCTGCAGACCAACGTGCAGATCCAGGCCTCCATGCACCCTGGCTTCGCCCAGGTGCAGAACGTCTTCGGCACGCCCGGCGGGCAGCGCTTCGGCACGACCGGCCTGCAGGGCTTCGGCGCGACCGGCGGGCAGGGACGGCCGAAGGCGCCGTTCGACTACACCAACGCGTGGGGGAACAGCCTGTCCATCCTGCTGCCGTGGCTGATCGTGGGCTGGTGGATCCTCGGGACGCGCAGGCAGCGGCTGATCGGCGGCTCGGCCGTCGTCATCGCGCTGGTGCCGCTCATCTACTCGCTGAACCGGGGGGTGTGGATCGGGATCGGGCTGTCGGTGTGCTACCTGGCCGTCCGGATGGCCGCCAAGGGCAAGCTCGCGCTGCTCGGGGTGATCTGCGCCGCGATCGCGGTGGTCGGCGTCGCGGTGCTCGCCACGCCGCTGCACGGCGTCATCAGCCAGCGGCTGCAGAACGGGAAGAGCAATGACTTGCGCGCGACCCTGTCCGCGGTCGCGATGAAGGATGCCCTGGCCTCGCCGGTGCTGGGGTACGGGGATACCAGGCAGGAGATCGGCAGCCCGAGCTCGATCGCGATCGGCCCGACACCTAGCTGCGGGAACTGCGGCCAGACCCCGGTGGGGGGCAATGGCCAGCTGTGGCTGCTGCTTATCTGCAATGGCATCGTTGGTGCCGCGCTCTATCTCAGCTTCTTCGCCTACGGCTCGTGGCGGTACCGGCGAGATACCAGCCCGTACGGGCTGGCCGGCGTGCTCGTGCTGCTGCTTTCTTTTGTCTACATGTTTGCCTATGTCGCCGTTACCGCCCCGCTGGGTTTCACCATGCTCGCCTACGCACTGCTCTGGCGCAACGATCAGGCCCGGCGGCAGTCTGCCGCCGGGCCGCCGGGAGCCGGCACCATGCTCGGAGCAGCCCGGCCCGCCAGCATCCCGGGAGGCCGCGCCGATTATGCCGGGTCGCCTGCGTGATGGCGTGGGCATACTCCAGGCCGGCCAGGGCCAGGCCGGGCCGGCGGGCGCGGCAGCATGCTGGAGACGATCCAGCCGGGAGGGGGGCTGAATCCGGATCAGGCGCCGACCGGGTGTCCGGCGAGCCAGCCCGCGCCAGACCAGGCCAGCCGGAGCCGGGTCCGGACAGGACGGGCACGGCCAGGCCAGACCAGGCCGGGCCGGCTGACGGTGCAGAGCAGAACAAGGCCGAGCCGGCTGGCAGCGCAAGGCAAGACCAGGCCGGGCCGGCTGACGGTGCAGAGCAGAACAAGGCCGAGCCGGCTGGCAGCGCAAGGCCAGATCAGGCCGGACCGACCGATCGGGCCAGGCCAGAGCGGGCCGGGCCGGATAAGGCCGGGCCGGGCCGGGCCGGGCCGGGCCAGACGGGGGGGGTTCCGGCCGGACCGGGCAGCGCCGGGCCGGGCGGGGGCGGCGGCGGGTCAGGGCTGGCGGGGATCGCGAGGGGCAGCACGCTGAACCTGGCGGGCGCGGCCATCTCCGCGGTCGCAACCCTGGGCGTGACCGTGATCGTCACCCGGCAGTTCAGCCGGCCGGTCGCCGGAGCATTCTTCACGGCCACCTCCCTGTTCCTGATCATCGAGGCGGTGTCGAGCCTGGGCGCCTACACCGGTGCCGTTTACTTCATCGCGCGGCTTCGCTCGCTCGGTGAGGAGAGCCGGATCCCGGCCATCCTGCGCGCCGCGGTGATCCCGGTCGTGGTGGCGTCCTTGCTGGCGACCACGCTGCTGCTGCTCGTCGCCGGCCCGCTGGCGCACGTCCTGCTTGACGGCCATCTGGGACATAACGGGGCACGACCCGGCGCGGTGGCGAACGCGCTCCGGGCACTCGCGCTTGCGCTTCCGTTCGCTGCCCTGCTCGACACGTTCCTGGGCGCCAGCCGCGGCTACCGCGACATGCATCCCACCGTCATCGTGGACAGGCTCGGCCGGTCGGTGGTCCAGTGCCTGGCGGTGGCAGCCGCCGCGATGGCGGGCAGCGCTGCCCTCCTCGCACCGCTGTGGGCGCTGCCCTATGTACCCGCTGCGGCTGCCGCCTGGCTCTGGCTTCGGCGCATCCGGCGCAGGAAGCCGCCGCGCCCGCGCCGGACGTTTTCCGTGCCGGTCGGGCCAAGCGCATTTCGCCCAGCCGGGCACAGCACCATCGGCCCGGCCGGGCGAAATGCGAATGGCCCGGCCGGGTTCAGCGCGAATGGCAGCGCCGCTGCCGTCAGCGACGACACCCTTCCGCTAACATTCCCGGCACTCGCGGACCCGGCGCACCCGGACCAGGTACTCGCGGACCCGGCGCACCCGGACCAGGTACTCGCGGACCCGGCGCACCCTGCTCCCGCGCGCGCGGGAGCGCCGGGGACGAGGATCGCGGACAGGCGGCTGGCGAACGCGAACCCGCGCGGTTTCTGGTTGTTCACTGCGCCTCGCGGGCTCGCCACACTCGCCCAGATCACCATTCAGCGAATCGACATCGTGCTGGTGGCGATCATGCGCGGCCCGGCCGAGGCGGCCGTCTACACCGCCGCGACCAGGTTCCTCGTCATCGGCCAGCTGGCCAGCACGGCCATCAGCATGGCAGCGCAGCCGCGGTTCACCGAGCTGTTCGCTGTCGGCGACCGGCGACGGGCAAACCACGTCTATCAGGCGACCACCGCATGGCTCGTCATCATGACCTGGCCGCTGTACCTGCTATCGGTGATCTACGGACCGCAGCTCCTGGCGGTCTTCGGCCACGCGTACCGCGCAGGGGACTCGGTGATAGTCGTGCTCGGCCTGGCGATGCTGTTGTCCACCGCGTGCGGTCAGGTCGATATGGTGCTGAACACCACCGGCCGCAGCAGCTGGAGCCTCGCTAACGGGCTGATGGCCGTGTCGATCAATGTCAGCCTGGATCTGCTGCTTATCCCGAAGTACGGAATCCTGGGCGCGGCGATCGGCTGGGCGGCCGCGATTGCGGCCGCCAACCTGACTCCGCTGATCCAGGTAGCCGCGGTAGTCCGCCTGCACCCCTTCGGGCGCGGCACTTTCGTTGCCTGCGCCCTGTCGGCGGTTAGCTTCGCCGCCATTCCGCTCGCCGTGCGAGCCCTGGCCGGAGACGGGAACCTGGCCTCGGCCGGGGCAGTAGCGGCCGGATGCATTATGCTGGCCGCGGGCTTGTGGCGGTTCCGCGACCCGCTCCAGCTCGCGGTACTGCCCGGCCTGCCATTTACTGGCCGGATTGGCAGGAATCGCGTGGCCAGAAGGCGGCTGCCGCGTCCGGCCCGGTAAACCAGCGATAATCCTTCCGCAAGCGCCCGGCCTGTACTGATATCTCCGATATGCTCATGCGTCACAAATAACCACGGCCGGTAAACTACGGGAAGTCGGAGGACGGGGACATAACGTGGCCAAGATCTTTCTTGTCCTGCTCTGGCCTGCGGGAATCGCTGTCATCCTGGGTGCAGGGGCGCTACTCGCCAGACGTGCCGCACCCTCCGGGCCGGCCGGCCCGGAGGTGGCCGGCTCGCCTGCGCCCGTCCGGGCCAGCCGGGCCGGCATGCCTGTCACAGGCCACGCGGCTGGCCTGCCGCCTGCCGTCAGGAACGCAGCGAGATTCTTGCTCATCGTCGTCGCCGGGGCCGTGGCGGTGTACGGACTGACGGCACTGCTCGGCCTGCTCGTGGTACACGCCGGCCCGGCCATCGACAGGCCCGTCCTGCACTGGACTATCACTCACCGGATGCACTCATGGGCGGCCGTGATGAACCGGGCGACCAAGATCGGTGATACGTGGACGACGTGGGGCGCGGTTACCGCGGCGGCCGTCTGCCTGGCGGCTAGCCGGCGCTGGAACCGCTGGCTGCCGCCGCTGGCGCTCGGGGCAGCGATCGTGGCCGATCACTATACGACTCTCTACATCCGCCTCACCTTCGAGCGGCCAGGCCCGCCAGGCAGCCCGCACGGCACGTTCCCGTCGGGCGGCTGCGATCGCGTCGTTTTCCTCTACGGGCTGATCGCCTACCTGCTCTGGCGCGAGTTCAGCCGCCAGCGCCGCGCCGGGATCTGGGCCGGTGCGACGGTGGCCGCGCTGGCCTTCTCCGAGGGCTACAGCCGCGGGTACCTGACGCTGCACTGGCTCACTGACATCCTCAGCGGCTGGGTCTACGGCGGCCTGCTGCTCCTGCTGTTCGTTACCGCAGTGCGCTATGTCGATGGCGGCGCCAGCGGGCCAGGCGGTCCTGGCCTGCACGGCCTGGCCCCCGATGCGGTGCGAGAGCCGACTGCCGGCATCTCCGGGTGAGGCACATGGGCGTGCGGCGCAACGGCGCGCATGGCAGAAGCCGGCTGCGCCTGCGAGGACGGAGCCCGGATCCGAGACTGGCGCTGGTTGCTGCGGCCGCCGCGGCCGGCCTCGTTACGGTCGCTGTAGCTACGGCGTCGGTCCAGCATGTGGATGCCGCGGGCCAGCGAACGCCGGTCCGGCACGCGTCGACCCGGTCGGACCCCGGCCCGGGCACGGCGTACGGCGGCAAGCCCGGGACGGCCACCGCTGCCCTGATGCCGGCCGCCGGGGCGTATCTCGGCGCCTACGTTCAGCCAGCGACATATACGACACGGGGGGAGATCGATGCGATCCTGTCCTTTGAGCGGCAGCTAGGCCGGCCGCTGGGACTCGTGCACGTGTACCACCAGTGGGACTCGCCCTTTCCGTCGCCGGCCGACAAGTACTTCGTCCGCAGCGGCAAGGCACTGCTGCTCACCTGGAGCGGGACGCCGGACACCAGGACGATCGCCGCGGGCGGCTACGACGCGCTGATCCGCCAGCGCGCGGAGGCGGTCAAGCACCTGGGCCGGCCGATCCTGATCGAGTTCCGGCACGAGATGGACAGGCCGAACCTGCGGTGGGCCATGCATTCCCCGGCCGACTACATCGCCGCCTGGGATCACATCAGGTCGATCTTCAGCGCCGTCGGAGCCGCCAACGTCAGCTGGGTCTGGTGCCCGACGGCCTACGGGTTCACGGTCGGCCGCGCGCAGGCTTTCTACCCGGGGAACAGCGAGGTCGACTTCGTCTGCGCCGACGCTTACTCGCCCTCGCCGCTGGTGCCGCTGAGCGTCATCGTCGAGCCGTTCCTGGCCTGGGCGGCGCAGCACCCCAAGCCAGCTATCATCGGGGAATTCGGCGTCGGCGGGAATCCGGCCGGGTGGCCGTCCTGGCTGGCCGCGGCGGGCCGGCTGGCCAGACGGGACACTCAGATCAAGGCACTTGGCTACTTCAGCGGCAATGGCACCGATAGCAGCGGCCATCCGTACAAGTACTTCATGGGCGGCCACGTCGCCGCCACCAGGGCGTTCGCCAGGCTTCTGGCCGAACCGTACTTCGAGTCACGGCTCCCGAGGGCCTGAGGCGTGAACGCAGCAATGCCCCGCACCGTGCCCGCCCCTGCCCGCCAGGACCGGCGGGCGTATTTGCGCGAGATCTGCGATCTGCTGTGGCCGGCGCCGGCCACGGTCACGGTGAGCGGCGCCGGGTCTGGCCGGCCTGGTCGCGGCGGCCCCGGCGGCAGAGGGCACGCCGAGGCTGAGCTCCTGCACAGCGAGTTCATCGTGCTGCCCAGCCTTGGCCGGCCCCGCCTGCTGGTACCGCCCGAGTCTCGCCCAGCGGCGGCCGCGGTGCGCCGATATGGCGAGCCCGGGTCGCGGAAGGCGCGGGTGGCCACCCGCGCGCTGTCCATTGCCCTGGCCAGCGGGCTCGGCGGAATGATGCTCCGCGGCCGGGTCCGGGTGCACGCGCCCGCCAGCGCGGACACCATCGAGACCTATCTCCGGGCGGAACTTGCCCGCGACATCCGCGTGAGCATGCATCTCGGGGAGCCGCGCGCCAACCGGAAGCCCGTCCTGCAGCTGCTGTCCGCCCGCGGCGAGCCTGCCGGGTTCGCCAAGATCGGCATCAACACGCTCACCAGCGGGCTAGTCCGGGCGGAACGTGATGCACTCGGCCGCCTTGGCCGCGCCGGACTGCGGGACGTGACAGTACCCCGGGTGCTGCACTACGGCGAGTGGCACGGCCTGGACGTCCTCGTCCTCAGCGCGCTCCCGGTATGGCTGCGCCGCCGCCCGCTGCCGTGGCCGCAGCTGGCCGCGGCGATGGGCGAGATCGCGGCCGTGGACGGCCTGGATGATGCGCCACTGGCAGACGGCTCATACTGGCAGCGGCTCGCCAGCCGGCTCGCGGCAGCGGACGAGGACGCGGACCGCGCGGCGCTGAACGGAGCGCTCGGCGTGCTGGCCACCCGGGCCGGCGGTACCCGCCTCGCGTTCGGCGCGTGGCACGGTGACTGGACACCGTGGAACATGGCGAGTACCGGCCACGGGCTGCTGGTCTGGGACTGGGAGCGTTTCACCGGCGACGTGCCGCTCGGCTTCGATGCGCTGCACTACTGGCTGCAGACCGCGGTCGTGCCAGTGCGCGGCGAGCCACGGGCAGCGGCGGCCGAATGCGTCGACCGCGCGCCCCGGCTGCTCGCCCCGTTCGGGGTCGGCCGGCCCGAGGCGCGGCTGACGGCTATCGTGTACCTGGCCGACCTGGCAACACGCTATCTGGCCGATCAGCAGGCCCGGGCGGGGGCACGGCTTGGCATCCCCGGGGACTGGCTGATTCCCGCGATCACCGACGCGGTCGCGCTGCTGTGACCGGGCGCAAGGGAAACCCGGACCTGGAGGCACCTGCACATGCCTGACGCTTCATCCGAACTCCCACCGGTGAAACGAGCCGCGCACGCGGTCTCCGTGACGACGGGCCGGCTGACCTACCGGGCCCGGATGCTGCCCGGCTTCCTGATCGCCGGCGCCCAGCGGTGCGGCACGACCTCCATGTACCGGACGCTCAGCCAGCATCCGGCTGTGGTTAAGGCGGTATGGCACAAGGGTGTGCACTACTTCGACACCGACTACGGCCGGGGGCTTGACTGGTATCAGGGTCATTTCCCGCTGCGGGCCCGCGCGCGCCTGGCCGCGCGGGCCGGCGGCGCCGCGCCGGTGACCTTCGAGGCGAGCCCGTACTACATGTTTCATCCGCTGGCCGCCGAGCGGATCTCCCGTGACCTGCCCGGCGTGAAGCTGCTCGTCCTGCTGCGCGACCCGGTCGAGCGGGCCTATTCCGCGCACGCTCACGAGCTGGCCCGGGGCTACGAGACCGAGCCGTTCGCCCGCGCGCTTGAGCTTGAGGCGGGCCGGCTTGATGGCGAGGTAGAGCGCATCATTGCTGACCCGGCCTATGTCAGCCGCAGTCACCAGCACCAGGCATACCGCGCCCGCGGCCAGTACGTCGAGCAGCTGGAGCGGCTGGAGCGGCTATTCGGCCGGGACCGGATCCATGTGGTGGACAGCAGTGACTTCTTCACCGAGCCCGAGCCGGTCTACAAGGCCGTGCTGGAGTTCCTTGAGCTGCCGCACCGGGGTGATCCTGCCTTCGAGCGGTACAACGCCCGGCCGCGCTCACCCATGCCGGAGAACCTGCGGACCGCTCTGGACGAGCATTTCCGGCCCTACGACGTGCGCCTCGCCAGATGGCTCGGCTGGGAACCGAGCTGGCGGCGATGACTCACTCCGCGGGCGACTCCTACCCGTCGCCGTCTCCCGATCTCACGCTGCCGCGGATTCTCCGGCTCGGCCTGGTCGGCATCGCGTCCGACCTCCGCGACCGGCGGCAGGACCCGGCCTTGCGCAAGCGGCCGTCGATGCGCGCGCTGGATCCGCGGCTGCACCGCCCGGTCCTGGTGATCGGCGCGCCCAGGTCGGGAACGACCTTCCTGGCGGGCTGCATCGGGCGGCTGCCCGAGATCTCGTACCATTTCGAGCCCCGGCTCACCAAGGCCGCCGCCCGGTGCGTGTACGACGGGTCATGGAGCGAGAGACGGGCCGCTGCGGTGTTCCGGCTCTCCTACTCGGCCCTGCTGCTCGCGGCGCTCGACGGCGGACGGCGCTTCAGCGAGAAGAACCCGGAGAACAGCTTCGTGGTCCCGTTCCTGGCGACGGCGCTGCCGGGGGCCCAGTTCGTGCACATCGTGCGCGACGGACGCGATGTCGCCGTGTCGCATGCGGAGAAGCCATGGCTCTCGGCCGCGTCGGCCGGCGCTGGCAGGCGCGGGCGGGGCGGGCAGCTGTGGGGCCCTTACCCCCGCTGGTGGGTCGAGCCAGACCGCCGTGCGGAGTTCGTCGCAGTCCCTGACATCGTCCGGTCGGCCTGGTGCTGGCGGCGGTTCACCGAAGCTGCCCTCGGCGGGCTGGCCGGGCTGCCGGCCGACCGTAGCATCGAGGTCAGGTACGAGTCCGTCGTGCACGATCCGGCCGGCACGGCCCGTCTGCTCGCGGATTTCCTCGGCGCCTCGCCGGCCGGGCACCAGGTGCTGCGAGCGGCGCTCGCCGAGGCGAGGCCAGGCTCGGTAGGACGGTGGCGCTCCGCACTCGGCGAGGACGAGGTCGTCGACGTCGAGCGGGAGACCGGGCCGCTGCTGACCCTGCTCGGCTACCGCTGAGGCTCCCGGCCGCACCGTAGGCCGGCCGCGCCGTGGGCCGGCCGCGCCGTGGGCCGGCCGCGCCGTGGGCTGGCCGCGCCGTGGGCTGGCCGCGCCGTGGGCCGGGCGCGCCGTGGGCCGGGCGCGCCGTGGGCTGGCCGCGCCGTAGGCCGCGCCGCCGGCGGCAGCAGAACGCCCGTCCGGCGTTACCGGCCGACGGGCGCGTCCCTATCCAATGACTGGCCGCCCGGGCGGATTGAAGTAGGGCTGGGCGCCGATGCCGCGGAACGCCCCGATCACGATCGGGTCATTCGTCAGCGCATAGCGGCCCTCCGGCAGCCGCCCCGCTGGGTCGCCGTCGAAATAGACCAGGGCCTTGATCTGCGGGTCCTGTCGCACCGTCTGCGCCGCAGCCCGGAGCCACTGTGCCCGCCGCGACGGGCTGTAGCTCTGCGGTACGCCGTATTCGCCGATCATGACCGGCTTCCCTGGATGGCGGGCGGCCCAGCCGAGGAATGCCTGCGCGGTGTCGGCGAACGAGCGATACGGCCCGGGGCCCGGGTAGACATCGGCGCAGACCCAGTCGACCTGACTGCTGCCGGGGTAGAAGGCCGCCGCGTCTCCGGAGGCAAAGCCGCTGGCCGTCGGGCACCATACCCATGCGACGTTGCTGACGTGCTCGGCGTCGAAGATGGCCCGGATGTGCTTCCAGGCCGCGATGAAGTCGGCGGGCGAGTGAACCTTGGCGCGCAGGTTGGGGCGGTCCATCTCCCAGAGCCACTCCAGGAAGACCCGCTTTCCTGTGGCCTTGATGGCGCGCGCCCGCTGCCGGATCCAGCTGTCATAGGCGCCGGACACGATCGCGCGCGGGTCGGCGCCTCCCCAGGACAGCAGGAGCGTACTGCCCTGGCGCATGAAGGCCAGGTCACTGCTGGTCGGAAAGGGCTCAAGCCACCGGACGTAGGTATGCACGATGTCGAGACGGCGGCCGATCTGCCGTTGCAGCGCGTCGACGGCGGCGATGCGGTCGGCCTGCGTGTAGGTCACGGGCTTCACCCAGGCGCCGAAGTAGGCACCTTGCGGCGGCGGGACCGGGGCCTGCCGCGGATTGACCGTCGTGGTGGGTGCCGCGACCACGTGCCGGCCGCCAGGGCCGCCGGAGCCGCCGAACGGATCCGCCAGGGCAACCGCGACCGCGGCCACGACCGCGGCGGCCAGGACCGCCAGCCAGATCCGGGTGCTGCCGGGACGACGGCCCTGGCGGACAGGCCGAGGGGCGCGCGAACTTCCTGTCAAGGTCAGATCCCGTGCCCCCGGGCGTGCAACTGCCGAAGCACGGTCTCGCCAGGCACCAGCCCGGCCGCCACAACGAAAGCGAACGGCACCCGGCGCTCATGCCAGTTGCTGCGCAGCGCCCGGCCCATCCACCGCCAGGCGTCCGAGCGCCGGCCCAGGCAGGCATAGGCGAACGCGAGCTGGCCGTAGACCATCGCCGCGCCGGGCCGGCATGCGGCGATGTCAGGGTGGTGGTCGAGCATCCACCGCAGCGCCTCGGCCTTGGTCTCCCACTGCCGGGAGAAATGAGATCCGTCACCCCAGGCGATCCGGGCCAGCGGCTCGTCCACGTAGACGATCGGATGACGGCGGGCGGCGCGCAGCGCGAGGTCCCAGTCTTCGTTGTGGCTTCCCGGGATGGCCTCATCGATCAGCCCGATGTCGCTGATCAGGGCAGTCCGCCGGGCCAGGAATGTCGATGAGTGCACCATCGCCATGCGCGAGCGTAGCAGGTCCTGGTAGGTCACCTCGCCGCGGCCGGCGAGCCGTGGGGTGGAATGGCCGCCATAGTCCACGATGATGCCGCAGCTCGCGAACTCGGCGCCCGGCCGGGCCGCAATGGCCTCGACCTGGGCGCGCAGCTTGCCCGGCAGCCATTCGTCGTCATCATCACAGAAGGCAACGAGCTCAGTCGTGAGCGCGAGTACCCCGGTGTTGCGCGCGCCGGCCAGGCCATGCGTGCGGCCGTTGCGGACCACCTGAACCTTGCTGCCGTCGGCCAGGCTCTGGTCTGGCTCGCTGCGGTCGTGAACGACAACCGCCCGCAACTCGCCCGGGTAGTCCTGGGCAAGCACGGTGGCCAGGGCGGCACGCAGCTGCACCGGCCGGTTGTAGGTCGGCAGGACAACCCCCACCGACGGCCAGTCAGTCATGCGGCCGGCCCGTGTAACCGTAAATCGACAGCAGCGGGAGGGTCAGCGCCGTGACCATGCGCCGCTGCGCGGCCGGCATCGCCGCCCGCCACTCTTCGTCGCGGCGGATCGCGATCCGGCCCGTCGTGAAGCGCATCGGGTTGCCGGACGCGGTATGCGCGGCGCTGAGCTCGGCCCAGCGATCGCTGCCCGCACCACCGAGAAACCCCAGCGCCGCGCTACTCGTGGCCAGCCCGGCGAACGCCGCGATGTCCCGGAGCGCCGCCTCGGGCGCGCGCACGGCATCTTCATACCGCACCCGGAGTATCGGCGTGCCGGTGCGCGCCAGCAGGTGCATGGCGCCGTTCTGGACATTCCACTGCGCCGCCGAGGTGGCGGGTGAGTACGAGGTCATGTAGCTCACCGCCGCCGCGTCCGGGCGGTTGACCTTTTTCGCCCAGGAGTACGCGACGGCGCGGCTGTCCCGCACCACATGCACGATCCGCAGGTCAAGGTCCTGGCACCGGCCAAGGCAGAACGCCAGTGAGGCGTGCTTGCTCGAGTCGACGATGAACGAGCAGCCGCTCGCTTCCGTAATGGCCGCATAGATTCGCAGGTAGTACGACAGGTACTCGTCCAGTGCCTGCCGGAAGGCTGGCCGCCGCACGGGCGCGGCCAGCAGCGGGACGAACCTGGTGCGGTCGACGGCACCCTGCAGCGCGGTGACGCGACCGATATCAACCCGGTCCCAGCCGCCGAAGGCCGCTTTCCCGACGAGCTGCCAGAACGGGCATTCGCCGAACGGCTTGCCGCAGCCGCAGAGTTCCCCTTCGACGACGCCACGGCGCCACATGTGCACGACCTCGCCGACCGCGCACACGCCCGGCAGCTCGCCGAGCAGCCGCTCGATCAGCGTGCTGCCGCTGCGGCCCAGGCCGCCCAGGTAGAGGACCCGAGGCCGGGCGGGTCCTGCTACCTGAGCCGGCTGAGGATTAGTAGGGGAGGAAGCAGATACCGGAGTGGCCATGGATGCCGCCGCAACTGTCGGTGCTCTGCGCATTGTCGCTGGCTATCCAGAGGCCGGCGCTGGTGAGCAGCATGTCGTCCGCGCCCGAGCCGCGGCCCCTGGTGTAAACCGGCGGGTTGGAGGTGACCAGGCCGTTGCTGGGCGAGAGGCCCTCCATGCCTTTCTCGGCGATGGCGCCGGTACCAGCGAAGTCGCAGCCGTCCGGGTTCTCCGTCCAGCGCTCATGCCCGCCGAAGTAGGCGTTCGTGTTGTCCGCCGCGGTGGAGAACAGCGAGTCGCAGCCCGTGTAGTTGATCCAGGTGTGGTGCACGGATGCCTGCGTCGCCGGGAACGCCGCCGCCGCGTCACAAAGCCCGCTCCGCGGGAAGGACCCGGTCGGCAGGTTCCACGGGTGGAAGCCGGTGGTCGCGAAGTAGATCTGCGAGTCGTTCGGCGACCAGGACGCGGCCTGCAGGTAGAACGGTTCCGAGAACCAGCACTGGTAGAGCGACGTGCTCTGCGGCTGGCTGCCGTCAAACTCGGGCGAGGTCCAGCCGGTGACGCTTGCGGTCGCCCCGCTCAGGTCGAGCATGAAGATCTGCTCCCGCTGCAGGCCACCCACCGAGGTGAAATCGCCTTCCACGAGATCCAGGGTGCCGCCGTGGCTGAGCTGCTGGTTGTAGACCCGCGTCGGGTTGCCGCCCGTGCAGGTCCCGGTGGAATTGCAGAAGTGGTAATTGCCCGAGATGCCCAGGTGGATGAAGGCGTCGTCCTGGCCCGTGGTCGGGTCCAGGCTAGTCATGTACGGGTTGGCGGTGCTGCCGTTGATCGTTTTGTAGTAGCCGCCGGCCAGGATATGATTGTTGTACCCGAGCAGCGTCTCCACCTGCCCGCCGGCATTGTGGCCAAAGCTCGTGTTCACCGCTCCCGTGCTGGTGCTGATCTCGGCGATGTTAGTGGCCGCAGTGCCCCCCACCGAGGTGAACTTCCCGCCGATGTAGGCCTGCGAGCAGTCGGTGCCGTTGAAGGCGATGGAGTTCACGATGCCGTTGACGTTCGGGTCCCACGACGTGACCCCGAACGGCGTGGTTTCGCTGAAGCTGAAGATGTTGTTGCGGGTATAGACGGTGCCCCCTTGGCTGATCGAGGTGAACGTGCCCACCGCGTACATGGTCCCGCCGCACGGCACCAGCTGCCTTACCTGCTCCGTCGAGCCGTTGGGATACAGGGCCGGCGTGCCGCTGGCCGGCGTAGCCGACACGGCCCCGGGTACGATCCCTGCCGACATCGCCAGCGACGGCGCTGCGAGCCCCCCAACGCTCACCGCGATCGCCCCCGCGATCACGCCCGCCCGGCTCAATATCTGGATACCACCAATGTGCACCGAACACCCCCAGATGAATACGCGCCATGCTTCCGCGTTCGATTTCCAGCAATTATGCCATATCGGTGAGCTACTGCCATCTTTATGCGAAAAACTTACTTATTGTAGTTGTGCGAATACGATAAGTAAGGGCAAGGTAAACGGTGTTCACTCACATGGCGGACATGTCGCCGCAATCTGGCGCTATTTCGCCGATCTGGTGCGCGACTTACTGATCACCGGGCGATAGCCAAGAGCTATCGCCCGGTGATCAGCTCGCTTAGCAGCGGGGACCGGCCGTCCTAGGACGGCGGTTACGGCAGGTGGTAAGCATTCAGCCCCTGGCCGACGTTGGCCGTGAAGACGTAGCCGTCCGCGAAGACGTTCTGGGCAAAGTCGGTGCCGCCCGTGGCGAGGGTTCTGACGATCTGCCCATTCGACGAATTGACGAGGTATTCGGCGTTCGGGACGGTGGTGAAGTCGTAGGTGCCCACCCCGATGACGCCGCCGCCGTTCATGGTCGGGCTGCCGATGACAGAGTTCGGCAGGCCCGTCTCCCAGAGGATCGCGCCCGTGCTCGGATCCATCCGGAGGACCGAGCCCCGGTAGGCGACACCGCCGATGGTGGTCGGGTCGCCGCCCATGTACAGGTACGTGCCGTCATAGATGGCCGCTGCCGAGCACTGGGCCGGGCTGGCGGACGACGACTTGGCGCCGATGCGCGTCTCCCAGTCCACCGTCATCGTGGCGCGGTTGAGCGCATAGTAGATGCCGTTTTTATCGCAGGCCCCCACGTCCGACCCGAAGATCGTCGGCGAGCCGCCGAAGTCACCGTCGCCGCCCAGCTGCGAGTTGGGCACGGTGAACAAGCCGAGCGGCTGCAGCGTGTTTCCGTCGAGCTTGACGATCGAGACCGAGTAGTAGCGGTTCGTGGTGTTCTTGGGCTGGCTGCCGGTGGTCGCGTACACGTTGCCGGCGCTGTCGACGGCCACGCTGGACCAGATCCCGCCGCCGAGGAAGCCGTCGGGCACCGTGAAGAACTTGGCGAACTGGTTTCCCGTGGCCTGGTCGAACCCCACCAGAGCGCCCCGGGTCAGCGGGTTGTCGCAGTGCGAGGCACTTCCGACGTAGATCTTGCCGTTGGCCACCGTGGGCGACGACCAGTCGAAGAAGTCGCTGACAGTGGTCGACGGGATATCGATGACTGAGCGCCACTTGGTCGTCAGGTCGGTCGCGTTGAGCGCATAAAGGTAGCCGTCCGCCGCCGCCACGTAGACGGTGTCCTGGCCGGTGACCGGATCGGGGGCTACGGTTGCGGTGGCGATGAAGCCGCGGGCGGCGCAGGTCAGCTTGGGCTGGTAGCCGATGAAGACCTTGGCGAGCACCGCGCCGGTAGTCTCGTTCAGCTTGTAGAAGAAGCCGTTGTTCGCGCCGATGAACACCGCTCCGTCGGCGACGGTCGGGCTGGAGTAGAGAGCAGGTCCCGGCTGACCGGTGATGGTCGGCAGGTCGCCGCGCCAGTGCCACTTCTTCACCAGCGTCCCCACGTTGCCCGGCGTAATCGCCGTGTCGGCGGCGTTGTACGACGAATGCATCACGCCGTCGAGATACGCCGGCCAGTCGGTGGGTCCGACAGCAGCCGTAGCAGAGCCTGCGGGGACGAGCGCCAGCCCGGCCAGCATCAGCAACATCCCGGCGACACGAATAGCAATATTCCCTATCGGCAATTTCATCATTGCCCCCTTGTTCCCTCCATGCGCCATCCGTCGGTCATCAACCAGACCGACCCAGCGGGGTAGGGTCCCGCTCGCCGTAACACGAGCGGCGCGGAGGCCGCCGACGGCAAGCTACCGGTCGCGGATCCCCTAACAGAGAAGTGTAGTGCGCCGCGGAATCGCATACCAGGGTTATGGAGACGAATTTTGACTTTTTCTGCGAGATCGGCCATTCGCGATAAATCAGCTCGCGCTAACCCGTCACTCGGCTGGCCTGGAACATCATCCCGCGTCCGTTATCATTGCGGCGCCGACTGTCGCGCCGGTTGCCTCGTCGATGAGGATCATTCCGCCGGTCATCCTGTTGCGGGCGTAAGGATCGCAGAACAGCGGCTGGGTGGTACGCATCGTTACCCGGCCAATCTCGTTGAGCCCCAGCTGGCCTGCCTGCTCGTCCCGGTGCAGGGTGTTCACGTCAAGCCGGTAGTGCAGATCGCGGATGATGGCCTTTACCGTGCGGGTGGTGTGCTTCGCTATCAGCCGGCTGCCCGCGTTCAGTGGCCTTACCTCGCTCATCCAGCACACCATTGCCTGGACGTCCTGGGCAACGGGCGGCTGGTTGTGCGGACGGCAGAACATATCGCCGCGAGACACGTCCAGGTCATCGGCGAGCAGCAGGGTGACCGACATCGGCGGGTACGCTTCCGGCACCGGGCCGGCCGCAGTGTCGATGCGCGCAATGGTCGTGCTAAGGCCGGACGGCAGGTGCATGATCTCGTCGCCGGGCTTGAGCACGCCCCCGGCGACCTGGCCCGCATAGCCGCGGTAGTCGTGCAGATCCGGGTCGGTGGCCTGATGCGGCCGGATGACGTACTGCACGGGGAACCGGACGTCGATCAGGTTCCGGTCGGAGGCAATGTGCACGTGCTCCAGGTGATGCAGCAGCGAGGGCCCGTCGTACCAGGGCATGGTCGCCGAGCGCTGGACCACGTTGTCGCCGTGCAGCGCCGAGATCGGAATGAAAGTGAGGTCGCCGATCTCGAGCTTTGCGGCGAAGGCGGTGAACTCCTCGGCTATCTGCTCGAATACCGACGCGTCATAGCCGACGAGGTCCATCTTGTTCACCGCGAGCACCAGGTGCGGTACCCGGAGCAGGGTCGCCAGGAAGGCATGCCGCCTGCTCTGCTCGGTCAGCCCGTTGCGGGCATCGACGAGTACCACCGCGAGGTCCGCGGTGGACGCCCCGGTGACCATGTTCCGCGTGTACTGGATGTGGCCAGGCGTGTCAGCGATGATGAACTTCCGCCGCGGCGTGGCGAAGTAGCGGTAGGCGACGTCGATGGTGATGCCCTGCTCCCGCTCGGCACGCAGGCCGTCGGTCAGCAGCGCGAGGTTGGTGTAGTCCTCGCCGCGCTCTCGGCTGGTGCGCTCCACCGCGGCAAGCTGGTCCTCGAAGATCGCCTTGGAGTCGTAGAGCAGGCGGCCGATCAGCGTGCTCTTGCCGTCGTCCACCGAGCCAGCCGTGGCCAGCCGGAGGATGTCCATGTGCCGGTCCGCCGCGGCCGGTCCGGTGCCCGCTCCGCGCTGTGCCTTGTCCGCTCCGCTCTGTGTCTTGTCCGCTCCGCTCTGCGCCTTGTCCGCTCCGCTCTGCGCCGCCGTCATCAGAAATACCCTTCCCGCTTGCGGTCTTCCATCGCTGCCTCGCTGGCCCGGTCGTCCGCGCGGGTCTGGCCGCGCTCGGTGATCCGGGTCGCGCCGATCTCGGCTATCACCTCGTCGATGGTGACCGCGGTGGATGCCACCGCACCGGTGCAGGTCATGTCGCCGACGGTGCGGTAGCGGACGCTCGCCTCGAAGGCAGTCTCGTCGTCCGCCCTGATAACGAAGGGGTTGTCGGCCAGCAGGATCCCGTCTCGCTCGAAGACGACCCGCTGGTGCGCGAAGTAGATGGCGGGAATCTCCAGGCTCTCCCTGGCGATGTAGTGCCACACGTCAAGCTCAGTCCAGTTCGAGAGCGGGAACACCCGGATATGCTCGCCCCGGTGGATCCGGGTGTTGTAGATGTTCCAGAGCTCGGGTCGCTGGTTCTTGGGGTCCCACTGCCCGAACTCGTCACGGAACGAGAAAACGCGTTCCTTGGCCCTGGCCTTCTCCTCATCCCGCCGGGCGCCGCCGAACACCGCGTCGAACCGGTGCTCGGCGATACCGTCCAGCAGGGTGGTGGTCTGCAGCCGGTTACGGCTCGCCCAGCGGCCGGACTCCTCGACCACCTTCCCGGCGTCGATCGAGTCCTGCACTGAGGCCACGATCAGGCGGATCCCGAGCTCGCCGGCGCGGCGGTCCCTGAACTCAAGCACCCCGGGGAAATTGTGCCCGGTGTCAATGTGCATGACGGGAAACGGGATGCGCGCCGGGGCGAATGCCCGTTCCGCCAGGGCCAGCATGACGATGGAGTCCTTGCCCCCGGAGAACAGCAGCACGGGTCGCTCGAACTCGGCCGCGACCTCACGCATCACGTGGATCGACTCGGCCTCGAGGACATCAAGCTGCGAGAGCAGGTAGTCAGAACGCGTCGCTGCCATCGGCAAATACTCCGGCTTATCGGGAACGGCTGGCTAGGTTGAGCTGGCGGTACTGGCTCACTCGCTGGCGCTCGCAGCGGAGCCGATCGCGCTGAGCAGCGGGCCGGCCAGCGAGGCCAGGCAGATCAGGATATCGGGCAGCGAGGGATGCTCTTGATTGTAGGCCAGCTTCGAGCCATCAATTCGCGAGGCGTGCAGTCCCGCCGCCCTGGCCACCGCGACCGGCGCGGCTGAGTCCCACTCGTACTGCCCGCCGCTGTGGATGTAGGCGTCGGCCTCGCCGCAGATCACCGCGGCGGCCTTGGCCCCGGCCGAGCCCATCGGCAGCAAGCTGGCACCGACCTGGCTGGCCAGCAGCTTGATGAAGTCCGGGGGACGGGTCCTGCTTACCACGAAGCGGAGATCGGCCGGGACGGCCGGCGGGCCGGCCGCGGCCGGGACGACTGCGGCCGGGACGGCGCCGAAGGCCGGGACGGCGCGTACGCCCGCGGCGGCATCGGCCCCGGGCGGCTGCACGGTGCTGAGGACCTTGCCCTGGGCCGGAAGCGCGACCGCGCCCGCGGTCAGCTCACCGCGTTCGCACAGCGCGACATGAACTGCCCAGTCGGTCCGGCCGGCCTCACCGAATTCACGCGTCCCGTCCAGCGGATCAACGATCCAGACCCGGTCGGCCGTCAGCCGGGCGGCATCATCCCTGCCCTCCTCCGAGAGCACGGCATCGGCCGGCCGCAGCCGGGCAAGCCTAGCGGCAAGGAATTCGTGCGACTGCCGGTCGCCCGCCTTCCGCAGGCTGTCCGGCTCACCGCCGCCCGCGCGCAGCTCCAGCAGGAGTCGTCCCGCCTCAGCGGCCAGGTCATGGGCGAGGCGGTCGTCGGACATCATCAGGCAGGCTCCATCCCGTGGTTATCCCGCTGCGGCAGGCTAGTACGCGCCGGACCCGCCGAATACCGCCGAGCAGGTCTTCCACAGGATCTGCAGGTCGAGGACCAGCGACCAGTTCTCTACGTAGCGCAGATCGAGCCGGACTGATTCCTCCCAGGACAGATCCGACCGGCCGTTCACCTGCCACAGCCCGGTAATGCCCGGCTTGACGACCAGCCGGCGCCGGACATAATCCCCGTATCTCGCCGCCTCATCGGGCAGCGCAGGCCGTGGGCCGACCAGTGACATGTCCCCGCGCACCACGTTGATCAGCTGCGGCAGCTCGTCCACCGACCAGCGGCGGAGCCTGGCGCCGACGGCGGTGATCCGCGGATCGTTGCGGATCTTGAAGAGCACTCCGTCTTTCTCGTTGCTCACGGCAAGCTGCGCCTTGCGATCCTCCGCGTCAAGCACCATCGTGCGGAACTTGTACACGGTGAAGTCGCGGCCGTCCCTGCCCACCCTGGTCTGCCGGAACAGCGCAGGCCCGCCGTCCGAGAGCCTGATGGCCAGGGCCACGACGACGAACACCGGCGCCAGCAGCGCCAGCGCCGAGACGCCGACCACCTTGTCGAACGCATCCTTGATGACCTGCTTGGCGCCGGTGAACTCGGGGTGGTCGACATGCAGCAGCGGCAGTCCAGCCACCGGCCTGATCGTCGTGCGCGGCCCGGCGACGTCCAGCAGGGCCGGGGCGACGCACAGATCGGTGCCCGTCTTCTCCAGCTCCCAGGCGAGCTCCCGCAGCCGCACGCCGCTCATCTCCGGGCAGGCAAGCACCGCGACAGTGTCGGCGTCGTAGAGCTGCACGACCCTGGCCACGTTACGCAGGCCGCTGACGACGGGAATCCCGGCCACCTCATGATCGTCACCCTCAGGGCCGGCCACGCAGGCCGCGACGACCGAAAGCCCGTGGTACGTCTCCCGGCACAGTTCGGTCGCGAGGTCAACCACCACCGGCGTGTGGCCGACGGCGATCACCCGGCGCATGCAGCTCCCCATGCCGCGCATCCGGTGCAGGCGCTTGCGCAGGACGAACCTGGCAATCAGGTTGAACAGCGTGAGGGACGGCAGCGCGATGACCACGTAACCGCGGGCAATCTCGGTCTTCGTCGCGTACGCCAGGATGGCCACGGCCGCCGTCAGCGACACCCCGGCGTTCAGGACCCGGCGGAACTCATCGGTGCCGACTCCGATGAAGCGGGAGTCATACCCGCCAGCAAGGGCGACGATGCACAGCCAGATCAGCGGCAGGCTCATGCTCAGCGCGAAGTACTTTCCCGGCGTGGCGGCGCCCCCCGCAAACCGCAGCTTGAGTGCCAGCATGCCGCTCACGACCGCGCAGAGCCCGTCGGCGATGACCACCTGACGCAGGTAGCCGCTGGTCCAGACCGCAGGGTTCTGCGCGGCCAGCCGCGCAACTACCTTGTCAGCCCGCCGGCCACCCGTGACGGCTGTCTGACCTGACACTCTCGCACCCGATCCTTCCCCGCCGCTGCCTGGACGCCAACGTTTTGCCGTCCGTTCACCTTGTCCGCATAGGAGAGACGCCTAGCCAAATGCGGTGGTTGACACCTTTCCGAGTGATCTGAGCATCATAGGGCTAGTTAACGCAGAGTTACACCCGTCTTAGCGCGGCCTTCAGCCGCCTGACCACGGGAAACCCAGTACTCACCGGGGAAACCGGGATAAATCCCCTGGTGAAATATCCTGATGAAATTCGTTCTGGGCCGCCGCCAGGCCCCGGGCCAGCAGCGTCTGCACGGCATCTGCGCACCGGTCGATCAGCCCGGGCAGCTGCTTGCGCTCCGCAGCGGAGAAGTCACGCAGGACGAAATCTGCCGGGTCCATCCGGCCGGGCGGGCGGCCGATGCCGAGGCGAGCGCGGTAATAGTCCCGCGTGGCCAGGGCCGCCGTCACCGACCGCAGCCCGTTATGCCCGTTATCTCCGCCACCCAGTTTCAGCCTGATCACGCCGAAGGGGATGTCGAGCTCGTCGTGCACGACGAGCACCCGCTGCGCCGGGATCTTGTAGAAGCTCCGGAGCGCGGCGACTGGCCGTCCGGAAAGGTTCATGTACGACAGCGGCTTCCCGAGGGTGACCGGCAGGCCGGCCAGCCAGCCGACGGCAACCGCCGCGCCCGAGGAGTCCCGCTTGAAGCGCACGCCCATCCTGGCGGCGAGCAGGTCCGCCACCAGGTACCCGGCGTTGTGCCGGTTGCCCGCGTACCGGGGGCCAGGGTTGCCGAGCCCCGCGATCAGCCAGCGCTCATCTGCCATGCGGTGCCACCCTCAGGCCGGGCCCGCCGCAGGCCCCGGCCGCACCCGGCCGGGCCCGCCGCAGGCCGGGCTGTCCCGGCCGGCCCCCCGGGAGGAGGAAGCCGGGTCAGCCGGTCTCCTCGGCAGCGGCTGCATCCGGCCCGGCGTCCGGCACCGGGGCCGGCTCGCCCTCGGCCGCCGCAGCGCCCTCCTCGGCCTCGATACCGAGCCCGGCCTCCATCTGCTCGGCGGTCGGGGCCGCGATCACGTGCAGCACGAGCAGTTCTGCGTCGACGGCCAGCGTCGAGCCGGCCGGCAGCGACAGATCGCCGGCGTGCACCGATGCGCCGACCATCATGCCCTCGACGTCTACCTCGATCCCGGACGGGATGTTGGTGGCCTCCGCCTCCACGGCGATCTGGACCAGCTGCTGGTCCAGCAGCCCGTCCGGTGCCACCTCGCCAGTCACCTGCACGGGCACGTCGACGGTCACCTTCTCGCCCCGCCTGACCAGGATCAGGTCGACGTGCTCGACGGAGCCCCTGATCGGATCGCGCTGGATGGCCTTGGGCAGCGCAAGCTCATTGCCGCCAGGCAGGCCCTCAAGCCGGATCAGCACGTTGGGGGTCCGCAGCGCCAGCAGCACGTCGTGGCCGGGCAGGCTGACATGCCGCGGGTCCGTACCGTGGCCGTACAGCACGGCGGGCACCCGGCCGCTGCGCCGGACCTGGCGGGCAGCGCCCTTGCCGAATTCGTGCCGCGGCTCGGCGGCGATACGTACCTCGGGCACGGCGGGACTCCTCAGCGATAAGGAAAATTCCTGCGCAGTCTAGCCGACCGCGGCGCCTGCGCGTCCGGGCAGGCTCAGCTCTGGCCGTCGAACAGGCTGGTCACCGATCCGTCGCTGAAGACCTCGTTGATCGCCCGCGCGATCAGCGGCGCGATGGAGAGCACGGTGAGCTTGTCGAACCGCTTGTCTTCCTGGATCGGCAGCGTGTTGGTGACGATCACCTCGCTGATCCTGGAATTCTTCAGGCCGTCCACCGCGGACCCGGACAGCACCCCGTGCGTCGCAGTCACGATGACCTGGGCAGCCCCCTGCTCGAACAGCGCGTCGGCCGCATTCACTATCGTCGCCCCGGTGTCGATCATGTCGTCGACCAGGATGCAGGTGCGCCCGGCCACGTCGCCGACCACCTCAAGGATCCGCACCTTATTGGCCACGTCGGTATCGCGCCGCTTGTGGATGATCGCCAGCGGGCAGCCGAGCCGGTCGGTCCACCGCTCGCAGACCCTGACCCGGCCGGCATCCGGCGCTACCACCGTGACCTCCGACAGGTCGAGCCGGCCCTCGATATACGAGGCCAGGATCGGGAGCGCGAAGAGATGATCGACGGGGCCGTCGAAGAATCCCTGGATCTGCGCGGTATGCAGGTCGACGGCCATCAGCCGGTCCGCCCCGGCGGTGGCGAACAGGTCGGCCATCAGCCGGGCCGAGATCGGTTCCCTGCCGCGGCTCTTCTTGTCCTGGCGCGCGTAGCCGAAGAACGGAGCGACCACCGTGATGCGCTTGGCTGACGCCCGCTTGAGCGCGTCCACCATGATCAGGTGCTCCATGATCCACTGGTTGATCGGCGCGGTGTGGCTCTGCAGCACGAACGCGTCGCAGCCCCGGACCGACTCAAGGAACCGCACGAAGATCTCGCCATTGGCAAAGTCGTACAGCCTGGTCGGCGTCGGCTCGATGCCGAGGCAGCCGGCTATCTCGTTGGTCAGGCCGGGGAATGCCCGGCCGGAGAAGAGCAGCAGCTTCTTCTCGCCGGTAGCCGTGATGCCCATCACTCGTCCTGCGCTCCTTCATGTTGCGGCGGCCCGGCCCCGGTTCGGGGC
>WNFB01001034.1_pt1 | contig 23260 bp, 28 predicted proteins | sample 5400501 | NCBI WGS metagenome assembly WNFB01 (sample SAMN13153341, study PRJNA577476) | soil metagenome | isolation source: 200 cm saprolite under Douglas fir tree site 2 hole 1 | place: USA:California | collected 2015-04-18 | reverse complement strand
GTCAGGATGCGATTCGAGAGGCCGATGATCAGCGGCACGTCGAAGGCCGAGAAGGCGATCGGCACCACGTACAGGCCGGCCGCCAGGATGGCCGGAAAGGCCAGCGGCAGGGTGATGTGCCGCATGCGCTTGAGGAAGCCCGCGCCGCTGGTCTCGGCTGACTCCTCCAGCGTGGAGTCCATCCCCCGCAGGCTGGCTGAAGTCATGATGAACACCAGCGCGGTAAGGTTCAGGCCCTGCACCCAGCCCATGCCTGGAATGCTCAGGATGCTCAACGCTGGGCCACCCAACAGCTGATTGACCATGCCGATGCGCGGGTGCAGCAGGAACAGCCAGCCCATGGCGGTGAAGAAGCCGGGCACCAGCAGGCTGAGCGTGACTACCGAGTACATCAGCGAGCGGGCTCGCATGTCCGTGCGCTCCACTAGCCAGGCGATGGGCACTCCGAAGAACATGGCCACGGCCAGCGTGATCAGCGCAAACCCAAGTGTGTTCAGCAGCGCGCTGTAGGCCAGCGAGTCGGTATACAGCGCCTCGTAATGGCGCACTGTGAAGGCGGCGTTGATGGCGCTCTCGCGAAACCCGATACTGGCCGTAAGCGCCAGCAGAAACAGGATCACAAACGCCGGGATGCAGGCAATCAGCACCATCGCATTTGGCCCGCGAAAGCTTTTAGCCCGCCAGTGAGACGGCGTGGCTAAGGGTGTCGCGGCTGCTAGCCCGCTGGTCGCCATAGGCCTAAATCGTAGACTCATCCAAATGCGCCCGACCCAGCGCCTCGTTGGCTTGCTGATCGCCATGCTGCTGCTCGCCGCCTGTGGAGGGGCTGCTGACCCGCCGGCAGACAGCGTTCCCCCCGCGCAGGGCCAGCCGGCTCTGCAGGACGTAATCGCCGCCGCGCGTAAGGAAGGAGCGTTGTCCTTCGTGTGGGGCGCCGGCACCCTGAAAGCACCGGAAGGCGTAAAGCAGCTCGGCGACGCGCTCAATAAGCGCTACGACTTGAACCTGAACATCCAGTTCACGCCCGGGCCAAGCATGTCGCAGATGGCGGCGCAGATCGCCCAGGAGTACAAAACCGGCAAGCCATCAACCACCGACGTCGAGATCGGCTACGCCGACCACGTCGTGCCGCTGATGGAGGCCGATGCTCTCGAGGCGGTGGATTGGCTCGCCTGGGCGCCCAATATCAAGAACGCGGAGATGATTGCCGGCGCCGGGCGGGCCGTAACCTTTGAGACGACGACTCCCGGCCTGACCTACAACACGCGCGACCTCAAAGGCAATTCGGTCCCGCGCAGCCTTCAGGACCTGTTGAAGCCAGAGTACAAGGGCCACATAGCCATCCAGCAGTTTGGCAATCCCTTCCAATACCTGGCGCTGCCTGAGTTTTGGGGTGAGGCAAAGGTCATGGCGTACGTCAAGCAGCTTGTCCCCCAAAGCGCCGGACTGATGCGCTGCACCGACGAAACACGGATCGCCTCCGGCGAGTTCGACATCCTGGCCGAATCCTGCAGTCAGAGCAGCACACTGCGCTTGAAGGCCACCGGTGCGCCGGTCGACTTCGTCATCCCGTCCGACGCCGTGTTCCTCAACCAGCTGTATCTTTCGATACCCAAAAATTCGACTCACCCCAACGCGGCCAAGCTGTGGGTCGATTTCCTCATGAGCCGGGAAGGCCAGGACATCATCTACGGCTTGGAGTTCGCGGACTCGACTTTCGTGCCCGGCTCCAAGACGGCGAAGGACATTGACGCTCTCAAAGCCGCGGGGTCACAGCTCGCCCAGATTGACGTTGCCCTGTTTCAAAAGGAAGGCGCGAAGAAGCTCGAGGATACGACCGCGGCTATCCAACGCGCGATCCATTGAGGAGGCAAGACATGGCGTTCCAAGGTAACGGTGAGCATCCCGAAGACCTCGACGTTGATTTCGTTCACACTGGGCCTGATACCCTCGCGGGCCGCTACATACGCCTTTTCTGGCAGCCGGTGTACGTCAGCGGCGAGCTGAAGCCGGGCACGGCTAAGCCCATCCGGCTCATGAGCGAAGATTTCACACTCTACCGCGGCGAGGGTGGGACGGCACATCTGGTGGCGTCGCGCTGCGCGCACCGAGGCACGCAGCTGTCCAGCGGCTGGGTAGAGGACGACTGCATCCGCTGCTTCTACCATGGCTGGAAGTACGACGGCACCGGACAGTGCGTCGAGCAGCCGGCGGAGGAGGAAGGCTTCGCTCGCAAGGTCAGCATCCGCGCCTATCCGGTGCGCGAGTACCTTGGCCTGCTGTTCGCCTATCTAGGAGAGGGCGAGCCTCCGCCTCTGCCTCGTTACGCGGAGCTCGAGGCGGACGGCTTGCTGGAGATCGATACGTATACGCGCGGCTGCAACTTCTTCACCAGCCTGGAGAACACGCCCGACGAGGTCCACGTCGCTTTCGTCCACCGCTCGTCGGCGTTCACTGAGCATGGGCTCAACTTCGATCTGCCGACGATCAGCGCGGAAGAGACGGATTACGGCTTCGTCCAGTACGGCACTCGGTCTAACGGCAAAGCTCGAGTGACGCATTTCTACATGCCCAACAGCCGCTACATCAAGGGCTCGCCGGACTCGGTAGGCGAAGGCTGGATCGACTTCGTGTCGTTTCGCGTGCCCGTGGACGATTTCAGCTTCAAGAGCTTCAACGTCAAGTTAAAGCACGCGGCTCGTAACGGACAGCAGGTGACCAACCTGGGCGACGATTCTGAGGAGGTCCAAAGGATCGCCGAGATGATCCTTCGTGGGGAGTGCCACGTAGACGACTTCAAGGACCACCCTCGCGTCGTGAACATCCAGGACTCGGTGTCTCAGATAGGTCAGGGCGTCATCCCTGAGAGGATGCGGGAGCGGCTTGGCCGGTCTGACGTGGGCGTCATCCTGCTGCGCAGAATCTGGGCTCGCGAGCTGCGAGCCCTAGCCGCGGCCGGCCCACTCAAGGCCTGGTCTCATCCCGAGGACCTCGTCGCCACCAGCGGAGTCTGACCTCCCGCTGGAGCTAGCCCTAGCCGTCGAGTGGAATCGTCGCTGAGATGCGCGATTGAGGGCCGCTGATGCGCCTCGTGTGCCCTTTGCCAGTCACGTCCTCGGCCAGCAGCACATCGCCCGGGCCGAAGCGATGGATGCTGCCGTCGGCCAGCCCGATCTCCATCTCGCCCGCCAGGGTAATCACGAATTGCCGCCGCGGGGCCGGATGCCAGTCCATGAAATGACCGGCCGGTGTGCTGCGGATGTTGATGGACTTGGCGGCCATCATCGAGCTGAGCTCAGGATGTGCTTCCAGGCTCAGCTCTTCGACGTGCGATTGGCCATCTTGGCCGGTGTAGATGCGCGTGATCCTCACGTCAGGTCGTGACCGGCGGCACACCGCGCTTGGGCCGGATCACTGATTCCAGACTGAAGCGCCCGGAGCCCAGCAGTGCTAAGCCGAGGCAGATCATGATGATCAACAGGTTGAGCTCCATGCCGCCCAGATTGATGAAGCCGAGCTTGCTCGTGCGGAAGATGAGTGCGAACACCATGTCCACCGTGATGATCAACGCGGCGATAGGCGTGAGAATGCCGAAAAAGAGCAGCAGACCGCCGACGAACTCCGCGATCCCGGAAACGTACGCCCAGGGCACGCCGGGTGTCAGTCCCAGGCCGGCTAAGAATTGGCCTGTGCCGGTGGGACCACCGCCGCCGAACAGCCCGAACAGCTTTTGCGCCCCGTGAGCCACGAAAACTACGCCCATGATGAGCCGCAGAGCGGCCAGCGTGATGTTTACGCGCTTGGCGTCATACACGTCCATGACTTCTCCTCCAGCTTGATTGCCGGCCAGTATACGGGAAGCGAGTAGGATAGGCGCCATGTCACTGATCACGCGCCTGTACACGGGTGAGGACGGCCAGAGCCACATCGAGGAGCTGGACCTCGAGAGCCACCCCGAGCTCGGCACCCTGCAGAAGGCGGAGGGCATCATCTTTCGAAGCTTCCAGCCGGGCCACTTCATGGACTGGCATCCCGCCCCGCGGCGGCAGTTCGTGATCAACCTGCAGGGCGAAGCCGAGATCGGCCTGCCCGACGGCACCACCATCCATTTTGGGCCCGGCCACGTGAACCTGGCCGAGGACGTGACCGGCCGCGGCCACACCACCCGAGTGGTCGGCAGCGTACCGCGTATCACCGCCACTATTCCGCTGTCCTGACTTCTTTGTCATTCCGAGCGCAGCGAGGAATCCGCGCCGAAAGGCGGATGCCTCACTTCATTCGGCATGACAAAGGCGGGTAGGCCGCAAATGTTTCGCACCCAGCCGATTCCGCCTGACTACCTGCCGCCCGAGGACGCCGAGCCCCACATCTTCTACGCCCTGCCAGAGCTGCGCTATCCGACCACGCTGAATGTGGCGGAGGCGCTGGTGGATGGCGCCCTGGCGAAGGGCTGGGGCGCTCGCACGGCGTACTTCTACGAGGGCCAGCGAATCACGTTCGACGCAGTGGCGCGAGGAACGAACCGCGCCGCCAATGGCCTGCGCTCGCTGGGCATTGGCCTGGGCGATCGGGTGATGGTCCGCATGACCGACCGGCCGGAGGCCGTCTACGCGCTCCTGGCCATTATGCGCATCGGCGCCATCGCCATGCCCACCTACCCGATGCTCAGCGCGGACGAGCTGGTGTACCGGGCCAACGATGCCGAGGCCGTGGCGATCATCTGTGACGCCGACCTGCTGCCGGCCGTGGAACAGGCTCGCCCTCGCTGTCCGGCGCTGCGCCATGTGCTCGTGCCCGGCGAGTCGTACGACGAGCTGCTGCGCGGTCAACCCGATGAGTGCCCGGCGGCGCCCACTGGCCGCGACGACGTGTCCATCCTGATGTACACCTCGGGCACGACCGGCGAACCCAAGGGTGTGATCCAGCCGCACGTGGATCACCTGTCCAGCGGCGATTGCCACATGAACCACGTCCTGCACCTGACGGCGGACGACGTCTTGGCCGGGCCGGTGGCCCTGCCATTTCGCTTCGGCATCGAGTTCTACGTGATCTTCACCCTGCGCAACGGCTGCCCCTCGGTGCTGCTGCCGAGGAAAACGCCCGCCGCTGTGCTGGATGCGGTGCAGCGCTATGGCGTTACGGTGATGGGCGGCGTGCCCACCTTCTACAACATGGCCCTTCAAGAGCTGGCCACGACCAAATACGACCTCAGCTCGCTGCGGCTGTGCGTATGCGCCGGCGAACCCATGCCGCTGCCGGTCTTCGAGCGCTGGAAAGCGGCCACTGGGCTGCCTCTGACGCAGATGCTGGGCACGACCGAGCTGAGCTGGTTCCTGGGCTATCGCGGCCCCGCCGGACTCAAGCCGGAAACCTTAGGCATGGCCACGCCTGGCTGCAGCGTGGTCGTGCGCGACCCCGAAACATTCCAGGAGCTGCCCCCAGGCGAGCAAGGCATTATGACCGTGGCCGGCCCGTCCGGCGCTCGCTACTGGCGCAAGCCGGAGCAGCAGCGCCACGCCATCCGCAACGGCTGGACCGTCGTGCCGGACATCGTCAGCATGGACGAGGACGGCTACGTCCGCTACGTCGGGCGGGCCGACGAGATGATCGTGTCGGCCGGCTACAACATCGCGCCGGTGCAAGTGGAGCAGGCGCTGAGCCGGCATCCGGCCGTGGCCGAGGCGGCCTGCGTGGGCGCGCCCGACCCGGAGGGCATCCGGTCCGCCATCGTTAAGGCCTACGTGGTGCTGCGGGATGGCTTCGAGCCGTCGAAGGTTCTCGAGGCCGAGCTGCAGTGCATCGTTCGCCAGCAGGCCACACCCTACATGTACCCGCGGCAGATCGAGTTCCTGGACGCGCTGCCCAAGACGTTCAACGGCAAAGTTCGCCGGACCGAGCTCAAGCAGCGCGCCTGGGCGACTGTGCGAGGATGATCGGGCTTTGAATGACGAGCTGATAGTCGGCGTCTCGATCAATAACCTGGCCGGCCAGTACACCCTGCGCGACCTGTTGGACTTTGCCCGCGAGGCTGAGGACCTGGGCTTCGATGCGGTATGGCTGCACGATGCACCCCTGGGCCGTCGCACGCTGGCCGCCTGGGACACCACCGCTGTGCTCGCCGCATTGAGCCAGGTGACCAGCCGCATCAAGCTGTGCACGGGCATCTTTCAGCCGCACCTGCGCAACCCGGTCACGGTGGCCCAGGCCTGGGCCACCGCCGACGAGCTGTCGGGCGGGCGGACCATCATGGGCGTTGGCACGGGGGCCGGCAAGTCGCGCCTGGTCGAGCGCGAGTACGATGCCGCGGCGGCTCTCCGGCCCGGCGACGCCATCGACCACCACGCGCTGTACAAGAAGCGGCGCCGCATGTTTCTGGAGTGCATCGAGGTCATCCGCCGCCTGTGGGACGAGGACCACGTGACGTTCCACGGCGAGTTCTACCATCTGGACGACGTGACCCTGGGCCTGGCCAAGCCAGCGGCCAAGCCTCACCCGCCGATCGTGATCGGCGCCGGTCACTACATCCCCTCAGTGTTCGGCGGCTCCGTCCATCACCTGTGGACGGAGGAGCGCGCCGGCAAGTGGCTGGCGGGCCCGATCGAGGACGCCGCTCGCCTGGGCGATGGGTGGATCACGGTCCAGCTCGCCCCCGAGGGGTACCCATCGGTGCGAGACCGCGTGCTCGCGGCGCGCCCGCCGGAGCGGAGCGGCGAGCCGTTCATCCTGGCCTTCAACTGCTTCGTGAACGTCAACGACGACCGCGGAGCGGCTTGGGATGAGATCCGGCAGCACCTGAACGACTTCCACGGCCCGCCCGTGCCGGACGATCTGGTCGACTGCTGGGCCGTGCCCGGCCCTGGCGAGGTCATCGCCGAGCGGCTCAGCCGTTACGTGGAGCAGGGCGTGCGGCTGTTCCAGCTGGTCATCGGCTCGCGCGATGAGTTGGGGCAGATGCGCCGCCTTGCCCGCGAGATGCTGCCGGCGCTCAAGGGTGCTGTCCATGCCTGAGCTTCGCCCGGCCCTCCAAGAGCTTGTCATGGCCAATCGCATCCTGGCTCGCGAGGGGGTGCTCGATGGCTTTGGCCACGTCAGCATTCGCCATCCCGAGAACGCCGAGCATTATTTGATGTCCTGCTCGCGCGGGCCGGAGCTGGTCCGCCTGGAGGACATAATCGAGTTCACGCTCGAAGGCGAGCCGCTGAACCAGACCGGCCGGGCCCTGTACGCCGAACGGGCCATCCATGGCGCCATCTACGCCGCCCGGCCCGACGTCCAGGCCGTGTGCCACAACCATTCGCCCTCGACGATCCCCTTCGGCGTGACTGGCGTACCATTGCGGCCAATCATGCACATCACGGCCACCATGGGCCCTGACGTGCCGGTGTGGGACATCCGCGATGAGTTTGGCGACACCAATCTGCTGGTGCGCACCTGGCCGCAGGGCCAGTCGCTGGCGAAAGCGCTCGGCAGCCGCCGAGTGGCGCTGATGCGCGGCCACGGCAGCGTGGTGGCGGGACCATCGCTCCGGGAGGTGGTCATGACGTCGGTTTACCTGGAGGTTGGCGCCAGGCTGCAGCTGCAGGCTCATAGCCTGTCGCCCGATTACGTCAGCCTCACGCCCCGCGAGGTTGAGCTGTGCACGGAGATGGCCCTGGCGCCGGCCTATCCGTCACTGGATCGGGCGTGGGAGTACTGGTGCTCGCGCGCCGGATACTCAGGCATCTGAATGCACCTGCGTCGAGGTGCGCTCCTGAGCTTGCTGCTGGTGGCCAGCGGCTGCGGCGGAGCGCCCGCGGCCCAGAGTCCCTCGGCTTCACTGTCGGCCAGCGCAGCCGCCAAGCCTGCCGCCAGCTCAGCCGTGGGGAGCGCCAGCGCCAAGCCCGGGGCATCTGCCGCCGCGAGCGCGGCCGCTAAACCGGCATCGTCGACGTCCGTCAAAGTCGCCTACTCTCAGCCGGCGGCCGGCTTCGCGCCGGTGTGGGTGGCGCAGGATAAGGGCTTCTTCAAAAAGTACGGACTAGACGCCGAAGTGCTCCAGATTACGCCACCCGCCGACACCCAGTCGGTGATCAGCGGCGAGATCCAATTCGACGTCGATGGCTCGGGCAGCATGGCGGCTATCGCCAGCGGGGCCAACATCCCGTACATCGCGATCACGGTGCCCTATTTCGCTCAGTCGTTGTACGGCCAGTCCTCTATTCAAAAGGTCAGCGACCTGGTCGGTAAGCAGGTCGCTACCACCACCAGGGGCGGGTCGAGCGACTTCGCCCTGCGGACGCTGCTGGCCAAGGAGAACGTCGACCCGGCGAAGATCAATTTCGTCTACCTGCGCGACGACGCCGCCATCCTGGCGGCGATGCAGGCGGGCACGCTTCAGGCCGCCATCATCACCTCGCCCAACACCCTTCGCGCCAAGCAATCGGGCCTGCGCGAGATTGTGGACATGTCCAAGCTCAGGCTGCGCACCCTCACGCAGGGTGTGAACGTGCGCAAGGAGTGGGCCCAGCAGCACGAGGACCTGGTGCTGGCATTTCTCAAGGCCTGGATGGAAGGCGCCAAGGAGGGCCGGAGCAATCCTGATGGCACGAAGGCCATCATCGGCAAGTACACCAAAGTCACCGACCAGGCGTTCCTGGACGAGGCCTACAACACGGTGGTCTCGCTGTGGGCCGCGTACCCGCTGGCCAACGATCAGGATCTCCAGAACGTCATCGACCTCAGCACCGAAGCCAACGTCAAGGCTCACACGCCCGCCGACTATTACGACAACTCGTATCTCCAGAAGCTGGACTCGTTCGTCAAACAGCTGTATCCAGGCGGTGTTCCACAGGCGTAGCAATCAAGGAGGGCAATATAGCTATGCGCTCGACCGTGCGACTTGTCCCTGCCTGTCTCGCTGGCTTCCTGCTCCTATCCGGGTGCAGCGGCACGGCCCCGGCTTCGGCCCCCGCCAGTAAGCCGGCCGCCTCCGGGCTGGCCAGCGCCTCTGCCAAGCCGGCGGCTTCCGCCAGCGCTGCCGCCAAGCCGGCGGCGCCGGCCAGCGCGCCGGCATCGACCACGGCTGCAGCCGGCGGTCCGATCAGGATCGGCTACATCACGGACCTTACGGGCACTACCGCGCAGTTCGGCAGGGACGGCGTCGACGGCACCAACCTGTACTTCGAATCGGTCAACAACACGGTAGCTGGCCGCAAGGTCGAGGTCGTCGCCGTCGACGACGAAATCAAGCCGGATGTGGGTGTGACCAAGGCCAAGCAGCTGGTCGAGAGCAACAAGGTGAGCATGATCATTGGCGTACTGAACACCGCCATCTGCTATGCGCTGGCCAGCTACGCCCGAGACGCCCAGGTGCCGCTGATCATCACTCAAGGCTGTGCGTCCCAGTTCTACGCCTCCGACCCGCGCTTTGCCAGCACCTACGTCAGCCGCCTATCGCTGGTGCCGATGGCCCTGGCGGACCCTATGGCCGAGTGGGCCTACCAGCAGGGCCTGCGCAAAGCAGGATTCATGACCTTTGACCAGATCGGCGGCCTGGAAGCGGCAGACCTGTTTGCCGCGGCGTTCATCAAACGTGGCGGGACGATCGTGCAGGAGCTGCACCCGCCCTTCCCCAATAACCCCGATTTCGGGCCCTACCTGGCGCAGCTGGATCCGGCCACCGACGTGCTCTTCAGCTTCGAGCCTGGAATTGACGGGCTTCGTTTTGCACAGCAGCTTCAGAACTACGGCGGCCAGAAGAAGCCGAAGGTGCTCGACTTCGCCGGCGTGGTGACCGATCCGTCCAACCTGGGCCAGCTCAAGGATGCTGCCGTCGGCATGGTTGCCGGCCAGACTGTTGATTTCAACTCCACCGCGCCGGACTATCAGAAGATGGTGCAAGCCTGGAAGGCGAAATACGGCGACCGGCCGCTGTCGGTGAACGTTGTCAACGCGTACGGCACGGCTCAGGCCATCGCCGGCACCATTCAGAAGGTCAACGGCAACGTCGAAGACAAGAAAGCCTTCCTCGATGCCCTGTACGCAATCGATACGCAGACGGTGAAAGGGCCGCAGAAGCTGGACAGCACCCACGAGCCAGTGCAGAACACCTACATCTATGAGACGGTGAAGCAGCAGGACGGCGGCGTCGGCTTCAAAACGCTGGAGACGCATCCGCTCGTGCCGCCCAGCGGCAGCTTTACCGCTGCGCAGTTGCAGAAGCTCAAGCCCGGTCAGAACAAGGGCAAATGGCCGGGCTTCACCAAGACCCAGCTGGACCAGCTGCTGAGCGGGCCGTAGCTACGCTCGCAGCAGCTGGCCGAAGCTGAGCCAGTAGTAAACGATGTAGCCGCCGACAGCCAGGAGTACGGCGCCCATGACCGGCTGCATCCAGCGGCCGAAGCCCCTCAACCGCGCCAGGATCGAGCCCCGGAACAGGGCCGCGGCCAGGGTCGCGAGCGCCAGCACCACAGCCATGCCCAGGGCGTACAGGACGAACTGGAGCGCCGCGGAGGCGATGCCCGGCGCGACGAGAGAGGTGCCGACCACTGATAGGAAAATCGGCAGCGTGCAGCTCACCGAGGTGAGCCCGTAGGCCAGACCGTAGGCCGCGTACCCGCGCAGGTCTCGCCGGCTCGTCATGCCGGCCAGCCTGCCGGACAGCGTCTTGCCGGCGCTGGTGTACAGTGGCCCGCCAGTTAGGGTGCGAGCGCCGACGATCACCAGGACGATGCCCACCAGCAGACTGACTCCGGGCAGCACCCGGCTGACCAAGCCGCCGGCCAGCCCCAGTAGCAGCCCTATCGCGCCGAACAGCGCGACGAAGCTGAGCGCTACCGATCCGCTGACCGCCAGCGCCCGCGGAATGCCTGCGCGCGAGCCGGATGCGGGATCGTCGAGATAAAGTGCGAGGTAGCCGGGCAGCATCGCGAAGCCACACGGGTTCACCGCGGCGACCATGCCGGCGACGAAGGCGTAGGCGGCAGGGATGCCGGCGCCGAGCTGCTGCAGCGCATCGCTGGAGCCCCCCGAGAGCGACTCGACGGCCAAGGCCAGCCCGCTGCCGCGTTGGCCTGCCAAGGCCGCGGCTCCGGCCGCCAGCAGGACCGCGATCGTGATGCCTGCCGCGGGCCATCGCCGCGCCCGGACGTCCTGGCCGGCGTTAGCCAAGCACTGGCGCGGGAGCGGCCGCTTGGGTGCCGACGCCCAGCTGGTGCAGGCCGCCGGACAGGCGGTCGCGCGCGGCAATGATCGTCCCGCCCGCGCTGATGAGCGGACCGGGCTCACTCTGCCACTGCGCGTCCGGACCGAACAGGAAGAAGGCATCCCAGGTGATGCCGCGCCGGTTTGTCACGTGGTCAGAAAACCAGCGGCCCACGATCTTCTGTTCGTCCCAATAGTTCGTCACCCGCGGGTCGGACAGGATCTTGGTATCGAGACGGGCCCGCGAGTCGCCAGGCAGCACGTTGAACCAGACCACGTACAGCTTCAGCGGAGCCGCTGGATTTGGGCTTAGGACTTCGTCTCGCACCCAACGGGCACCGGCGTAGCAGGTCGGTCAAGTAGGCGAGATGAGCATGATCAGTCGCGGGGATCCGGCGCCGGCATTGAACGCCGCCTCTAGCTGGCTGAGGTCGGTCAGGTCGGTAACCGGCGCGGCAGGCGCATTCGAGCGGCTTTCGGCAACGCGCTCGGCCAGCTCGGGGACATAGTCGGCCACGGCATGCCGGGCAGGCGTAAAGGCAATGGCGGCGCCCAGCAGGACAACCAAGATGCCGACACCGACGAGAGCGATTTTGCCTGTACGCACGTTCAGTCCTCTTGTGCCGTGGCAGAGTCTACGTCCTCACGCCTGATGACGCCGAGCAGACGGCCCTCAGGCGTGCTGACCAGCATCGTCTTCAGGTCGTGCTGCTGCATAGTGTGCTCGACGTGCTCGATGGACGTGTCCGGCCGGATCGTTGACGGGCCCGGCTCCATAATCGCTTCCGCTGTTCCGGTGGCCTGTCTGACGGCCGACTTTCGAATGCGGCCGAGCAGCACGTCATCATCGCCAACGACAAGCGCGAAGCCGTATTCCGAGGCGTCGATTTCCTTACCAAGGTCCTCGATAGGAGCCTCGAGCCGGCAGCGTACGACGTCTTGACGCACCAGGTCGCCGGCCCTGGGCTTAGCGGCCAAGCGACCTTCCCGGGGCAGCGGATGGGCCAGCCAATCAGCCTTGCCTGGCACGTAGTCATACACCTCGCGAAAGTCGAGGGTCTCGAGCCGCAACGCGGCCCGCGGGCTCATGTCTCACAAGTAGTCGTAGCAGTAGACGATGACCGGCCGGTTGGCATCGAGAACACGTGTGGTGTCGCGGGTCAGCTCCTTGAGCGGGATGCTGATGGCGCCAGGCAGATGCTCGTCCTCGTATTCCTCCCGCGGCAGCACCTCCACCAGCTGCGCGCCCTGAGCGAGCAGCTCACGAAGCCGCGGCAGTTCGATTCTGGTAGGCATCCGCTTCTCCTCGTTTGAGACCAAGGGCCGCCAGCACCCACTCTTCCGGTGGGCTGCCGGCCCAACCATCGGCCGTGCGATACAACCGGCACTGCAAGCCATATTCCAGCCGAGTCTCGGCGCCCGGCTCCACATCCCGGCCGTTCACGCGCACGGTGGGTGATCCCACGAAGCGTTCGGCGAGCGCTGCCTCTTCGGACTCGATGTGGCGCAGCGAGACCTGGGGCTTTACGCCGGCTGCCGCCAATGTGGCCTGCAGCCGAGGCAGGTACTCGACGTAATTCGGGCAGCCGTCGAAGTACAGCAGCTCGACGGACGGCGTCTCGCGGCGGCTCCGGACGGCGAGGACTACCGCTGCGCCGGCCACCACGATAAGCGCGGCTACCCACAGAGGCGCGCCAACGCCGGCCGCCAGCCCGCCGGCCACAGCGGGCGCCAGCAGCGGCAGCCCCAGGCAGCAGACCACGGCCAGCACGCCCGCCCCGATCATGGCCAGCGAGAAGCGCCCGCCCATCAGTCCGCCTCCCCGTCCACGGCCTGGCAGCAGGCTACGTGCTCGGCGTTGTCGCGCAGCAGCGAACGGGCCAGCGCGACCAGCGCGATCACCCGCTCGTCGGCAACCCGGTAGTAGACGGTCCGAAAGTCGCGGTGGTTGCGGACGAAACCACACCAGCGCAAGCAGGCCAGGTGATTCGACAGCTGCGGCTGTGGCAACCGAAGCCGCTCGACCAGGTCGCCCACCGACAGCTCACCTTCGGCGGCCAGCGTCTCGAGGATGTGCAGCCGCGCCGGTGTGCCCAGTGCGCGGAAGTACTTGGCCACGAGCTCCGTCTCCACGGGGGTCTCGGGTAGGCGAAAGGGAGCAATAACGTTCGATGCCATATGTGGGAAGTATGATATCAGAAGTATCTGACGTTACACGGGGTAGATCTCAGTACGCGGCTTGAAGGCTGCCCAAGCGAACCAGAAGTACGTGCCGCTGACCAGCCGCGTCAGGGAGCGCCCGGCATATCGACCGGAGCGGGCGCGGCCGAAGATGTCCCAGCTGCTCCCGGCCTCGTCCACGATATGCCCGTCCTTGGCCGAGAAGCTGAGCTGCTTGCCGTCCAGCCGAGGGTCAAATGCGGCCGCGCTCCCGACGTCCCGGCCTTCGCCGACCTGGCCGGCGTCGAGCGGCGAGGCCGCGCCTTTCTCGAAGAAGACCACCAGCGGCTGGCTGCCGAGCTGATCGTTTATGGCGCCCTTCTGGGCGAGCACGCTGAAGGGGTAGGCCTTGTCCTGGCCACCGACCGATAGCGTGAGGACCCGCTCCATGGGCTTCAGCCGGTTGTCCGGTTTGCCGCCGAACAGGAAGGGCGTCTTGTCTGGCGCATCGTAGCCCTGGTACGGATTGCGGCCGTAGGGGCGGTCGAAGCCGGTGTCGCGCGACAGTACGGTGCCCGCGGGGAAGGCCTTCTTGAACTCCTCCCAGGAAACGAGCTCGGCCGGCAGATAGGTGAGATTCTGCCCAGCCAGCTGGCCCACGATGGCCAGACCTTCGGCCTGCTGCCACCAGCTCTCGGTTTGCCTGTCGTACATCACCAGGTCGCTGTTGCGCAGGTTGCCAGTGGTGCCGAAATCGAGCACCTGATTGCCTAGGCGCCGGTCGAACACGATGGCCGTGTTGCACAGCGGGCAGAAGGTGATCGTCACCGGATCGCTTGCCCGCGAGTCATTGACAATCTCGTGCCAGACCAGGATTTGAATCGGGTAGGCCTTGGCCTCGCCGCTGCGTTCGAAAGCCACGACCTGCTCCTTGGCCTTCAGGAAACCGTCGCCCTCCTTGAGGGGGACGAACTTGGGCTTGTCCAGCGCCGGGATGCCGTCCTTGCCCGGGCCGCCGGACGCGATCTCGCTCAGGGGAATGACGTGCTTGGCAAAGTCGGTTTTCCAGCCGTCCTTGCTGACGCGGAGCTCGTCACTGGGCGCCGACGCCAGTGTCGCAACCGGCCCAGCGCTGGTGGATGGACTCGGAGCGGGCGAGCCGGTGGCGCGGCCCTCCTGCCCGCGCGCGGGGGAGACGCCCGCGCCACCGGAGCCGCAGCCGGCCAGGGTCAGGGCCAGCATGAGCGGCGCCCATCTCCAGCCAGCCATCCACACCATCATGGCCCTGGCGGGTGGCCATGACTGTAATGCACCTTACAGATGGGCCGTCAGGCGAGGAGGTCGGCGAGCTGGGCCAGGTCGTCAACGACGATCTCGGGTTTGCCGCCGACGCGCTCCGGGGGCATGTGGGTGCGGTTGATCCAGGCCACCGGCAGCCCAAAATGGGCCGCGCCGGCCACGTCCCAGCCGTTGCCCGACACGAATAGCAGGCGCTCTCTCGGCACGCCCACACGATCGACCGCCAGCTGATAGGTCTGCGGCGCCGGCTTGAAGATGCGTACCTCATGGGCACTGATGATGTGCTCGAAGTGCCCGCGAATGCCGGCATTGGTGGCCACGGCCTCGAGCGACTCCGGAAGTCCGTTGCTGAAGATGGCCAGCGGCCGGCGGCGGCCCATGCGCTGCAGCGCGCCATCGACTTCCGGGTAGGTCTTCAGCTTGACTGGGCCTGCATCATCTCACCCACATTGGCGTCTTTGACAGCGTGCTGCTGCAACGCGTACTCGATGGACAGCAGGGTAATCTCCCGGAAGTCTTTGTAGTCGCCCATCAAGCTGGCCAGCCAGCTGTACTGCAGCTGTTTCAGGCGAGCCGTCTGGACGACTTCTGGCGTGGCCCATGTGGCCTCGGAGACGTTGAAAAGCGTTCCGTACGCATCGAAAGCGATGGCCTGGATGTGACTCAGTGCTGCCATGCATACGTGGTCGCATCAACGGGGCCCGGTAACTGTAATGGAGCTTACATACAGCAAGCTCGCGCCGGCGTATATGTTCGTGCGATAGTCGAGTCATGGCCTCTCCCGGGAACGTCCTGCCCTTCGACCGATCTCGATCCGCGCGGGCGAGCGCAACCAATGAGCCGGCGCAGTCGCTGCTGCGTGTCTGGAGCAGCCTGGGAGAGTCCAAGCCGCTGGTCTCGGGCCAGGTGCTATTCCTCGAGGGCGAGCCGGCCAGCCATATCTACCTGGTAGCCCATGGTCGCGTGGAGTCCGTCCATTTGTCGGAGGATGGGCGCAAATTCGTCAGCTTCGAAGCCGCGGCGGGTGACGTCCTGGGGGAGGGGGCCCTCATCGAGGGCGCCTCGTACGCCAGCTCTGCCCAGGCGGCCAGCGCGGCAGAAGTCATCCGCTTGCGTGGCGACACCGTGGCCGCGCTGCTCCGGGAGGGCGGCGACTTCGCCACGGCGCTGGTGGCGGCGCTGAGCCGCCGCCTGTGCCAGACTGAGCAGCGCGCCGGCCAGATCGCCCTGGGCGGGCTGGAGTATCGGGTAGCCAGCGTGCTGCTCACCGAATCCGAGCGCGGCAGCCGCGTGGTCCAGTTGACCCACCGCGAGATCGCCGAGCGTTCCGGCGCGGCCCGCGAGAGTGTGACTCAGACGCTGAACCACTTCAAACGCGAGGGCATGGTGACGCTCACCCGCGGCGCCATCCGCGTCTGCTCCGTGGCCAGGCTGGCGGCGTTTGCCGGGCGAACGGACGTGCGCGCCTGGCTGCCGCTGGTGAAACTGCTGCCGGCGCTGAGCGCGTCCGCGGCGGCCTGCGCAGCCATCCTCCTGTCCCAGCCGCCGGGCCTGGCCTGACTTACCCTAGGCCGGATGAGCGACTCCCACGACGCTGGGAGGAACAGCTTAGTCCTCGATAGCACGCCAGGCTGCCAAAGAGGTTAGCCACGACCTGTCCAGCCAGCGTTTCCGGTACCTACTGGATGACGACCTCAACCTGGTCATAGCCTGTGGCGCCCGCTGGGAAGCTGCCCTGGCGGTCAGCCGTCTGAGGCGCACCGGCGCCGTCAGTGGCCCGCACGAGCGCCTGGTAGCGGCCAGGCGCAGCGTCCGGCCAGGGCCACAGCCAGCGCGCCCAGGCGGCCGGCGCCGGCGGACGGTCGAGGACCGCGGTCCGCCAGGACGCGCCGCCGTCGATGCTCACCTCGACCGCGGAGATGCCCCGCTCGCCGGCGAAGGCGATGCCCCCCAACACCACCTTCCCGGCAGGCAAGGGCACGCCTGCGGGAGGCACGTCGATGCGCGACATGGTTCGGACGACCGCGTCGTCGTCATAGCCTTGGCGCTCCCACCAGCCGGGCCGCGGCTCGGCGGTGAGCTCGATCTTGCGGAGCCATTTGGGGTTCTTCATGCCGTAGCGGCCGGTACTGAGCACGCGTAGGGGGAAGCCGTGCCGCTGCGGCAACGGAGAGCCGTTCATGGCGTAAGCCAGGATGGTGGAGGGGGCCAGCGCTTTATCCACGGGATAGCTCTCGGTGTAGTTGTCGCTGCAGGTAAACGCCACGAACTTGGCCTCGGGCTTGAGCTGCGCAGCCTGCAGGATTGTAGACAGCGGCACCCCGGTCCAGATGGCGTTGCCGGCCAGGGGACCTCCAACCAGGTTGCTGATGCACTCCAGGGTGACCATCTCGTCAACCGCCGGCAGCGCCTGCAGCTCCGCGTAGGACAAACGCCGCGGCTGCTCGACCAAGCCGAACACTTCCAGAGCCCAGGAATCCGCGGGCACGGTTGGATCGACGAAGTTCTTCGAGATGCGGTAGAAGGTGTCGTTGTCAGTGATTTGAGGCATCAAGCCCGGCACGGAGGCGAACAACTGCCGGTGGACATCTGAGGAGGTAACCGCGCCGGTCGGCACGTGGGTTCCGCTGGCCCGCGGCTCCAACATGGCGGACACGAGCCGCCACAGGAGTCCGCCGTTGAGGAGCAGCGCGAGGCTGCCCAACCCAGCCATAAAGCGGCGCCGGCCCACATCGGGCGCTGGCCCCGACTCCAGGCCGGCGAGGATCACTGCAAAGGCCAAGAAGCTGACCAGCGCGCCGCCGCCGCTTTGCAGGTTCGAGGGCCAGGGCTGCGCGAAGGCGCCCACCGCCCAGCTCGTCATGGCCCACAGCGCCAGCCCCAATCCGAGGGCGGTCAGCCAGCGAGGACCGGCGCCAGCCAGAGAGGCTGCCAGGCGCCGGTAGGCCCAGCCCGCCCCCGCGAGAACGATCAGCGACAGCACGATGATGCCCAGCAGCAGCGCTGGCTTGCCCCAGTGCTGCAGCCGCTCGAGCATGATGTCGAACGTGGCGCCAGGCGTCGCCCCCACGAGCCGCTCGCCGGCGAGGTCGAAATACGACGGCCACGGAGCCAGCAGCCGTAACAAGAGCATCACGGCGACGGAACCCAGACCGGCCAGCGCGGCCACCTTTGCAGCCTAGGGTGTTCGGTTGGAGGTATCTGTAATGAGGCTTACAGTCGCCTCGATCATTCGCAACGTTCCGGCTGCCGCCGACGTTTGTAAGCGCGATTACATACGCCAGGCCGTGGCTGCCCGTAGCGTGGGGGCATGCTCCACTGCCCAGCGGGTGATGATGCCGCGCCCGGCGGCCGTTAGCTGGCTGGCCGTGATCCTCGTTGGCTGCACGTCGGCCGCCGCTTCCCAGAACCCGGGGGACATGGCAGCCACCGTGACCGCGGCTCAGACCGCGACAGCCGCTGTGCCGACCCCCGTCACGAAGCCAACACCGTCACCGCCGGCAGCGCGGCAGGCCGCCGGCGCTTCGGGCGCCCAGGAGGTGAATATCGTCGAGCCGCCCTTCGAGCCGCCGCAGACGTGGATGTTCGAGCCGCGGCAGATTTCGGTGAAGGTGGGCAGCAAGCTCACCTGGACCAACACCGGAGCCGTGGCTCACACCGCCACTACGGACCAGGGCAACGCATTCGATTCCGGAACCATCGACCCGAAGGCGACGTTCGCCTTCACGCCCACCATGGCCGGCACGTTCGCCTATCACTGCACTTTTCATCCGTGGATGAAAGGCACCCTCACGGTCAGCTAAAAAACAACAGGAGGAACTCCATGATCCCGTTTTCCCGGCTTAGGATCCCAGCCTTCGCGACCGCCATAATGGTCGGCCTGGCAGCCTGCGGTGGCGGTGGCGCGGCGGCGCCAGCCAGCTCTCTGGCGGCGCCCGCGCCGGCCTCTGCAGCCGTGAAAGCGAGCGCACCGGCATTGGCCGCCAGCCCCAGCGCGGCCGCCTCGGCTAAGCCGGCGGCCAGCGCTCCGGCGGCGGCATCAGCTTCCGCGAAACCGGCAGCCAGCGGGGCGGCCGCGGCCAAACCCAGCCCCAGTGCGCCAACTACCATGGGTTCGCTGACAGTTGTCTCGCCCAAGACTGGAGACAAAATCACCACCACCGACGTGCCGGTCGAAGTTCAAGTCAAGGACTTCAAGCTGTCCACCGCCGACGTTGGCAAGCCGGACAAACCTGACGAGGGCCACATCCACGTGATGCTGGACGGCATGAACATGGGCGTGCTCTTCAACTTCTATACCGAACCCAAGTTCACCCTGCTCGGCACAGGCATAAAGCCGGGTCAGCACAAGCTGATCTTCGACCTGGCCACCAACACTCACGAGGACATCGAGAGCACGGCTAAGGAAGTGGCTATCGACTACCAGCCGGCGACCCCTAAGCCGCTGCCATCCCCGGCAACATTTTCGGCGCCGCCCGGCGTCAAGATCCTGCAGCCGCCGGACGGTGTCACGCTTGGCCCCAAGTTCACCATCCAGGTCCAGCCGGATAACTTCAACCCGTCGCTCGAGCTGGAGGGCAAGCCCAACGTCAAGGGCTACGGCCACTACCACGTCTTCGTGGACATGGACATGTCAATGATGAGCCCCAGCGCCTCCGCGGCTGCCAAGCCAGCGGCCAGTGGCGCAGCGGCGGGCAGCGGGCAGATGGAGCAGATGATGAGCATGGCCGGCATGATCGCTATGCCTGGGGGCAACAGCATCCCGGTCGATCTGAGCGCCTGGCCGAACGGTAAGCACACCATCACCGTCGAGCTGGTCCAGAACGACCATACGCCCATTGAGGGCGCTAAGCCGGCGATGATCAACATCACGTTGCAGGGCGCCGGCGCCAGCGCCGCTCCCGCGGCGAGCGCCAAAGCGTAGCTCTGTTGCCCTGGAAGCGGTCGGCAGCCAACGGCGCCTGCCGGCTGCTTCGCGACAATAGGGCTATGTCGAACGATATCTTCCGCTGGCGAGCTGCGGCGGCCGTCATCTGTTGCGGCCCGCATCTTCGCCGCACGGGCACGATCGCCGCCGTGGTGGGCACCTGGCTGACTCTGGTGAATCAAGGCGACGTCATATCAGCCTGGCGCTGGAGCCCCGCGCTAGCCGGCAAGATCGTCTTGAACTACGCCACACCATTCGTGGTCTCGAATCTGGGGCTGCTATCACGGAGGTTTCGCATAGAGGACAGCGCGAATGGCCGATCGTAATCTCGCTTACATATCGCCCTGCCAAATTCAGGCAATCTCTAGGCGTGAGGCCAACGATCCTGCCGGTTGTGGTATTCGGCAGCTTGCTGACCCTGGCCGCCTGCGGCGCTAATCAGGCAGCGGGGCCGCAGGCCGCCGTTGGGGGCGCGTCCGTCCCGAGCGCAGTGCAGGCCTCGAGCAGTGCCAGCGCCGTACCCCGAAATGTGAGTCTCCCAAGCGGGTTCCGGGATTTCAGCTTCGTGGCCTACCAGGGAGAGGAGCTGCTCGGCGGGCATGAGGGCAAATTCTCGAATCTGTTCCAGTCGGGCAAGCCCGTCGTCTTGAACTACTGGGCGGGCTCGTGCCCGCCCTGCCGGGCGGAGATGCCGGCCTTCCAGCGCGTGGCGGATGCACAACAGGGCAAGGTCATCGTCTTCGGCTTGGACGTTGGACCGTTCGTGCAGCTGGGCCGGCGCGAGGATGCCATAGAGCTGTACAACGCGCTGCACATACGCTATCCGCTGGCCTACGCGACGAACGTGCAGCCGCTGCGACTCTACAGCGTCCAAGGCATGCCGACGACTATCTTCTTCTCTGGGAGCGGGCGGATCGTGGATAAGGTGAGCGGCATGCTGAGCGAAGGCCAGCTCAACGCCCAGGTCCAGAAGCGGCTGGCGTCGGGCTGACTAGCGCTTGTCTACACCTCGATCTGCCGCGCTCTTGACAAAGGAGTCGTCCAGAACCTTGGTGGCGTCGAAGTTGCGCACCGCCTCGTTCTTCTCCCCCAGGACCGCTTTGGCGTCGGCGAACTGCTCCGGTCTGGCATATGGCAGTGGCGGAATGACGCTGTTCACGAAGTAGTCATAGGTGACTTCGACGGCGTGAGCGTCATCGAGCTTGTGGTACTTCTTGATGACGTCCATGGCCAAGGTCTTGTCCTTCCGGGCCCGGGCGATGGCCTCGACGATGGAGTCCACGTACCGCTGGACGGCGTCTCGGTGCGAGTTGATATAGGACCGCAGGATGATGTCCGACGCGTTCGACCATGGCGCCTTGGTAGCAGCCATGTCCAGCAGCGTGTGGAAGCCCTTGGCCTCCATGATCACGCTCTCTGGCGGGAAGGACAGGCCACCCTGGATGGCACCACTCTGCATAGCGGCCAGCCGGTTCGAGGCCGAGCCGACACCGATGATGTTGACGTCCTTCTCGGGATCCAGGCCCATTTTGCGGAGGGCCACCCGGGTAGCGATGTCGGACGTAGAGCCGATGCTGCTCACGCCCAATTTCTTGCCCTTCAGATCCGCGGGCGTCTTGATCTCGGCCGGCACCTGCAGCAGATAGGGATAGACCGGCGCGTTGGTCGTTACCGGCACCACGTCCGCTCCCGCGGCAGTAGCGCTCACTACTTCCGGAGCGCCGAGGCCGGTCACCTGAATCTGTCCGGCAATCAGGGAAGCCATGCCCTTACTGCTCTCGATGTAGGTCAGCTCCACGTCCAGGCCGTTCTTCTGAAAGATGCCCGCGGCGTCGGCCACCCACTCCGGCAGGACGGCGCCGATGACGGCTGCGTAGGCCACCACCAGCTTAGGTGCTTGACCCGCTTGCGCAGACGCTTCCTGTGCTGTGCTTGCCGGCACACTGGCCGGCGGCTTCGCGGAAGCTGCCGCCACGCTCGCGGGTGTACTCGGCGCAGCCGGCGCAGCCGAAGAGCCGCACGAGGCCAACACCAGGGCCAGGCCGGCCAGCATCGGTACACGTGTAGGAACGGGGCGGAAACGGACATGCCTTAACATGAGCCTTGGCCTCCTGCTTGGCAGCGATTGTTGCGGCCCATGCTAGCCTCTTACACCTTGTTGTCAAGCATCGAGGAGTAGCAGAGATGGCTATTGAGCACGCAGCGCCAGATTCCACGGTGGCCGACGAGTACAACTACCTCAGCTTCACGCGGTCGGAGGCGTCCGGCATGGGCAGCGCTTTCAAGCAGACCCTAAGAGCTGGTGACGAGGCGCCTGATTTCGAGCTGCCGACTCCCGAAGGCAAGCGAGTCCGGCTGTCGCGCTTCCGCGGCCAGAAGCACGTGCTGCTGGAGTTCGGCAGCATCACCTGACCGCCCTTCGTGGGCGAGGTCTCGCCCCTCAACCGGCTGTACGCCGAGTACCGCGACAAGGGATTCGAGTTCCTAACCATCTACGTCCGTGAGCCGCACCCCGGTGAGAACTACCCCGCGCACCGGGATTGGGAGCAGAAGGTCAAGTACGCGCGTGACTGCCGCGATCAGGACAGCATCCGGAACCCACTGCTCGTAGACGACCTCGAGGGGACCGTCCACCGGCTCTACGGCCTCCTGCCGAACATGATCTACATCGTGGACAAGCAGGGTCGCATCGTCTACAAGGCCATGTGGACGGACCATGCCGAACTCACAACCGTGCTCCGGAACCTGGTCATGACCGATGAGCTCTCCGCCCAGGGCGTTCGGCTCAAGCCGTCATACACCGAGAAGATCAATTACATTCCGGCGGAGTACGCGGGCGGCGTGCGGGAGAAGGTGTTCGGCCGCGCCGGCTCCAAAGCCTGGGAGGACTACAAGCGTACCTTCGCCAGCTGACCGGCCGGCTCCCGGCGCACGTCCGCCAAGGCGTACAGGAAGGCGATGACCAGCGGGGTCGTCTCGATCAGGTTGTACACGAAGTGCAGGTCGGGGCGGGCGGTAGGCAGGCCGCCCGCCAGCGCTCCGCCGCTGGACAGCAGTCCGGGCGTGCCCTCGATGCCGGTCCGCAGATAAACGGACAGGATGTAGGCGTGCTCCAGGCCGTGCCAGCCGCTGACCAGCGCCGTCAGCCAGAGCCAAGGATTGTTGCGAAAGCGAGTGAGCAGCACCAGCACCGCCAGCAGCACCAGGCTGTTCCAGAAGAAATGCACCCACTCGATGTTCAGCGCGCCGAAGATGCCTTGCGCCTGGCGTCCTCGCAGGGCCAGTAGATGGATCTGAGTGACCTGCGTGACGTGCTCCAGAAAGTGCGCGCCCTGCGTGATCAGCAGCACGTAGAACAGCGCCAGCCAGGGATATTGCCCGTACGTCCAACCGATCTCGGCCGTCAGCACTGGAATCCAGGGCAGGATAGTGGCCAGCACCACGGCCCACGTTGGCGCGTGCTGGAGCGTGGCCACCGCCTGGGCGCCATAAGACGCCAGCGCAGTCAGCACGATGACTCGCGGCGGCGCGTGCTGAATCACGATCAGGTTCTTCAGCTCGGCCGCCAGCGAAGTCACGTGCGTGTCCTTTCTGAGCGCCACAACCTACATCAGGTTGAAGCTGAACACGATGTTCGGCGCGGGCAGGGCCACGCCGGTGGCCAGCTGGAGCATGGTGCTGTTCTTGGACACC
>WNFB01001032.1_pt1 | contig 23291 bp, 20 predicted proteins | sample 5400501 | NCBI WGS metagenome assembly WNFB01 (sample SAMN13153341, study PRJNA577476) | soil metagenome | isolation source: 200 cm saprolite under Douglas fir tree site 2 hole 1 | place: USA:California | collected 2015-04-18 | reverse complement strand
CGGGGAATGATTTCCTTGATCTTTGATTCGGCCGGAAAGCGGTAATTGAAGTAGAAGTCCGGGTCGTAGCCGTCGACGTAGTGCACACCCGGCTTGGGGATGACGTAGTCGGGCACCTTATGGGCCACGTCGGTGCGCAGGCTGGTCTCCAGCATCTCCTTCTCCCACATCTCCTGCCCGTCTTTCGACAGCATCCAGTTCAGAAATACCGCGGCGGCGTTCGGGTTGGAGCTGCCTCTGATCTTGAACAAACAGCTGAATCCGCCGAGCGTGGTGCCTGGTCCATCCTCAGGAAAGATGCGCTCCACCGGCAGGTTGGCCGCCCTCAACGGCTCCACGATCGTCTGAACCAGGGACAGGCCGACCGGATAGTTGCCTCGGGCGACCCACTCGCCGAGCTGCCGGTAGTCGACCGTGAACGTCACGCCCTGGTCTACATACAGGTCGCGGACGTACTGCTCGCCGAACAGCGACCACAGGTACGCCAAGGTGGCGCCGCCTGAGCCGCCGACGCGCGGGTCGTGCGACACGATCTTGCCCTTGTACTCAGGTTTCAAGAGGTCCTTCCAGGAGCGGATGACGTTGGGCTGCACGAGCGTTCGGTTTACGAACAGGTCAGTCATGACCCAGTCGGCGCCCATGAGCCCGGGATGGAAATCCGGCGGTGCGCCCGGCACCGGCTTGAGGATGCGATGCGCCCCGTCGCGCCAGGCGCTCGGGGTGAGGACGGCGGGATCGACGATCAGCTTGGCCGCATCCTCGAAGATGAGCTGCTGGTCCGCAGGAGTAAATGTGTAGCCCGGTCCGCTCAAATAAGCGTCGATAGTTAGCTTGCCCGCTTTGGCCTCGCGCTCCAGGCGGACCTGGGCTTCGCCGGACGGTAAGCCCAGGTACTCAACTGTGATGCCGTAGTCCTTCTGGATCGCCTGGACGATGGCTTGCCGGAGATTGGGGAAAGGCGGCCCAGCCACGACGACTTTGCCTTCCTTCTTGCCCGCCTCTTTGAAGCGCGCCCACTGCTCCGCGTCGGCCTTGAACACGGAGGCCGCCGGCTGGCTACTCGCCCCTGGCTTCGGTGCAGCCGGGGCGGATGCCTGCCCGCCGGCGCTGGCTGGGCTCGACACTCCTGCCGGCCTGGATCCGCAGGCCGCCGCAGCCATCGCCACCACCATGAGGACGCCGAACAACCTTGCTTTCACGCTCGCTCCTCCGGCACGATGTGGGAACAGGCACCCATTCTACTGGACCAGCCGCAGTTGTACTAGCATGTCTAGGCGGTGAGCCGGTTGGTCGATCTCGAAAGTGGCGTCGTCAGCCGGGAGGTATTCGTCGGGGAGGACGTCTACCGGCAGGAACAGCGTCAGGTGTTCGCCCGCGCCTGGCTGTTCATCGGCCATGAAAGCCAGGTGCCGAACCCGGGCGACTTCTTCGTGTCTCGCATGGGCGAGGAGTCAGTCATCCTGACTCGCGATCGCCAGCGCCGGCTGCACGTTTTCCTGAACACCTGCCGCCATCGCGGGATGAAGGTCTGCCGCTACGACGAGGGCAACACCACCACGTTCAACTGCCCTTATCACGGCTGGAGCTATGGCCTGGAAGGGGAGCTCGTCGGTATCCCGGCTTTCAAGGAGGGCTACCACGAGCAGCTCGACCGGACCAAATGGGGCCTGGTCGAAGTGCCTCAGCTGGCCGTCTACAAGGGCAGCGTCTGGGCTACTTGGGACGCTAAGGCCCCGCCACTCCTCGACTATCTGGGCGGCATGCGATTCTTTCTCGATCTGCTGCTCGATTGCCGCGATGGACGGGAAGGCGGGTCAGAGGTGCTGGGCGGCGTTCAGAAGTGGCAGGTGCCGTGCAACTGGAAATTTGGCGCCGAGAATTTCGTGGGCGATGCGTACCACGCCATCAGCCACCGCTCGGTGGACTCCGTGGGCATTGCCCCCAGCGGTGGCAAGGGCCGGACCGACAGGGAAAGCTCGTCGGATCGGCGTTATTCCGTGTCGTTCGAGGGCCTGGGGCATGGCACCAACGCCACCATCCAGCCCTTTCCCGAGCCGTTTACGCCGATTTTTCGCAACCTGCCCCACCTGGAGGATTACTTTCGGGAGGCCTATGAGCGGCGGCAGCGGCGCCACGGCGAGCTGTCGCGCATCTTGGGCGGGGCAGCCACGATTTTCCCCAACACGTCCTTTCAGCCGCGTCAGCCGCGATCCATTGCCGTGTGGCATCCTCGCGGCCCATGCCAGGCCGAGTTCTGGCGCTTCTACCTTGTCGATGCCGACGCACCGCAGGAGCTCAAGGATTATCTGAGCCGCTACCACGCCAGCGCCTTGGGACCAGGCGGCATGACCGAGCAGGACGATATGGAGAACTGGGTCTACGCCACCGCTGCCAGCCGCGGCGAGATCGCCCGCCGCTATCCCTACAGCTACGAGATGGGCATGGGCTTCGAGATGACGGCCGACGACATTCCGTCATTGCCGGGCGCAACCATCAGCAACGTTCCGTCGGAGAAGAACCAGCGGGCTTACTACCGGCGCTGGATGGAGTTCATGGACGGGAAGAGCTGGGACGAGCTGATGGCTACAGCAGGATAGCCAGGTGGCGGGTGCCGACCACGGCTTGGTCGAGCACGATCAAGCGGCGCGCTAGGCGCCAGCTGCCGTCCACCTTGCGCAGCACGTCCTGCCGCTCGCCGGAGAAGATGTCGGCCGCTGGGTTGTCCGTGCGGTTGCGGTAGACCAGGATGTAGCTGCGCACCTCCAGCTCCGCAGGGTTGCTCGTCTCGCTGACCCGCACGTTGGAAACGTGGTGACGCGTGCGGGACGGCGGCGTTTCCGCCCAGGCGTACTCGGTATCCAGCTTGTTGACGCGCACCCGCAAGGAGGCCAGGTTATCGGAGAAAATGTCCGTCTCTCCCGTGTAGGGAGCGGACCCGTTGCGGCGGATGTTCAGGCGCACCGGCATACGGTAGGTGATGTCCTCGGTGAGCAGGTCAAGCCATTGCACCTGCTGGTCCGTATCGAGGAGCTCTGCCTCGTGGTATAGGAACTGGAGGACCTCGGCGTAGCGGGGGTCCGCCGGTGTGATTTCAGCCACTGACGTTCTCCACCCAATATTGGAAAAACAGCCGCTCCAAAATATCAAAGAACGGCGGGCGGGCGGAGTAGCAGGTGCCGGGGCCATCCCAGGAGTGGGTTGGCTCCAGGTCTAGGCCCATCTTGTACTGCAGCCACAGCTGGCCGCCGCGGGGTCCGCTGGTGCCGGCAGTTATCTGCGCCCAGTTCTCCAGGTCGTCCTGCTCGAATGTGCCGCTCACGCCAAACACCCGCTCGTAGCATTGGCGCGACAGCGCCTTCCAGTCCTCGGGAGCGTTGCGGTCGATGAAGACCCAGCTCCAGCTCTCCATCGTGCGAGGGCCGGTGGGCTGCCACTGCCGCAGGGTGAGGAACGACATCGGCCGATCGGGCCCGCCCCATTCCTGGGGCGTATGCCCTGCTGTCTCGAGGAAGCTCAAATTTGGAAAAACGTTGCCGGCCACCACGACGAGCGGCTCGAATACCTTGCGCTGGAACTCGTCGAGATGGCGCTCTAGCTCCGGCCATAGCTCTTCCGGCAGGGCCATGTAGGGCGCCTCGCCCGAGCCCGACGGCGCCGAAACCAGGGATGCGCCATGGCCATTCGACATGGCCAGCGAATGGCCGACGGGCTGGCCTGTGCTGCCGGCCGGCTTGAGCCCGTGCAGGCCGAGCTGGGTCGAGAAACCATGCGTGGTGAAGATGTGGTGCCCGTCGCCTACGAAATTGGAGGCGCCCAGCTTCCAGTTGGCGTCGGCATGCCAGCGAATGGGCGGCCCGGCAACTTCTACGGCATCCGTCCGGCCGAACATCATGTCCAGCACCCACGCCATGGGCCCTAGGAACTCCTGCAGCGAGGTGCGCGGCTGCCAGCAGGCGAAGATGAGGCCGTGGTAGGTCTCGATGGCCGGGGCTTCGCACAGCCCGAGCTGAGCTTTGTCGAGGCGGCCCTGGTAGGCATCGGCGAACGGCAGGCCCGTGAGCTGGCCAGCGCTGCTATAGGTCCAGCCATGGTAGCCGCAGCGGAAATGCGTCGTGGAGCCGGTGTCCTCGGTACACACCTTACGCCCCCGATGGCGGCACACGTTCAGCAGGACGTGGAGCTTGCCCTCAGCGTCGCGGGAGACGATGACAGGGTCGGCGCCCATGTGCCGTGTGACGAAATCGCCCGGGTTTGGAATTTCCGACTCGTGTGCCACAAACAGCCAGGTTCGAGGGAACAGCCGCTCGATCTCGAGCTCATAGACGTCGGGGTCCGAGAAGATGCGAGCGCTGACAACTCCCTCGTCATAGCGCACCATATCCTGGACGGCGAGAGCCGGGGAAGCCATGTGCGGGGCGCATGGTAGCCTTGCCGCCTAGAACTGTCAAGCGGGAGCAAGGACGGTGGAGCAGGAGCGCGTTCGCGAGCGCGAGCCTCAACCTGGGGCCGATAAGTACGAGGAGACGCTGCGGGAGCGAGCGGCCTGGGTGGAGCGGTCTATGACTGGCCAGGTGTTGATCCGCAGCCAGGACCGGCAGTTCGAGCGCAACCGCCAGGGCCACATCAAGCACTACCTCAACCCGCAATACGACTTCAACACCGCGCTGGACGAATGGATCGTGTTCCAGCACGACATCAAGCGGCAGTCGGGCAAGCACCGCCATCAGGGCGGCTTGGTGATCTTTGTCCTCGAAGGCGAAGGCACGACCGACGTGAACGGCTTCCGACTGGACTGGCAGCCAGGCGATCTGCTGCTGCTGCCGGTTCAGCCCAATGGCGTGACCCACCAGCACTTCAACCGCGATCCGGAAATAGGCTGTCGCTGGCAGGCCTTCATCTATAAGCCCTTCTCCGCTTACCTCATGGACCAGATCGTCCAGGTCGAGGACCTCGCCGCCGACCAGACCGGAGGCGTCGCGGCTGCCGCTTTGCGGCGGCTGGGTGATGCCTCCGGCCGCGTAGGCACAGGCATCCGGGACTTAGGAAACTACCAGCCGCTGCACCTGACAAGCCCGGAGCAGCTGGCCGGAGTCGACCTCATGGAAGAGCTGTATCGGCTGCGCGACCATCAGCGCTATCTGCGTGAGCAGTCCAGCTGGCTAATCCGTGGCGCCGACCTGCCGTGGCAAACGACCGCCCAGGGCGTGATCCGCTGGTACCTCCATCCCGCTCTGGATTACGCTTGCCTGAAAACGCTCCTTTTCTACGTTCAGCAAATTCCCGGGGGCAGCCGCAGCGGGCGGCAGCGGCACGGCGGCAACGCGGTGTTCCACGTGCTGCAGGGGCGGGGTCACACGGTGCTCGATGGTGTGACCTATTCCTGGCAGGCCGACGACATGATCACGCTGCCCAACCGTCCCAACGGGGTGGTGTACCAACATTTCAATGACGATCCGGAGCAGCCGGCGGTGCTGGCCGCCTGCGAGCCCAACCTGAGCCATACCATCGACGTGGACCGGGGCGCGGGCTTCGAGCAGCTCGAGGTCTGTCCCGAGTACCGCGCTACGCGCTAAGACCATGCTCAGTAACGGCCAGCCCGTCGCCGCCAAGCAGCTCGTCGATGTCGAGCGCGGTATCGTCAGCCGCGAGATCTTCGTGAACGACGAGATCTACCGGCAGGAGCAGGAGCAGATCTTCACCCGCGCCTGGCTGTTTGTTGGCCACGAGAGCCATATCCCCAACCCGGGCGACTACCTCACCTCCTACATGGGCGAGGATCCGGTGCTCATCAGCCGCGATCGACAGGGGCAGATTCACGTGTTCCTCAACTCCTGCCGCCATCGCGGCATGAAGGTCTGCCGCTATGACGACGGGAACGCCTCGCTGTTCACATGCCCCTACCACGGCTGGAGCTACGGGCTCGACGGCAGTCTGGTGGGCGTTCCCCGGCTGAAAGAGGGCTACTACGGCGAACTCGACAAGTCTGAGTGGGGCCTGGTGGAGGTGGCCCAGTTCCACAACTACAAGGGCACGCTGTGGGCGACGTGGGACCCTTCGGCGCCGCCATTTCTCGAGTATCTGGGCGCATTCAAGGTTTTTCTGGATGGGTTGGTGGACGGGTCCGATGGCAGCGAGGCTGGCTCAGAAGCGCTGCTGGGCATCTACAAGTGGCGCATTGCCAGCAATTGGAAATTCGTGTCGGAGAACTTCGCCGGCGACCACTACCACCACGTGAGCCATCTTTCAGTCGAGGCTGTGGGCATCGGGCCGGGCCGCATCGGGGAGACCCGTCACGGGGCCATCGCCAACTACCGGGCGCATCTCACGTCCTTCCCGGAGCTCGGCCACTGCTGGCGCGGCGGACCGCCACAGCCGCTGGATGAGACGGTCTACCCGTTCGCACATTTCGAGTCGCCGGAGGTTGAGGCGTACTTCCAACGGGCCTACGAGCGGCGGAAGCAGCTGTCTACGAAAACGCCGCCGGTATGGTTGTTCGGTGGCGGCGGGAACATCTTCCCGAACACGTCCTTTCACGTGGGCTATCCCAGGACCATCATCGTGGCACAACCGCGCGGACCGATGACGACCGAGCTGTGGCGCTGGTTCCTGATCGATAAGGACTGCCCGGAAGAGGCCAAAGACCTGTTCCGACACTATTACATGCGCTACGCCGGCCCGGCGGGCATGACCGAGCAGGACGATATGGAGAACTGGAGCTATGCCACCGCGGCCAGCAAGGGGCCTATTGCTCGCCGCTACCCCTACAACTACCAGCAGGCGCTAGGGCACTCGCATCGCTATGACGGTCTCTCGGGCGCGCTGGTCACTGATGGCGAGTTCGGCGAAACCAATTCGCTTACCCTTTATGGCCGGTGGGCAGCATTCATGGACGCGAAGAACTGGGCTGAGCTGAAGTAGTCAGTCGGCTCGAGCGGCGATGTCGGTGATGCACACCATCTCCTCATCGCCCTCGGTCGCTTGGTCCTGCCCCGCCAGATAGCGGCCTATAACCCAGACGCCATCGCCTGGGTTGGACACCACCTCGATCGTCGCCCCACTTTTGAGCCGCAGCATCGCGCCCGGCTGAACTTCGAAGAGATTTAGGGCCATAACATACACTCTGTCATTCTGAGCGCAGCGAACAATCCGCACCCTGGTCCGGATGCTTCGCTTCGTTCAGCATGACAAAAGGAGCGGCCTAGAAGAACGCTGTCATATTCTTGGCTAGCAGGACGTTCTGGTCCAGCATGATCTTGCGGGCCGCGATCTTCCACTGGCCGTCCATTTTGCGCAGCTTGTCCTGCCGCTTGCCGACGAAGATGTCAGTCTCTGTCTCCTGGCGATTGCGATACAGCAGGAACCGGCACTCCACCGTCACCTCCGCGGCGTGGGCCACTTCGGGCTTGGCGTCGATGAGGTGGACATTGGAGACCATGTGACAGGTGCGGGAAACCGGCTCTTCGGCCCAATGAACCCCCGTCAGTATCTGCTTCACGCGTTGCGTCAGCGTGGCTTTACCTTCGTCGAACCAGTTCATCTCCTGGCCCGGCTTGGTCAGTTCCCGCTCCCAGTCTCCGAACTTAATGTTGCGGTGCATGGGCATCCAGTAGTGAACGTCTTCGGTGAGGAGATCCAGCCATTCTTCGAAACGCCGCTGGTCCAGCAGCTCGGCCTCCGAGTATAGGAAGCGCTCGACGTCGCGCTCAAGGAGCAGCTGGTCCAGCTGCTGCTGCTTGCTCGAGTCGATGTCCACCTGCTCCAAACGCCTGCCGGGCACGTAGCCTATCACAGGCCAAATGGCATATGATGGGGCGCCATGAACGAGGACCACCTCGACTTCACCCGTACGGGACCAGGCACCCTGGCCGGGAAGTATCTGCGGCGCTTCTGGCAGCCGGTTTCCCGAGCGCGGGATCTGGCTCCTGGCCAGGCGCGCCCGATCCAGGTGATGAGCGAGAAGTTCACGCTGTATCGTGGCGAAGAGGGAGCGCCTCACTTGGTGGACTTCCGCTGTGCTCACCGCGGCACTCAGCTGTCGACTGGCTGGGTCGAAGGAGACTGCATCCGCTGCCTGTACCACGGCTGGAAGTACGACGGATCCGGCCAGTGCGTCGAGCAGCCCGGCGAGGATGCGGGCTTCGCCCCCAAGATCAAGATTCGCAGCTATCCGGTTCGGGAATACCTGGGTCTTCTTTTCGCCTACCTAGGAGAGGGCGAGCCGCCTGAGCTGCGCCGGTTTCCGGATTTCGAGCGGCCGTTTTACTTTGAGGTGGGCTCGGTGGAGAGCTGGCCGTGCAACTACTTCAACCGCATGGAGAACGATCCCGCTCACGTGCCGTGGGTCCACCGCGAGTCGCTGATCCGGAATGGCCGGCAGGAGCGCTTGGCCGTGCGCTCGGTGGCGGCCGAGGAGACCGAGTACGGCGTTCGCGCCGGCAGCAGCGTGCCGGGCAAGCCGGTCGAATACGTCCACTACCACATGCCCAACAGCACCCAGACGCGCTCGCGGGCGCGAGTCGAAGGCTCGCGGGCGGACGCCGCCACACTGTGGGCCGATCGGTTGTTCTTCCACGTGCCCATCGACGACGAGAGCAACCACACCTACGTGCTGGATCTCATTCACCTGACGGGCGCCGAAGCTGAGGCCTATGCCGAGCGGCGGCGCCAGGCACAGCCCGCCGAAGCCGCGGTCCTGAACGACATGGCCGAACAGGTGCTGGCCGGCAAGACGCGCATCAAGGACATGGATCAGGACCTCAGCGCGTACAAGCTGTTCTGGGTCGAGGACTACAGCAGCCTGGTCGGCCAGGGCGCCATTCCCAATCGAGAGGCCGACCATCTCGGCCGCGGCGACGCGCACGTCATCCTGGTGCGCAATATCTGGCGGCGGGAGCTGGCGGCTCTGCGAGAAGGCATGCCGCTCAAGGAGTGGCGCACTCCCGCCGGGCTGGCCGATATGAGCCTGGTGGTGGCTGGCGCCTAGAGCAAGCGCTCTTCGTACGGCATGTCGGCCATCTTGACCGCGCCCTTATCCGTGAGCAGGACCTGCTCCTCCAGCTTGACCGCCAGACCGTCGCCGAACTCGCCGTAGACGCAGTCGACCGACAGGATCTGCCCCACCTTCAGTACGTCGTCCACCGGCTTCTGGTGCTTCACGATTGATGGGTACTCGCCTGGTGTGAGCCCGGTGGAGTGGGCGATGTGGAACGAGTACACCAGCTCCTGGTATTTCTCCGGAAGGGATGGAAGGCTGGTTTTGAGGTCTTCGATCGACATGCCGGCCGCGAGCACGTCGATAACCGCGTGGTTGTAATCGTAGGCTCGACGGTACAGCTCGCCCTTGATCGGCTCGGCCCGAGATCCGCACATGAACGTCCGGCCCGAATCAAAGATGTAGCCGCCTGGGCCATACACGTGCAGGTCGAGGCCGATCAGGTCGCCATCCTGGAACTTACGCTGCGTAGGCCAGCGGAGCCAGGGGTTCATGTCCTCGCCCGAGCAGACGTTGATCTGAAGCAGCCCTTCGGCGCCCAGGCGAAACACCTCCGACGTGACCAGCCCGATCATCTCCTCCTCGGTCATCCCGGGCTTCATCTGGTCGCGGAAGAAGCGCATGATTTGGCTGTACAGTTTGCCCATCTCCCAGTAGATGGCGATTTCGTCCTGGGTTTTGACCTCCTTGGCAGCTTCCAAGATGTTCTGGGCGTTGTGCAGCTGAAATCCGCGCTGATTCAGCGCCAGGAAAGCGACCGGGTCGCAGGAATCGACCCCCAGCGGCTCGCCACGCACGCCGAACTCGGCCATGATGTCGTGCAGCGCATCCGCCCAGCGCAGCGCCTTTTGGTCGGCCTCGGCGTCGGTCGGCTCGGCGCGGTAGATGTGGGGCCGAACGTCGGAATGCGCCAGCCGCACATAGCCCATGTCCAAAGAGCGCACGAAGGCGATGGGCTCGCCGCGTGCAGGCACGAAAGCCGCTCCGCCGGGGATGCGCAGGTTGATGGCGTAGCGAACGCTTTCGCCTTCGGTCAGGTACAGCGCGCCCACGGCGTATTTGGCCATCGCGTCCTGAAGCTGGCGCAAGCGGTCGCGCTTCAGCCGCTGGTCATCCCAGGGCTTGGTCATGAGTGGCCGGGCCACGCCGGTATGATACTCGCGCCATGACCTCCGTGAGTGACCTGCTTCGCCTTGATGACGGTCTCATCAGTGCCCGCGTGCTCACGGACCCGGAGCTCTATCGCCTCGAGCTGGAGCGCATCTTCGCTCGCAGCTGGGTGTTTGTGGCCCATGAGTCGGAGATCCCGAATCCCGGCGACTTCGTGACGCGCTCGATGGGCGAGGACCCGGTCATCGTCTCGCGAGCGCAGGACCGCGGCGTGCACGTGATGCTCAACGTCTGCCGCCACCGCGGCCGGAAAGTGTGCACCGAGGACGCGGGCAACACCCGCCACTTCCGCTGCGGCTATCACGGCTGGACGTACAGCGAAGCCGGCGAGCTGACCGGCGTGCCGTTCTTCGACGCTTACCAAGGGAGGCTGGACCGAAGCAGCTTGGGGCTGTGCCAGGCCGGACGTGTCGAGAGCTATCAGGACCTCATCTTCGCCACCTGGGACGAAACGGCGCCGCCGCTGCGCGACTATCTTGGGGAGCTGGCCTGGGTACTCGACATCCTGTTCGGCCGCACGGCACGCATGGAGGTCGTGGGGCCGCCCATGCGTTGGACGGTGGACGCCAACTGGAAGCTGGGCGCCACCAACTTCACCGGCGACGCATACCATCTGCCGACGACGCATGGCTACGGCGCGGCCCTTGGCATGGACGTCACGCGCGGCCGGCGGGCCGGCTACACGCTGTCCACCGCCAATGCCCACGCGGCAAACATCAACCGCTGGCCTGAGGGCAACATGGGCAAGCCGTATCTGTCACTGCCCGAGCACCTCATCACCGAATTCGAGCAGCGACTTACGCCGGACCAGCTGGAGGTGATGCGCTCCATGGTGTCGTTTGCCGGCAACATATTTCCGAACGCCAGCTATCTGAACATCGCCACGGTGGGCTTTCTCAACACGGAGATGCCACTCCAGGGCCAGCAAGCTGCCCCGGACGACTCCAAGGCCACCTCTTTCCTGACCATCCGCCAATGGCAGCCCAGGGGCGTCGACAAGATGGAGATCTGGTCCTGGCAGTTGATGGACCGCGACGTGCCTGACTGGTGGCGCGAGTCCTCGATCGCCTGCTACACCCGGTCGTTCGGCATGGCCGGCATGCACGAGCAGGACGACGTCGAGAACTGGAGCGCCATTTCCGAGGGCTGCAGAGGGCCCGCTGGGCGGGCGCTGTGGCTCAACTATCAGATGCGACTGGGCGACCGAGAAGCCCCATCCGATTGGAAGGGACCGGGAGACGCCGACTACCTGTATCCCATGTCAGTGTCGGATCGCAACGAGCGGGCGTTTTACCAGCACTGGCTGAAGTTGATGAGCTAGCCATGCTGTCGAGCGACCAGAAACGAGCGAGTGACCCGCGTGGAAGCGGGAACGCCGTGCGGCGAGCTGCTCCCTAGCGGTCTAGTCCGCGCTGGGCAGCACTCTTAACGAACGAGTCATCGAGCAGCTTGCCTAGATCGACCTTGCGAATATTCTCGTTCTTGGCCCCGAGTACGTTCTGGGCATCCGCGAACTGCTCCGGCTTCGGGTAAGGCAGAACTGGCATGGCGCCGCTGCCGATGTAGAAGTCGTACGCGATGCCCATGGCCCGGTCGTCCTCGGACTTGAGCTCCTTCTTCAGGGTTGCAATGGCGAACGCCTTGTCCTTGTGGACCTTGACTGTTCCTTCCACCAGCGAGTCGACGAGCTTTTGGGTGGCCTCCTTGTGCGCCGCCACATGCGCGCGCTGAGCCACGATACCTGACGTGGCTCCCGGGATTTTCGACGTCGCCAGATCCAGCAGGGCGCGAAATCCCTTCTCCTGGAGCAGCACGTTGTCAGGTGTGCCGACCATCCCAGCCTGCACTGCGCCGCTCAGCAGCGCCGTGACGATGTTGGGTGACGAGCCCGTGGCGATGACTGTGAAGTCGGTGTCGGGGGTCACACCCAGCTTGGGCAAGGCGGCTCGCATGGCGATGTCCACTGACCCGCCATTTGTCACGATCGCCACCTTCTTGCCCTTGAGGTCGCCCACGGTCTTGATCTCGGGAGCCGCGATCAATACGAAAGGCCAGACCGGTACTTGCGTGCCGACGATGACCAAGTCTGCTCCGCCCGCGGCCGCACTCAGCGCCTCGGAGCCCCCCGCAAGAGCAAAATCGATCTGGCCCGACACCAGAGCCGCCGTGGTGACCGCGCCTCCGGCGATGAGCAGCAGGTTGACATCCAGGCCGTTCTTATTGAAGATGCCAGCGTCGCGAGCCACCCAGGCTGGCGTGATGATTGGTGTTGGATTGCTGTAGGCGACGTTAAGCTTCGTCGTCTCGCCCGCCGCGCTCGGCTTAGCAGCCGCCGACGCAGTGGCCGAAGCCACCGGAGCTGCCGAGCGAGATGACGCAGCCGCGCTGCTTGCGGCCGGCACCGCCGCGGAGCCGCCGCAGCTCGCCATCAGCAGAGCGCCCCCAAGAATTGAAAGCAGCAACCAGCCTTTGTCATTCCGAGCGCAGCGAGGAATCCGTACCCCAGGCCGCGGATGCCTCACGTTATTCGGCATGACAAAGCTCCTTCGGCTACTGCGCGCCATTTTTCCAGAGACCAACGGCCATGCCCATAATGGCCGAGTAAAAGGGCTCGTAGACGATATCCGTCGCGGGCTGGTCGCCAATGGCCCCCAGCATGATGAGCCAGCTGCGCAGCTCGATCTCGCCGTTGGCCAGGAGATCGCCGGAAGTCAGCTCAGCCAGCTTGCTCGCTTTGCCCTGGCGCATGAGATCAACCGCCGAGCGGTCGAAGTCGGTGCAGATGGCGCCGTGCGTGTTTGGCCCCTTGTAGTGTTTCCATGGATAGCCGGCCGTGAAATGGGACAGGCCGCCGGAAGCGTAGACCGCGACCTTCTCGCCGGCCGGCCGGCTCTCGATCACCCGGGCTATTGCCTGGCCGAAGGCGTAGCAGCGCGGGGGCTCTGGCGCCGGCATATGGATGGCATTCACAAAGATCGGCACGATCGGGATGTTCCGTTCGGGCGTCAGGATATGCAGCGGCGGTCCATGTGCGTGCGACTTCAGCTCGCCATTCGGAAACTGCCGCGAGTAAGCGAGGTCGAAACCCTGGGCAACACAGCCCTCGAGGATAGATTCCGCCAGCTCGCTATGGCAGGCGTACTCTCCGCCGTCTTCACCGTGAGCTACGGCTCTGATGCGCTCGCCGGTGTAGATGGCGAATTGGGGCATGTTCTGCTCGTTGTAGTTCTCGTCCTGGTCGTCGCCAACGACCAGCAACGCGTCAGGGCGCATTCTCGCCAGCTCATCCCGAAGCCGCTCCAGGCCGCTGCGGACGCGTTGATAGCGGGGCCGAATTGTCTCGAGCGTCTCCTGATCCACCTGTGGCTGCTGGGTTGGCTCTACGCCATAGCGCCGCTTGTAAGCGCCGCGGTTCCAGGCGCGACGCTCGTCCCACGTCTCCGGATCGAGCAGCGTAAACGCGTGGGAGGATGCCAGACCGGCAGCGATCGTGCCCATAGCGTTGCAGCATTCTAGCCTGCTGACCGTCTTGGCCGCGCTGTGTAAGATTGCGCCACGGTACCACTTGCGGAGGGAGCCACATGATTGACGTCGGGCCACGAGTCGATTGGGAAAACGGCCTCATCTCCAACGAGATCTTCGTGGACGAGGAGATCTTCAAGCAGGAGCTGGAACAGGTCTTCCGCAGATGCTGGCTGTTCGTCGGCCACGAGAGCAGCATCCCGAACAACGGCGACTATCTGACTAATTACATGGGCATCGACCAGGTGATCGTCTTACGCGATCTCAAGGGCAAGCTGCGTGTGTTCCTCAACAAGTGCCTGCACCGCGGCAATAGGGTGTGCTTCTTCGACCGGGGGAACGCCCGGACGTTCACCTGCACGTTCCATGGCTGGCAGTACAACATGGACGGCAAGCTCATCGGTGTTCCCTATTTCGAGGACGCCTATTTGGGCGAGCTGGACCGTGAAAATTGGGGCCTCGTCGGGGTCCCTCGGGTGGCCACCTATGGAGGGCTGATCTTTGCCTGTTGGGACTCGGGCGTCATGCCGCTGGACGACTATCTGGGTGATATCCGCTGGTACTTTGACCGATTGCTCACCCGTGAGTACCTGGGCGGCATAGAGGTCGTGGGCGGCGTGCAGCGATACGTGATGCCTTCCAACTGGAAGTTGTTGTGCGACAACTTCGCCGGCGACGATTACCACGTCCCCACGACGCATGCGTCCTATTTCAAGGTACTGATGGAGGACAGCCGCAGCCACCGTATCCCGTTCGACATGGATCGGACCATCACCGTTAGCCTCGGGCACACCAACGGAGTGCCACACGGCATCGGCGCGATGGGTATCGGCGATGGCGAGGAGCAGCGCCAGCTCGATCTGAACCTGGCCGAACGATACGGGTCCGAGATCGTGGACTGGGTCACGGAGCGATGGGCACGCACCACCGAGCGCATGAAGGACGATCCGGTAAAGGTTTGGAAGATCACGAACGCCAATGTGTTCCCCCATTTCTGCATCCTGGCCAACGCCAGCGCCTTCCAAGGCCAGGCGCTCATCTTATGGGAGCCTCGCAAGCCCCTGCTGACGGAGTGCTGGCAATGGTGCGCGGTGGACAAGGATGCACCTAAGCTGATTAAGCAGCTGCAAGTCTCTAACCTGATGAAAGGCCAGGCTGCCGCCGGCTTGATCGCCACCGACGACTCAGAGAACTTCGAACGCTCGACCGACAATCTGCTGGGTCACGAGTCGGTTTTGCAGCCGTTCAACTACACGATGGCTGTCGGTCACGACCACGACCACTCATTCCGCGGCCGGCTGCTGTCGCAGGGCATCGACGTCAGTCTGCTGCCGGGCTTGGTCGGCCCGCATGTTTGGGAGGCGCAGCAGCGGCAGTTCTATCGCTACTGGTCGCAGCTCGTGGCGGCGGAGGACTAGGCATGGCCGTCGCTCCGCAGATTGGCTCCTTGCAGCAGGAGATCGAACGCTTCCTCTACCACGAAGCCTGGCTGCTGGACGAGCAGCGTTTCCATGACTGGCTCGAGCTCTGCACCGATGACATTCGCTACGTGATGCCCACCTTTGAAAGCGTGCAGGGTAAGCCTCGGGCCTTCGAAGACCAGGACGTGTACTTAGGCTATTTCGACGAGGACAAGCACGACCTGACGATGCGGGTGAAGCAGATCGACACGGGCCTCAGACACGTGGAGAACCCGGCATCCCTCACCCGGCGGTTCATCACCAACGTCATGGTCGATGCGACTGACAGCCCCAATGAAGTGTTCGTACGCTCAAACTTCCTGATCATTCAGATCCGCCACGGCACCCACACCAGCCAGTTCTCGGGGAAGCGTGAAGACGGGTTGCGTCAGGTCGATGGCGAGTGGAAGATCGCCCGCCGCACGATCATGCTGACGGAGACGCTGCTGCCCCGAACGCTGTCGATCTTCTTCTAGTTACTTCAGCAGACTGGCGTAGAAGTCGCGGATTCCCAGACGCTGCGTGAGCTCGAAGTCATAGTCATACGTGTCGAGGTATTTGACGCCAGGCTTCGGGACCATTCGCGGAGGTATCCACGTAGGATCGATGTCCGTTCGCAGCGGAACCTGAAGGTTCGACTGCGCGTACGCGGTCAGCCCATCTCGGCTGGCAATCCAGTTTGCGAACAGCCGCGCGGCATTGGGATGACGGGCGTGGTTCCATAGGAACACGAGACCGAAATCCGGCGCCCACAGCGTCGGGAGCGTCAGCCAGCTCCGGGTTGGCGATGCCCACACCAGCTTTGGTGTATTCGATGAGGTAGCTATGAGGAACCGCCAGGCCGATCGGGTACGTTCCGTGCGCGACCCAATCGGCTACTTGCTGGTAGTCGCGCGAGAGCACGACGTTCTGTCCCTTGTACAGCTTGGTGACGAAGTCCTTGCCTTGGGCCACGTAGATCGCCGCGCCGATCGCGATCCCGGATCCATTCACGCTCGGGTCGTAGGCGCACATCTTGCCCTTCCATTTGGGATCGAGCAGCGCGTCAGCGGTGGGGATGTCCTGGGGCGCGACGTACTGCGTGTTCAGCGTGAGGTTCTGCTGGACGGTCTGGAAGATTTGGAGCACGGTATCCCCATTCGGATCGCGGAACCACGGCCGCCCCATCTTCCAGCGCGAGCCGTCGGCGACCTCCGGCAGGATGAGCTGCTGCTTGAGCGGATCCAGCCAGCCGTTCGGGAAGAAGCTGCCGTACACACTGTCGCTGCCAGCGATGCCGGCGTCGACCGTGTACTGGCCGGAGGCGCGTTCGGCCTGAAGCCGCGCGGCGAGCTGCGATGAGTTGCCGCCGATGTACTCCAGGTCGATCCCGAACGCCTTTTGGAAGCCGTTCATGATAGCCGGACGCGCTTTGGGATCCGGCGAGCCGCTCACTACGACCTTGCCTTCGCGCTTGGCCGCCGCCACTAGCTCGTCCCAGCTGCCCGGCGTCGCGCCGCTAGCCGTCCCCGAGGGACTCGCGCCTGCCGGAAAACTGTTCCGGCCGCAGCCCGCCGCCGCCAGACCGACCATGCCGAGGCCGATGAGTCTCAGCAGATCGCGCCTGGCTACGGTCCCCTTCGCTGACCGCGCCTCTCGGCGGCGCGTCGGTCTCACTTCTGGAGCATCCAGCTCGTTGCGGCTCGAACCCGCCGCAGTAGGTCTAACAGAAACGCCCGCTCGTCCTCCGGAATGGAAACTGTTGGCCAGCGGGGATACTGCTTCACGGGAAAGCCCAAATCCCGCAGTCCTTCCAGGCACGGCGCCCGCCCATAGCGGGACATGAGCCGGGCAAGCGTCTGAGCCAGCTCGCTGACCATCGTCTGCAGCCAGTTGGCTTCGTCAGTCCGGCCGGCGTCGATGGCCTCGACGAGCGCTACGGCGAGCTCGGGGGCTAAGGTGAGCGGTGGGCTCGAGGCGCCTCGAATTCCCTGCTGCATGCCCGGCATGAGGACGCACGCCGAGGCGAAGATGGCCCACTCTGGCAGCGCCTCCATGTACGGCCGAGCCTCGTCAATGGTGCCCTTGGTTTCGCTCGAGGCGATGCTCGCGCCAAAGGCTCGTGGAATGGCGCGCGCCAGCCGCTGCATAAACTTGGGCGTCATCTCATAGCCCTGGTAGGCCGGGTTATCGTAGACGAGCAGCGGCAGCTGCACGGCTTCGTCAACCATTTGGAAGTGGAGCACGATCTCATCGGGCAGCCGGTCGTTGTAGTAGTACGGCCCGACCATTGAGATCGCCGTGGCACCGATGCTTCGGGCGTGAAGCCCCAGCTCGATGCCGGTATAGGGATCGGCGGCTCCCACCTGGACCACGAGCGGCACCCGGCCGCGGATCTCCTCCGCAACCAGGGCAGCCACTCGTTTGCGCTGATCGATCCTCATGGCCGGCCCTTGCCCGAACGAGCCGCACAGGAAGAAGCCGTTGATCCGCCTCTCGAGGTAGAACTGCGTCAGGTCGCGCATGACCGGCTCATCGACCTCTCCGTTGCCATCGAAGACCGTTGGCAGGGGAAGCATCGCGCCCCGAATGTCAGCTAGTGTCGCCACGTTCCACTAGAAAATACCGGTTTGCTGTAGGTTCGTCGCATGCTATTTCACTTCCTGTGGAGGTCGCTTGGTTTCGCAAGAAACCAAGCGACCTCGGGGGACTAGCCGACGGCGAGCTCTGGCTGGCCGCCCGCGATCCGCGCCAGCCGCAGGTTGAGTAGCGCCAGCAGGGCGCTGTCGGGTTCGACCGCAGCAGCCTGCTTCTCTAGCTGCGCCAGATGGTTGGCAGCGGCCACAAGTGCCGGCGCCGCGGCGGCTTCGTGACTTGCTCGCTGAGCGAGCGCTATCGCGCGCTCAGGGTCGCAGCCGCCGAAGAAAACAAACTCACGCGCCAGGTCGCGTTCCACCGCCGGCGCACGCTTGCTCCAGTCATGCTGCTCCAGGATTTGCAGCTTGGAGTGCTCCCGGGCGGACTCCGGTACGGGCGCGGCGACCAGCTCCCAGCGGCGCTGGACAGAGCCCGTGCGCCGGTCATCGTCGAGGTCCCGGCGAGGCCGTCGTGGTAAATCCTCCTCCCGGTTCGCGGCTTGCTCGATTCGCTCCCCGATCTGCAGGTACGTAAGCTCAGGCTGGGCGGTATCAATGCCGCCAGCAGCGTCTTCGACATCCTCCTCATCTTGGGCCCGCATGCCAAGGCTTTCCTCAACGGCCCGCTGCGTCAGCCCTTGGGCGATGATGTCGCGCGTCCGGTGGACTTGCTCAGCCTCGGACAAGCCTCGTAGCAGCCAGGCCGTGCGGGGAGCGATGTGTCCTGACCGTATGACATCTACGACGAACGGATGCAACCGCAGCAAGCCCAGATGCATGTTGACCCAGAACTTGCCGCGCTTGATTCCTCGTGCGGCCAGAACGTCGACGATGCCTGATATGGACAGCTCTTCCTTCTCCCGAAGCTGGCGCAGCGCCTGTGCCGTATCGATTGGATCGAGACCTCCTTGAAGCAGGTTCTCGCCGAGCTGATCCAAGAGCTTGTCGACCCGTCTGACTGGCGGCTCGACGATACGGACATGAAGTTGATCCACAATGCCTTGGGCAGCAAGCACCCGGCAGTTGCCGTGCTTCACGCGATAGCGATCGTTGCCGATGGGGTACACGCTGGGCGGGTTGATGAACTGCTCGCCCGCTTCCAGGCCGGCGACCAGCGCTTGACGAAGCTGCTCGACAGTTCCTTCAAGGTATGCGGTGCGTACGTTCTCTGGGTCGATCTCGATCTGCTCGAGTGGAAGAGCTGCGATTTTCGGCACGGCTGGTTGATTGACGGGCATATGTCTAACTATAAGTGGCTGGCGCGGTACTCCGGACACGCCTCGAGCTGTTCGAAGCCAGCACCGCGATCGAGGCCAATAGTGTGCGTCAGGTCCGGCTCGCAGGCGACGAGCAGGACCTGACTGACGGGATCGTCGTTGAAATGCTGGTAAACCACGCCGCCTGGCCGGTTCGGCAAGGTCACGAGATCGCCGGCTTCCCAGGAATGTGTGACGCCGTCCAGGATGGTGTGGCCCCGGCCTTCGAGCACGTAGAACACGGCGTTCCCGCCATGTCGCTGGCGGCCGCTTCGGCTGCCGCCGGGAATGCGCTGCACGTAGAACAGCAGCGTGTGCAGACAGGCGTAGTCGATGGCCGGATGGAGATACCAGCGGACGATACCCTGGGCGCTGGTTTGCCAGGGCAGCTGGTCGCCCTGGATCATCCACACGGCTCGCTCGGCCGTGCGCTGCTGGTGATCGCGCAGGCGATACAGCTCGTCCAGCAGGTCGACACTGCCCAGCTGCGCTGGATTGGTGATGTGGAGGGGTTCGTAGCTGTCGCCGTCCTGGGCAAAGCGGCCCACGCGGGCGCTGGCGTCGCGCAGGCGCTGGAGCGGCGCAAGCGACGCGGATGCCTCGTCAGGCATGTCCTCAACCTGAACGATCTGATCCATGAGGTACCGTGAGAAGGGCTCGTAAATGAAGGCCATCCAACGGGCGCCCTTGTGCGGATCGCGATTGAAGTGCTGGTGGGTGACGCCGTCGGCTTTGATTGGCAGCAGCAGCAAGTCGCCAGGCCGCCAATCCACGCGCAGGCCCTCGACGTCGCTGCTGCCTTCGCCTTCCAGCACGAAGATCACCAGCCCACCTTGATGGCGGTGCTTGCCGGACTGTCGCCTGACGTCGTGGATGAAGACAATCCACTCCGTCAGGGCTGTGTCATGGAAGAACTTGGGGTTGAGGTAACGCTTGATGTGGCCCTGGCGGTTAGGCTCGTACTCTCGTTCGGCGCCCCGAATCACTACCTGGCCGGTCATGGCGCGTTCGACCCACTGCGCCCGCTCGCGCAGCGTCTGGTCGTACTTGGTGCCGCCCGCTTCCGGCTCTCGCTCCCGGACCCGCTCTAGTTCCACCCACGATCCTCCCTTGCGCCGGCCTGCCGCGGCTTGGTCCCGGCGAGGCTGCGCTGCAGCGGCAGCTCGAGCTCGCTGCGTGAAAGGGGTCCCGACGTGGCATCGGCCAGGCGCCGCACGTCCTGGCAGATGCGCCGCAGGTCCGCGCCCGAGAGCCCTTCGCAGCGTTCTGCAAGCCAGTCGACCAGCTCGCCGCTCAGCGCATGCGCCAGGTCGAGCTTGCTCATGTGCAGCGCCAGGATCTGCCGGCGATCGTCCTGATCGGGCAGCGGCACTTCAACGTGGATGCCGAACCGGCCAGGCCGCAGCAGCGAGGGATCGATCAGGTCTAGCCTGTTGGTGGCCGCGAGCGCGATCACGCCGGGGCTTGCGTCGAGCGCATCCAGCTCGCTGAGCAGCTGGCTCACTACCCGTTCGGTTGTGCGGCTGCCTGATTCGAGCCCTCGAGTCGGCGCCACGGCGTCGAGCTGATCAAAGAACAGGATGCATGGCGCGAGCTGTCTCGCCACGAGAAAAACGTGGCGAACGGCTTCTTCAGACTCGCCCAGCCATTTCGTGAATAGCTCCGGGCCATTGACGACAACCACGGCAATACCACACTCCTTGGCAGTGGCTTTGGCGAGAAGGGATTTGCCGGCGCCGGGCGGCCCGAACAGTAGCACGCCGTCGCGCTCCGAAGCCACCTGGCCCTCCGTATCCTGCAGCCGGACGCGAACGTGGTGGAGGAGCTCCTCCTTGACAGCGCTGAACCCTCCGACGTCCTCGAAGCCAACGTCCGGAAAATCGACCAGGGCTTCACGTGTGGCCGAGGGATGGATGTGGCTGCGGGCGCGAACGAGGTCGTCGCGCTCCACCCGCAGCTGCTCGAAGCGGATGTGGTGCACTTCGGGCTGGCTGCCGTTGCCCGCCAGCAACTCGCGCCGCAGCGCGTTCAGGCCGGCCTCGCGGCTCAGCTCCATCAGGTCTGCGCCGACGAAGCCATGAGTCACGCGCGCCAGCTCGGGCAGGTACGCCCGCGCGCCGGCGGACAGCGGCATCTCGCGCGTGTGGATGCCTAGGATCTGCAGGCGGCCGTGCTCGCTTGGCGGTCCGAGGTAGATCTCGCGGTCGAACCGCCCCGGCCGGCGCAAGGCGCGGTCGACCGCCTCTACCCGGTTTGTGGTTCCGACCACGACCACGCCTTCTACCTTCCGCATGCCGTCCATCAACGACAGGAGCTGGGTGACCATGCGCGTGTCGGAATGGGAGCCGGTCTCGCCGCGCGGCGGGGCCATCACGTCCAGCTCGTCGATGAAGATGATCGATGGCGCGTGGTGGGTCGCTTCGCTGAACATCTTTCGCAGGTTGGCCTCCGTCTCGGCGTACATGCTGCCGATGAGTTCGGGACCGTTGATGTAGAAGAACTGCGCGTTCAGCTCGTTGGCCATGGCCTTGGCCAGGTGCGTCTTGCCGGTGCCTGGCGGGCCATAGAAGATGACGCCTCTTGGCGGCTGGATTCCCAGCTGGCGGTAGACGCTGGGGAATTGCAGGGGGATCTGGACGAGCTCTCGCACCAGCCGGATCTCGCTGTCGAGACCGCCCACGTCGTCGAAGGTGACATCCAGCGACAGGTCGTCGGCGAAGCCCTGCGGGGCGGGCTCGAGCACCACGTCGGTGGTCTCAGACACCACGCCTGCCGCGTCTTCTGCCTTGCGGACGCGATACAGCAGACCGGCTACGGAGTGCTCGAAATGAGCAAACAGCAGCTGGCCGTCGCAGACTGGCGTCCTGTTCTCGACCAGCTCTTCCTTCAGGTGCTCCTCGATGTGGTGAGCCTTGGCCGTAAACAGGTCCACCGCGGGCTGGAGAAACACCCGTGCGACGGGCCGCTCCTCCTCCGGAAACACCTCCACCGTCTCGTGCAGTCGCGCTTTGAGGCTCTGGCGCTGAAAGCGATCGAGGCGAATCAAGCCGCTGCCGCGATCGGCCTCCTGGGCTGGCCCAACGCGAACCCAAATGGTCCTGCCCCAAAACGTGGTGACGCGAATCAGGCTGCCAACCGCCAGGCCCGATTGCTCCACGACCGCTGGATCGAGGTAGGCGAGGGAAGCGCTCGAAGCCTGATGCTCGAGGTTCGACCGTTCGACGGCAAGGCTGACCAGCATCGCCCAGAACTATAGGGCACGTCTCTGTTCCTCTCCCGCTTGCGGGAGAGGAACTATGCGGCTCGCAGGGGCATGTAGTGCCCCACTTTGGAGACCGGCGCCAGGCCGCTGGCGATGCGCGTCCAGCTTTCGGCGCCATCGTGGCTGGCGAAGATATCCCCATCCGTCGTGGCGGCGAACAGGCTGAAAGAGTCACCGTACACGCCCATGCTCATGGCCTCGATGTTGCCACGCATGTGCTCCGGCAGGCCGCCGCCCGCCGGCTCCCAGCTGCGACCGCTATCGCGGCTGCGCACCACCGTGGCATCAGCCTGGTGCGATTGCCGCCACGTGCCAGGATTATCCGAGGCTCCGGACATGAATAGTACGCGGTCGTCATTCGGTGAGAACAGCAGCTGGTCGGGATAGCCAATGCGGAACTTGCGATCGGTGAGATGCTCCCAAGTCTCGCCGGCGTCGGGGCTGTAGTACAGGCCCATCCCGCCGCTCATATAGATCTCGTCCGGGTTGGAAGGCCGCAGCAACACACGGTGCACGTCCTTGAAGACTTCGTCGTCGGGCCGGCTGTAGCCGGCCTGCTCACGCCAGGTCTTTCCGCCGTCGGTGGTTTTCAGCAGCGCGCCCTGCTCGATGCCTGCGTACACAGTGCGGGTGTCACGCGGGTCCACGGCGATGCACTTGACGTGACCGGTGTGCGGCGGCGCGGGGAACATCCATTTTTCCATCTCTGGTACCTGCCGCAGGGTCGCCAGCTCTTGCCAGCTCTCACCGTAGTCGGTGCTCTCGAATAGGTGCGAAGGCTCCGTGCCGGCGTAGATCACGATCTTGCCGTCACGCTGCGTGCAGCCCAGCGAATAGACGTGCTTCACGCCGAGGTCCGTTATTCTCGGCTGCCAGGTATGGCCTTGGTCTGCACTGAAGTAGAGGCCCTCGCCATGAATGCCTGCAAACAGGCCGCCTCGCGTGGGCTCGACGAGGAGCGAGCTGATGTGCTGCCCGGCGATATGTTTGTCAGCCACGCGCCAGCTGTCGCCA
>WNFB01008605.1_pt1 | contig 23296 bp, 19 predicted proteins | sample 5400501 | NCBI WGS metagenome assembly WNFB01 (sample SAMN13153341, study PRJNA577476) | soil metagenome | isolation source: 200 cm saprolite under Douglas fir tree site 2 hole 1 | place: USA:California | collected 2015-04-18 | reverse complement strand
CTTAGTGACCAAGAGGTCTGTGATCTTACTCAGGCACTCAAAGAGCGAGCCGAGCAAGGCTCGCTAGACCAGGAAGAAGTCGACGCATTTATTCATGCATGGCACCAGGAGAAAGGAAGTGTAATATGGGAACATTAACCGAAGAAATCTTTAGTTACAAGCTAGGTCGCACTGTAGAGCAAGCCGAGACGATCGTGGTAGATGTAGATCGTGTGATGAGTCATGATACCACGACACCGCTGGCAATCCAGGCGTTTCGCAAGTTGACCGAACACGATGGTGGGCGTGTCTTCAATCCGCGCCGCTCACATATTGTATTCGACCACATCGTACCGGCTGCGACGATTGCGGCGGCAACGCTGCAACGCGATATCCGCTCTTTCGCACAGGAGCAGGACATCAGCATTTTGCAGGAAGGCATCTGCCACCAGGTCATGCCGGAGCGGGGTTATGTTATCCCTGGTGACGTAATCGTTGGAGCCGATAGCCACACCTGCACCTATGGGGCACTCGGTGCCTTTGCCACAGGCATGGGCTCTACCGATATCGGGGTAGCCTATGCCACGGGGCGTACCTGGTTTCGTGTCCCACGGACGATCAATATCCGCCTGGTGGGAACACTTCCCTTTGGGGTTTACGCCAAAGACGTGACCTTTGAAATGGTGCGCAGGGTGGGTGTGGATGGGGCTAACTATCGTGCCATCGAATATAGCGGAGCGTCGATCGAGCAGATGTCGGTGAGCGAGCGCTTCACTTTCTGCAATATGGCGATTGAAATGGGTGGTAAGGTGGGGCTGGTTGCCCCCGATGCAACGACGCAGGCATGGCTACGTGGACGCACCGACCGCGAATATCCCCTGCTCGCACCGCGCAATCCGCGCTATGAACGTGTGATAGAGATCGATGCATCGCAACTGCAGCCAATGATCGCCTGTCCACCAGATGTCAATAACGTTGTGCCAGTTGGGGAAGTTGGACATGTGAAGATCGACCAGGTGTTTCTCGGCACCTGCACCAACGGACGCCTTGATGACCTGGCTATTGCCGCGAATATCATGCGGGGCAAGACCATTCATCCCCAGACACGCATGGTGGTTGTTCCCGCCTCTCGCGAGATTTACCTGGAGGCGATGCGCCTGGGTTACCTGGAAATCTTTGTGCAAGCTGGCGCATCGGTAGGCACTCCTGGCTGTGGCCCGTGTATCGGGCGGCACAACGGCGTACTGGCCCCTGGTGAACGCGCATTGACGACGATGAACCGGAATTTTACGGGCCGCATGGGCGATCCCACTTCTGAAATTTACCTTGGTAGCCCGGCCACCGTTGCCGCTACCGCACTGACAGGGTATATCACTGATCCACGAAATGTCTTATAGAGGTGATCCGAAGATTGCCTGACCAAAACAAAGAGAGGAATACACTACCATGAGTCGCATTTGGATGCTTGGTGACAACGTGAACACTGATGTCATCATTCCTGGACGCTACAACGTAACGACCGACCGCGCCCAGTTAGCGTGCTATTGTCTCTGCGAGGTGCTGCCAGAGTTTTCTCAACAAGTGCAGGAGGGCGATGTGGTGATGGCTGGCCATAACTTTGGCTGTGGCTCATCACGGGAACACGCTCCTGCTGCTATACTGGCATGCGGTGTGCATGTCATCATCGCCCGCAGTTTCGCACGCATCTTCTACCGCAACGCCGTCAATATTGGTCTGCCTGTGTTTGTCTGTGAAGAGGCGGTGTTAGCCAGTGCCGACGGACAACAGATAGATGTAGATCTGAAGACTGGCGCCATTCACAACAGGACGACCGGACAGGCATTTCAGGCTGAGCCGTTAGATCCTTTCGTGGAGCGTATTGTGGCGGCGGGTGGTATCATCGAATACATTCGCCAGGAAGGGACACTGCGATGAACGCCAGCCATGTTCAAGCGCCGCCAACGGTGTGCGTGATAGCTGGAGACGATGCGGCTCCTGAAGTGATGCGACCCACGGTGGAAATATTGCGCCTGTTAGCCCCAGAGCTTCGCTTCGTAGAAGCACTGAGCGGGCGTGAGGCACTGGAACGCTATGGGGAGGTCTTCCCCGGTGAGACACGGAGTGCTATCGACGCCGCGGATTGTACGCTCTTTGGAGCGAGTGGCGGGCCAAGCAGGCCTGTTTTATGGTATCTCCGCTGGGGCAAACAGACCTACGTAAACATCCGACCTGTTCGATGGTATCCTGGCTATCGTAGCCCGATGCTGCATCCTGAGCGTATCGATTATGTCATCGTGCGCGATAACCTGGAAGGGATGTATCCGCCACGCGAGGGCGACATCGCGGAGCTAGGTGCATTGTCCAGTAGTAAGTCATGGTGGCAGGCTCCTCTGGGAAAGGAGGGAGCCTACGCCGTGCGGATATGTACCGATGAGCAGATGCGCCGCGTGGCGGTGGCTGCCTGTGAGTTAGCACTCCAGCGGCAAGCGGCTGGCTGTGCCGGCCGCGTGACCCTGGGGGCCAAGTACTCGATATTGCCACGCACCGATGGCCGCTTCCGCGCAATTGTAGCGGAAACTGTGCGTACCTATCCAGAGTTGAGTTACCAGGAATACCTGATCGATGACCTGGCACGACGGATGATTGCGGCACCAGAGACGCTTGACGTGGTGGTACTTTCCAATGAACATGGTGATATTCTCGCCGATGTTGCCAGTGGAAGCATTGGTGGTCTCGGACTCTCTCCCAGCGCCTGTTATGGCGAACACTATGCCTACTTTGAGCCTGTACACGGCTCCGCACCTGATCTTGCCGGTAAAGGCATCATCAATCCCACCGCCATGTTATTATCTGGCGCGATGCTGCTTGAATACCTCGGATATGTTGAACAGGCCCGATGCCTGGAAGTAGCGATAGAGCAGATGTATCGAGAGGGAACTGCTTTGCCACACGATCAGGGAGGGAGTGCAAGTACAATGGCATTTGTGGAAGCTGTCAACGGGCACCTGGTTGACCGTTCGCCTATTTAGGTGCGCATTTGCTCCTCTAACCATGCTTTGAATTGCGCTAAGAGTTCAGTGATCCAGTTAGCACGTCGCCCAGCCTGCACAGAGAGCCATAGCCTTTTCCTTGCAGACCATAGCGTCACCTCAAGGGTACCACGCTCGCCTGGCTTGTGCAAATGCCAATGTTGGGAGCCTGGATAGGTGCGGAGCGTACCCTTCATGTGGATACGTAATCCATACCGGGTGGCCGCTTCCTCGATCAAAGTAGCGAGCCGTTCTTCAGTTACTGCCGGGTTAACGTTTATTTCAGTTTCTTCCATATATTTACCAGCCATGTTGTAACGATCTGGTCATCAGAAGTTTTTTTGTGACAGTATCGGAAATCATTTGCAAACACGTACATGCTGCTCACAAATGATAATTGCATGCTTTGCTGACAGAAATTATACGCCATATCCCAACAAGTGTGATACCAGGGGTACTACCTGCCCCTGACTGTTCAAAGAGTTGATGTGCGATCAGCACCTTGATATCCATCCGTGCGGTATAATGTACCGTTGGAAGCTATTGATATTGTCCCATTTGTGCGTAAAACTGAGGAATGGAGCGAGCAGCACACCAAGAGGAGCTACCGGTATGGCAGATATTTCATCAACCGAACAAAACCCCTTTGAGGCCTGGAGCAGGCTCATCAGGGACACTATGACAGAGAATGCGGCTGCACAGAAGGACGCTAAGCATAAGCCGGCAGGTGCGGAAGACCCCTGGACGACCCTGATTGATCAGCTCTGGCAGGCCAATCCGTATAGTAAGGTATTGCCTGTTAATCCTGCCGAGATGATGCAGGCTTTTCAGCATATCTGGCTTGACGCGGTGAAAAATCCGGGCAATGCCTGGCTCAACTATAGCAACTTCGTGCAGCAGTATACACAATTGGTGGCCGCGACAACCCTCAAGTTCTGGGGACAAGGGAAGAATGTCGAGCCAGTCGCCAAGCCTGAGAAAGGTGATAAACGTTTTAGCGACCCGGCCTGGCAGAAAAATGCTGTCTTTGATGCCCTCAAACAGACCTATTTGCTTGCCGCCACTACCATGCTCAAGACCGCTTCTGAGGTCGAGGGGCTGGATGAAAAGCAGCAGCGTAAACTGGTGTTCTACTTGCGCCAATTCCTGGATGCCATTAGCCCGGCCAACACCATCTTCACCAATCCGCAGGTGATCGAGGAGATTGTTCAGACTGGCGGTCAAAACCTGGTTACCGGCATGGAACATCTCTTACGGGATATCAAGGCAGGTCAGATGAAGATGACCGATACCGACGCCTTCGCACCCGGGCGGAACCTGGCATTGACGCCCGGCCAGGTGATCTATCGCAACAAGCTGATCGAACTGCTCCAGTATGCCCCGGCGACCGAGACAACCCATGCGCTTCCCTTGCTCTTTATCCCGCCGTGGATTAACAAATACTACATTCTGGATATGCTGCCACAGAATAGCCTCATCAAGTTCATGGTGGATCACGGCTACACTGTCTTTGTCATCAGTTGGAAGAATCCTGATGAAGCCATGGCAGATACGAGCTTTGAGGATTATATGACGCTGGGGCCATTGGCCGCCCTGGAAGTTATCAAAGAGATTACAGGCTCGCCGAAGGTCAATGCCGTTGGCTACTGCATTGGCGGTACCTTGCTCTCTATGACGCTGGCCTATCTCGCGGCCAAAAGGGGCAGGACTGTACATTGCGCAACCTTCCTCGTCTCCCTACAGGATTTTAGCGAAGTAGGGGATACTGCCGTGTTCGTTGATGAAGCTCACATGAACTATATCGAGGAACAGACGAAGGAGCGCGGCTACCTGGACAGCAGTTGGATGGCTTCGATGTTCAACATGCTGCGAGCCAACGACTTGATCTGGAGCAACGTCGTCAACAACTATCTGTTGGGCAAAGAGCCTCCGGCCTTCGATTTGCTCTACTGGAATGCCGATGGTACCCGCATGACCCCTACCTCGCTCTCTTTGTACCTGCGCAATACCTATGTTGAGAACAATCTCATCAAGCCCAACAAGGTTATTTTGAAGGGTGTGCCCATTGATCTCGGCAAGATTCGCCAGGATACTTACGCGGTTGGCACGCAGCAGGACCATATCGTGCCCTGGAAATCGGCCTGGCGTATTACTCAGCTTATCAGCGGCCCGGGGCGCTTTGCCCTGGGTGGCAGCGGCCACATTGCCGGTGTGATCAATCCACCCAGCAAGGGCAGAGGCTACTGGATCAACGATAAGCCCGTGGAGAGTGCCGATCAGTGGTTTGAGGGTGCCGAGCATCACAGCGGCAGTTGGTGGACTGATTGGCTGGAATGGTTGAAGCCGCGCTCCGGTAAGCAGGTAGTGCCTCCATCGATGGGTAACGAAGCACATCCGCCTATCACCCCTGCACCTGGCACATATGTACTGGAGAAGTGATCCTGATCACGGCCTATTAGGCCTCTGATTACCTCCTATGTATTTACGGCGTCGTTCTTGTCGGGGATCGCTGGCAAGTTCCTACTGCTCTTTTTTCCCCAGCCCTTTCATCAATGCACTTCAACAGCCGGAAAAATCATACGCTAAAAAACTCGTCGATGAGCGTACACCTTGAGGATGCAAACCTTGCCCTTATTGTAGGTGCAACCTTCCTCTGAACCCGTTGAATCAAGGACAGGCAGATGGATTATGAACATAGTAAGAGATTTCTTGAGCAATCCTTAGAATAGGAGAATGCAATGGACTATCGAGTTGTTTGGGTACATGGTATTGGTCACCAGCCTGCAGGATATTCAAAAGCCTGGGAGAATGCGTTCAATACGTACCTCCAATTCCCTCAAGATGATTATATAGAAGTATTGTGGAGCGTGGTGTTTGACTCGTTCATCGGCAACAGCAGTCTGGGAATGAATGAAATCACCATCCCACTAACTCCCCAGGAACAGTTAGCTGAAGCTGAGGTGCGTAAAGCTTTGACCACCCAGTTGCTCGCGCGTGCCGTGCCGATGCAAACCTCTGGTTTGGTAGGTGAGTGGTCAGAGCTGATAAACGAGGCGGCAGCGAATGAGGCGTTGCTCCCTAACTGGGTCTTGCACCCGGATCAGTACCTGGGGGAATTTGTGAAGTACCTGGTAAGTAGACCTATCCGCAACGCAGTGAAGGAGAGGGCGAAACAGCAGTTACGTACCCTGGCGAACAGCGCATACGATTGCTCAATTATCGCTCATAGTTGGGGCAGCGTTGTAGCGTATGAAAGTCTGATCGATTTGGAGATGGAGCTGCCTACATTTCGACTTGCCAATTTATTCACGCTAGGAAGTCCTCTCTGGCTGGTGCAACCCCTACTAGACGACCGCTCAGGGCGCAAACCCCGCAATGTTGGCCGTTGGGTGAATGTTCATGCACAGGGCGACTTGATTGGCTCCTGGCTCAAACCAGGCTTTCAGGTCGATCAGGACTACGCAGTACCGAACTTTGGTGGGGGTGACGCACACGAGAGCTACTTCGTGGTTGGCAACATGCAAGTGCAGCACGATATCGTCGCAGCAGATGTGTTATCCGCTGCCTAGCCGGAAGAGATTTGGAGAGAAACGCAGGTTACCTTCGTCGAGTTCGGGGGTGACCTGCGTTTCTCTCCGCTTCCTCTGGTTTTGCTAGAGCCAACGTGGAAGTACAGCGAACAAGCCCAACAATACAAGCGTTTGACAAAGTCAAACGCTTGTATTGTTGGGCTTGTTCGCTGTACTTCGTAGGTGATTCATGTCGGAACAATACCATACACAAAGTTGCCGAGAACTCATTTATGATATATAATACTATAAAATAGAACTTTTGTTCAATAAAAATTGCCGACTGGCTGCTATAAACAACAAATTGGCTATACAACGGAGAAAGTAATCGCATATGATAACGGTTATCACACAACAGGGAAAACGGGTAGAGATCATTTTTCAAGCTGAATTGTGTGATCCTCTGAATGTGGGAGAGTATGTGCGTGCTTATTGCCACATCCACGGGAGTGACCACCAGCGTTCTCTATCGGTCAACAAGATGACCGGTTGGGGTCATTGTTTCAACGCCGCCTGCGATGCCATAGTGCTTGTCGCAGAGTGGAATCCTGCGCTGGCAAAACACCTGTTGCGCACCTGTTATCAAGGACTTTCCTTCCCCTCTACACAATCTTACCAGTCCCCGCGGAAAAAATCGTTTTTCAAATATGAACCTCGACCCGAATTGCACAGGTTCTCGAAATCCCCGCCGAAGTGGCAGCAGGATGAACTGGCGACACTGTTACACCTGAACAAGCAGATGTGTAGCGCGCTGGAACAGTCCCAACGCATGAGAGCATACTTGAACGAGCGCGGGATAGCATTGGAGGTTGCCAGGGCTACAGGAGTCTGCTATCTGCCTCCAACCATGCTCAATACTCCGGCAGTCCGAAACAAGCGGAGTGTGCTGCGAAGATGGGCAGATCGCATCATCTTTCCCCTGGCTTCCCCTGCGGGCAAGGGCTACATTGGGCGCAGCCTGTGGCACTGGCAACCTGGCATGGATGAGAACGCGCATAAGTCTTTACTTGATCGGACGAAATCACCGAGACGCTGGATCAAGACAAATCCGGCGGGCTGGTTTGGATATGAGCCAGAGCAGCTTGCCGAATGTATTATCCTGGTTGAGGGAGCGTTTGATCGCTTGACACTGCTCTCGGCTGGCTTTAAGGCAGCAGAGGTGGTGGCTCTGGCCGGTACTGCCGCACCAGCCGATTGGCTGCCATCCCAGGTAAGGGGTGTATTACTGGCTCTGGATGCTGATGAAGGTGGACATGATGCATCTCACAGGCTTGCTGAACGGCTGGCCAGACCTGGTTTAACTATCAGCATTTGTCCACCTCTATACGATACCTGGGGAAAAGACTGGAATGAGCGTTGGAGGCGCATCGGACCACAAAGCATGTGGCCGATTTTTGACGCCTATGCCGGCGTAGTGCGTTCCGTGGAAAGCTCCTTCTCAGGCTTATATACACAATCGGCTCTCTGGGGATGAATTGAGAAAGCGGCAAGACGGGCAAATGCATTCGCATTTGCCCGTCTTGCCGCTTTCTCAATTCAAATACACGTGCTCAATTGCTATGATTTCTTCTCGCTGAGAAAGCTTTGCACGGTTGTCCCACAGACGGAGCAGGTGCCCTTCATGGCGTGTCTGCCATTTTTCATTGTGACCTCTTTAGGGTCCTTCATTTCCGTCTTCTTTTTGCACTTTACACAATATGCCTCTGTCATCTTTCGTTCCTTTCGTTTTCAATCATGATTTGGTGTAGCACGATTAGCACGCGGGATGGCGGTCCTGGACGTTGTGCTTTGCCGGCATCCTTACACTGTTGTACACGTACTCTCGTGCTGCAAGTGATACAGACTGTCTCCATACACCTACCAGATGTGATTATTATAGTACTGTCACCAGGCAGATGAACGTCAGTCCGCCAATGATGTATAACCACTGGCTATTACTAATCAACGTTGTCCAGGAATAGAATAGGGTACTCACGATGGCCAGGAAGCAGGACACAGAGCCAAGTGCAATACTGATCCAGAGAATGGGTTGGGGGAAGATGAGGTGTTTCAGGAATGTTCTGCGATCACTGAAGGCGAATTTTGCCAGGTTGACGAAGAGGAAACATGCCGAGAATGCCCAGACTAACGTCGATGCGGCCAGCAATACGTCATATACCTCCGTGGAGAGGTTGACTGGACTGGTCAGGTGGGTCGTATAGGGAGCCACAAAGAAGACTAAGGCGGTGATGCACGATGCTACAATGGTCTGGAACACAATAGCATTTGACGGGACGCGGTGTTTATTGAGTTTGCCAATTTTCACAGGCAGGCGTTGGTCGATACCGGCTACGAGTAGCAAGCGGGCATAGGTATTGTTGTAGACAACCATTGCCAGCACAAAGAAGCTCATAATACAGATGGCACTGATGTTTCCCAGCAATTTGCCAAGAGCCATGTCCACCGTGCTAACCAGTGCGAACGGCGTTGCTCCATTGGCAGGCCCCTGTACAACCAGCACCGCGAATGTAGCAATAAAGTAGCCAAGGAAAACCAGCAGTGTTCCCCAGAGCAGGTGGCGTGTAATCACTTTTCTTTTGATGATCTCGCCTCCCATATTCAGAGGTACTTCGGTGCCAAGATAGGCGAGGGTAATGGTGCCAAACAGGTAGAGGTTTCCCGTATTTTTATCCCAGTTGATATTCCAATCGGTGGGTAGGCTAAAGCTGGCGGCGGAATGGTGGCCTTTCATCAACCATATCACCCCGGCAAGTCCCAGCAGGACGACCGCCAGGAAGGTGAGGCCGATAACCACATTCACGATGTTTTGTACCATGCGGTATCGCTGCATCGCCAATGTGCCAGAAAGAATAGCGAGGAGTATGATTACTGCACCTTGCTGCCATGGCTCAACCAGCCAGTTGCTGTTGAGGCCCTGAAGATAGGCAACAATGACATCGCCAGCACTGATGATGACCAGTACTCCAGGAAACCAGGCACAGAAGGCGGCAAAAAAGCTCCAATAGCCACCGAAGGCCTTGTGCGTCCAATTATAGAGGGAGCCTTCGTAGGGAAACATGACACCGAGCTGGGCCGTGGCGATCACGCACGGAATAAAGAAGGTAGCTCCGGCGATGAGCCAGTAGGTAAATGCGGCGGCCCCACCTGCCGCGGCGGTTGTGGCGTTGGTGATAAAAAAGATTATCATCAGGTAGGTGGATGTCATGTCCAACGTACCGAGTATGGGGGGCATGGCCTTGCTGACGTACTCTTCTGACATCAGTGTACGTGAAGCAGCAGGCTTGCTGGTGAGCGAGGCTGCCTGTTTAGGTTTTTCAAACCCAGCTCGACGCTCAAGCGGTATTGACGCATTGTGAGTAGCGGGTTTCTTTTCCTGTGTGAGCATAGGTACTCCTTTGACTCATCAGTGGATGCGAGTCAGTTTCTGGCTAAAAGACTATCAACACGGGGTTCTCTAGGAGAAATAAACTGGGAACTTTGGCAACAAGCAAAACGTGTGGGGTGGCCTCTTATTAAAGAGCCTTCTTCACATCATCTTACTCAAGATTGAGAAGAACCAGTAATGCGAGGTTATTACTCAGAAGGCTTGAGTCCTGAGTTGCGTGAAAAACCTGTCACTGGAAGAGTAGCCGAAAAGTACTTTTATATGGTATCTACTCAGCAATATATATGCTATAATCGGTAAATATTCATTAGGCCACGAAAGAGAACGAGGAGGCAACAACCATGGCAACTCGAGAGGAAATTGAAGCAACCTACAACTATATGGACACAGTCTTCCGTGTAAGTTTAGGAGAGAATGGCGATATTACCTGTGCACTTTATAATGGCGATTTTTCTAAGACCCTCGATCAGGCACAAAAGGATAAACATAACTACATTCTTGATGCCATTCATTTCAAATCAGGTGTACGAGTACTCGATATAGGCTGTGGTTGGGGCCCGATGCTCAAGGTAGTGAAGGAAAGGGGGGGACATGCCATTGGTTTGACCCTATCTACCAAACAGGCAGAAACCTGTAAACGGGGAGGCCTTGAGGCGTATGTGAAGGATTGGAAAGAGACCAGTGTTGATACTTTTGGTCCCTTTGATGGCATCGTCAGTGTTGGTGCATTCGAGCATTTTTGTTCGGTAGAGGAGTACCTGGCAGGGAAACAAGATGCAGTGTATGACCAATTCTTTCGCCTGTGCCATGACCTGCTTCCGAAGGGTGGAAGGCTCTATTTACAGACAATGATATGGGGAAAACATGCACCTGATTACCACAGTATCTCTTTGAAAGCAAAAAAGGGCTCTAACGAATACATATTGGCTGTCCTAGAAAAATTTTACCCGGGTTCCTGGCTCCCTCTTGGAGAGGAACAGATTGTTCGCGTCGCAAAGCCGTATTTTGAATTCATTTCGGACAATAACGGTCGGCTGGATTATATTGAAACGATGAATCAATGGCAAAAGGCCACACAATTTAGTCTCTCAAAGATATTTGCAATCATCAAAACCCTGCCCTATTTTTTCACAGACAGAGATTTTCGCTATAAGCTGGAAGTGCTGCGCGGTAACTATAATAGAGAGTGTTTCAAACGGGAAATAATGGATCACCAACGGATGGTCTTCGAGAGAAGGTAGCCAGCTTTAGATCGATGAGTGTAATAAAGATCAACTATGCGAGAGTAGTAGTCTTATCCTCTACATGATATGCACAATAATCACGCTCACATTATCTTTGCCTCCGCCATCCAGGGCGGCGTGGATAAGAGCCTGGCTGGCCTCCTGTGTGTTGGGGAGCGTGGCGTGCAGGATATCCTCGATATCGGGGTCGCGTACCATTTCCCATAAGCCATCTGAACAGAGAAGTAAAGTGGTGCCTGCTTCAAATGGCAATGTGAATGTATCAACCTGCAGCGAGTCATTCTCTCCAAGACAGCGATAAATTTCATTGCGCTTGGGGTGGCTGTATGCTTCATCTGGTGTAATATCACCTCGTTCAACCAGGCGAGCTACAACTGAGTGGTCCCTGGTGGCCTTAATCAGGCCACTATCTTCAGAGTATCGATAGGTGCGGCTGTCGCCAACATTCGCAATGGAAATGCTCGAGCCAGCAATCACGGCAGCGGTAATCGTGGTTCCCATATCCAGGAGATACTGCTGGTTGTGTTCATACAGAGCCAGGTTTGCCTGTTGCACCGCGTCCACGAGATATTCTGTGGAATATTCGTCGTTGATCTCAAAATTGCTCAACAAGGTAGGCATGACTACCTCACGCATGTTCTGAATGGCCATCGAACTTGCCTCCTGCCCGTTGGCGTGACCACCCATACCATCGGCCACCACAAACAGGCCAAAGGGATGGGGTCGTGTATCCCAGGCAAGCGTGCCGTGAATAGCAAGCAGGGAATCTTCATTCGGTTTATGTTTTCGTTTGATACCGGGGTCTAAAGCCGCGCCAACGCATAATTGCAAGCAATCCCTTGTTGGAGTCGCCTGTAGCGTTACGGTCGCGGCATGTGTAGCCTGTCCTCTTGAGAACACGCCATTCGTGGATAGGTTGCCTACCTGGGGTAGTGGTTGTGTCTTTTCTCTCGTCATGGGAGAATCCACACGAAGATGGACTGATGCCACTGCTGTTTGTGGCACAACGCTTGACTCAGGCTCCGTTTGCTCTTGCCACCACTGCTGGTACTGGATGTCGTTTGCAGCCAGGCTCTGTGCGTTTTGCAATGAAGCCTCGAAGTGCCGCCGTTCGCGCAGGTAGTGCCACTGTTGTATCAGCATCCAACTTCCACATGCAACGAGCGATCCCCAGCATAGTAATATCTCAAGTGAAAGCAGCAGTAACCCGCCCAGAGGTAGCAACATAGAAGGGCCTTTGAGCATCCAGAGGCGTGGAATGAGCGGGATGGTTTGCCATAAGAAATGCCATGCTCGCGGAGGAAAGCCGCCCGAAATCCAGTAAAGAAGCGCACTTCCGGCAAGCACTCCGCACCAGGTGCCGTATCTCACCCATTTCTGGGCTGTATATGTTGTCCGAAACTGCTCCAACATGTTTTCCTCTTGCGATTGTCTTTAAGGTTCTTTAAGGCTACGCAGTTGATTACGAAATTATGGTTAGCGTTGTCTCTTTGAAGAGAGTGATTTTTGCTACAATGCCGTTTCCCAATAGAAAACGCAGGCCACCGAAACCTCTCTGCAAGGAGCTATCTGTGGCTGTGACCAGCCAGTTGGCCGGTTCGGGATTGCCAGTTTGCCAGACTTTGGCTGATAATGTTGCCAGTGGGGTTCCGCTCACCCGGAAGCGCAGGGTGTAGAAGACTCCGGCAATGGCCTTGAAAGGGACTGCGCCGATGCGAGTAGTCATTCCCGCTACTTTTTTGAGCAAGATAAGGTTGGTACCGTCGATATATGCTTTATACCAATCATTGGCATCCGTCCAACGTAGCAATGCTCCAAAGTTAGATTGATTAAAGCGGTTGATTGAGCCGCTAAATTGTACTTCGCCATCGGTGATGACCGGCCCCAGCGTTGCGTTGAAGGCACCTTGCCCGTTCGCGGCCTGTCCGGTCTTTGCGACTATCGAAAAAACAGCCTGGTTTGTTGTATCTCCACCCCAGGTCTGACCATCCGATGCTGACCCCCACAGCAGTTGATCCGCACGTTGGAATGTATCCTGTGCCAGGATATTTGTTACTGCTTCGGTGGGAGTTGTTCCCGGAGTAGCAGGTGTAGTAGCTTTTGGTAAGTTAGCGGGAGCGACCAGGCTGTTGGCGGGTACCGTCAGAGCCGCTTCTAGCGAGTGGGCGAACACTGAAGCGAGTAGGCCCCCAATCAAGAGTATGCCAAGCATGGTGAGGCCTATCAATCGAAAGAGTGTCTTCATGGTTATCACTCCTGGGACGCGATACTTCGAATCCCTATGGCTTCAAATGTTATTGTCTCTCTCCCTTTAGCTGGGATAGATATTTTAGAAATGCGCTGAGAGACGGCGTCCAGTAGGGATGTTGATGGTGCGGGGTTGGGTGAGGACTGGTGGGTCGCCCTCGCCATCTTCCCTTGACCGCAACACTCCTCCCCACTGGGCAACACCGCCATCACCATTCCCCTTTCCTGCGCCTGTTGGATTCGCTTTTGATTGTGATTTCCTGGATTGGATTACTCGCAGCAGGCCGATAACCGCTAGCGATAACCCCAGGAAAGAGAACAGAAATATGCCGGAGGCCATTAACACGCCATCCACACTCCATTGGTCAAGCAGCCAGCCCAATAGTGGGGCGATCAGTGCGGTGAGCAGGCCTTCCGTTGTGAGAAGCAGGCGATTGGCATACTCTTCCTGTGCTCGTTCAAATGCAAGCTGGCCTTTACTCAATTGCGCGTACACCTGCCTGAGCATCAGGTGCCGTTGTGCGAATATAATGGTGCTGAGACTGGGCTTCAAGCGGGGTAGTAGGATGCCCCAGATGGCACCTGCAAGTGTATAGATGGCTATACTTGCTGCCAGGGCCCAGGGAGCCTGGAGGGAGGGAAGTCCCAACATCAGCAAACAAGTTGGCATCAGAAATAACGATCCAATAGCAGCGAACCACGCGTAGGTCTGCCATTTCTGTGGGATAAGTCGATCAGGTGCCCCCAGCACTCCCCGTAGCGTTCTAAAACAACATGTCCCTATGGCGAGCGCGAGGAGCTGACTGAGAACGAGCCATCCCAGGATATGCACCGTGTGGTTGTCCGAGAGATTGCTGGCAAAGGGCGTCGGTACTGCACTCCAGATGCCTCCCAGCATCACTGATACACTGCTGGCGAGCAGGGCAAGGGATAAGCGTCCTCTCTCTGCCAGATATGACCACCACCAGCCGAAGGGTAATCTATGCTTGTGCAATTGGAGTTGCCAGCGATCCGCGCCTTCAGAAGTGTCGTACCAGTTTTCTATCATCTTTCCGGGAGCGGGAAGTGGGCACTGTGCTTGAGGCCAGAAATCGAGTACCAGCAGTGGAGATAAACACACCAGCCCTACTGTTCCCGCCCCGGCAGGAAATAACCATACCGCGCTCAGTCCCACCATTGTACTGATTAATGCTTTTGCCAGCGATATTCGTTCGTGTACTGCTGGCCATGGGCGTTTTTGGACAAGCCATGCTGTACTGCTCATGCCTAGCAGGAGGGCCATAACTGCCAGTTCCCCTCCACGAATGAGCGAGATGATAAAAGTGTCGAACGGAAGCAGAGAGGAGAGGAGATCGCGGGCCAGTAAAAATCGCACCCACAAAAACGCGCAAATGATGAAACTGACCCCCCAGAGGCGGGCCGCTCTCTGTTGGCGAGTATCGAGTCGTGTGATCAGCACCGAGCCAAGAATCCAAAAACTGGCAATACTGGCAGTCCATGCCGCCAGGTGACTCTCTTGCCAGGCCTGCGCAAGCAGCTGCATCTGTATAATCGCGATGCCTATACAGGTCACAAACCAGGAGCTATTAAAGACACGTACACCAATTAAAACATCAAGTCTTTGATCAGTGGTCTGTCGATAACTCATAAGCATTTTCTCTCAGGGAACATCATCTTCTACACACTCTCCTCAATAGAATAATATATAAGTTCATCCGTCTCACGGGTGAATGCTTTCGTTGTGATGGTTGGTGTTCCGGGGTGTCGCCCCGTCAAGCTCATGTCGGATATGCGCACCCAATCGCGTATTTCTTTGAACATGGGATCGGTGATGTCCGGGGAAAGGGTGGCATAGGTGCTGCTGGCATCGATGAGCGAGGTGAAGAGACGTAATGCCCAGCCGAGATAGACCACCCATTCGGGATGAAATTGTACCGCTACCCAGTAGCGATGAGCATCGGTGTCTTCAATGGCTTCAATTACGCCATCGGGAGCGGTAGCTCCCACTGCAAGCCCCGGCGCAAGATACCCGGCTATTTCAGCCTCTGGCGTGATATAGCCAATGATCTGATGGTGCATAGAGAGAACGGCATCGATGTATTGCCGGTAAGGTACTCGATCTTCTCTCCCACGTAAAATACTTGCCAGTCTGCTTTTGGGGTGGATCGTCACGGGATGCTCAACCCAATTGTCGGCACTGATTCTGCCTTTCGCCAGGTGAGGAACGAGCGGCGGCATTTTCTTTGACCATTGCGCTCGTATATCCTGTATTAATCCACCGCCGCGTACCACATTCATCACCTGCATACCGCGACAGATTCCAAGGGTGGGAATACAGAGAATCCAGGCGGCGAGGGCAAAGTATCGTTCCCAAACGTCGCGCCAGAGTTCAGGTGTTCCGGTCTGGGGATGGACGACGTGGCCGTAGAAGCACGAGTATAAATCACCGCCACCGGCCAGTACCAGCCCATCCAGGTTGCGTACCATCGGCCAGATCACAGAAAAGACCTCGATAAAGGCGTCATCATCTGTGAGGATGTTGAACGGGTCATATCCCTGTATCAGGGGGAGCGTTGGAATGATGACCGGGTAGCCACCGGCCTCAAAGATGGCATTGACGGTGGCCGCGTCTCCCGCGTAGATAGGCCAACCTCCATCGCGCATACATCCGCTTGCGGAGAGAATGCCGATTCTGGGACGCTGGCGAGCAGGCTGCTGGATTGGCTGCTGGGAGGAGATATAGGCGGCGATACGATATTGCAGGGGAGCATTTTGCAGGTACCCTGTGGGGTGTGAGCCATTCTGTGACCCGTTATTTTGATACTGATGCATAGCTCAATACCTCCGCCCGTAGTTGAAAAAATTGGTCAGGAGTGGACTTCGTGGTCGTGCTGTTCATGACTACGACATCCATGATTGCGAGACGTTGGATGGCGTAGTGGATCTGGGTGATACCGTCTTGTATCTCGCCTGTTGTCGGGTCAAATTGACCTACAAAGGCGTCTTGTGCGTGTTTCACCATATCATCAAGGAGCGATAACGATGAAGGTTGCTGCAACTGGGCACCGGTCAATAGTACGAGCTGCTTCGCATCCTGGTGTACCTGCTCTAAGAGTGCCTGTACCTTGTTCAGGGCGGCATCGATCTGTATTGCCAGCTGTTTCTGTTCGGCGGATGCGCCAGGGGATTGAACCAGCCCATGCAGGTGGAGACCAATGTGATACAGCAGTGCCGGTGGTTCTTGATTCTGCACATCAAATTCGAGCAAGCCTACCCTGCCAATGTGGTCATCTACCAGCACGGGAGTACCGGCGGGTACATCGTTCTGGACATATGTCAAACCGTCGAGATAGTCTAAAATACGGATAATATGACGGTGCATGAGAGCTGTATCCTGTATTGCCCAATCGTCCCTGGCACTCCCTGCCCACTCTAAAACTTTTTGAGTATTTCTGAGAAGCCAGATATCCAGCCCCCCAGGCATTCCCAACGCTTGAAGTGTGGGATCTAGAGCCAGCAGGTGACGAAGATGGCTCAACAGGCTGAAATGATGGATAGTATCCAGGGGATTCGGGGTCTGTGGAAATTGAGCGACAAATTGCCAGGTACTGGTGTCGAGCGAAGGGACAACCGGTGCTATTGCTGCATCTTCCTCCGTAATTAGCAGGCGATTGGAAACTTCTAGCAGGTTGGTATGCTGTGCATCTCCTGCATACTGCAAATGCGCCGTACTATGGTTCACTTGTAGCCGGCCAAGTAATAGAGCTCTGCCCTCAACCGGGTCGTCGTTGAGTAACCAGGCATAATAACTTTTGCCAGCGGCGGGATTTGGAATGTTGGAGAGATCAAGCTGGACTTCATCGGCAATTCCCTGGCTACTATCCTGGCGGATCTGCCCGCTACTGCTGAAAAGGACATGCCCGACAACGCGGTTATTTACGACGAGAGGTACTTAATCCAGGTGGATGTATAGCGGGCGTGGTGCTCCTGGTGCTTGCCGCAGTAGTTGTATGCGGGGGATATGATAAGTTCTGTCCCGGCGTATCCAATTTCCTCAATGCTTCGGCCTCCTAACAGAGCCCAGTTGGACACGAGGTGGATTTATCAAATTGTCCACACAACGTCGTACCATTTTCTGCTATGTACCTCAACCGCAGTTGCTTTTGAGCGTGATAGCTATGCTGTGTCGAGCGAAAAAACAGCTATCGACTCGCTTCATTCGCAGATAGGGATGGCTGCTCCTGGTGGATCGCCAGATTCTATCTACCTGTAGTCTACATAATCAGAAATGAAACTTCAGGCTTTTTGGACAATTTTACCTGTATGGACATCTTATGCAATTTGGACGTGCTTACCCGATAACCACGTAACCCTGGAAGCGCATCAGGCCTCTTTTTGCCGGTATCTTGACCTCGGCATGAGGACATAGCCGGTTTCAAGTATGGAGAAAATGTCTACCTCAAAGGTGTGCATCTTGAGGCGAGTGCGCGAAAGGACGTTTCTCACCGGACGCATTTCTTGATCCCATACACCCGCATCCTGCGCTTCGTGTAAACGCTGGCGACAACGAGCGATAGCAAGCTCGGTGACGTTACCACTGTTAAAACTGGCCAGCAAGACTTCGTAAGGGCAGAAGTGTGGGTGTGACTCCAGGAGGGGTTTGAGGACACATATTTCGCTGTCGGTAAATTGTTGCTCTGCGATCAAGCGGGGGCCATCAACACTGTAAGATAGAAGAGATAACGTGCCCAGGGGGGTGTTCAATGCCAGTGTGTGGTTTGCTTTGAGCAAGCCTGGCAGGGGGTAATGAACAATCTCCGCGAAATTGGGCCTCAGAGTGTCCGCGGAGGTTTTCACTCGACGAAGGGAGGTTCTTTGCATGTATGTACTCCTTGTCTGGCTATGCATAATTTTATGCATGGCCCGCTCTTCGTTTGGGGTACCTATGTGATAGAGTGTTTCGCCTGCGCCATGTAATCAAACATCTTCATTTGTGACAATACGAATCAACTTTAGGCCGTACACTCCTTTCTTTGATGAACGTGTTTTTCTTCTATATTCCTGGTTCTACATACACATTTTTCGCTCCGTACACCGTTTATTCTCATCAGTGACGCGGCGTTTTTTAGCTATCCACAACATTTGATTTTGTAGGCGATGTCCCAACTTTTTGGGACGCCGCATCAATGAATAATATTCATTTTATCTATACGTTGTGGTTATAAACAACATTACCTAAGATGTTGTGAAAAAACAAGTGTTTTTCGGCCCATTTTGTATTTGAAGTAAAAAATCACACAGTTTTCACACTGTTGTACAGCTTTAATGCTGTAGTATAACTACCTGCCTGAAAAACGATGTCACAAGCAGCACCATAACCATCATTTGGTACTTTCATGCTACAATCTGCCCTCCCTGCGCATGTCTGCAAAATTCCCGACAGTAGCATCACAGATGTATGATGCGTCAGCAAATCCTCTCAATTTACCCCAATGCGATACCTGCATATAAAGAGCCGGGTATTGCTATATCCGCATTAAAGAGGAAATGGAGTGATTTGCTCAACGCACTTCAAGACAAATGAAATGAAAGGGATCGTAGTGCTTATGCGAATGCGAAAGATACGACGTGGGATGTACAGCAACCAGTTGCCAGCGTACAAACGTTTCTCGCCGTTTGTGCGCGCGGGTTTGCTTTTGTCCGTCGTTCTCGCTCTGATAGCCGTGGCCATGGTGGCTTTTGTAGTGCCGCGTCTAACGTCTCACGCGGCGACAAATGTCAATGGTGATTGCACTTTAATTGTGCCGGCCAATCCGTTGACGGCCCAGGGATTGGCAACGCCCTATCAATTGGTGGCCACCAATGCCGCCAACGGCCCATGCAACGAGGCGAATAAAGCTCAGGCGGCTTTTGTCCAGGGAGCGGTGATTGATCCCGCCACGGGTAATATCTCCATTTACAATCCATTGGTGATTGACAAGGGTACGCAGCCTGCGGTGCAACCGGTGCTGCCAACACTTCCGCAGGGAGGTATCGTTGGCCTATGGTTTGGCTTCAACGGCAATAATCTCACTCTTCAAGGCACAAATGGTAGTTTGAAAGCAGGTGTGTGTGTTAATGGTATCAATAACTCCGTCTTCGGACAATTTGCCTATTGCAATGTCACGGCTTTTTTTCAGGCTGCAAATTCAGCTATCCAGAGAGGAGCACTTACTCCACCACCGCTGGGAACAGCTAAAGATGGAGCGACCTGTCCCTCAGTCCGTGATTTTGCTGTCGTTGATATGGACCAGAGTGATAATGTAACTACCTCCTATCTCGTGACGCAAAATGGGCAAATAGCGCAGGCCAATGCCGCGAACATGACGGCTTTCCAGAATGCACAGGTGCAGGTTAATGGCAGCGACAACCGCCTGCTCGCTGTGGCCCTCGATGGGGCACTGGGCTGTACTCCCTGGATGGCTCCAGACCTGGCCGATCCGGGCAAAATGGTGCCCGCCTTACCCCTTAACGAGCTTCAGGCTGCTGCACACCAGGGCAAACCAGTGGCACTGGTGCCGAACGGTGATCCCATGGTGCTGGTCAACAATCAGAACAACCTGAACAAGCTCAATGCCTATCGTGTTGGGGTGGATCAGCCGAAGGTACAGGACCCGGCCCGCTCCAGCACGCAGGCATACTGTGCTTTTCTTCGCATGATTGGGCCAACTCGTATGCTGATGGATGCTCCCTTTACCATCGTCCAACCGTCGCCCGACACAGCCGTTGCCAACTCGCTTCTCACGTTCCTGGAACAACGCTTTGTCGCATCATATGGGGCAAATGGTCTGAACTGTCAGGGACTATTGAATATGCCTGATCCCATTACTGTGCAGATGGATGGTAATGGCGTAGCCATCAATGGCACCATCAATGGGGTGATGAACGGGGCACAGAGCAACCCGGGAAATGGCCAACCAGACTGTGTGGTCAATGGCACCACGATCAAGGGATGTGCAGGCATGACCACTATTAACAATCAAACCTGTACCTTCACGTTTGATGCCAACGCTGACCGGGTGAACATTACCTGTCCCGTTCAGATAGGACCGACCCAGTAAATGTTGGTGAGCAAGCTGAGTATGAGAGCTGCCGTTCCGCCTGGTGCTGTGCAGCACCAGGCGGAACGGCAGCTCTCATACTCAGCTTGCTCACTTATTGCATGAAAAAGTGGATAAGACAATCGGGCTAATTTCTGTGCCAGAGTGCCGTGAGTGCCTTTTTATCGACCCATATTACTGAATAGGGCACCCATGTTGGCTATGTGGAGGGTGCAAATAAGAGTTTCATGGTAATCAATGTGGATCAGGAGAACAGTATGCAGAGCTACAGTAGCGTGGTTGCGCGAACACAGGACCAACGTTATCAAGGTAGTGCTGATATTGTGATTGTGGGGAACGGCATCGCGGGATTGACGGCGGCGGTAGAAGCGCGGCGGCTGGCTCCTGATATGCGCATTGTGATGATTACCGAACAATGCCACCCGACGATCAATACTCCTGCGCTCAAGCAATTCGCTACTGGCAAGTTAGAACGCGAGCAACTGCTGGCCTATCCTGTCGGGACTGAACGGTCTCAACGTATCCAGGTGCTGCATGGACGGGTCGAGGAGATTAACGCTCAGAGTAAATATGTGTACTTGCAAGGAGGCGGGTATATAGGCTATGGTGTACTGCTGCTTGCTACCGGCAGTACTGCTAATGGCCTTCCGGAGAACTTGCCTGGGCGCGATTTCGATGGGGTGCTGACCCTGCACAGGCTGCAAAACTACCTGGATTTACGACGCAGGCTTAACGAAGTCGATGAAGTAGCGGTGGTCGGTGGAGGTCTTCATGCGATAGAAACCGTCACAAGCCTCCTGCACATGGGTATCCAGACGCACTGGTTCATTCGTAGGAAAACCTGTCTATCGCGAGTAATGGATCAGCGTGCGTCCGCGGTAGTGATGAAACATATTGAAAAGGCAGGTGCCAGGATACACTGTGAAACCGAGGTGGTAGGGATTGTAGGAAGTGTGGGTACCGTGGCGGGCGTTGTCACTACGTATAACCAGCTTATCTCTTGCCAGCTCGTGCTGGTCTGTACTGGCACCAGGCCTGTTACAGCACTGGCTGAGCACTGTACCCAACCAATGATGTATGAGCGTGATCGCGGTATTTTTGTGAACAATCAGTTGCGTACAAGCGTACCGGGTATATATGCCGCCGGAGATGTGGCCGCAATTAATAATCCGCAGACGGGGGTACATGAGATAAGGGCGCAGTGGTATGCAGCCGTGGTGCAGGGATGCAGCGCGGCGGCGATCATGACAGGCCAGCATCCATCCACTGTACCGCCCTTTGGCGTACCCTGGCACGCCACGCGCATAGGCGAGCTTGCTATGCTGACCGTCGGTAATCCACTGGGACGAGCCGAGGGATCGATTACGCTGGCCGATAGCAATAAGGGAACGTACCGGCGGCTCTCTCTCCTGGATGATCGCCTGATCGGCTACATTTCACTTGGTACAGCCCGTTCAGATGGCCTTGCCATTAAACGACTGATAGATGAAGGGCATTCTATTCGCGCTCTGAAAGAGCCACTGCTCAAGGGTACGTTTGATGGCCGTAAGTACTTCTCACAGCAACACTCAACTACCGTGATAGCTATGACGACAGGAGGGAATACTTCTCCGTTGCACTCATTGTATCATTCGCCAGCAGCACCAGGCACAATGGTTGAGTCGATGTTGGTAGCGTTGCCATCGTCTTCTGCAGGCTCACAGTCACGTAAACTGCTGTCATATGACAGAAAGAGGGGTCACTAGAGAAAGGCCATGAGATGCTAAAGCCCATCACCTTGCACCAGGCTGGATCACAGGTCACAGAAGAGTTGCGTGCATGTATCGGCTGTAACGAGTGCCTGCTGGCCTGTCCAGCCCTCACCGAGCCCATCACCATTGATGTCCTGAACATGCAAACATTCTCAGAGCCAATATCGTCACCGGTGGCTCGTTTCGCACGTTCATGCTATCAATGTGGAGCCTGTGTCGACCCCTGTCCGGTAGGGCTGCATCGCGATGCAATGATGATGTGGCTCAAAGTACGCTTGCTGCGCTCAGGACAGGGGAAGTGACCATGTCCATATCTCAACGTAACTGGAAAAGGGTACAGTATGAAAAAGGCTATCCCTGGCTCTTCTTTTATGCCGGGCGAGCGTGGGGGATTGGATTGCTCGTAACCATTATTGTTGTTGGTGTTGCGGGAGCGTTCTATATGTGGTACTGGCAATCTGGCAATGATGCTGCTCCTGATAGTATAGCGGGCTACGGGTATGCGATTGCTGGAACGTTGTGCTTTTTGCTGGCAGCCACGCTCTATACCGCCCGTCGCCACTCAAATAAGCGTACTATGGGTCGGCTTAATACGGCTCTGAATTGGCATGTCTTCTTTGCCATTATGGGCACGGTTTTCGTGTTCATGCACTCCTTCGGCAATTTTTACGCCAAAACTGGCACCTACGCGCTCTATGGCCTGGTCGCCCTGCTGGTGAGTGGCTTTGTGGGCCGTACCTTAGACCATCTTGTACCCCGGCTTATCGCAGGAGAAGTGGATACCATCCTTACCGCTCAGGGGGAGGATCGCATCGAAAGCATCTCGCGCAACCTTATGCCTGGCGACCGCAATGACCCTCGCGGTCGCCAGGAACATGCATTTGAGGCAGATGGACAAGGTATGAGTACACCCTGGGATATGGCGTATGTCTCACTTGAGTCGACTTCTCGTGAGATAGCGCATCATCACAAGGGAGGAGATTTTACTTACG
>WNFB01001061.1_pt1 | contig 23308 bp, 21 predicted proteins | sample 5400501 | NCBI WGS metagenome assembly WNFB01 (sample SAMN13153341, study PRJNA577476) | soil metagenome | isolation source: 200 cm saprolite under Douglas fir tree site 2 hole 1 | place: USA:California | collected 2015-04-18 | reverse complement strand
GGTCTCACCGTCTTCAAAACGGCTGAGGGGTCGCTCGGCGCGGCCCCTGGTGGGTTCGACTCCCATACGCCTCTGCCACTGCCCGCAACCTAATAGGTGTGACTTCCACCGTAACTCCGAAATGAGAGGAGATTCCACCGTTTATGTGGACACTTGCCAGGAAACAGAACGCTTGCTCTTCCTTCAATGAAGCCAGGAACGACGAGCAGTGACGTCGCTGCACTACTAGACGCGCCGAACAAACACTTGCAAGTCCCGGTGAGTTCTTTCGTGGCAAAGATGCAGCAGGTTCAAGATGTCCACATAACCTTGCAATTCCGAAAAAAGAATTCCGAAAAAAGTACGAGGTGAGAACGCAATTCCCTATGTTATCTGGAAAAAGGAGCGGGCTGAAACTGCATTGTTGAGTTTGTAGTGTCAATAGCGGCAAGCTGTCAAAGATAAGTGGGTCATTTTTCACAATCGAGCGCGGCCACATGAGAGTCTGGGCTATCGGTCGCTCAATCAGTTTGCTCTAGAAAATCAGATCCAGACTCTTCCAAGTTTGACCTTGTCAGGGGTAGCTATTTGCATCAACGTGCGTCCACTATGCCAGGGCTGTCCTCCCGTCGGCTTCTTGCTCCGGGGGTGCTGGCCTCGACGCCTTCGTCCTGGGCCATCACTCGACGGCGGTTTGCTGCTGTTGTGGCTGTCTTTCGCCAACCGCCCTTCGAGCTCATGGGTGCGCCCCAGCGCTTGACCTAATTGCTTGAGCGCTTCTGCTAACTGCTCTCGCAGGGCGGCATTCTCCGCCTCGAGTTGTTTGATCCGTTCCTCTGCTGTCATGGCTTCATTGTAGCAGCCTCGGCAATCCCTGCTGAGCAGTTACAATCTCCATTATTGCGCCCCCTCTTGAATCATCTCGAATTCACGCAGGCTCGCTCCCCCAGACCAATATCCCCTTATAGTACACCGTCACTTTCGTTTTCGGTGCGAATGTCGTAAGGGAGCCATCATACGAATAATCATCCGCTTGATTGAAGTTCGACCAGTCATTTTTATTGAAACGAATCTGCATCTGTCCGGTATTGTTTCCTGGCCCGAGGATGCCCGCGCCGTTCAGGAAGCTTATTTCCAGGTAGGCATTGGCCTGGGCGCGTTGAGCCGGCAGAGAAACGAACTTGCTGGTGATGTTGTTACATCCCACGACGGCGTAGTCGCACCAGTAGCTCTCAGCCTGCTGCCTGTCGAGCGTATACCAGTAACGGATCGTCACATCACTCAGATTGATGCTGGCGCTGCCAGTATTGAATAGCTCCAGCTGGGGCATAACCTGGTTGGCGGATACCGCCCCGGGATTGCCGACCTTGTAGTAGACCTGGAGGGCCCCGTGGCCATGTGAGAGCGGTGTCGGCGTTTTCGCGGAGGGAGATGTTGGCGTGGGTTTGTTGCCGGTTGTTGTGGGTTCGACAACGCTCACCTTCACTCCCAGGGGGAACATGATGGGTGTGAGGCTTGCCTGCCTGGCCTGGTTGACCGTCGTCCAGTCGCTGTTGAGGATACCACCCGTATCTACCGAATCGGGGCTCCAACCCCAGTAGGTCCAGTTGATGCCGCCGGCCCCCGTGCCCAGGTAGTTGACGAGGCTCGCGAGCCATTGTTTGTCTTTGTTCGTTTGCAATGTGGTGCCGAACTCGCCGACCAGGACGGGAGCAATGCCCTGTTTGTAGATGTATCCCCAGTAGGAATCCCAGAGAACGGGTAGATTGTCGGGATAGTTGCTGGCGTGAAACCAGGGCTGATCCTGGACATCCGGGGTGTAGTCATGCACGGAATAGACCAGGCGATGGGCAACGTTCAGTTGCACCGGGTAGCGCGCTACCCCTTGCAGATTGCCACCCCACCAGTAGCACGGCGTTCCCGGCTGGTAGCAGTTCACACCCTCGACGAAGATGAGCCAGTTGGGATTAACCGCCAGGATAGCATTACCGGCGCGTTCCGCCGCTAATCGCCAGTCGAGCTTCGGGTTGCCACAGCCCCAACAGGCAGGCGTGTTAGGTTCATTATGCAGGTCTGCGCCGATAACCATAGGGTTATTTTTGTAGCGATTGGCGAGCATCTGCCAGTCGGAAATCCAGCGCGACTCAGGATAGGCGGCGGTATACCAGAGTGCTGATTGCGCGCTCGCGCTGGGGCGATGCTGATCCAGGATGACGTGCAGGCCAATCTGGCTGGCATAGCCAATGATCTTATCCATGATCTGTAAGCCGGTCAGACCCTGGAGATCAGGATTGATGGAAAAGTCAATGCCATTGGGGATGCTTCCTGGATTGAAGAGCTGGTTCGAATAAGGAAGGCGGAGCGTGTTATAGCCCAGGCTCTTGATCTGGTCCAGCATGGCTTTATAATTTCGACTCGACAGTCCATGAGGACTATAGGTGGATGTCTCGAAGCCGGACCAGTTGATACCAGTGATGCGCACGGGCTGATTATTGGCGTCGAGAATCTGCGAGCCGTCGGTGTGCCAGGACCCCTGCCCGGTAACAACCGTTTTAGCGTTCGTTGAGTGGGATGGCTTGTTTGAGGCAGTCCTGGTTGAGGCAGCATTGTTCGCCAACGCGATGGCCAGAACGATAGACATAATAAGAATTGTTATACCTACACCTGCTATCAGCAGGACGAGACGCCGCTGCAGCAGCACAGACAAAGGCTGTTTCGTTATTCCTGACATGGCCGGTCCTTTCGTTGATTTTCTCATTCTTAATCAGAATATCTGTGTTTTTAATACTGTTTCTACATGTTTCATCTTTGATTTTGCATAGCAATGACGTGCTACCTCAAGCGGTTTGCGTTGTATTGATGACCTGGTAAATCTGGATCACCTCGGGTTGGCCGCCGGTGTCCGAGCGGAACTCCGCGCGCAAGATGGCGTGGTGGAGCGCGCGGTCAAGCAGCAGCATCGAGCCGCCGGGCGAGTCGATGGTGTGCAGCATCGCTGAGTCAGCGACGATATAGTCAACGTTCTGCCAGTTTTCATGCAGAATCCCGCCATGGATCGCGGGGTCGAAGGCAACGACCGAGTATATCTGGGCGTTGTTGTAAGGAGCGCCTCCGCCGACACCCTCGCCTCCCGTTTCATGCAGGTCGGTATAGAGCGTGCTATCAACGACCACAAAGGCATTGCTCGGCACATTATCGCGTATCCAGAGCAGGGCATCGTTCTGCGCCGATGTTGCCTGCAAGGAGAAGATGGGGGCCACGAATTGCACATCGTAGGGGATCAGCGCTCCCATCAGGCTGAAGATGAGCAGCGCGCGCACGAGGTCGAAACCCACGTGTCTCGTCACCCACTTCAAAGGAGCATTGAGCGCCACTGCAATATTCAGCGCCATGATTGGCAGCATCGGAATAATGTAGGACGAGTAAGCGATCCCGCCGCGCAGCAGGCAGAGCCAGAAGCCGATGGCGAGCAAGGCCAGCAGCCATTGCAGGCGATTCCAGAAACCGTCAAGCAGGTTGAGCGCGACAGCGCCGATGCTGACGTAGATGAAAATGCCGTCGATATGTGTCCAGGCGTTCCAGCTTGCCAGAATGGTGTCTGCTTGTGAGGGAAGCGTCACCTGTTGGATGAGCGTGGAGAGCAAGCTCGAATGCGGCTGGTGATCCCAGGGCAGCCAGCCGCTCGGCATCAGTTCGCCCTTCAAGAGGGCCAGCAGGACAAAGGCCGAGGCGAGCGCAAGAGTCACGTAGGCGAAGACGACAACGGTAAACTTGCGTTGAAATTTGGTCGAGTGCAGCCAGGCCGCGTAGAGCATGGCGGGCAGGAAGAAAATGAAGACCTCTTTGGAGAGTATGGCAATGCCCAATGCGAGGGCAGCAAACACGACAGAGCGCAGCTTACTGCCGCCGTTGGTGAGCAGGTAAAGCGAGAGTAGCAGCCAGAAGGTGCCGATGTTTTCCAGCAGTACCTGGCGCTGGTAGATGATGCCCAGCGGCGAAAATGAGAAGATGATCATCGCCAGCAGCCCCGCCGTGCGACTTCCACTGAGGCGATTGCCGATGAGGTAGACCAGCAGCGCGCTGGCGACCGCGAAGATCAGCATCAACACCCGTCCACTATTGATGGCATTGCCGAAGGTAAAAAGCCCGCCGCTAAGCTTTACCCAGAAGGCGATCTGTAACCACCCCAGCGGCGTTTGCTGATAGGTGTAGGGATATGGCGTTACCATACCGTGCAGGACGGCCCAGGCATTCGCCATAGAGGTACCTTCATCCTGCGAGTAGAGCGGGTAGTTGAAGATGTTGATGGCGTGTAGTACGACTGAGGCGGCCAGGCCGAGCATCACGATGATGGCCTCCAGGATCAGAGGATACGGGATGGCCCTGGCCCGCACCGGATTGATGGTCTCCACGTCGGGCAAGAGGCGCGTTTCCTCCTCAGTGATGCGCTGCCTTTCGGTTACGAGCCAGCGTACCTGTCCGAGGAAAGAGGCGCCCATCAAGCTGCTCGCGCTGCCCGTACGTTCGCGCAGTGGATTATGTCGCTGGCCCGGGCGATTGGCGGTGCGCACGAAGAAGCGCTTACTGCGGTACAGGATCATGTCGTTGCCTTCGACCTCACGCTGGAGCATGCTCGTCGGCGTCATTCCCTCTCGTGGCACATTGTTTGGCATGTTGTTGCCTGGTTGATGAGGTGCATTCATGGCGAGCTACCTCCCGTTCCTATGTGCGGCGGCGTTGCCTTGAGGGGCGACATTGCCGCGATGTTGGCCGATATGAGCAGTCTTCTCCCAGTTCGATGAGCCTTTCATGTAGCGGAACACAGCCCGCATGGCTCCAAACCCCAGCAGGGCCTGGTAGGGGAAGAAGGCCAGCACCTGTATCATGGCCTCCCGCCAGCGCCACGGGCGCTGGTGAGCCTTCAGAAATTCATGCAGCCCGGCCAGGTCGACGAAGACCGACAGGACGAAGCAGTAGAGCGGCATGAAGGTCAGCATGGCCAGCCAGAGGGGCAGCTTGACCAGGAAGAACATGAGCACGGACACCGGAACCATCAGCGCAAAGAGGGCCTGCACCTCCGGCAGGATCAGCATATAGAAGGCCATCAGGCGCTGCGAGAATTTCTCCAGCTTGAGCCATTCTCCTTTGAAGAGGATCTGGATGAAGCCCTGGTTCCAGCGCGTGCGCTGCTTGATGAACTGCTCGATGGTGTGCGGCGTCTCCTCACGTGTGACAAACTCGTCGTCGTAGAGGATGCGCACGCGCGCGTGCGCTATGCTGAGGCGAATACCCAGATCGGCGTCTTCCGTCAGGCAATTTTCGTCCCAACCGCCCATCTGTTCCATCAGTTTGCGCCGCACAAACACCGTGTTGCCGCCGAGCGGCGTCATACCGAGGCGCGCGAAAAAGTGCAACGATGACTTAAACCAGAAGAAGTATTCCAGCACGTTGAGGAAGCAGAACCACTTGGTATTGTGGTTCATCAACTGCACACCACTCTGCACCACATCTACGTGCTCGTCGAGCATGGTGGTATTGATGATATTCAAGATTTCGGGATGTGGCTCGTCCTCGGCATCGAAGATGGTGACGACATCACCGCGCGACACCTGCAAGGCCAGGTTCAGCCCATGCGGCTTGTTGATCGGCTTATCGTTAAAGATCACAAGCTGTACGTTGGGGTCGCGCAGTTCGCTGATTTTGGCCTGGGCCTCGGCGATGGTGCCGGGATCGTCTTCGCGGCAGATCGCCATGATCTGCACCAATCTGCGAGGGTAGTTGAGATCATAGACCTTTTGAATCGTGTCGCGATACACCTGCTCCTCGTGCCGCGCAGGCAGGAGAATAGTGAAGGACAGGAGTGGCTCGCGATAGATGGTGGGCGCGTGGTTTGACCAGACGCGCTCCGGGTCCTCCCAGATGAAGAGGCGCAGCCGAATATTGAAGATAGCTTGCACGGTCATCAAAATGATGATGCCCAGGTAAAGGTATTCGAGACATGGTATAAGGATATTAGTAATCATGGCTTTTCATCTCTCTCTTAGCACGATATGGTATTTGTTGAGCCGCTATTTGCATTGCCGCATACGACGTGAACAAGGGTAGGGGTCGTCGCTGTGCCGGTCGGCGTCGCGTAACCGTAGGCATCCGCTCCTCCATCGCGGTGCAGCGTGACTACCGCGATGCCGTAGGCCCCCAGGCTGATGTGCTGTGCCTGCCAGGGGCTTACCGGGAGGACGCCTGCGCCCGAACTCACCTGTACCTGCTGCGGACTGTCGGACTTATTGACGAAGAGCAGGCTGACCGTCTGATGCGTATCGTCCTGAGTGGCGTAGACGCTTACCGGTTCGCCCTGCGCAGGAATGGGCACGAGATTGTGTTGCAGTTGCGCGAAGAGCTGCATCACGCGCAGCATCGACGTCTCTTGCAGGCCCTTGCTTGTGAACAGCGGGTAGGGAGTGTCAACGCCTTCCGCCGAGAAGAAGGCGACATACGCTACTTGCTGGCTCATCAGCCTGCCCAGGGTGTCGGCCCACCAGAGCGCCGCCAGGTTTTGCGCGGGTACGTCCTTGTTTGGATTGGTGTTCACCTCGGTGATGGCAACCGGCATGTCCCGCTCGAAATCCTGCCTGATTAGCTGGTGCAGCGATGGAAGAATGCGATCCCACACGTTGGCGCTGCTGAGCAGCTTCGTCGCGGCCTGTTGAGCATTGCCGAACGGATAGCTGTGGAACGAGACCTCGTCAAGCAAATGGAAGGGGAGTTCGGGATGCTGGCGCTCGTAATTGCTGACATCCTTCAAAAACTCTTCCATCCAGAGCTTACCCGTGGCATCGCTCGGACCGGCACCCACGCCGTAAAACTGGCTGATCTCCGGGCCGAAGACCTGAATGTGCGGGTCATTCTGGTGCATGGCGATGGAGTACTGGATGAATGCCTGGGCGTACTGGTCAGCAGTATAGGGAAGTCCCGTGGCATGGTTGAGCAGTAGATCCGGCTCATTGCCAACCGTCCAGAGCGTCACGGGATGGTAGGGGGCCTGCGCGAACTTCCCCGTTCGCTGAATGCTGTCCTTGTTATTCATATAATCAACGATGAGTCCGGCATAGCTGGCCCGCGTGGCCAGCGTACTCGCCTGTCCGCTCACATCGGAGAGCGGAACCTGGATCATGCCGCTGGCATCCGTCTGTGTGAGCAGGGTGCTGAAGTCGTTCAGCTGCTCAAACGAATAGGCATGTTGCTCGCCCCAGTTGCCGCCGGGGAAACGCAAGAGCTTGATGTGGGCAGATTGAAGTCCATTCACGATGGGCGCGGCGTAGCTCATGAAGCCGCTGTCTGCCTGATCCAGTGAATCGGTTCCGGCTTCTGGAAAGACGTTCGCGCCGAGCAGGTAGGGACTGATCGGGATGCTCTGCCGCAGGTCTACCAGCGCCGACGGCTGGCTGCCAACCTGCACGTAGAGCTGGTAGCCGGCCTGGTAGGCGAGCGATGCCGTAGTGACTCCTCCAAAGGTTACAGCGACTAACAGCAGCGCGATAATCATTTTAGGCAGCCAGGATATCTTGCGGACGGGCGGCCTCGGCGTAGATGCCCCAAATCCCCGCCCCTGTAGGTCAATTTGTTGTCTATCCTGATTGATAATCATGAGATGGTTCCTTCCGGTCATAGCAGTCATTCGTAAGGGTCTGGTTGATCTCGCCCTTGTGAACGATAGGTTACAGAGGCTGCCAGACTTGCAGCGTGTCATCGGAGCTTCCCGAAGCAAGGCTCTTGCCTGTGGGAGACCAGGCCACAGTGTAGACGGTGTTGGAGTGGCCGAGGTAGGTGAATAACTTCTGGCTCGTAGTTTTCTGCTTGACGTTGGCGCTCCATACCTGGATCGTCTTGTCGGCGCTGGCGGAGGCGAGTTGTGTGCCATCAGGCGACCAGGCCACGGAGTAGACGACATCCGAATGGCCCATGTAGCTGAAAATCGTCGCTCCGTTGATCCCGCTGCCGACCTGTACCACCTTGTCGGCGCTGGCGGAAGCGATGCGCTTGCCGTTGGGCGACCAGGCCACGGAATAGACCTCGGCGGCGTGGCCGCGATAGTCGAAGATTCTATCGCCTACATCAAAGCTCTGGGTCTGGATGGTGGAAAATGCCTGGATCGTGTTATCCCAGGAACCGGAGGCGATGGCGGTATTGTCGGGCGACCAGGCCACGCAGAGCACACCGGCAGTGTGCAGCGCGTAGGTCAGCATCAGCTTGCCATCGCTGATATTCCAGACCTGGACGGTGTGATCGTCGCTGCCAGAGGCGATGCTCTTGCTGTCGGATGACCAGGAAACGGCGTTTACCTGGTCGGTATGTCTGGTGTATTTTGTGAGAAGCGCGCCCGTGGACGCATCCCAGACCTGCACGGTCTTATCCGCGCCTGCCGAGGCAATATATTTGCCGTTGGGCGACCAGGAGGCAGCATATACCTCTGCGTTGTGTCCTTTGTAGATCAAGATCCTACTCCCGGTCTTTGCATCACAGACCTGGACGGTACGGTCGTCACTGGCCGAGGCGATGCGTTTACCATCGGGTGACCAGGCAACCGCCGAAACCCGGGCAGGGTGGCCGCGATAAATCAAGCTGGTGCCTCCATCGGCCTGCGAATTCGTATTTACCTGGGGAGTAGGGTCGGTGGAAGCGCCAAGGCCGAATTGGGGCAGCGATACTCGCCTGGACAGCTCAAGCCAGGCGACGCCCCCACCGACTGCGGCGACTCCTACAAGGCCCGCTATGAAGGCGCGCCGCGTGACGGAGACCTTCTTCGTCTTCTGAGCCGGCGCGGGTGTGCTCTTCGAAGGCGGCGCGGCGGGTCGTTGATACGCCGCGGGCATGTTCTGCGCGGGCGCCTGTACTGGTGCAGGAGGGATAGGCGCGACAGGCGTTGAGACGACCCGCGCCGGTTGCATGGGAGCAGCGATGGGCGCCATCGGATTAGGAACAACCGGAGGTCTGGCCTGCTTTACAGGGACAGGCTGCTGTGCCGGCGGCGGATTAGGGCCAAAGGGTATGAACGGCCGTGGAGCAGAGGATGATACGCCACTCACACCGGCTTTGGGAAGGGCTGGCGCTCCATTATAGGCCTGCTGCAAGGCCGTGAGAAACATCGACATGTCGCTAAAGCGCCTTTTCGGGTCTTTCTCCAGCGCCCTAAATATGACTTCTTCAATAGCGCGAGAGAGTGTTGGAACCTTCTGACGCAAGGACGGAGGCTGAGCATGCAACTGCTGCTGTACAATCTCCCCATAGGACCCATGAAAGGGAAGCTCACCGCATAACCACTCGTAGATCACTACGGCGAGGGCATATTGATCGCTGGCCGGAATCGCTCTATTCTGCATCTGCTCAGGAGCCATGTATCCCAGGAGTTCTGTTACTTCTGTCGCTTTCAGGTGATTTGGCTGCTGCTCGCTCCTGGTCACTGCGTCGATAGCAAAATTGGTAAGCAAGGCAGCGTCGTTGTTCCGGCTCAGGAGAATGTTTCTGGGCCGGATATCCTTGTGTACAAGACCCCTATCGTGTACGTGCTGCAGCGCTTTCGCAACCGAATTGATAGCAGGCAAGATATCAGACAATGCCCGAGGTTCGCCCTTTGGGCCACGGTGTCGCAAAGTAATATAAGGAGAATACTCCATAACCACGAAGGGAACGAGATCTTCTGTCCCTGAATCACGCATGCGCAGTATGTGCGGATGTATCAATTTGATCAGCGCCTGCGACTCAGTGAGGAAGCTATGAACCAGCTCTTCTTTCAGGCGAGTCTGCCACACTCTCACAATACACTGCACATTGAGCTGAACATGCTCACTCAGGTAGATGCCAGAGACCCTGCTCTGCTCCAACGGGCTTATTAGACGATAGTTTCCCAATTGTTGCCCGGTGCGGTCCAGCACTCCCACGTTGTTATTTTGCATATTCACCATTGTTTCCTCTCGTTTATCTAGTTTGATCTTATGTTCTGGTATTGCCCGCTCGTTTACCCCAAGCGTAGCATACAAACCGTGGAGATGCTGTAATAGTTGTCACAAAGCGAAAGTGAATAATTTAACGAAGGGGCGATGGTGTGGTACAGTCCTACTAGCAGATATGGCGCTTGCAGGATCAAGTCGGTACTCACATTGAGTCCCGACTTGATCCTGCAAGCGCCTCAATCGAATCCTGGATAGGAAGCTTTTTCTGATCTATACGCTTTCAGTCAGCTCGATCCAATGTTCCAATCACCAGGTACTTATTGCCAACGATTTTTTCAATGCTCATCTCTGTTCACTTCAGCAGTTCTCAACGCACCTTGGAGGGGCACAAACGTGCCACTGATCTCCTGGCGATCCACCAGCTCTTCTTCACGGTAAAGGTGCAGCACCTGCAGGACTGGTCGGTCACTGATGGCGAATAGGTCTGCTTGAAGGTTTGCCTCGTGGTCAACGCTGGCCCAGGACGGAGTCACGAAGATATCGCCGGGACCCCATTCGAAGCACACACCGTTGATTACTGAGCGACCGCTGCCTTGAAAGACCACGTAGACGGAACTGCCCGTCTTGCGTTTCGTGGGTGTGCGTGCGCCAGGAGAGAGGCGGTGCATCTCGCAGGCAAAGGTACTTACTGCCGGGCCTCCCGTCAGCGGGTTCACGAACTCCAGGCTCACCATCGGACCGCCGCGAGCCCGCTGCAGCGCCTCGAGCGTCCGCTCGGTCTCCCCCCAGCGGTAGCGCAGCAGCGGCGAGTGGGCAATGGGAGAACTGATGCCCATCTCGCGCAGTCCTACCCCTGCAAATCCTTGTTCAGAGCGGTTGTGACCTTCCACCGGCTGCAGTTGGTCCGGGTGATTCTCGAAGAAGATCGACTCCAGCGTCGTCAAGAGCGGCAGGTCCAGGCCATCGAACCACACCATGGGATCGTCACTCCGATTATTGTGGTCATGCCAGTTCCAGATGGGCGTCAGAATCAAGTCGCCTGGCTCCATGTCGCAGGCGTCGCCGTTGACCGTCGTATAGACGCCTGAACCGGTGAGGACGAAGCGAATGGCGCTGGGCGTGTGCCGGTGAGCGGGTGCCGATTCATGCGGTCCTAGATACTGGAGCGCACCCCAGAGCGTTGTGCTGGTAAATGGAAGACCTCTCAGCCCAGGATTGGCGAGCGCAAGCACGCGCCGGTCACCACCCCGTTCGAGCGTGATCAGTTCGCCTGCACGCCTGGCCAGCGGCAGGACATCATCCCACTTCCAGAGCCAGGCCTGGGTAGTAGGAAGCGGAACTTCAGGCATGAGTTGCTTTGCGATCTTCCAGAGCGGCTTGATATCTCGTGCCGCGAGTGCTCCACAAAACTCATCATAGCCGACCTCTACCGTATATGTGTGGCTCATGTCAATGCTCATTGACTGTCTCCTTCCTCTCAGGCTGGTACCCGTAGAACCAGTCAGTATATGTGTAATCGTCAGGCGCTCGCCCCGAAAGCAACACATTGCGCAGTATCGCGCCGACGCCATCACTATGAATGATGTCGCCGAAGAGGCGGGCCGACCGCTGCACACGAGCGGTACGCGGGATGCGCTCCCCTTGATAAGCGAGAAATGCCTTGCTTACGTCTCCTTGATAGCTGGCAAGCATGTCTGCCAGGCATACGGCATCCTCCAAAGCCTGGCACGCTCCCTGCGCAATATGCTGGAGCATCGGATGGGCTGAATCGCCGAGCAGCGTGATGTGGTGGCGCGTCCAGTTGTCGGTGGGTAGCCGGTCGTAGAGCGGCCAGCGCCGATCGCGTTTCACCCTGGCCAGGGCTTTTCTCACACTCCCGTCCGTCCTGGCAAAATGCTCTTCCAATTCGTCCTCGGTACCCCAATCGTCCGAATCCGCACGGTAGCGATGGCTTTTGAACACGGCAACCTGGTTATAGAGTTCACCGCGACGCAGCGGGTACTGGATGAGATGCAGGTTAGGCCCAATCCAGTACCGGATGGTGTCCAGCCCGGCGGTCTCAATTACTTCTTCCATCGGAATCGCACCACGGTAGGCCACAAACTCTACGCAGATCGGATCACCATCACCAATCACGTACTTGCGAACGACGGACTTGAGTCCATCGGCCCCAATCAAGGCATCACATTCATATGTCGAGCCACCTGCGCAGCTGACCAGAGCGCCGTCGTCCAGATCATCGACGGCGACGACTTCCCGATTTGTTTCTAAGGTGATGGCATCGCTCTGCCGACAAGCGTCCAGGAGGATGGTAAGCAAATCACTTCGATGCATCACCAGATAGGGATACGTATAGGCGCGTTGGAATTTTTCACCGAAGTCCAACGTTGTAAGGAGATCGCCAGAGAGAGCATCCACCAGAATGAGCCGGTGGGGATAGACTGCAAACGTCTGTATCTTGTCGAGCACGCCGAGGGAGTCGAGCATACGCGAACCGTTGGGAGCGATCTGAATACCGGCACCAATCTCGCCGAACTCCGCTGCCCTCTCGATCAGGTGGACCGGGTAGCCCTTTCGTGAGAGCGCCAGGGCAGTCGTAAGACCGCCAATTCCACCCCCAATAACCAGGAAAGGGATTCGACTCTGATTCATATCCTGCATCCTTTCACAAGCCTTGCGAGCAGGTCTGTTTGTACCCTCTTGTCAGAAAATTAGCGACAGCCCATTCCTCTTTCCATTAAATATTCTGCATAACAGAATATGTTTCTTGAGAAGAAAATACCCTACCAAAGCCGTGACTGTCAAGCCTGAATGGCATAGATAATTTTCGGGAAGCCAGGATACTGCTTGACACAGTACGCTTGGGATGTTATCCTCCGGTGTGCAAGGAGAAGGATAACGTGATGTCAGTTTTCTCAGAAGAGAGTCTAAAGCTGCGTCGTGAGTTGGCTTACGCTTGTCGCATACTGGCAGCCAACGGCCAGAACGATACCGTCTACGGTCATGTAACGTATCGAGAGGCAGGCGCTAAGACCTTTTGGATGAAACCTTCGGCTATGGGGCTGGATGAAATCACGCCAGATACGCTGATTCGTGTTGACCTGGAGGGTAATGTTGTCGAAGGTGAGCTGCCACGTCACATTGAGTTTCCTATCCATGCTGAGATTTTCAGAGCCAGACCCGACATTACCTGTGTCGTGCATACCCACCCCATCTATTCGATAGCCTTTGCCGCTACAGGACAGCCATTACATGCCGTCTCACACGAAGGGGCGCAGTTTACACCGCCCGATGTCCCTCGCTTCACACGTACCTCGGATCTTATCACAACTCGCGAACTGGGAGAGGAAGTCGCCAGCACGCTGGGTGGAAGTCTTGCTTGCTACCTGATCAACCACGGAATAGTAGTAGCTGGCAACACCATCGACAAAGTGGTCGTCTCAGCCATCAATTTAGAGCGAGCCAGCCAGGTTCAACTACTTGCTTCTGCATCTGGTCAGTCCTTTAGCTGGACATCCGATGAGGATATAGCGGGAAAACGAGAGAAAATTTTTGGCGAAGGCATGGTAAGAAACGTATGGAACTATTACTGTCGTCGCATTGGGCCGCTGTAATAGTTGGTTCGTGTTCATCCCGACATGTACACCTTGACCCGCTTTGGTGTTACAATCTATCATATACATGTGCCTTTGGTGAGGAATAAGGGACCATGAAGAGGGCACTAACAATGAAGGTGATTGATTCGTATTGAAAAGGAGACGTAATTATGCCAACACGTACAGCAGAGGCCGAATGGCAGGGGAATCTTCAGCAGGGTCAGGGTACCATGCGCGTGGGGAGTGGAGCCTTCGAGGGCAGCTATTCGTTTAAATCACGCATGGGCGATGAGACGGTCGGCACCAATCCCGAGGAACTCATTGGCGCGGCGCACGCCGGCTGTTATTCGATGGCGCTGTCGAACGCGCTCGCCAGTGCTGGCTTCACGCCAACGAGAGTGCATACAACTGCGCGCGTACACTTCAATCAGGTGCCCGGCGGCTTCGCCATCAACCCTATCGACCTGGAGACCGAGGCCGTTGTGCCAGGCATAGACGAAGAGACCTTCCAGAAGCTAGCGAAGGATGCCAAAGCAAATTGCCCTGTCTCCAAAGCGCTCGCGGCCACACCCATCAACCTCAAAGCCACCCTGACCAGGTAGCACTGATCAGGGGCAGACTTCTCGCTGAAGTGTATTGCCTGGGTAATGGGAGGGAATGGTCGAGCAAGATCATCACTTCTTCAAACGGCTCGTCAAGCCAGGGATGGGTTTCTTTTCATTTCCTCTCAGATTTTTTGCAACACAGCCAGGTAGTTGAGGGCTACGAAGAAAGCGAGGATAGGGGAACAGAGCTTCTAACAGAGATTTAATGCATCGCATGAGGAGTGCATCATGATTTCGGCGAGCGAAATGGAAAAAGGTCTCACCCTCGATATCGAAGGAGAGCCTTATCTCCCCGGGCGACCTGATCCGCGTCAATACTGAGAACGGGGAATATATAGAACGAGTTTGATCGAATACTGAATGAGCAGGTACGCGAGATAACCGAGTAGCTCCCGGGGAATAGACACGAGAGGGTATTTCTATGCAATTGCTGGTGTTTTTACTGGACGTTGATAATACCCTGCTGGACAACGATGCCATCAAAGAGGATTGGGATAAACAGCTCCAGGCAATGGTGGGGCCAGCGCTCGCCAGGAGATTCTGGGAGATCTACGAGCAGGTGCGGCGGGAGCGGGAAGTGGTCGATATCCCACTGGCCTTGTCCAGGCTGCGCGAGGAAGTGCCCATTACAGATATGGATGAGCAGAGCTACCAGCGTGTTCGCACACTCTTTGAGGATTACCCGTTCTATAAGAAGTTGTACCCATACGCCATCAAGACCCTCGAGTACCTGCGTAGCATGGGTCTAACCGTCATTGTATCGGACGGAGACCAGGTCTTCCAGGCGCAGAAAATTGTCAGGAGCCGCCTTGTAGAGGCGGTTGAGGGGCGCGTCATGATCCTCACGCATAAGCAGGAGCACCTGGAAGAGATCACGCGGACCTACCCCGCCGATCACTATGTGATGATCGACGATAACCCACACATCCTGCACGCTTGCAAGCAGATCATGAGGGATCGCCTCACCACCGTTTTCGTCATGCAGGGCCACTACGCGGCCGACCTACCGCCGGAAGGCTTCGCTCCCGATCTCACAGTTCAGCATATCGGAGATCTGAGAAACTATGGGCGGGAAAAGTTCCTTACGGCTTAGTTCCCTGGCAACCCCGGAGCTGATGGAATACTGAATGCCCTTGATGGGCTGCAGACGAAAGAGACAGCTCAATGATGCAACAACCAGGAAATGCAATGCTCGTGGTGCCGGTGGGTCCGCACGATCGAAGCATGGGCCTTAGCGTTAAATCCACAGGAGGTCGGAATGACACAAATACCTCTCCCATGCAGGTACTCTATCCTGAAAGTGTACCAGGCTTAAGAAAACTCTGGACCTACACCGGCTTTGCACATAAAGTCTCACTTTTTGGGGACATTGTGTGCAATCGGGATTTCTGCACATAAAGTCGGTTCAACTGTGTGTGTACCCTCTCCTGTCCAGAATGTGGGCTCAATGCCCAACTCATACATGGATTGTATCACCACGCAAATATTATGGCACAAGACTTTACAGTACAGTTCGTTGACAATCCCCGCGTCTGTCTTGTTGCGGATATGCTCATCAAACTTGGACTTAATCATCCACATGGTTGACTCGACATTTGACCGCTTGTGATAGTGCGTCAAGAAGTCTTCACGGTACAGTTGATAATAATGCCACAACTTTTCCCACAAGATTGACCCTTCTCCCTCTCCCGTAGTGTTTGATTTGAAGGGGATAAACGGCGTGGCTCCCAGTTTGGTCACTAGTTCAAGATTGCTCTTACTCAAATACGCTTTGTCAGCGTCAACATCCCTCAGCTTGAAATTGCGTGCAGTGGCTTTCACGAGTGGCTTGAAGTGTGGGGAGTCATTAGAATAGCGGCCTGTAATCTCAACACTGGTAACGATGTTTGTCTTCAAACCTGTCATGAGGTGAACTTTCATCCAATCGTGATTGTCTTGTTCATGACCGTAACGAGCATTGTACCAACGGACATAGCGGGAGGTGCTGAAACCAGAGGAGTCAACCGCAAAGTCAACATCAACCGACTTGAGGCAAAGGCTACTTTGCTCTATGAGGGTACGCAAGAGGGGAGTAAGGGAGGCATTGTCAAAGTACTTCACAATGGTATTGAAATGGGGGACACTCGTGAGATAGCCCTTAGTACACGCCTCTTCCAAGTCCCCATTGAAACGACGTGTCGAGACGGTTGAATACACTTTGTAGACCATGCTAAAGAGTATGTCTTGTAACGATTGCCGTGGGCGTCCCATGTGTTGATCTGGTTCCTCTATTCCCTGACATAGGTCATGCAGCAAGGATTGAAAATGGGCTTTCTCATTGGCTTGTGCTGCATTGTACATGGGCCAATCCTGCTTGTACGTGACACGTACCGTTTTCGTGACGGTTGTGGTGTGGTTCTCTGTGTCGGTTTCGCTCTTGATCGTGTATTCTACTGCATAGATGTGCTTGCATTTGTAGCCACGTAGTTCAAAATCAGGACAGGTGCAATGGGGTGCTTTCCCCTCAATATCAACCGTGTATTTGCCCTTGCCTGTCTGTGATGGAACAATCCATTTGTCGTCTTTGCGCTCTATCTTCAGCCGTGAAGCGATGTCCTGGCTCTTGATTGCTCGTGTGTTCATCATTTACTCCTTACTAGTATATTCTTTTTAGTAATATACTAATCGGTAACGATTTATAACGAGTTTTTCTGCTCACTTGACTTATGTACCTTTTGCTCATATACTTGTTGGTATGGCAAGGAAATTACTTCAAGGGTATCAATGTGATCGCTGTGGGCATGAATGGTTGCCGCGTAAACAGGAAACTGGGAAAGAGCAACCAGAACCCCGCGTGTGTCCAAAATGTAAAAGTCCGTATTGGAATGTTCCGAGAAAGAAACAAGCCGAGAAAACACAATAGCTCATTTTTGACTATGATATACAGTTATGGATTAGGAGCTATTGATAACAGTTTATGTACAATTGTGAAATAATGTGGACAAATTGGATTCTTTCGTATAATATGTATATACTGCACTTAGATGTCGTATCACTGATATGCTATCTAGATGTGGTACGAACGTGGTCCTGAGAGGAATCGAACCTCTATCATAGACGCTTCGCAACGTTAAGGCTTACCAAGCCTCTGCTCTATCCGTTGAGCTACAGGACCATGAAACCTCTCATACTTGCAATATGAGAGGGGTGCCCCTGGCTGGAGTTGAACCATGCGACCTACAGTTTAGTGGACCGTCGCTCTGACCGCTGAGCTACAGGGGCAACTGGGAAGTTCCAGGGTAGACAGTTTACCAGACGGGATACCCTGGAACACACTTTTTACATTCTCTTGTTTTTATGCTTCTTTTCCTAAGTCATGGACGCGAAACCTCCAATGTCTGGTATCTCCTCCATTATCGACGATAGCTTTTACTTGATAGTATCCAGGGGATGGATAGATTATACTGAATTGAACCACTCCAATTGCGTGTTGCTCAGAATCTTCAGTAACTTTTGGAAGTCTGCCAATGCTGAATGACGCTTTAGCTTCACCAAGTACTTTTGTCCCATCTAGATTTTCCAATCGAATAGTAACGCTATGCAATTGATTAGAGGAATCCCAAGGAATAGAAATAGAAAACGCGGCACTGAAGTTATGAAGGGCTGAAGTAGAATCCTCTCCTGAACGTGTTATATCAGAGAAGTTACCCCCGATGAGATTGAGCATCCCATCCATAATCTGAGCATAATTTGCCACAACTAAGTAATCAAGTGTAGTCGAGTTATTCACTCTCTCCCCCAAGGTGCAGTGGTTTTCGTTCTCTATAATAGTAGCATACCTCTTATTTGATTGTCAATACTTTTCGTTAGCAACGTTAGCGAAAAACGAAAATATTGCTATTTTTGCATTTAGAAGGTATAATTAAGCTCAGTAAGGAGGACTATCACCATGGCAAATAAACTGCATAAAGGTAGTGCTGGTACTTTAGGGAGACCAAGGAAGAATCCAGCATCAATCAAAACACGATATCTCGGTTTTAGAATGCTAGAAGAAGAAATTAAGGCCATAGAGGCGGCGGCGGCGGCCGCAGGTGAGTCAGTATCCGAATATGTGCGAAAAGCAATTGTATCTCGTTTAGAGGAACGTAGGCCACAAATACCGTCTACACGCATTTCTTACGAAATTTCCTCTGTAAAAATCGTGGATACTAACTCATTGGTATCTGAAGGAAAATCACCTTTTTCCGTTACAACTGGCCATCCCCCTGAAGACTCATAGGGAAGCATAACTCCATCTGATACTACCCTACCAGGGTAGACATGATATCAAACTGCTTTTCAATCCTCACCATTTGCAAGACGCCTCACATCAACCTAGCGATCTGACCAAAAGTCTGTCTTGATAGCCCACTTGTTTTCAGCTAGCACTGTATCATAGCACTCATGGAAGAGTTTAGACGTTGCTGTAGCTCCCGCCGTTTGCTGGTACTCGTGGAGCATAGCTCGTATGTTACCTAGTGACTGCTTGATCTTCCCATGATTGCCCTCTTGATAGTCTTTCAGCAGAGCAAAGTACTTCCGATTTTCTTCTATGATTTCTGTCCGTACCTTGTTTCCCTCTTGATCTGGTTCACTCATGTTTGCTGCTCCTGCGTCGATGTGTCATATATGAACATTCATACATGATACGTCACAGGTGAAAGTTCCGTCAAGAACCATTCTTTGTTACAATCAGGGCAAGAACACGAAAGCAGGAAGGTATGGCAGTACGGTTAAAAGTACGGGAGATTGCGGAACAGAAGGGGTACAACATTTCAACGCTTTCTCGTAAAGCGGATATAGGACTAAGCACTGTCCGGAGGTTATGGCATGACCCCTATAGGCATGTGGACTTTTATGTATTAGAGCGGCTTGGCAAGGCACTAGAAGTCCCTGTTACCGCCCTCATTGAAGATGTACCAGAGTAACGGCTTATGCCACTTCTACTGGAATTAAGTGCTGTTGGTCTGCTTTGACTTCAGCCGTTTTGAATGGATTGACCGTGGATGAGGGCAGTTGAACGGTTTTTCCGGCAAACCAACTTACGAGTACCACGACATGGCAGCGATACATTATTCAGCGAAGTTGAAGGTGAGAAAGAAGTGATACAGGCGAATATCTTGATTACAAAAGTGGCGACGGTGGCAGGATTCGTAGAAGATGAAATTATTGACAGGACCAGGATTGCAAAGCTTGAGCTGATCAGAGGAAGATAATTTTCTGGCGGCCTGTAAGGCTTGCATCGCTCGAACATTTTTCATTGATGATTCAGGACGCCGAGGAATAGCTAACATCTCCTGATTAATCGCCTCTACGATCTGCGCAACCTTACCATACAGCACATATCCCAGAATTCCCGCGTCGTTCACAGCTTGCGCATACTTCCAATTGGCGTCGATAAAGCGAACGATGCCATTGGTAATATACTCAGGAACGAGGCGCCTATGCTTATCCTCTCTTGCTTCGTCAACAATGAGCTTACATTCCCAGGTAAAGTAAATCTCATCCTCGTTGTCCCAATTCTTATCCCATATCTTGATGTCTAGTTTCACAGCTTTTTTCGGCGATAATTCACCTGCCATCATTTCAGGAGTATAAATAGGTTGCTGTGTTTGTGCACACAAAGGAGATTTGTACCTTCGACTAAGTCGATTTATACATCTTTGCATCTTAATCGTAAATGTATCTTCTTCCCAACCGCTACGCACGGTGCTTTCCTGCTTTAGCTTGAGATAAGCTGCTACTGTTGTCTCCAAAACTTCCTGAAGAAAGCCAGTCCATTCCTCGGGACTAACAAATATATCAGGCAGATCAACATCTAAAGACGGTTGATCTAGTAGGTACTGACCTAGTAGACTCAATGAACTGCTCCCGCTGCTGCTCTTTTCGAGCGACTTAATATCTCAGCAACAAAGCTTCCAGCATCAGCATAAGCTTGAGAGCGGGTCCAGAGACGCCGCTCGCTTGGGCGTACAACATAGAAACGCGGTCCATCGTAAATGCGTACATGCCGACGCATATATAGGGTCGAGGCTTGACGCTCCCACAAACGACGATCTAACTTGTAGAGTAAAACGTGCAATTCTTTTGACTCATCTACAAAGCGCACATCTCGTGCGTCAGCCATACTTACTAACTCAAACTCTACTACACTGAGAGGTGCATGATCCCGATAGACAACAGCATTTAATGTCTGATTTTGATAGTGCAAAAGCGACGTGGCAACTTCGATAAATGCCTGGGCATATTCGATAAACATCTGATTCTCTGGAGGCCGAACAGGTCTAGCTTTCTCGTCGTCCTTAGAGCGTTTCTTGCGTTTTGACCACTCAAAAAACTTTATTTCATAGTCTACCATATCTTTTACCAATTGCTGTTCCATTGGTACTACATCATAGATGTCAAACACTAATTCGTCAATACGCTTTTTTGCCTTTTCAATATCTGCATCATAACTTCCCCCCAATGGCTCATCACGTTTTTGATAAAGCAGCGCAATCTCTTCAAAGAGTGTGAGAGCCTCTTTTAAACGAGGATCATCTTTATCAGGAATGATAAGGGGCATACGCTTATACTCACCATGAAGAATTGTTCCTCGTTCAACAGCCCAGGAGGTAGAGGTAAGAAAATGATAGTAGCGGGCCAGGGTGGAATTGATATACACCACGATCCACTTTAGGAGTTGTTCTTCTCCTGGCTGCCCTGCAATGCCTGTAATCTTATGACGATATGCCACTTTATCTCCTGTAAAAAAAGCTGCTTTGCATGAGCTTTGGTGAATCAGCACTAGGGGACCCGCAAATATCTCTTGATGTTGGGTATGAGGCCGCTCAAAATGGGACTCCTGCACTATTCCATGTATCTTTACAACATATGGTTGAAACTTGTTAGTATCTACGCAAGGCATACCTTGTAGCCAAAGAGCTTCTGTTTTTTTGTTCCCTACGATAAAGCCCTCTCGAATCTCTTCTCTGAGCTGTCCTGTTTTTTCCAAATGCTCTAATTGTGGCAACGATTGCAGGTACTCAATAAGGCCAGCGTCACGCGGATTTCCCCAAAGAGCAATTTTCCAGAGTGCAGGATTAGAGCGTAATTCTTCACGTTCCAAAAACTTTATGTCTGCCTTATCTAAAACAATTGCACCCAGGCTTTGTGATACTGATGATGGCTTAGGTGTAGCATAGACTATCTTGCCTTGTTCAGTGGGCTGTTCAGACTGGTAGAATAAAGCTATAGATGGGCTGAGAGAATCGGGGAAAAGTTCATACACCAGTGCCGAAAAGTTTACTATAGCCCGCACATGATACATGTCAAAAAACTTTTGGCGGAACTTTCGATGAGTATCGCTATCTACAATGATGGTACCCTTCGTTGGCGCCAGCATAGCCACTTCGCCGTGTTCAGCACAGAACCGTGGAGCGCGATAGAGGAATGCCTGTGCAAGTTGATTGTCTCCTGTTGGAAAATCCTCTTTCGTCACCCACTTAAGAGCCAATCCTTTAAGCGTTTTGTCGCCCCAGGGAGGATTACCGACAATCTTGTCAAACCTCTTATCGGAAAAGATGCTATCTATCTTTCTCGAGAAAAAGTTTGCCCTGATAAGGTTCGCTTTCTCCATACGTGGGAAGCGGAAGTTTTCCTGAATTATCTCATCATTCTTGAGATAATCTAACATCGAGAGGCAGAGGCTAAAAGCTGCAATTCTTACGGCATTAAGCTTCACATCGACTCCAAAAAGGCTCTGCTGCATAAGCGCCGTAAGTTGAGAGGCAGAGGGGTGAGCCTGATTGTGTTGTTTCCATGCCTCGATCAGCCGTTGGTACGCTCTCACCAGAAAGACACCGGAGCCACAGGCCGGATCAAGGATCGTCATCTCAGGAGTGATTTTTTCCAGAGGCAGCGTTTCCTCCATGATAAAATCCACTAACGGTAAGGGAGTATAATAGGCTCCTAGCTTTTCACGTGTCTCATCGGAGAGAAACGTGTCATAAATGCCGCTGATGAGTTCAATGGGAACGCATGAGAAATCATAGGGCCAGAATGACAATTGTCCCGTCTCCAGGTCTTCCCGTTGCAGAAAACGCTGTATCGGTCCTAAATGCTCCTTGCTTACCACCTGTCGTTCTCGCTCATCTACCGGGAAAATATCGCCATTAAAGCGTTGATGGAGATAGTCGAAAAGATTATACGTTACTTCCTTACTATCCAGTGCCGTCAGGTAATTCTGAGCAAGCCCATTCGTGATTTGTGCAACCAGTGTCTCGGTGAGGATACCCCTATCCTCCAGATAGCGAATAAATATTGAGCGTCCCAACAGCGCGTACGCAATCTCCGAGGAGAGCTTCTTAGCAAAAAGGCGGCGACGTAGCTCACCCATTGCGTCTAGTAAGCGTTGATCGGCACGTTTCTCACGGTTAATACGTTGCCCGTCCTCTGTTTGCCAGAATGCTCCTGTATCTAATAAGATGCGCCTGAAATTGCTGAGTCTACTGGTAATCTCTTGACGTGCAGTCTCAATATCATTGAGAGATCGTAAATGATGCAGCAGACGATCCCGATGCTCTTTATCACTGGATAATATCTCATCCGAGTTTTCCCGCGGTGCAGGAGCATCATAGCCATTGAACACCAGTATGTCTTGACGAGAAATAACATAGAGCAGCGGTGCCTTCCCTTGACTCCATACGCTACGATAAAGCTGTGCCAGAGCAGCGGTGTCGACTTCTTCGAGCTGGCTGAAATAAACGACGGGATTTCCTTGGATAAAATATGCGCCGCTGATATGAGGAATGGGGCGATCATTGGGCCAGGAAACCACAGGTTGAAAGTCGGGGGCATCGACGAAGTCTAGCTCTTCCAGCAGCGTGTTTTGCAAGTCGATGGTATTCATCGGATTACTTCCTCATCCCTCGCAGGTTCTTTAATCTCTGTGGTGAGCTGATAGGCTTCTTCTATTAGCATTTCTACAACAACGCCCATGACTTGTTGTCCACCGACGCTCAGTGCATCAATCGCGATTCGTTCGCCTTCCTTTGTTTTGCAGAGGGCAATGAGCATATTTTTGCCATTCACCAAAATTGCATACTTGAGCGGGTCAGATACGTTCATTACCTCTCGTAGCGTTTTTGCTGCCTGTCCAATCTTGCGTGTTGACCACCCATAG